>Ga0163144_10002090_pt1 | contig 46601 bp, 33 predicted proteins | sample OliLak19BULKMAT1_FD_123175 | JGI IMG/M metagenome (GOLD analysis project Ga0163144, IMG submission 123175) | Freshwater microbial mat bacterial communities from Lake Vanda, McMurdo Dry Valleys, Antarctica - Oligotrophic Lake LV.19.BULKMAT1 | ecosystem: Environmental > Aquatic > Freshwater >... | reverse complement strand
GTTGCTGTCGTCGAGGGTGATCTGCTGCCCGACGATGGGCGCGAGGTTGCTGTCGAACGCGAGCATGAACGACTCCATGTCGCGCCGCTGCTGTGTTCCGGTAGGTCCGCTGACGAAGCCGCCGCTGTTGGTCGACGGGTTGTGGTTGAACACCGTCGCCTGGATAAAGCGGAAGACGGAGTCGACGCTGCCGTCGTGCAGGAAGCCGAAGCCGCGAACTTGATCGCCTTGGTGGCCGGTGTTCAAGGCGTTGAAGAAGGGTACGTCGATCATGCCGAACATGCCCACCTTCTGGTACATGTTGCGCAGGTGGGAAATCTTGAAGAACTGCGACTCGTTCTCGAAGCTCATCTTCCCGTTCGAGCCGAAGAAGCCCTGTGCCGGGTCGAGCGCGTGGCAGCCGTTACAGGTGCGCGCCGAGTCCGACGGGTCGTTGTTGAAAAAGAAGTCACGCGCAACGGCTTCGCCGGCGGTCAGCGAGTTGTCGATCGCACGGACCGGGTTCGGCGGGTAGCGGACTTCGAGGATGAAGTCGGTGAACGCCTGCATCTCCGCGGCGGTGAGTTCGGCGCTGCGGCCGAGAAGTCCCGTGAATGCGCCATTGAACTTCTTGAAAGCCGCGTCTTCGTCGAGCGCCGTACCCCCCACGTTGTTCGCGCCGCTGCGATCGCCGCGCCAGTGCATGGGGCCGTGATCGGCCATGCCGCGCAGGCTCTGGGTCGTCATCGGGCCCTTCATCGGGTGGTGATCTGCGAACGCAGAAACCGAGGGCACCGGGCTTTGGGCGATCTCGAACGGATTGCGGTTCTTGATGACGGACCCGTCGGGGTCGCCGAGGTCCCAGCCGAGGTGGTCCATGTCGCCGAAGATGTGGCAGCTCGAACAGGACGCTTCGCCGTTGCTCGACGTCGCGCGGGCATCATAGAGGAACGGGCGGCCGGCGACGATGCGGTGCGGCTCCGGGTTGTGCAGCGGCACGGTGGCTTCCTGGGTCTCGCTCGTGGTGTCGATCACGGCAATGGCGTTGTCGAAGCGGGTGAGCGCGTAGATTCTGCCGTTGTTGGCATCGAGCACGAGTCCGCTCGGGCCACCACCTGAAACTTCGATATGGGGCACGGTTGCGGGGTCGAAGCTGTCGGCTTCGAGCGCGGCGATGTCATAGACGCCGATCTTGCTGGAGCCGAAGGCGGCGACGTAGAGGCGGCCGGACACGGCATCGAGTGCGAGGCCAGTCGGGGTGGCCAGGGAGAGATCGGCGACCCCCGGCGGGCTCGGTACGGTGTCGTAGTCGATGTGCTTGTTCAGATGGCGGGGCTCGACCGTGCCGAGTCCCGCGATGTCGAGCACGGTCACGCGGGCTTCGTGCAGGTGGCTGATGACTGAGCTTCCGGCGAGCACGCCGTGGCTCTCGAAGCGGACTTCGTTGACCGCTTCGGTATTCGAGATGTAGACGTTGCCCGTGGTCGGGTGCACCACCATGTTGAACAGCACGGTGCCGACGCTCGGGAAGGCGGCGACTTCGGCGATGTCGTTGGCGCTGGGCGCGCCGGCGTCGATGGCGAAGACGTCCAGGTCGGGCAGGTCGAATTCGACGCCGGCGCTCCAGTCGCGACCGAGTTCATCCTCCCAGCGATCGAGGGTCGAATTGTATTTGACGATGAGGCCGACCTCGGGAGCGGGGATACCGTTGATGTCGGCATTGGGCGGCGGCAGGCCGCCCGGCATCATCTTGCCGTCGACGACGCACGGGCCGGCGAGCTCGCCGCCATCGCAGACGGCGCCTTCGGACACGGTTGTCGTCTGGTTCCCGGAGAAATGCACGGCGGCGTAGACGGTGTTGCCGTCGGCGCTCCGCGCGAGGGCGCGCGGCGTGTCGCCGAACAGTTCGACGATCTTGATCGGTGTGCCGCCGAGCGTCGCGCCGAGGGCGTCGGCATCGAACACCCAGACGTCGGCACGGCCGACTCCGGCGGTGGTGAGTTCAGGATCGCCCGCACCGACCACGGCGGCGATCGATGCGTGGGTACGCTGCTGGCCGCGGTGCGCGCTGGTGATGAAGGCGCGGTTGTCCCCCGGTCCGGCGAAGACGATGTCGCGAGGCTCATCGCCGACGAGTAGGGTGCGCACGACGCGCGGTGGCGTCGCCGCGACGTCGACGATGCTGATGCTGTCCGAGAGATGGTTGACGACCCAGACTTCGCTGTTCGAGCGTGCGGCGACGGCGACCGGCTCGAGTCCGACCGGGACCGATCCGGCATGCGTCAAGCCGCCGACGCCGACCGTGAAGATCTCGAGTTGATTGTCGGGCGTGTTCGTAGCGAACAGCTTCGTCCCGTCTTGCGAGAGTGCGAGCGGGCGTACCTGGCCGCTTTCGAAGGTGGTGAACTCGGTTGGCAGTACGGCGAAGGCAGGTAGGACGGCGGCGACCAGGATCAGCGCAGCGGAGCGCACGACTGCGAGCGAGCGAAACAGCATCTTCCCCTCCATGACGGGATTGAACTCAAAGTACGCGACGTGGGTATCACGGCGCGTACTTTACCAACTCGTTGAAACCTTCTTCTTCCCAATGGCGGCACTCCCGCGAAGCTTGTCCCCGCGCAAGCGGGGAGCGGGGAGCCACGATTGGAGCGGGAAGCCGGGCGCCCGCTTCCGCAAGGGCGACGAGAATCCGCGTACTTCAACGGGTCGCTAAGAGGTAGCCCAGGCGGGGGAAGACTGTCCAGAGGAATATTTGGAACGGCGGCAGATTCGAGGACGCAAGCTGAGGGAGTGCGGGGCCGCCCGCGTTGGGTGGCCCCGCACTCGGAACTCAGCCGCAGCCGATGGTGCTGCCGCTGCGGCGGATCTTGCAGGTCGGACGGCTACCGCCCTCCCCATTGAAGCGGATCTCGCCGCATTGATCCGGGTTACCGATGACGATCTCGAACATGAACGGCGTCAGCAGCGGATTGACCTGGAAGTCGCCGTCCTTGCCGGCGATGGCGAAGCGATAGTAGCGCGCGGCCTCGCGTGGCTTGTGCTGGACGAACGCCTTGGTGATGCCCGGGACGATCGCGCCGTCGCGGTCTTTGTAGGTCCACTTGGTGCCGGCCTTGTTGACGAACCACCCGGCGGCACGTCGGTCGGGTGCCGCGCCGCCTGGAATCGTGATGGTCATCAAGGGCAGCGCGTCGAATCCGCTGATGGTCACGCTCATGCCGTCGGCGATCGGATCGAGCGCCGGGCTGAGGTCGCCGAGATCGATTTCGCCCTTTACCGCGAACTTCTGCTCACCCGCGGCCTCGAGATTCTTGATGATGCGCACCTTGCCGCGCAGCACCGCGTTCTGACTCGTGCAGACGCGCGTCGGCGTCGCGGTTGCGCTCGCGGTGGGGGTCTGCGTCGGCGTTGCCGTCGCCGTATCGATGGCGGTGGCGGTATGGGTCGGCGTCTGCGTCGGCAGCGGGGTGGCTGTCGGCGTACCGGTTGGCGTGCTCGTCGGGGTTGCCGTTGGCGTCGCCGTCGGCGTGCTGGTCGGCGTGTCAATCGGCGTATCCGTCGGGGTTGCCGTCGGCACGTCGGTCGGCGTTTCGGTCGGCGTCGCCGTCGGCAAGGCTGTTGGCGTGTCGGTCGGCGTATCGGTGGGGGTTGCCGTCGGTACGTCGGTCGGTGTTACCGTCGGTGTGTGGGTCGGGCCGAGCGGCGTCTCGGTCGCGGTCGGCGGCACCGGGGTGTTCGTCGGCGTCGCCGTCGGCGGCACGGGTGTATTGGTCGCCGTCGGCGGTACCGGCGTGTCCGTCGCGGTCGGTGGCACTGGGGTGTTGGTCGCGGTCGGCGGCACCGGGCTGTTGGTCGGCGTTGCCGCGGGCGGGACGGTGTCGGTCGGCGTAGGCGCGAGGCAGGGCGGGTTGCTGCCCGCGTCGGCGGGATCGCAGCCTGCGTCGAGTTCGTCGCGATCGAAGGTGCCGTCGAGATCGCGGTCGACGCCGGCGCGTACCGCCGAACCCGGCGGGTAGCAGGTGTAGGTCAAGTCCTGTCCAGGCGTCGCGGCGAGCGCGCGCAACTGGGCGCCGGTGCGAGTCGGATCGGCAGCGCGGTCGCCGACGAAGGCGCCGGAGGTATTCATGTACCAGCCGCGTGCCTCGCCGCCGACGGCTCCCTTGACGACCAAGTCGCACTCGCGGGCGTTGGGGTAGCCCTTGTAGATCCAAGGCGTCGACGCGCGCTGCACCAACAGGTCGATGCGGCTGCCGACAGTGGCAGCGTTGGTGTTGGTGAGGGTGGTCTGCTGGCCGACGATCGGCGCGATGTCGTTGTCGAACGCGAGCATGAACTGCTCCATGCTGCGCCGGATGTTATTGCCGCTATTCGGACCGTTGAAGCCAACTCCTGCTGAAAATCCGCTGCCCTCGTTGAAGACCGTCGCTTGGAAGAAGCGGTAGAGCGTGTCGGTCGTGCCGTCATGGATGAAGCCGAAGCCACGAATCTGATCGCCGAGGTGGCGATTGCCGGGCGTCGTCGTGAACAGCGGATCGGCCGGATCGGCCACGTTGCCGGCGCCGTTGAAGAACGAGATGTTCGGCATGCCGAACATGCCGACCTTCGTGTACATGTTGCGGGTGTGGGCGATCTTGATGATCTGCGTCTCGTTCTCGAAACTCGCGAGCCCGCCCGTGCCGAAGAAGCCTGCCTTGTTCAGGTCGGGGTTGTTGCGGTCGAGGGACTCGTGGCAGCCCTCGCAGCGGAAGCCGAGGTTGTTGATGTTGATGCCGTCGGATAGGCGGCTGCCGAAAAAGAACTCGCTGCCGGACTTCTCGTCGATGGTGTTGGCGTTGTTCGTGTCGCCACGCAGTTGGTTGTTGAATTGCCGCACTGGGTTCGGTGGCAGCAACACCGACAGCTGGAAGTCTGCAAACTTCTGCATGTTCGCAGCGGAGATGATGTTGTTGTTACCGACCAGGCCAGGGAAGGCGACGATGAAGTTGCGGAACGAGAGATCTTCGTCGCCGCGCTCCGACGCCGATACGTCGTAGGGTGAATCGAGACCGAAGAACCCGTCCGCGCGATCGCCGCGCCAGTGCATCGCACCGTGGTGCTGCATGCCGCGCAGCGTCTGCGTCGTCATGGGGCCTTTCATCGGGTGAAACTGGGTATTCGATGCGCCGCCGTTCTGGTCGCCGGCGGCGATGTTCAGGTTGATCGGGATCGGGTTGGTGGTGACGTCGTCGTCCGGGTTGCCGAGGTCCCAAGCGAGGTTGTCCAGGTCGCCGAAGATGTGGCAGCTCGAGCAAGACGCCTCGCCGTTCGATGAGGTGGCGATCGCGTCGTAGAGGAACGGTCGGCCCTCGACCACGTGCTGCGGTTCCGGATTGTGCAGCCCGACTTGGCCGGTTTCGGACCCGGTCGTCAGGTCGACCACGGACACGGAGTTGTTGAAGCGGGTGAGCGCATACAGCCTGCCGTTGTCGTCGTCGAGCACGAGTCCGGCGGGACCACCGCCGCTCAGCGAAATGTAGTTCGAACTGATCGCGGTCGGGTTGAAGGTGTCGTTCTCGAGCGCGGTGACGTCGAAGACGCCGATCTTGGCCGAGCCGAACGCCGCCACGTAGAGCTTGTTCGTGATCGGGTCGATCACCATCTCCAGCGGGGTCGCCAAGCTATGGTTCTTGGTCCCGGCCGGTGCCGGCAAGGTGCTGTAATTGATGTGCTTGTTGAGATGGCGAATGGCCGTCACGTCCGCCGGATTGCTCGGGTCGATGACGCTGATGCGCGACTGCGCCAGGTTGCCTTGCACCGTCGAACCACCCCAGACGCCGGGGCCCTCGAAGCGGGTCAGGTTCTTTGCGTCGGTGTTGGAGATGTAGAGCTTGCCGGTGCTCGGGTGCACCGCGAGATTGAACAGGGTCGTGCCGACGCTGGTCCAGAAGCGCGTCTCGTTCAGGCTGGTCGCGTTGATCGCGAACACGTCCTTGTCGGGCAGATTGAAGCGGACGCCGTTCGTCCAGTTGCGGCCGAGGGCATCGCGGAACTGCCCGCTCGGCTTGTGGTACTGGACGATGAGGCTGACCTCGGGCGCCGCGACGCCTTCGTGGTTGTTGGAAGGTCCGGGCAAGCCACCGGGGACGTTGCCGCCACTGAGGCCGTTCGGCGAGGTGATGCCGTCGCCAGCACCCGCGGCGGCGCCGGTGAAGCCGTTGCGGACGATGCCCTCCGAGACCACCGTCGACTGGTTGCCGGAGAAATGGATGGCGGCGTAGACGGTGCTGCCGTCCGGACTGACGGCGAGGCCGCGCGGGGTGTCGCCGAAGAGTTCGACGATCTTGAGCGGTGTGCCGCCGAGGGTGTTGCCGAGGTTGGTCGCGTCGAAGACCCAGACGTCGGCGCGGGGCGTTCCCGGTACGCTGAACTTCGGGTCGCCAGCGCCGGGGACGCCCGCGATCGACACGTCGCTGCGTTGCTGGCCGCGGCGTGCCGTGGTGATGAAGGCGCGATTGCCGCTCGGTCCGGCAAAGACAATGTCGCGCGGCTCGTCGCCGACGAGCAGGGTGCGCACCACCGTCGGCGGGTTGGTCGAGACGTCGAGGATGCTGATGCTGTCGGAGAGGTTGTTGACGACCCAGACTTCCGAGTCGGTACGGGCGGCGACGGATACCGGTTCGAGACCCACCGGCACCGAGGCGACATGGCTGAGGCCGCCGACGGTCACGTCGAAGATTTCGAGGCGGTTGTCCGGCGTGTTGCACGCGAACAGTTGGGTGCCGTCTGGCGAGAGGGCCAGGGGCCGCACCGCGCCGGTTTCGAACACAGTAACGTTGGGCCCGGTCTGTGCTGCGCCGGATTCGGCCAAAACTGCGACCGCGATCATCGCCGCGAGCATCGCACGCAAAAATTCGAAAGACGTCCGCCTGCGGAACACCATTAATACACCCCTTTTTTAAACCACCGTAGCTATACGGAGGGCATACTACAGGGTTGTTGGGCTTGTCGATGGTAAAAGTTCGCGCCGGTCCGCTACCGAGACTTCGCGTGCGGCGACGACCCCGCCTCGTTGGAGCCTGAAATGTGGGAACGCCTCCCGGTCAGGTCGGTTGCGGCTCGAGGATCACCACCGGAATATCGCGTTCGGTGCGCGCCTGGTACCCTGCATACGGGGGGTACATTTCCACCAGGCGCGGCCACAGCGCCGCTTTCTCCGCCGGGCTCGCGCGCCGCGCGCGGACCGATTTGCGTTCGCTGCCGATCTCGATCGCGCACGCGGGTTCCGCCTCGAGGTTCAGATACCACAGGGGATGATGCGACATGCCGCCCTTCGAGGCGACGACGAGGTAGTTGCCGCCGTCCGCCAGGTAGAGGAGCGGGGCCGTGCGCGGCTCGCCGCTCTTGCGCCCCTTCGTGATCAGCAGGAACACGGGCGCGCCGTAGGCGAAGCGGCCGCCGAAACGGCCGCCGCTGGCGCGATAGATCCACGTGTTGAGTTTCGACATCGCGCGGACCACGACGCTGCCGATGCGCTCTTCGGTATGGCTGTACGGACGTGGCGGATGCGCCATGGCATTGCCCCTTTCTCGTCGCGCACTGTGCAGCGCCTGGGCGCCAAGGGCAAGCTCGCCGGACCAACTCTCCGAACTTGCTCGCCGAACCAGCTCGCCGAACCAGCTCGCCGAATCTGCACGTCGAACGATCAAACCCGCCTCGTGGCGGTTTGTCGCTCTCCCGCTCCAGTGGTAGGTTGCCGCGCAATGGTGTCTCTGCCGCCTACTGTGCGATCGCTACTCGTCGTAGCCGCGTTGCTTTGCGCTGGGTGCGACAGCGATTCCTCCGAGCAGTCGCCACCACTCACCCCAACTCCGATAACTCCGGCGACCGCGACGTCGATCCCGACTCCGATTCCGCCGACGCCAACGCCCGCATTCAACGTCGCGTCCGTGTACCCGTCCGCGGGATCGGCGCGGGGCGGAACCGCGGTTGCGATCGCGGGCACTGGCTTCGCCGGGGGCACCAACATCGTTCGCTTCGGTGGCCTCGAGGCGGAAGACGTCATCGTTCTCGGCGACGACAAGCTCTCGGCCGTGGCGCCGTCGGGCCTCGCCGGGTCGACGGTTGGTGTCACCGTGGCGAAGGCGGGCGGGCGCAGTGGCCAGGGCGCGGCCGCGTACCAGTACCTCGCCACGAATCCCGGTAGCGTGCTGCGCATCGATCCTGTCGGCCTGCCGTTCGTCCGCTTGGACGAGCGCATCGGCACGACCGTCGTGATCGTCGACTATGTCGTCCACGACGGGGTCGGCAATTCGCTTGCGCCGGAACAGTATCGCACCAAGCTTTTTCTCGACGGCAATCTCCTCGGCACGGGCATCTTCGACGAGACGGTTCTTGGCAGCGACGCGCAAGAACTCGAGCTCGACCTGTTCTTGATGCTGGTTATCGACGCCAGCTTCTCGCTCGAGCAGTTCTCCCCGCCTCAATTCGTCAACACCATGCAAGGTGCGGAGAATCTGGTGCTGCGTGGCGCCGACCTCTGGAGCACCCGCGCCGGCACGTTCGACTGGAGCATCGTCTGGTTCAACGATCTGCTCGCCCGACCGGACGCCGACTTCGCTGAATCGTTTCGCATCACCAACATCCCACGCCCCGCGCCGGGTGACTTCACCAAGCTCTACAGCGCCGTCAGCGCCGGGCTCGACGTCTCGGCGGACCTGCGCAGCGAGGGTGTTGCAGCCGACCCGCGCGACCGCCACATCGTCGTGGTGTTCACCGACGGCCGCGACAATCTCAGCCCCTTCGACAATGCGGACGTCGAGGAGCGCGGCCAGCTGACGAACGGTGACCCGCACCTCCGGTTCGGCTGGCGCGCCACCGATCTGCCGACTGCCCTGGCCGAGATTTCCGAGCACCCTGCGTACCCGAGCAACCTCACCGTGCACACGGTCGGCCTCGGCGAAAGCTGCTCAACGACGTCGAGTGCAACGTGCTTCGACCGCCAGGCGTTGCAACAGATTGCGCAAGTCGGACTCGGCCGCGAATTCGATTCGCAGGACGATGTGGTGGAGCTGTTCGAGCAGGTGACCGGCGAATTCGAGACGCTCAAGTCCGACGGCGCGATCCTGGCGCTGCCGCCGGGCACCTATACCTTCGATGTCGTAGTCGAGCGTATCGGCGGCAGCGCAGTGGGCGAACTTCGCTTCCTGTTCGTCGTCTCGGCCGCTAGTGCGGAGTTCCTTGCGTACCAATGACCGCTCGGCTGTGCCACCGCGACTTGGTCGTATGGCTGGGTGTCGTCGCCTTCGTAGCGGTTGCTTCGGCGGCTTTGGCTACCGACACCCCGACCCCCACGCATACCCCGACCCCCAGTGCCACGTCGCCGACGGCGACCGCGACCTTCGCGCGCACGCCGCCACTCGAAGACAGTGAAGTCAGCGGCTCGTATCGTGGCAGTTGGGCCACCGGGAGCGCTGCCGGGGCGCTGACGCTGACATTCGCCAATGACTCTGCCGCGCTCACCGGAACCGCGGTCTTCGAGGACCACCCCTGCCTCGGACTTGGCCGCTTCGTCGGTCGCGTCAGCGGCAATGTCGTCAACGGCACGCTCAGCAGCGTGACGTCGATGGCCATGGGCAACAGCCACTTGACCGCATCCCCGACTGGGCTCAGCGGAACCTTCGCGTTCGTCGCCGGTTGCGCCGAGTCGGCGATCGGCACGATCACGGTGTTTCGCGCCGGACCTGCCACGCCACGGGGGACGGCCAGCGCGACGCCGATCTTACCTGCAATCACGGCCACGCCGACGCGTACCGCGACGGCAACGGCGACGCCGGCGGCTCTCGGCGATTGCGACGGCGACGGCACAGTGACCGTCGAAGAACTCGTGGCGATGGTCAGCATCGGACTCAGTACCCGGCCCCTACCGTCGTGCCGCGCGGCCGACGGCAACGGCGACGGCTCGGTGACGGTCGACGAAATCTTGCGCGGGGTTTTCGCCGCACTCAGTGGAGTGACCGCCACGGCGCTGCCGCCGCCCGTCGTGCAACGCTGTCTCGACCTCGGCACCGCGGAATGTGTTTGTCGCGGCGAGGTGTGTTGTGTCTCTGGAGAATGCGGGCTCGGTTCCCCCTGTGGTGACTCGGCGGACTGCAGGTTGGGGTTGCGCTGCGCTGCAGCCGAAGGCGGTGCGGTGTGTGTGGAGAACGGCACGATTGTCGTGCCGCCGCCGCGGTAACGGACAATGGTCGTGGTCCTACTACGAATCCCGATCCGGGCGCTGGTGCGAGCCGGAGTCACGGCCGTCCTGCTGGTCATGGCCGCCGGTCGCACTGCGCCGGTCGAGGCAGGGCTCTTGTGCCCGAACGATTGCTCGGGTCGCGGCGCTTGCGAGTTCGAGGGACTCCTCAACCCCGATCGCAAGGGTTGGCCCTGGAGCCGCGTGTGCGTATGCGATCCCGGTTGGACTTCGCCCGACTGCTCGCTGTGCTCCGCGAGCGACGCGTGCCCGGGACGACAGGTCTGTCGCTTCGGCGAGTGCCGCTGCGGCAACGGTTGGCAGGGAGAGAACTGCGACCGTTGCTACTCGTCGGTGGGGTGCGGTGACAACGGCGCATGCTTCGAAGAGAAGTGCATCTGCAAGCCGGGTTGGTCGGGAATCGAGTGCGCTGTGCCCGCGCCGACGCCGCTCCAAGACGAAGCGGCAGCGGACAGCGTGCCCTGAAGCGACGGTTGCGCGCCGCGGGCGAAGTCGAGGAACCTGGAGCCATGCGCATCGATGAAGTTGCCGGAGCGCCGGCCGCGGCGGGCGAGAAGCCGCTTGCGGGGGTGAGAATTCTCGCGATCGAGCAGATGCAGGCGCTGCCGTTTGCGACCCAACTGCTGGCGCACCTCGGAGCGGAGGTGGTCAAGGTCGAACACCCGCTTCACGGCGACTCCGGGCGCGGCGCGCTGCCGGCGGTGACCGACACCGACGGGCGCACGGTCGGCGCAACCTACCTGCGTAACAACCTGAGCAAGAAGAGCATCGCGATCGATCTCAAACACCCGGACGGGCGCGAACTGATCAAGCGTCTGGCGGGCCGCTTCGATGTGCTCGGGGAGAACTTCAAGCCCGGCACGATGGACCGGCTCGGCCTGGGATATAGCGACTTCGCCTCGCTCCATCCGCGTCTCGTCTACGTGTCGGTATCCGGCTTCGGCAACCTGAGCGACTCGCCCTACGCATCGTGGCCGGCGTACGCTCCGATCGCCGAGGCGATGGGCGGCTTCTACGAGTACAAGCGCAAGGAGGGCGAGCCGCCGTTGGTCGGACCCGCCGGGGCCCTGGGCGATATCGGCACTTCATTGTTCGCGGCCATCGGCATCCTCGCGGCCCTGCGCCAGCGCGAGCAAACCGGTCGTGGCCGCCATGTCGATGTGGCGATGTTCGATGCGATGGTCGCGATGGCGGACATCGTGCCGTTCATGTGGTCGATGGGCGCGCGCGGCAAGCGTCGTTCCGCTGGCATCTTCGCCGGGTTTCGCGCGCGCGACGGGTACTTCGTCGTCCAAGCGGTGCGCGAGCACCAGTTCGCCGTTCTCGCCAAGGCGGTGGGTCAGCCGCAATGGCTCGCCGACGAGCGGTTCGCTTCGCGTCACGGTTGGGCCGAGCACCTCGAGGCGGTCATCCGACCTGGCGTGGAGTCTTGGGCGGCCGACAAGACCAAGCTCGAGGCGGCAAAGGTCCTCTGCGAGCAGGGGTTGGCCGCGGGACCGTGCAATTCGGCGCAGGACCTCGTCGACGATCCGCACGTGCGTTCCCACAACATGCTGATCGAGGTGCCGCGTCCGGACGGCGGCGAGCCGCTTCTCGTCGTCGGCAACCCGATCAAGATGTCCGATGTCGCCGACGGCCCGGTGCATCGCTGGCCGACCCTCGGCGAACACACTGACGCGGTTTTGGGCGGCGACCTCGGCCTGTCGGCGGCGGAACTCGCCGCCCTGCGTGACTCGGGGGCAATCGGCTGAATCCATCGGACGAGTCGGACCCGTCGGACTCGTCGTACCGGTGTGACGGGTCAGGCGAGTCGGATCCAGCGCGGTAGGGTGGTGTCGCCGACGCGGGCGAAGACCACGGCGACCGGCTCGCCGATGCGAATCGTCTGCGGGTCGATCTCGTTGATCGGGCCGTCGGCGGAGGCGACGAGGTTGCCGACGAAGCGGATCTGCGGGTCCTCTTCGAGTGCGACGACCACGACGTTATACCGGGCGAGTTCGGTGTAGGCCGGCAACAAGGGCGGGTGCGGGACCACGTACGACCAGACCGTGCCGCGGCCCGAAGTCTCGTGCCAGGCGTGGGCGAGCGAGCGGCAGTTCGGACACATCGGGCGCGGCGGCATCCGGCGCGCGCCGCAGGTGGCGCAGGTCTGCACGAGTAATGCGCCGCGGGCGCAACCCTCCCAGAAGGGGCGCGAGTCCTTGTCGTCGGGGTCAGGGGTGAGGAAGGGCTGTTCCATGCTCGTTCGCCTCGTCAGCGCCGCAGCACCAGGGCACTCGTCGGCACCCCTTCGCCGCTGGTGACCAGGCAACTCGTGGCGTCGGCGACCTGGCAAACCGAATCTCCGCGAATCTGGCGGACACCTTCCAGCACGAGATTGAAGCCGTGCACGTAGGCTTCGGACATACCGCCGCCGGCGGTGTTGGTGGGCAGCCGGCCATGCGGCCATTCGAGCGCGCCGTCTGCCGTAAACGCTGCGCCCTCGCCACGGGCGCAGAAGCCGTAGCCTTCGAGCGACAGTGGAATCAACGGGCTGAAGGCGTCGTAGATCTGCGCCACCGGGATATCGGCGGGCTTGAAGTCGCTGCGCGACCACAGCCGTTGGGCGCAAGCCCAGGCGGGACCCCGCAACGGATCGGCGCAGAAGAAGTTGATCATCGGCTGGTGTTGTTGCGGCAGCCCTTGCGCGAATGCGTGGATGTAGGCGGGCGTCCGGGGCAGGTCACGGGCGCGTTCGGCGCTGGTGACGATCACGGCCAGAGCCCCGTCGGTCTCGAGGCAGTTGTCGAACAGGCACAGTGGTTCGCTGATCCAGCGCGCCGCCATGTACTGCTCGCGGGTCAGCGGCTTGTCGCGCATCATCGCATCGGGGTTGCGGTTGGCGTGTTTGCGAAAGGCGAGGGCGACGTTGGCGAGGTGGTCGCGGGTGGCGCCGAACTCATGCATGTAGCGGCGGGTCAGCATGGCGATCTCGTCGACCGGGCGCAGCAGTCCTGCGGGCCGACTCCACTGCCATGCGCCCGGCACGCGGGCGCGCGATTGCGCCCAGGGGCGGCTCGCCTTGTCGGCGCGCTTGCGGGCGCGCCAGGCGACGGCAACCTCGCACTGGCCGGTGGCGACTGCCATCGCCGCGTGCCCGACGGCGCCGCAGCCCGCCCCACCCCCGTAGCCGATCTCGCCGAAGTAGGTGATGTCGCCGAGCCCGACGTTGCGTGCGACATCGACCTCGCGGCCGTTCTCCATTGAGAACATCGCCAGGCCGTCAACGTCGCTGGGCTTCAAGCCGGCGTCATCGATTGCGGCGGCGATCGCCTGGCAGGCGAGCGACAACTCCGAGTCTTCGAGCCCTTTGCCGAACTTCGTCTGGCCGATACCGACGATCGCGGTCTTATCCTGCAGCGGAGCGTTGTTCACGGATCGAGGAAGTACACCGATCGAATTCCCCGACACAACCAGCCGCGAGCAAGTTCAAGCGCGGCGCGCTTGACTACGACCGAGGCGCGATCCAATCGGCAGTGCTGAGCGACGGCCAGCTACATGCTGTTCGGCTGCACGGTTGGTCCCGGTTTCGACTACGCCGATTTCGCCCTGCTGCGGGATCAGCCGGAGGAGTCTTCGCCCGACAGCCCCTCCAGTGTCAGCGGTGCTGACTCCGGTCCGAGATCGGGGGGAACGAAGGCCAGATCGCGTGCTCCCGGCGGTGGCGCGAACTCGGCGGGCGCGTTGGCGAGAGAGTGTAGGGTCGCGCGGCGACCTTCGCCGATCGCTTCGGCGGCGCGGTGGAAGTCGAACATGGCAAAGTTCGGCAAGCGCGGTGCGATCAACATGTCGGGCGGATCGCCACCGAGCTGACTGCGCGCGATCCGCATCGCCATGATGTCGAGGGTGGCGCCCATGACTTCGAACATGCTCGGCGGCTGGTCCGACTTCGGCTTGCTCGGGTCACCGCGTACCCAGAGTTGCAGTTCCGCTGCCATGTCGCGCATGGCGACCTGCCAGCTTTTCGGTTGCGCCGTGTCGATCGCCGGCGGCGGTGGCGGAGCCGGCGCCGCCGCCGGCGATCGCCCGCGCCGATCGCGGTCTTGCAACTCGTCGACGAAGTGGCGTTGAGCGAGTTGGGTGTTGAGGTCGACGGCGATGACGAGAGTCGCTCCGAGCGCGCGACATACGGAGACGGGCACGGGGTTGAGGACGCCGCCGTCGATCAGCCAGCGGCCGTCGATCTTGACCGGCGTGACGATTCCCGGGATGGCCGCCGAGGCGCGCAGGCACTCGCGCAAGGGACCGCTGCGCAGCCACACCTCGCGGCCAAGAGCGATGTCGGTAGCGACTGCGACGAACGGGCGATCGAGGTCTTCGATCGCCAGATCGGGAATATCGGAGTGCACGAAGTCAAAGACCTTGCGGCCTTTGATCAACCCGCCGCGAAACGAAAGGTCGAAGTAGCTCCATACCTGGCGCCGATCGAGCCCGCGGGCGAAGGTCTCGTAGGCGTCGAGTTTGCCGGCGACGTACGCTGCACCGACGGCGGCGCCGATCGACGCGCCGGCGACGATGTCAGGGCGGATTCCCGCTTCCTCGAGCGTGCGGATCACGCCGATGTGCGCCCACCCCCGGGCTGCGCCGCTGCCCAGGGCAAGGCCGATGCGATGGTGTTGTCGCATGTTCACTCTCCTCCGTTCCCCGCTATCCGAGGTCCAGCATTTCGCTGCGCAGCATCATGAAGAACTCCCTGGCGTAGCGATTCTGGTGCACCGCGACACCGCGCGAGAAGTGCAGGTCGTCCCAGTCGATCTCGCCGTCGAGTTTGCGCTGGAGTCCGGCGGCCGGGTAGCGATAGCGCATATCGTAGCGCTCGGGCGTGCCGCGCGCGAAAGCGGTGTCGGCCGGTTTCGAGAAGTCGAAGTAGAAGCGCTCGTCACCGACTTCGTAGGCGATCACGTATTGGCGCACCCCGGGCAGCAGGCTGCCGGTCGCGCGCCAGCGATCGAGCAGGTAGTCGCGGAAGCGTTCGACCACGCCGGGCCGGACCGGTGGATCCGGCGGAAAGATTCCGTCGAGCCGCGCGGCGGCGGTCTGCGCATAGCTTTCGATCGCGGCGAGTTCCACGTGCTGCGGCGGTGGGGCGTTGCGTTGGTGGAAGGTGCCGGCAGCGTCGATGCGATCGCCCGGTGCCATGACCTCGCCGCGGATGCCGGCGGCGCAGACCCGCCGCGTGGCCTCGGCGGCGGAATTGAAAGCGACGTTCTTCCAGCGCTCGCCGGTTTCGAGGAAGCGGGCGCCGCTGGCGAAGGGAATGGCGACCGCGGGTTCGACGCCCATGGCGGCGTCGACGAAGTCGCCGTAGCGGCGCTCGGCTGAAGCAGCCAACAGCCGCTGCTTCGCGCGCGCGTCCATCTCGAAGCAAATCGGGAAGAACGAGGCGGGCGAGTAGCCGAGGAACGCGTAGTCGACGCGAAAGTTTTCGCGCACCCAACGGTACTTCTCCGCGGCCAAGACGCAGTCGTTGTTGTCGAAGAGAGTGAAGTCGGGAGTGCGGACGACGACGGACGAGTCGTAGGCGGCGTTCTCTTCGTAATCGTGCTCGATCATGGCGATCTCGAAGTCCGTTCCGCCCACCGCGACGATCTCGTTGAATGGACACTCGACCACCGGAAAACCGAGGCGGGCAATTTTGTCGCGAAACTCCTTGCGTCGGTGCGCTGCGATGTAGACCGGAATGTCTTTGCGAAACCGTGCGAGGGTCCGCGGGTGAAAGTGATCGGGATGGATGTGTGAGATGTAGAGGATATCGGTCGCCGCCGCCAAGGCGTCGACGTCGTGCACCAACGGCGGGAAGTGTGCGGCACTATGTGGGGCGAGCGGATCGATCCACCATGGGTCGGTCACCAGCGTCTTGCCGCGGCAGTGCGCGCGCAGGGACGCATGGCCGATCATCTCAACGCGAAAGTCGTAGTCTGCCATCGGCGATGCCGCCGCAGTGTAGGGCGTGTAAGCGCGAGGTACAACGCGGACGCGCCGGTTGGCCATTGCGGCCGTCATCTCACTTGTCATGCGTGGCCGTTCCAGCGAGGATTGGCAGCGATGAACGAAGGTGGGTGGTGATGCGCCTGGTGCGCGCATGGGTGGTGGGCGCATGCCTCTTGGCTCATGCGTGGCCGGCGGGCGCGCTGTTCGCATGCGGCGGCGATTGTGATGGCTCCGGCGACGTCACCGTCGACGAGATCGTGACCGCCATCAACATTGCGCTCAGCGGCGCCGGGATCGAAGCGTGCGTTGCCGGGGATCGCAACGAAGACGGAGAGATCACGGTCGACGAGATCCTCTTGCTCGTCAATAACGCGCTCTCCAGTTGCGTGCCGCCCGTGGTGGAAACTTGGGTCGAGTCTGACTTTGCTCTCGTTTCGTCGACGTGCCCGACCGTCGTCGCCGACGCGATCGAGGAGGAGGTAGCGGGCGAATCGTCGTGCGCGATCGAGGTGGCCAGCGACGGTCGTCGGGTCCAGACGCGCGACTGCGACGGCGTCGTCGCCACCGGCACGATCGGCAGCGACGGGGTCGCCAGATTCAGCACATCCACCGCCGAGCAGGTGGAGGACTGCCTGATATCGATTGCTCTCGAGTTCCGCGTCGACTTAGCGATCAGTCCGACGACGGGAGGCTATCTCGCGGCCGTGGACCTGACCGGAACTTGTCCGTTTGGCGGCTGTGCGGTCGTGATCGAATCGACGTTGACGCGCGAATAGAAGCGGCGCCGGCATCACCGTTCGCACTCGCCGAGCGCGTTGCGGATGGCGAGAACGATCTCATTTGCGGTGACCGTGCCGCTGTCGTCGGCGTCGAAGTTCGCGCAATCGTCGCGACCGTTCGTAGCGAAGGCGCGTGCGACCCCAGCCAGGATCTCGACTGCGGTGACCTGGCCATCGGCATCGCAGTCGCCGGCGCAGGGAGGTGGCGGTTGGGTTAGAAAGATCGTGGTCGTCACTTGGAATTCACCGGCGCCGCGCAGGCGGGTGACGCGCGCCTCCCAGGCGCCTGCAGCGGGTTGCTCGATGGTGCAGACGTCGAAGGGGCCGAGCGTCGTATCGACGCAATCGGGAACTGCCGCGCCGGCGCGGAGAACGAATAGGCTGAATTCGTTGGTCGTCGCGCCGACGTTGTCGCTGAACAACGCGCCGTTGAGGGTGACGACCATCCGCGCGGCATTCTCCGGCACGGAGATCGGGAAGGATTTCGCGTTGTCGGAGCGGCGCAGAACGCCATCCGCATATTGCGTCGTGACGAGGTCGCTGCCGAGGCGTGGACCGTCGGGACAGGGGGCGCCGCTTTCGCTCTCGAAGAGCGCCTCGCCGAGCCAATCGAGATGGACGAAGATATCCGTGTCGAACCCGGTGTCGGGTGCCAGGCAGGTCGGACTGTGGCCGCCCGAGGTGACACCGGCAACGCGCCGGCCCGTGCCGAAGTCGATGAACATGGGCCCGCCGGAATCGCCGCCGCAGGTATTCGAGCCGACGTCGCCGAACTCCCAGCAGACGTGGTTGTTGGCGTCGACATCGGCTGTACACAGGGAAGTGTGCACCGTCCCGCGGCGCTTGATGCCGAAGTCGTTCTGGTTGAAGGTTGGACCGCCAGTGTTGCCGAAACCGACGATCGTCGCTTCGGTGCCCAGGGTGGGACGTCCGACCCCGTTCACGGATGCGGGCTCGACGGTCGCGACGGGCGACGCCAGGGTCACCACGGCGAGGTCGCCGCCGTGGGTGAAATCGAAGTCGGGGTGGATCGCGACGCGGGTGACGTCGGTGCGGCCGACGTGCGCCAGGAAGACCGAGAGTTCGCGTGGATCGGCGAGTCCCCGCGTCTCACACGTGGCGGCGTCGTCCGTGCGAAAGGGGCAAACGCAATGGGCGGCGGTGACGAACGAGCGGCACCCGAGCAGGGTTCCCGAGCACAGCGAGACCACCGATTCATCCGTGGGCGAGGCGAGGATCAGCAGCATGCCGACCTCGGGGAAGTCGTTGGTATTGGTGCCGTTGACGATGCGTGGCTGTGGCTGCGCATCGGCGCCGATGGTCAGAGCGAGGCCGCCGACGAGGACGGTGAGGAGGGCACGAAGGCGTCTCATGGGCGCGATTGGCACCGACGTGCCGATTTGCTCTTACGTCCCGGTCGGCCGGATGTCGATCGATCGCCCCTGACCGCCCTAGTCGCGAGGCGCACTGGGCGTGGGTGACTTCTCGCATTCGCCGGCGCAGATACGGGCGCTACGGGTAGCGCTGCTCGCATGGTATGCGCCGCGTCGGCACTCGCTGCCGTGGCGTCGGAGCCGGGACTCCTACCGCATCTGGGTCTCCGAGGTGATGCTCCAGCAGACCCGCATCGCCGTCGTCATTCCTGCTTACGAACGCTTCCTCGCGTGCTTCCCTGGGCTGCCGGCGTTGGCCGCCGCCGATCAGGACGAAGTGCTCTCGCTGTGGTCGGGGCTCGGCTACTACGCCCGCGCGCGCAGCCTGCACCGGGCCGCGCAGGTTCTCAGTAAAGCAGGATGCGCGACATTCCCAGACGATATGGCCGCGGCACGCGCGTTGCCCGGCGTCGGCCCGTACACGGCCGCCGCGGTGCTTTCGATCGCCTATGGCCGCTGCCACGCGGCTGTCGACGGGAACGTCGTCCGCGTGCTCTCGCGGTTCGCTCGGCTGCCACGCCCGGATGGCCGCCAGAACCCGCATGCGCGTATCGCCGGCATTCTCATCGACCCGCACCGGCCCGGCGATTGGAACCAGGCGATGATGGAGCTCGGACAATCCGTCTGCCTACCGCGCCGCCCCGACTGTTCCCATTGCCCGGTGGCGGCACACTGCAGCGCGCACGGTGCCAGGGAAGTCGATCGCTACCCGGCGCCGGCCGTGCGCCGGCCGACCGAATTCGTCGATCTCGACGTTACCGTCGTGCACGACGGGAGCGGTCGATTCCTGCTGGAAAGAGGAGCGTTTCCCTACCTGAATCACTTGTGGCTGCCGCCGACACGGCCGGCGGGGGTGATGGTGCCGGGCGAAGTCGAGCACGGCGTCGCCCGGCACGCGATCGTGCATCGGACCTTTCGTCTGCGCGTATTCGCGCAGCGGGTGGCGCCAGCGCGGCTCCGTCGCCTCGCCGCCTCGAGCAGCCAGGTCGAGCGGCGGATCTTCGATCGCGACGGCCTGGCCGGCATCGGCAGATCGTCGTTGTTGACGAAAGCGTTGCGAGTAGCCGGACTCGCCACTTGACCGCAGCTGCGGCCGTTCGCGGGGAGCGCGTCAGCCAACGTCGCGATAGGCGCGATCGTCCTGAGGTTGGTCGAGCTTCTCCGGCGGCACGGCAACCGCGCCGCGATGCTCGGGGTGGCGTGGGGTGACCTTCGCGTAGAACTCGGCAAACTGCTTGAAGTCAGCCTCCATGTCGCCGCTGAGTTCGATCACAGGACCAAGTCCGGCGACCTTGCGGGCATAGTCGACGTAACCGAGCACGACCGGCACATTCGCGCCTTGAGCGATTCGATAGAAGCCGGTCTTCCAATAAAGGCCCCGGGTACGCGTTCCTTCAGGGGCGACGGCGAGGAAGAGCGCTTCTGCGGTGCGGAACTCGGCGACCGACTGGGCGACGATGTTGTTGCTGCGCGAGCGGTCGATGGCGATGCCGCCGAAGAAACGCACGAGAATCCCGAGCGGGAAGAACATCGCCGCTTGCTTGACCATCCAGGAAAACTTCAGGTCGAAAATGCAGCCGCTGATCACCATGATCGGACCGTCCAGATAGGACGTATGCGGCGCGGCGATGACGACCGCCTTGCTGCAATCGGGCAGGGACCCTTCGGTCTTCCAGCCCGCGAGTCGGAAGAGAAGCTTCCCCAGCCAGTTGAGAAAGGGATGGACTCGCGGCGGGCGTGCCGTTGGTGCGGTCATGGTCGGTCTATTAGCCGAACCTGGTGGCTATGCCCAGAGTTGCGGACGAAGGATTTACACCCGTGACGGGGGGTCGTTTCGGGCTCGAGCATCGGTTGCCTGATCGTCGCGGCGGGTGACGCCGCGCACGTCTCCCGGCGACGAAAGGTAGAGCATGAGCCCCACCGCGGTGATCCCCACGCCGACGACACGGTACGTCATGACCACCATCACCCCGAGGCTCGCCGGGGTGCTGCCTGCAGTAACGTGCACGTACAAGTAGCTCATTGCATAATCGAGCACGCCGAGCGCGTCGGCGGGCAGCGGCACGAGACCACTCAGGGAAGCTAGTGGAACGATGAGGAAGTGTTGCGCCAGGCTCGGGCCGTTCGTGGCCAAGCCGGCAGCCAGGAGCGCGTACCCGGTCGCGTTGAGGGAGAGGACGGCGAGACTGAGGACGACCGCTTGGCCGAGCACCCAGGGGTTGTTGCCGTAGAGCCCGACGGCGCGCAGCAGATTCGCGCCGTGGCCACCGAGCACCGGCCAATGGGCGATACGCTCCGCGAGCGGAACGGCCCTGCGGCGTAGGGCGAAGAGCAGCAAGGCGGCGAGAGTGCCGATGCCGGCGAGCACCAGGATGCTGCGGCTGATCAGCGGCACCAACCCCGACATCCGTTCGGCCGCGAAGAGCCAGGCGCCGACACTCGCGAAGACCAGCAACGTGCCGAGCCCGACGAGACGATCGGCGACGACGGTGGTCAGCGCGTGAACCCCGCGGCCGGGGTGAAGGCGGCGCAGCGAGAGCGCTTTGAACAGATCGCCGCCGGCAGCCCCGAAGGCGGCGAAGTCGAGCATATAGGCGAGCACGCCGATCCGTAACGTCTGCCGTGCTCCGCCGTCGAGCCCGACCGCCGCTGCCATGCGCTGCCAGCGGGTGAGGCCTGCCGCCAGCGCTGCGAGGAAGCATGCCCAAGCGGCGACCAGGAATTCCCACCGCTTCGGCTCTGCGAGCAGGCGGAGGAAAGTCTCCGGATCGTCGCTGCGAACCTGGTGGACCAGATAGGCGAGCAGCCCGATCGACAGCGCAGCCTTCAGTACGTTGACGAGCAATGTTTTCAAGGAGCGCCCTTCACGCGCGGTGCCGCGCCCGCGAGAATCCTGCGCCCGCTTCTAGCAAGAGCCGATGGCGCCCGGCAACGCCACGACTCGGTACGAGTGTGCAGCCCGGACAACAGCCTTCGGCACGGCTGTACGACGCCAAGGACAGTCCTGGTGTCGTGACGGCATGCCGCCCTTGCGGATTCGCCGGGCACGTGGATTGCAATTTGGTTTCTCCCGGGAGGAGCAATCGTGATGGGGGACTCGTTCGCTGGCACCAAGATGATCCGTCGCAACGACATGGAAATCGCACCAAGCGCGGTCCGGTCGGATGCTGCCGCCTATGTCCTCCGCCAGTTGAGCGCAGAAAGCGAGTTCGCAGAATTCGCAGCGGCTCGGCGGCGGGGATATCGACAACTCGAGATCGCGACGAACGACGGTCCGTTGGACGCGGTTCGGCGCTTTGCAACGACGCTGGGGGTTTTCGCCGGCGGCGCGATCGTCGGCGGCATCAGTATGTGGCGGCTCAGTCAGGGCTTCTGCTCGGTCGGCTACTTGCTGGGCGGAGCGGGCATCGAGCGCTTCCCGGCCGACAGGGTCATCGAAATCGGCGCGCTCTTCGTCGTTCCGGAACACCGCGGCGTCGGCCTCTCGCGAAGCCTGCTCGAGGCGGCGCGCGCGCAGCTAGCGGACATGGCGCCAGCACTGGTGGTCAGCTTTGCGCGCGAAGCGGAAGCCGAACGCTATGTGCGGGACTGGGGCTTTCGCGCGGTTGGTCCGGCTGCCGCTCATCCCTTTTCGCCCGCGGTCAGGGTAGTGCCGTTGGCGGCCTCCCTGCGCGCCGTGCTCCGCGGGGCCGCTCGCGAAGCGACGCGCCCGCGGCTGGTCCAACCAATTTCCGTAGAGTCAATGTCGGGGGGGAACGAATGAACCGATGCGCAGAGCGGAGTCGGGTGAACGCTGTCGTCGCGCAGATCCTCGCGGACTTCGCGATCGAAACATCGCCGCGCCAGATTTGGGGCGGGTACCTGGGAGACCTGCGGCGGATACTGTGGGCGGACTACGAGGAGCCCGTGGCGCGCTACGTCGCGGCCGGCGAACTTCCGGTTGCCGCGTTGGTCCATTACGCGTCCTCACGCCTGTTCGGGTTCAACGAGGTGCCGCTGGCATTCGGCGAAACTCTCGCGTATGCGCGCGACCGGCGTCGCGGCCTCGGGTTGAACGTCAGGATGAGCCCTTTCGGCAAGCCGGGGCATCCGCTACGCGGGTTCTACCATCCGCTGAAAGAGGCGCGGCCGTTGATCTGGTTGAACCGACAGCACACCGAGACAGCCGTAGGGGCGACCTTCGCCCATGAGCTTGGTCACCATTTCTGGGGGCAAATGGCCGGAGACGACGGCGACGAAGCCCACATCCTGCAGCACTTCGGGTTCGTCGAGCACCTCGCCGACCCGCGTGAACTCTTCGCCGACGTATTCGCGGCGTTGAGTGGCTACCCGTTACCGGCGGCAAGGCGGTTGTTCGGTGGGCGCAAGTGGTACGCGTCGCAGTTGGGCTCCGCAGTGGGCGCAACCGCTGCGGTAGCGCGCGTCGAGAAGCATGTGCATCGTCACTATCCGGGCAACCTCGGCCCCGACAGCGGGCTGAGCCGCGCGCGTAGACTGTATTATCTAGGAGGACTGGTGCACTTCTCGAAGCTCCGCGCAGCCGTGTTGCGCGTCACGGGTACGTGAGTTCGCTCGGGTCACCCCGGGGGCATGGGTAATTGTCCGGCAGGGATTTGCAGTAGCATTGAGTGTATTCGTCGGCTATCCTGACTGACATGGTGTGGATTGTCTGTGAGGTGCGCACCGGTGTTGACATCGCGATGTCACGGTGAGTATCTTGCAGGTAGTTCTACGTGCCCGCGCCGGGACGGATCAACCGTACCCGGGCGAAAGGAGAAGGATATGCCCGCTGCAAAACAGAAGGTGACGTTTGGTTCGGTGCTCCGTCGACGTCGCCATCAACTCGGCCAGACCCAGGCCACGGTTGCCAAGAAGGTCGGCTGTCGTCCCAACTACATCGGCTATTTGGAGTCGGGCGCGCGCCGTCCAAGCCAAAAGCTGGTGTTCAAGTTGGCCAAAGCTCTCGACTTGGATTCGCAAGAGCTCTTCCTGCTCGCCAACCCCTTGGTGCGTGAGGTCATGACGGCGAAGTCCGAAGACCGCGCCTCCGTGTGGGAGAATTTCAAGGCCAATAAGGGCCTGCACACGCGCCACGGGATCACGGCCAAGGAACTCGGCGCCCTACAGACCGTCGCCGCGCTCGGACCGGTCCGTAGCCAGCGCGACTTCCTTTTCGTCTTGCAGTCGATTCGCCAGGCACTGACCGACGAGTGAACGCATGCGGCGGGGCGAGGTCGACTCGACCCCGCCGCGTGGGCTCGATTCTGCGAGGTAGCGCTGGTTGCCCCGCTCCTCCGACCGGTTGGCCGGTTTCTCGGCCGGTAGGGACTTCTGCATTGACAAATCGGACGCCTGCCTTCTAGCTTCGCGCTTTGTCGCACGGATTCGGTGCGGAACCATGCCGGCGCGCCTCACCTCGGGGCCCCAGGTGGAAAGGGATCTCGGATGATGCTCGTGAGGCGCACCATGCGCATGCGCGTAACTTTGCTGGCGCTGACGTTCGGCTTCGCCGCAGCCGGCTGCGATGACGACGCCGACAATCCGCCCCCCGCGATCGCGACTCCCGCGTCGACGGCCCTTGTGACCATCGTGCCGAGCGCCACCTCCACCATGGTCCCGACCCAGACCGCGGTGATCGCGCCGACGACGACCGCGACCGAAGCTCCCGTGCCGACGTCCACGCCGACCGAGGTGCCGAGCGCAACGGCCGTGTCCACCGCAACTTTATCGAGCACCTCCACCGCTTCACCCACGTCGACGCCGACCGACAGCCCGCCGGCGACGCTGACGGCGACGGCAACACCAACGGCAACGGTAACGGCGTCGCCAGCGGCGACCGCGAGCCCGACACCCGAGGTATTGCAGGCTTTCGGCAGCGTCGAGCAGGTCTACCTGATCAACGCTGCACCTGCGGAGTCGTTCGAACTGCGCGACGCGCAGGAGCAAGTTCTTGCTACGGGAACTGCCGACGCCGCCGGCTCACTGATTTTTCGTGGGGTCGCGCCAGGTGAGCAGTACTCCGTGCTCGGCGACAACGGCGGCGAGCCAATCGGCGCGATCACCGTCCTCGGGCCTGACCAGCATCCGGATCCCTCCTTCTACGCGGCCCAAGAGATCCAGCAGGGCTACGGCTACATGCGAACGCGCGACGGTACCCTGTTGGCGATCAACGTATTGATGCCCGGTCCGCCTGAGAACGGACCGTATCCGACCGTCGTCGAGTACTCCGGCTACGATCCGGCGAACCCGACGCTGCCCCAGCCGAGCACGTTGATGGCGAGCACGCTCGGCTACGCGGCGGTCGGCATCAATATGCGCGGCACCGGCTGCTCGGGCGGCGCGTTCGATTTCTTCGAACCACTGCAGGTCCTCGATGGCTACGACGCAATCGAGACGATCGCCGCCCAATCCTGGGTCAAAGGCAATACGGTCGGGATGGTCGGAATTTCGTACCCGGGCATCAGCCAGCTGTTCGTTGCACAGACCCGGCCACCCAGCCTCGCGGCGATTGCGCCATTGTCGGTGATCTCCGACATCGGCCGTGGGATCCTCTACCCCGGCGGTATTCTCAACAACGGGTTCGCAGTCGAGTGGGCCGACGAGCGGCGGCGCGAGGCGCAGCCCGGCGGTCAGCCCTGGTCGCAGGCCCGGATCGACGCCGGAGATGAAATCTGTATCGCCAACCAAAAGCTTCGCGCGCAGACACCTGACATCATCCAGAAGATCAACGACAACGAATTCCGAATTCCTTCCGTTGCCGATCCGTTGTCGCCGATCACCTTCGTCGACCGTATCGATGTGCCCGTGTTCCTCACCGGCGCCTGGCAGGACGAGCAGACGGGCGGCTATTTCCCGGTGATGTTCGACCAGTTCACCAGCTCGCCGAGCGTACACTTCTCGATCACCAACGGCGGCCACATCGAGGCCGTCGACCCCGAGAATTTCGCGCGTTGGATCGAGTTCCTCGGGCTCTACGTCGCCAAGGAGATCCCGCGGCGGCCGTCGACTGCCAACCTGGTGCTCAATGTAGCCGCCTCGGGAATCTTCGGCGTGCAGGGACTGCGCCTGCCGCCGGATCGCTTCGCCACGGTGACCACCTACGACGAGGCGCGTGCGATCTTCGAAGCCGATCCGAAGGTGCGCGTCCTGTTCGAGAACGGTGGCGCTGCGGTCGCGGGCTCGCCGGTGCCGACGTTCATCGCCGAGTTCGACGCCTGGCCGATCCCGGAGACCGTGCCTACCACCTGGTACTTCGGCGACGAGGAGACGCTGGTCACCGATTCGCCGGCCAATGATGCGGTCGACACCTACGTGTATGACACCTCGCGGGCGCAACAGGTCACCCTCGAAGGCGGCTTGGCAGACGTGTGGCGGGCGCTACCCGCATGGGATTGGCCCGCGCCCGGCGACGGCCGTGCCCTTGGGTACGCGACGCCGCCACTCGCAGAGACGCTGACCATGGTCGGCTCGGGCAGCGTCGATCTGTGGTTCGAGTCGACCGTGCCCGACGTCGACGTCCAGGTCACCCTGAGCGAGATCCGTGCCGACGGCCAAGAGGTCTACGTGCAAAACGGGTGGCTGCGCGCCAGCCGGCGCAAGCTCGATGAGAGCGTGTCCACCGCCTTGCGGCCGGTCTCGACGCATCTCGCCGAGGACGCTGCGAGCCTGCCAGTCGGCGAGCCTGCCCTGATGCGCGTCGAGATCTTCCCGTTTGCGCACGTGTTTCGCATCGGCTCGCGGATTCGCCTGAATGTCGAGGCGCCCGGTGCCACCCGCCCACGTTGGCGCTTCCGCGCGCTCGAATACGAGGAGGAAGTCGTCAATACCGTACACCGCTCGCCGGCCTACCCCTCGAAGGTCGTGCTACCCGTGATTCCCGGTGTCGAGGTTCCCGAGGCGTACCCCAAATGCCCTGGCCTGCGCGGCCAGCCATGCCGCGCCGCTGCGGACTGGACGAACACCGCGCAGTGAGTGTGCGCCTTCCGGCTTGCCCGGCTTGCCGGGCGAGTGCCCTTGTTTTGCAAGTCGATCCGGTCCAGGACTGCGGGGGATGAAGGTACGCCGCGCGCCGCACCGCTGGGCCGTTTCAGCGACGCAGGCAATTGCTCTGCAGAATCGTCTCGCCGCCGATGTCATCATCGAGCCCTACGGCGGCTCGCCCCGTTTCATTGCAGGCGTCGATGCGGCACTCACCGCCGACGGCAGTGCTTGCGTCGCCGTCGCCGCGGTCTGGGATACGACCGATGGGCGCTTGGTCGAGGCGCACACCGCCCGCCGGCCGTTGACGTTTCCCTATGTGCCCGGACTGCTCTCGTTTCGCGAGGCGCCGGCAGCACTCGCGGCTTTGCGCCGGGTGCGGGCACCGGTGCAGGTTCTCGTATGTGACGGCCAGGGACGGGCGCATCCGCGGCGATTCGGCCTCGCTTGCCATCTCGGCCTGATCGTCGACGTCCCGACGATCGGCTGCGCCAAGCGCCACTTGATCGGCGTGTTCGGCGATCTCGGCGCCAAGCGCGGCAGTAGCGCACCGCTGCTCGATTGCGATGAGGAAATCGGGCGGGTATTGCGAACCCAGGACGGCGCCGATCCGGTGTATGTCAGCGTCGGTCACCGCGTCGACCTGGCTAGTGCCGAGCGGATCGTCTTGGCTTGCGCGATGCAGCACCGCCTCCCGGAACCGACGCACCAAGCGGATAGGCTGGTAGCGCTGGCGACGGAGCGGGGTCGCGGCCGATCGTAACTTTGTGCCGCTGCAGGCTTTGTGTTTAATGCCGACGCAAGGCCCGGAAATCCGGTCCACGTCGAAGCGGAGAGGGACTCACGCCGATGCCGAGAACACGCGTATGCTTGGGCTTGTTGCTATTCTTCTGCTGGCCGGTAACCGTCCTCGCGGAGTCGTACCCATTCGTCGGTCTCAATCTCGGCGTCGCCCAGCCGACGAATGACAACTACAATGCCCACGCCCATACCGGACTCGAATTCTCGCCTTACGGCGGCCACATGTTCACCGACTACTTCGGTGTGCAGGCCGACATCCATGCCACCGTCAATCCGCCGGACGACGACAATCGCGGCATCCGTGATGAGGAACAGTGGTCGACCTTGCTCGGGCTCACGGTCGGACCACGGGTGGCGGTGCCGCTCGGTCCGCTGTTCGAACTCAACTTCGTCGGCGGTGTCGGCGCCTTTACCGGACTGAGCGGACGCCTGACCCAGACCGATTGGGGATTTTCGCTCGGTGCCGGACTCGATTACTACGTCGCGCCGCGCTGGGCGCTCACGGCCTATGGCCGCTGGAACGGCGCCGCGATCGCGCCCGTGCCTCATTTCATCCCGCCGCGGTTGCTTTCCGGGCGACGACAGAATCCAGAGGATCAGGGCCCCGACGATATCCGCTGGGCAACCGGTGGCATCGGCATTCGCTACGATTTCCGCCAGGCGCCTTCGGTCGTCGATCTGCGCGCCCCGGAGCCTTGGGTGGCGCAGATGGATCCCGCACCGGTGCGCCTGCCGCCACCGCCGCCGACCGATGTGCGTCTGCCGCCGCCGCCACCACGCCGGATCGTCATCCGCGACGTTCACTTCGCCTACGACAAGGCGACGATTCACCGCGATTCCTTCCCCCGCCTCGACGAGGCGGCGCGCAGCCTGCGCGAACTCGGATGGCCCGACGTCGTCGTCGAGGGACACACCGATGCGCGCGGCACGGACGACTACAACCGACGCTTGTCGCAGGCTCGCGCGGAGGCCGTGCGCCGCTACCTGATCGAAAGCGGCGCACCGGCGGCGTCGTTGCGCGCCGTCGGCTACGGTGAGAGCCGCCCCGTCGCGAGCAACGAAACCGATTCCGGCCGCGCTGAGAACCGCCGCGTCGAACTCCAGATCGGGTCGGATCGCCGCAACGATCCGCGCTATTGAGCGCCGACGGGATTCGCGGCCGCGTCGCCATCGAGTACGTCATTGCGATGACCGGAGCGTTCCGATTGCAAAAATGGCTCGCGGCTGCGGCCCTCTTGCTCGTTGCCACGGTCACTGCTGCTGGCGCTGACGAGCCGTTTGTCCGCGTTCGCGCACACCAGAAGATCAGCGCCACGGCCGGTGGATTCCCGGGCGAACTCCACGAACGATCGAGCTTCGGCTGGGGGCTAGCGGGTCTCGGCGTCCGCGACGGCGCGACCAAGATCGCCATTGGTGCCCACTTCGACCGCGACGGAGCCGACCGCGCCGGCTCGCTCTGGATCGTCACGCTCGAAGCCGATGGCAAGGTGCGCGCTGCCACCAAGCTCAGCGCGCTCACCGGCGGTCTCGGCGCCCGCCTCGGCCGCGGAGACGTGTTCGGCCTGTCGATCGCCGCTCTCGGGGACCTGGACGGCGACGGCGAAGCCGAGATCGCTGTCGGCGCGCCGGGCGACGACGACGCGGACGTCGACACCGGTGCTGTTTACATTCTTTCGCTCGCGTCGTCAGGGCACGTGCGCTGGCAGACGAAGATCAGCCCGCGCAAACCTTGGGCCCGCTCCGCGCCATGGACGTGGGTCATTCCCGACGCCGTCCAGGGCCGGTTCTTCGGTGCCGTGCGAGCTGGCGATAACTTCGGCGCGAGTGTCGCCGGAATCGGCGACCTCGACGGCGACAGCGTCCCCGACCTCGCCGTCGGCGTGCGTGGCGACAACCTCGACGAGCGCAGCCGCGGCGCGGTCTGGGTCTTGTTTCTGCGCCCGGACGGTTCCGTTGAGAGATCCCACCGCATCGGTTCAAAGGAGGGTGGGTTCGATGGCCTGCTGCAGCCGAATGACGTATTCGGACTCGCGCTTGCGTCCCTCGGGGACGTCGACGGCGACGGGATTCAAGACCTCGCTGTCGGCGCGCCGGGCGACGACGACGGCTGCAATGCCTGCGGCGCCGTGTGGGTGCTCTTTCTCGATCGCGACGGTCGCGTTCGCAAATCGCAGAAGATCAGCCAGCGGGCGGGTGGCTTCGCGGGACGTTTGAACAACCGCAGCGAGTTCGGGATTTCGCTGGCGGCGCTCCCCGACCTCGACGGCAACGGCGTCATGGAACTGGTGGTGGGGGCACGCGGCGACAGCGAGGCAGGCATCAACGCGGGGGCAATCTGGATTCTGTCGCTCGATCGCAATGCCAACGTGCTCGCCCATCAAAAGATCACGTCGGGCGTGGGTGGTTTGCCCGAGGTGCTCGAGGTGGGCGATATTTTCGGAGTTGGGCTGACGTCACTGGGCGACCTCGACGGCGATGGCTGGCCGGAACTCGGAGCCGGCGCCGAAGGCGACGATGACGGCGCCGACCGCGCCGGCGCGGCGTGGGTGCTCTTCCTCGGGCCGGCGAAACCGTGAGGTGGTAGGCCAGTGGCATTCGGATCGAGAGGAAGTTCCTTCGTGAAGCGTATCGGCATCCTCGCTTTCGTCGTCATCGCCCTCGCCGCCACCATCCCCTTGCTCGGCCGGCTCGCCCACATGCGTGTCCTGACCGGGTCGAGCCCCCACAAGATCTTCGTGATTCTCGGGTTCCACACCAACTTCTATCACTCGTGGCGCGGCGATACGCCCGACGAGGCGGGCTTCGGCACCGACATCCGCGTCGTTCGTGAGATCATCCGCATTCTCGACGAAGCCAATGCCGCCGGGCTCGATGCGCGCGGCTACTGGGAGTCGGACGTCCAGTTCACGCTCGAATCGATTCTTCCCGAGCACGCGCCCGACATCATCGAAGGCATCCGTCGCCGCGTCGCGTCCGGGCACGACGAGGTGCTGGTCGCGCCCTACAACAACGGCTTCTTCAGTGCGATGAACGAAGACGAGGTGCGCGCAGCGCTGCGCTGGGCCATCAGCAATCCGTGGGGCTCGGGCGTCAAAGATCTCTTCGGGCGCTATGTGCCGATCGTCCGTCCGCAGGAGGCGATGTTCACCCCGGGGCTGATTCCGATCCTCCAGGATGAAGGCATCGAGGGGCTGATCCTGCCTTACTCCACGTACCCGTTCACCTCGTTCAGCAACTTCGTGCCGCCGCTGCCGCCCGCGCAGCGCTACGGTCTGACGTGGCTGCGCACGAGTCCCGACGGTCCGCGCATCTTGCTGTTTCCCAGCGTCAGCCTCGGTGACGTGATCGACTTCGTCTCGCTCGAGAAGTGGATGCTCGAACTGCGTGAGATGCAGATCGACGGGACGGTCGACCAGGACATGGTGATTCATATCAACTTCGATGCCGACGCCGAGTCGTGGTTGCCGCTGTCGTTGCCTGCCGGGTTCGGTTGGCTGCCCAATACGGGCGGCCTGCGCGAGTACATCGATGCCGTCAACGAATACGATTGGGCCGAGTTCGCGACGCCGGGCGAGTACGTCGCGTCGCATACGCCGATCGGCGAGGTGATCGTCGATCGCGATACCGCGGACGGCGCCTGGGACGGCTACTTCTCGTGGTCGGAGAAACACGGCAGCCAGGAGGTGTGGACGCTGGTGCAGCAATCCCGGCTTTACGAAGCGCAGGCACGAGAACTCGGCGCGACACTTCCCGGCGACGTCGCGGGGAGCCTGCGCGAAACGTACTTCGGCGGTCGCGACGGCAGCTTCTACCAGCGGGTGAAGGCGCTCTCGACGACACACTTCGGCATGAGCAACCCAATGGTGAACGAGGAACGCTACGCGGCGGCCACTGCCGCCGCGGGCGGTGCGCGCGAACGCGCGCTGGAGGCGCTCCAAGCCGTTGCGCGGGCGCGCGCGAACCGCGTCGTGGGCAACGATGGCGACGATGTTCTCTACGCGCTCGAGGTAAGTGCTGGAACTGCCGCCCCGACGGATGTACCGCTGCGCATCCCTCTATTGCTGCCCAACGGGTTGGACTCGATCGACGTCGTCGACGGTCACGGAGCGCCGGTGGCGTTCTCACTGATCAACCGGGAAACGCTCGATGGTGCCGCTGCTGTCGAACTCGTCCTCGGCGCCGCGGCGGCGCGCCAGCCGCAGCCCTTCTCCGTGCGGCGCGCCGCGGCGGCTGCTCCGGTCACCACCGACGATCGGCCGCAGGCCGTTGTCCTGCGCAATCGCCGCGTGCAACTCGCGCTGTCGGCGACGAACGCCGTCGATTCGTTGACCATCGACGGCGAACCGATCGGCGGCGCCGATTTCCTCACTTCGTTCGTCACCTATCGGGTCGAGACGGAGCCCGAGTCGTTCTGGGCGCGTGACTGGACTCTCGAACGGCCGGCGGGCGAACGGTTGGATGGGGTGCAGCGGGCGCGCCTGCGATCGCACGTCGCGATGGTGACGACAGCCGGGCGGCTGACCACGGAACTGACGGTGGACTTCACGCTCGTCGGTGATGCGCCGTTCGTGCTTGCCGACGTCGCCGTGCGCTATCCGTACACCGCCAAGCGCGACGTCCTGGCGACGCCGCAGCAGAAGCTGCGCAAGCTGATCGACTCGCGCTGGCTGGAAGTAGCGCCGTTCCAGCTCCATCCGCGCCTGGGGAATGGACCCGGCGAGGTGTTGCACGTCTGGCGTGAGAACTATCTCGACGTCGTCGCCGGGTTCCCGCTCGACTACGGACGGATCAACCCGCGCAACGCGAGCCTCGACTCGTTCAACCACCACGTGACCGGTCCCTGGGTCGCGGTTTCAGGTGGCGGCAAGGGGTTGCTGCTGGCCCAAGACGCGACGGTGCGTTCGTCGGCGAACTTCGCGCCGATGCGCTTGCGCGACGAACATGCGCGCCAAGCGCTGTGGATCAATCCGTTCGGGTCCTATTACGGCGAGCAGATGGACTACGGGCACATGGGGGGCAACGGCCTCGGCCGTGACTTTGCGCAGCTCGTCGGCCCGGCGTTCCGCCCGAACGGGCCGAGCTTCAACGGCCAGAGTGCGGGCTTTTCGCTGCTGCTCGCGCCGTACCTCGGCGCCGAACCGCCGGCCGCGTTGCAGGCGGCGGCCCGGGAGTACTTTTCGCCGCCCCCCGTTGTCTATTTGCAGACTCCGGAAGGTGTGGCGGCGCGCGTGCCGACCGACCTGCGCGCGGCGATCGAGCTGCGGCGCCGCGAGGTCGCGCAGCGCAGCGACGCACCGGTGGCAGCGCCGCGCGCTTTTCTCGCGAGCGGAACCAACGAAGCGGTGGATCTGGTCTGGGACCCGTCGGATGATCCGCGTGTCGATGCGCACGAGGTGCAATGGCGGCGGGTCGGGGATTCGGCCTGGGAGACGTTCGCCGCCGGCGCCACCCACCGGCAGCGCATCAGCGCACTTGCGAACAGATCGAGCTACGAGTTTCGCGTGCGTGCCCGCGCGGGAGTCCGCTGGAGCGATTGGAGCGAGACACGCCAAGTCGTCGTTGGACCGGTCGGTGAGCAGTCCGCGCTCGACTTCGCGACCCACATCGATCCGCGATTCGTGCTACGCATCGTCCACCAGGCGCTGATTCACGCGGTGACCGTCCCTTGAGGGTGGAGGGCAGGTGCGATCGGGTGTCGCGCATTTGGGAACGGAGTTGAGGCGGACCGCGGTTTCATGGGTGTCGGGCGATGGCAGAAGACTTGCTTCTATCCAAATGCCTGTTGAATGATTATTGCTGATGGAAATTCACCCCGGCGGGGCAACGTTGGGATACGGAGGATTCGAATGAAAACACACGATCTGAAGCGCGCGATGATTGCGGCTGGCGTTGCGCTCGGTACGTTCTTGGTCGTTGCGGCGGCGCACGCCGATGACGCCGCAGCGGCGGCAGCCGCTGCGGCTGCCGCGGAGGCAACCGAGGCGAAGAGCATCTATGACTCGCGCTGCGTGACCTGTCACGGTGCGGGCGGCAAGGGCGATGGCGCTGCGGCGGCTGCGCTCAACCCGCCGCCGCGCGACCTTACGCTGGCCGAATGGCAGAACTCGGTCGACGACGCGCACATCGAGAAGATCATTACTGCCGGCGGCCCGGCGGTCGGCAAAAGCCCGCTCATGCCTCCGAACCCGGATCTCGTGGCGAAGCCGGGCGTGGTCAAGGAACTGCGCAAGATCGTCCGCGGCTTCGGCGGAAATTAACCAGCGCGCAGCGCGCCGCAACGAGTGAAAGGGCCGACTGACCGCGTGTCAGCCGGCCCTTTCGCGTTTCTGGACGGCGCACGCGGCGCGACCTGTGAGAGCGTCCGTGCTAGCGTGTCGTCAATGGAGATTCTCGGAATCGTTCACGGGAAGCAGATCGAGTTGGAGGCTCCCGTGCCGGACCTCGATGGCAAGCGTGTTCGGGTTCGGCTCGATCTCCTCGAAAACGAGAAGCCGTTGGCGCCTGCCGAGCAGGCGGAGGTCTGGCGTCAATGGGTCGAGGAAGGGCCGCAAGGCCCGCTCGAAGATGACGCCGACGGGTGGCCGTGATCGAGCGGGGTGATATCCGTTGGTTCCGCTTCGAGCGACCGGACAAGCGGCGTCCGGTGCTGGTGGTGAGTCGTTCTGATCTGCTCCCGAGTTGGTCCCTCGTTCCCGTCATCCCTCTTACTACCCACGCAGATTCGCGGCCTCGCCTGGGAGCTGCAATTGGGGCCCGACGATGGCCTGCCCGGTGGGTGCGTACTCAAGCCCGAGTGGATACGCTCCGTTCGTCGCGACGAGATCGGTCCTCGGCTCGCTCAATTGCCCGACGGCAGATGGCCAGACGTCGCGCGAGTCCTGGTGGACGCCCTGGGACTGCCGTCTGATTGACGCGCGATCGTGCTTCGACAAGCTCCGCACGATCGGTAGTTCTCGCTGATTTCAAAGCAATCTCCCGTTCGCCCTGAGCCTGTGGAAGGGCGAACGATGAAAGGGGCGGCGCAGGATTCGGGGAATGCGCCATCGTGTCCCGCCCGTGTTGACCTCGTCCGCCAACTCGCGCGTCGCTTCCGCGCCACGTATGCCGTGGAGTTCTTTGCGCCCGTGCCATTGATATATACTCGCCAGCGTGAACGAAGACCCGACCAGCGCTGACGCCGCGCCGGAGATGACGGCCGAACTCGCCGACAAGCTCGCGGCCATTCCGCCGCGGCCGGGCATCTACCTGCTCAAGGACGAGCGCGGCAAGGTCATCTACGTCGGCAAAGCCAAGAGCCTGCGCAGCCGCGTGCGTACCTACTTCCGCGGCGGCGACGAACGCCAGCAGGTGCGCTTCCTCATGCGCCGCGTCGCCGACCTCGAGACCCTCGTCACCCGCAACGATAAAGAAGCGCTCATCCTTGAAAATAATCTGATTAAGCAGTATAAACCACGCTATAACATTCGGCTGAAGGACGACAAGTCCTACGTGAGCGTCAAAGTGACTGTGAACGACCCGTGGCCGCGGATCCTCGTGACCCGCAAGATCAACCAGGACGGCAGCAAGTACTACGGGCCGTACCACTCCGCCTGGAGCGTGCGCGAAACCATCGACACCATCCGCAAGGTCATCCCCCTGCGCACCTGCAGCGACGGCGTCTTCCGCAACCGCGCCCGACCCTGCCTCGAATACCAGATCAAACGCTGCCTCGCGCCCTGCGTCCTCGCGGTCGACCCCGACGTCTACCGCCGCCACCTGCGCGAGGCCGTCCTGCTGCTCGAGGGCAAGAGCGACGAATTGGTGCGCAAGCTCCGCACCGACATGGCCCAGGCGGCCGATGACCTCCGCTTCGAGGACGCTGCCCGGCTGCGCGATCGCGTCCGCGCCATCGAACGCACCCAGGAGCGCCAGCAGGTCGTCGCCCACGGCGGCGCCGATCAGGACGTCTTCGCCCTCTACCGCGAGGGCGGCTTCGTCGAGGCGCAGGTGCTGTTCGTCCGCCACGGCAAGCTCACCGGCAACCAGGCCTACAGCTTCGACGATATCGAATTGTCCGACGAGGAGTTGCTCGAGGCACTGCTGACCCAGTTCTACCAGGGCGAGCGTTACGTTCCGGAAGAGATCCTGCTGCCCTTCGACATCGACGATGCGAGCGCGCGCGAAGAGATCCTCGGCGAACGCAAGGGGGCGAACGTGCGCATCTTCCGGCCGCAACGCGGCGACAAGGTGCGGCTCGTGGAGATGGCGGCGGAGAACGCGGCGCACGGCTTCCGCGAGCGCCGCGACGTCGACCGCAACCGCGAGAAGATGGCCGAAGACCTGCAGCGCCGGTTGCACCTGCGCAGCGCGCCCAAGCGCATCGAGTGCTTCGATATCTCGAACATCCAGGGCACGCTTGCCGTCGGCTCGATGGTAACCTTCGACGAAGGCGAGCCCGACAAGAACCGCTACCGGCGCTTCCGCATCAAAACTGTCGAAGGTGCCGACGACTTCGCCATGATGTACGAGGTCCTCAAACGCCGCTTCACCCGTGCCAAACACGAACAGAGCTATCCCGATCTCGTCGTCGTCGACGGCGGCAAGGGCCAGCTCAACGTTGCCGTCGCCGTGTTGCGCGAACTCGAAATCAGCGAAGTGGACGTCGTCGGGCTTGCCAAGATGCGCGTCGAGCGTGACGCTCAAGCTGCCGAGATCACGCGTAGCGACGAGCGCGTCTTCCTCCCAGGTCGCAAGAACCCCGTCATCCTGAAGAGCAATTCGGGGGCGTTGTTCCTCATGCAGCGCGTGCGCGACGAAGCACATCGATTCGCGATCACCTACCACCGGGAGCTGCGCGGTAAGGATCGCTTGCGCTCGCCGCTCGACGCCATCGCCGGCATCGGCCTGACGCGCCGCAAGGCGTTGCTGAAGAAGTTCGGCAGCCTGACGCGGATCGGCGAGGCCAGCATCGAGCAGCTCAGCGAGGTGCCGGGGATCACACCGGCAATGGCCGCGGCAATCAAGGAGCGTTTCGGCGCGCGCTGACTCGGCCCGCGCGCAGGTGGAATGCGCCTAGTGAGCTTATGAAGAGCCTTGGGATGCTTTGCGCCGGGCTCAGGGCGAGCGGGAAACTGCGTTGGAACCAGGGAGAGCATCCGATCGTGCTGAGCGTGTCGAAGCACGTGCTGGCGTTTTCGCGGGGCTGTTGGCCCCTGGCGCTCGTCGTTGGGCGTATCCGGTCGTTGCGGTAGCGGTGGCGGCGATCGTCGGCGACGCGTCGGCGTTCGTTGCTGGCAGCGTCGTCGGCGCGGCGGCAATGGCATGTCTCGGAGTGCTTCTCGTCGGCGCATCGGCGCGTTGGCGCACTGCTTGGTGGGGCATCGCGCTGCTCGCCTTCGCTGTGGCCCATCTCCGCGCCGACCTCGTTTATCGTCCGTACTTTGCAACGCACGATGTGGCGGCACTGGAGTTGCCGACGCAGGTGAGGATCGACGCCGAGGTCGAGCGTGATCCCGAGCGGCGCGCCAACGGTGTGCGGCTGACGCTCGCGGTGCGCGCGCTGGGCCGCGGCGAGCGTGCGCGCGCGGCAAGCGGACGGATCCTTTTGCACCTGCGCAATGCGCAACACGAATGGGCGCGTGGCGACCGGTTGAGTGGGTTCGTGCGACTGCGGCGGCCGCGCAACTTCGGCAACCCGGGTGAGTTCGACTACGAAGCGCACCTGGCGCGACGCGGTGTCCACGTGACGGCTTTCGCCTTCGACGACGCGCGACTCGTGCGTACGCCGGGCCCGGCTCCCGGGGCGCTCACGCGCTGGCGCGTCGGCGTGGCGCAGCTGTTCGCGGCGCAGGCGAGCGAGCGTGAGGCGGCGTTGCTGCGGGCGTTGATCCTCGGCATGTCGGGTGAGCTGCCGAGCGAACTGCGCGAGAGCTTCGCGCGGACCGGGGTCAGCCACATCCTCGCGATCTCGGGGTTGCACGTCGGGTTGGTCGCGGTCGTCGCCTACGCGTCGTTGCGCTGGTTGCTGGCGCGCAGCGAGTGGCTGCTGCTCCGCTTCGTCGTCCCCAAACTCGCGGCCGCACTGAGCTTGGTGCCGGTGCTCCTTTACGCCGGCATTGCCGGCAGCAACGTCGCCACCGGACGTGCCGTCGCCATGGCGGTATTGGTGCTCGGCGCCGTGCTCTCCGATCGACAGAGCAGTCTCGCGGTGGCGCTCGCCCTGGCAGCAGCCGGCATCGTGGCGGCAAAGCCGGGCGTGAGTGCGGAAGTGTCGTTCCAACTGACCTTCGTCGCCGTCGCCGGGTTGCTGGCGGCGACCGATCGTTTCCGCCGTTGGTGGCCCGGTTGGGAGGACGAGACCCTCTTGCGGCTGCGGCCGCGGCGCGCGCGCGTGCTATGGGGCGTAGCGGGCTACCTGGTCGTGGCGACGGCTGCCTTTCTCGCAACGACGCCCTTGGTTGCCTACCATTTCAACCGTATCTCGCTGGCCGCACCCCTGGCGAATCTCGTGGTCACGCCGATCCTCGGCACCCTGTTGGTGCCGTTGGGACTGTTGGCCGCACTGGCGCAGCCGCTCTCGCCAGGCTTGGCAGCGCTCGTCATTTGGTTGGCGACGCCGGTGGCGATGGCAGGTATCTGGCTCGTCGAGGCGATCGCGGCCGTGCCGTTTGCCAGTGTCCGTGTGGTGACGCCGTCGCTCGCCCTGCTCGCCTGCTTGTATGCAGCATTCCTGGCGGCGGCCTTCGCCCAGGGGCGGGCGCGCGCGGTCGGCGTCGGCGGGGGGCTCGGTATCGTTTTGCTACTCGGCCTCGGAGGAGCGATCGAGAGGCGAACCGGTGACGAATTGCGGGTGACTTTTCTCAGCGTCGGTCAGGGCGATAGTGCGGTCGTGGAACTGCCGGGCGGCGCGGTAATGGTCATCGACGGCGGCGGGCTCGGCGGCCAGGGCTTCGACGTCGGCGAGCGGCTGATCGCGCCCTACCTGTGGTCGCGCGGAATCTCGCAGGTCGATGTCTTGGTGGTGACGCATCCGCAGTGGGACCACTACGGCGGGCTGGCGTTCATCGCCGAAGAGTTTGCGCCGCGCGAGGTGTGGACGAATGGCCAGCGCCCGACGGCGGCAGGTTGGCGCCGTCTGGAGGACGCCGTGGATCGCGTCGGCGCGCGTTGGCAGACGGTCGCGCGCGGATTCGAGCGGCCGTGGGCGGGCGTCGCGATCCGCGCCCACGGGCCCCCTGCGGCTCACGGTTGGGGCGTCAATGACGGGTCGATCGTCCTCTCGCTGACGTACGCCGGGCGGCAGTTCCTGCTGACCGGGGACATCGAGGAAGTCGGCGAAGCGGCGCTGGTGGCGGCAACGCGCGCCGGCACGGGAATTCGGAGCACCGTCATCAAGGTCCCGCACCATGGCAGCGTTACGTCGAGCACCCCGAGCTTGATTGCTGCCGTGGCACCCGAATTCGCGGTGGTGTCGGTCGGACGCGACAATCGTTTCCGGTTTCCGCACCGCGACGTCGTGCGGCGCTACCGGGGGCATCGAGCGCGGTTGTTGCGCACGGACCGAGACGGGGCCGTCGTTGTGGTCGTCGTTGCGGACGGCGGCATCGACGTGGATGGTCGGCGAACGCCGAGCAATGGAATTGACTCCATGTAGGCACGGCGCTAAGTGCAACGCAGTCCTCATGCATCCGACCTTCAAGCAGATGATGAACGAGGTCGTGGCGTATGGGAGTTGCTGTGAATGCGGCTCCTGCGTGTTGGTTTGTCCGCACAACGTCATCGACTACATCGACAACAAGCCAAAGCAGGTCGCCAAGGCGTCCAACCCTTTCGATAAGTGTGGCATCAGCGAAGGCATCGGTTGCGACGTCTGCGCGCAGGTTTGCCCCCGCCTCGGCGACCGCGAGCACCATCTCGCCGACGCCGTGTTCGGCGCTGCGGACACCTATCGCGGCGGCTTCGGCAATTACCGGCGGGTGGTCGCGGCGCGTTCGAAGGACCCCGAGGTGCTCGCCCGCTGTGAAGACGGGGGCGTCGTAACCAGCATCCTCGCGTGGGGATTGCGCAACGGCACGTTCGACGGCGGGGTCGTCTCGGCGACGGATCCCGCGGACCCCTGCCGCCCGCGACCGATGGTGGTGACGACCGTCGCCGACGCGATCGCCAGTGCGAGTTCCTGGTACACCTATTGTCCGAACAACATGGCGCTGGCGCAGGCGGCAGCGCAGGGACTGACGAAGGTCGCGTTCGTAGGCGTTCCCTGCCAGATCACCCCGAACCGCAAGATGGAGTTGGCAGACGCCTCCTTCCTCGACAACGGGCGCAAGAAGGACAAGCATGTCGAGCGCCAAACCGGATTCCTGAAAGGATTCGCCGAGCGCATCGCGCTCAACATCGGCCTACTTTGCAGCGAGGTGTTCACCTTCGACGAGTTGATGCGGGACACGATCGAAGGGCAGATGGGCATTCCGTTGGCCGAGATCAAGAAGTTCAACGTGAAGGGCAAGATCCTCATCGACAAGAAGGACGGGGAGCGTGTCGAGATGAACTTGCGCCAGGCGCAGGAGTACGCACGGCCGGAGTGTCACCATTGCGGCGACTTCTCGGCCGAACTCGCCGACATCTCGTGCGGCGGGGTGGGAGCGATGGACTGGACGGTCACTGTGCTACGCACCGCGAAGGGCGAGCGCGTGTTCGATGCGATGGTCGAGGAAGGCCTGCTCGATGTCCGACCGATCGAGGACTTCGAGAATTCGATGAAGGTGTTTCTCCGGCTGGCGCGCAAGCAGAGGGTGCGTGTGCCGGTCCCCCCGGGGCGCACCGAATCCTGGGTCCGACCGCAAGGCTTCGGGGCCGCCTAGCGGCGTGGAGGGCGACGTGGCGACAATGGCAAAGAAGACCGAGCTGGCGGTATCGCTCGCGGCCACCGCGTTCCCGCCTCATTACCTCGAGAGGTTGATCGAAAGCTCTCCCGACATCGTCGTCGCCGTCGATCGGAAGGGGACGATCGTTTTCTACAACGACGGCGCGGAGAAGAACCTCGGCTACGCGAATTCGGAGATTCTGGGGCACAGCGTCGATCTGCTCTACCCGTCGCTCGAAGAGGCGAAGCGGGTGATGCGGGCGATGCGCGACGACGAGCACGGCGGTCCGGGCAAGCTCAAGAACTTCGAGACCATGTTCGTCGACCGTTGGGGCACGAATCTACCGGTGGCCATTTCGGGCTCGATCTTGAGCGACGAAAACGGCTTGGAGATCGGCTCGATCGGCTTCGCCAAGGACATCCGTGAGTTGCGCCGCCGCGATCGCATGGCGACGCTCGGCGAAGTCGCCGTGGCCGTTTGCCACCAGATCAACAACCCGCTCGAGGTCATTCTCAACCAGGCATCCCTGCTGCAGGGATGCGCGCGCCGCATCGCGCCGGCGACCAACAGCGACGAGGCCGAAGATCGCGTCGGCGAGATCCGGCGCGAAGTCGAGAAGATCCAGGAGATCGTCAACCGGCTCGTCGCGCTCGCCAAAGGCGAGAAGTACGACACCAAGGAATACCACGGCGGCACGCGCATGGCGGACCTGACGTCGGTGCCGCGCGCGCCGGTGACGAGCGAGCGCACGTTGGAAGGAGTCCGCGCGCTCGTCGTCGATGACGACCTCGGCGTGTGCTTCTCCCTGCGCGATGTGCTCGTCGCCGAGGGTTGCAAGGTGTTGACCGCGGGTACCGGGCTCGAGGCCTTGCGCGTGCTCGACTATGCCGACGTCGACGTGATCATCAGCGACGTGGTGATGCCGGACCTCGACGGCTACGACCTCTACATGGAGGTCAAGGAGCGCGGCGATACCCCGGTGCTACTGATGACCGGCTACTATTACGACCGCGATCACGTCATCAAGCGCAGCCGTCTCGAGGGTCTCGAGAACGTCCTGTTCAAGAAGCCGGTCGATCCCGAGAGACTCAAGAAGATGATCCGGGAAGTGTGCCATTGCGCGCCGGAGACGCCGCCGGCCTAGTCGCAGCGGTCGACTCGGGCTCGTTCAGCAAGCGTCTTTCGGGCGTCGGCGAGGGCGCGGGTTGTAGGAAGAGCCGCAAGCTCTTGCCCTCGTCGTCGCGGAACATGACATGGTCGGGATGGATGCCGACGATCCGCCCAAGGCCGGGTACAACCTCGTCGTCACGGTAGAGATGGCTCATGCCGTCAGGGAATTCGATGGCGGCGAAAGATACCGGTTCGCCCACCGCGGTGCCCGCGAGGCGAAACGCGCTCGGCTCGGGTTCGGCGGCGACCGTTGCGGGTGTCGCCGTGGCGGAAGGGACCGGCGTGGGTTGCGCCGGCGCAGGCAGCGAGGCGGCTCGATGCCACAGAAGCCAGGCGCCGGCGACCAGCGCCACCGCGAGAATGGCAGGAATGACGAAGCGTTGGATCATGATTGCAGCGCCGACGTCATATAGCCGATGAGCCGTGAGCCAACCACCGTCCGCCCGCTCGGATTCGAAATCGTCCGATATTGGGCCCCGGTGCTGCTCTGGGTGCTGGTCATTTCGACCCTGTCGGGCGATCCCTTCTCGGCGCAAAACACCCACCGCTTCATCGACCCGATTCTCCGGTTTCTATTCCCCGAGCTGATGCCCGAGGGATTTCGCGCCGCCCATTTTTTCATCCGCAAGGCCGCCCACTTCGTCGAATTCTTCGTGCTGGGCTGGCTGACCTTCATCGCGTGCCGACGCGGTCGCGCAACGCTCTGGAAATCGAATTGGGCACTCCAGGCGATGGCGCTCGTGATCGTTTGCGCGCTCCTCGACGAGTTTCGCCAGTCGTTCGTGCCGACGCGCGGACCGTCGCTCGCCGACTCGGCGATCGACGCCCTCGGCGGACTCGCCAGCCAAATCGTTCTGTTCGTTTGGTACAGGTTCATCCGTCGGCATCCGCGCCCAGAGGCCCCGGCTTAGCACATCGGTCTGCACGAACGCAGCGCACGGTCGCTCGCAACCGACGATCTACGGCTGGACGCCCTCGTGACACTCCCAGCAGCCCATCTTCTTCCAGTCGTTGCCGATGTCTTCGGGGTGCTCGAACGGTAGGCCGTCGAGCGATACCGCCGCCTCTTCGTCGTCGCCGAAGCCCTGGGAGACGATCAGGTGACAGTCGTTGCACCGCGTCGACACCGCTGTGCCGTCTTCGTCCGTGAGTGTGCTGCGGTGGCAGCGCATGCATCCGGGGGAGTAGAAGTGCCCCAGGTTGCTCGGGTACTCGGACCACTTCACCCGCATGTAGGGAAAGATGTTCTGCGAGTATAGTTCTTGGCTCACGCGGATCGCCGTGTCGATCGCCCCGCGGCGCTCGGCAAGAACTTCGGGCCAGCTTTCGGTGTAGTATGCGATCACGCTCGACGCGATCCCCTCCAGCGCCGCTTCCTTGGTCTCGAAGTCCTCGGCGGACATCGCATCGACGACGGCGACCTTGATCTCCGGCAGCGAGCGGTCGATGCGGCCCGCGTGCAGCGCCGAATCGATCACCTCGTCGGGCGAACGATAGATGTGGCTAGGGCGGTTGTGGCAATCGACGCAGTCCATCGTCCGCGTCTCCAACTCGGCCAGTTCCTGTTCGCTCAGCGGCTGCTTGGTGTCCTGGAAAATCCGCACCGCACCGGTGTCGCTGTCGGTCATGCGCACCCAGGGAATCTCCTGGCGCTTACGGTCGCGGGCGATGTACTCGACCTTGTTGCTGATGTTCATGTGCCAGTGAATGCCGCTCGTCTCGCCGATGCGCGGGTCGCCGCCGCCGGTCTTGATGAGCATGTTGATGTTCCAGTGGCTGTTGTCTTCGTCGTACATGTAATGGTCGAAGACCTTCTGCTGGGCGCCGAAGAACTTCTGCGGCCAGTGGCATTGCTCGCAGGTCTCCTGTGCCGGCCGCAGGCTCTCGATGGGAGTCAGGATCGGCCGCGGATAGACGCCGGCGAGTACGGCATAAACCTGGTAGAGACCGGTGAGCTTGGAGCGCACATACCAGTCGGCGCCCGGGCCGACGTGGCATTGGACGCAGGCGACGCGGGCGTGCGGCGAGTTCTGGTAGGCGACGAACTCCGGCTCCATCACATTGTGGCAAACCTCGCCGCAAAACGAGTTCGACTCGGAGTAGTGAAATGCCTCGTAGGCGCCGACCGCCGACACGCCGAGGTAGAGCATTGCCCCGCCGACGACGACAAGGCCCGCGCGGCGCGTCTCCGGTTCGTTGAAATCGACCTTGGGCCAGCGCAATGGCTCGACGATATCGCCGCGCTGTATCCGCAGCCATTGGCGGTACATGCCGATCGGTACGAGGAGCAGCCCGAACAAGATGAACGGCGGCAGCGCGAGGTAGATCACGATCCCCAGATAAGGGCTCGAGTTCTCGACGATCAGACTGATCACGAACAGGAAGATGACGATCCCGGCGGTAATTGCCGCGATGATGCCGCCAAATACACTCAGGCGATTTGAGAGCAGCGCGATGATTCTCGATCTCTCCACGATGGGCCTACCTTTCCCGTGCTCGCTCGAGTCAACCGAGTCGCCCCCGCATCTCGGAACACATCTCGCGTGTACGACCGCAAGCGCGTCGGGTCAAATGATTGACCGCCGCAATCTCGACCCCGACGCGCGTCGTCCTCCGCTGGGGCGCGCTATTTGTCCTCTTTGATCTGCTGCTTCCAATCGAGGACACGCGCCTTGGCCGCCCAGGCTTCCGCTTGCGGGACGTCACCAGCGCGTTGGTAGACGCGTGACAGGTTCGTGTAGGCGAGTTGCTCGCCGGGGGTCAGCTCGACGACCTTCTGCGCCGCCGCGATCGCTTCTTCCCAGCGCTCCAGATCCGCCAGTGCCATCGAGAGCCCTTCCCAGGCGTCGGCAAAGTCTCCGTCTACCGCTAGCGCTTCTCGGTACTTGTGTACGGCCGCCTCGGGGTTGCCTGCGGCAATCTGGTCGACCGCTTCGTCATAGAGCTCATCGGGTGTGGGCATCGGGGGAGGGTATCCGAGGGAGGGCCAAGGGCCAAGCTGGAAGGGGCGACGCCGGCGCGTTGTTTGGCGGCGCCGTGGTTGCTATGCACGGAGATTGCCGGACGCTTGCGCCCGCCTGCTCATGCCAGCCCGCGAGAACGCCAGACCCTTGCTCCGTGACGACTCCGAGGTCGAACACGCGATCAACCAACTCCACAAGGCACTCGACCGCCCGCCTGCTGGCGTCCGCAAGCCGTTCCAAGTTCAAGGCCTCCAAGGCGGCGCCCGCGCCTACTTCCTCTGGCGCTTCGCCCAGCGCTTTCCGCGCCCCTGCATTGTCGTTTGCGCCTCGTCGCAAGAAGCCGAGGCGCTCGTTGAAGACCTGCGCTTTCTCTTCGGCGAGACCGAAGGCACCGCGCCGCTCGCGCGCCGCGTACACCTGTTCCCCGCCTGGGACGTAGTCGCCTTCGAGGACGTCTCGCCGACCTCCGAGGCGGTCGCCGCGCGTATCGAAGGGCTCTTTCACCTACACCAGACCAAGAACCCCATCCTCGTCACGACCCCCGATGCGATGATTCAGCGGGTGCCACCCCGGGAGGGTTTCGCCGGCCGCATGCACTACTTCGTCGAGTCCGACGAGATCGACGTGGACAAGGTCGGCCACGACCTCGACTCCTGGGGCTACCGCCGCATGGGACTCGTCGAGGACCGCGGCGAGTTCAGTATCCGCGGCGGCATCATCGATGTCTTTCCGCCGGCCCACACCCAGCCGCTGCGCATCGAGTTGTTCGATACCTTGATCGAGTCGATTCGCGAGTTCGACCCGGTCAGCCAGCGGTCCCTCGAGTCGTTGCCCGAGTTTCTACTGCTGCCCAATCGTGAGTTCGATCTCACCGCGCAGACGGACCGCAAGAACGTCCGTGCCATCGAGGCGCGTCTCCTCGATCTCGATGTCGCCCGCGACGAGCGCAACCAGATCGTCGACGCCCTGGCGAACGGTCTCGGCTTTCCCGGTGTCGAGTTCTTCTTGCCGTTCTTTCACCCAGCGCTCGACACCCTGCTCGACCATGCGCCGGCTGACACGCTGCTCTGGCTCGACAATGCCGCTGATGTCGAAGCGGCTCTGACCAAGGCCTGGGCGCTCATCGAGCGCCGCGTCGCCGAGCGCACCGCCGAGCACCGCTTCTTTCCGGAGCCGAGTTCCCTCTTCGTACCGGCGAGCGAGTGGCGCACCCGCTGCGCCGAGCTTCCGGCGATCGAACTCGAACCGCTCGTGATGCTCGCCGCGCCGGACGACAAGCCGTCGCTGGCCATTCGCTCGTTCACCACCGGCGACTTGAAGATCGAGCAGGAAGGCAGCGGCCATGCGGCGTCGTTCACCCCGGTCGTGGAGAAGGTCGCGGGCTGGAAGAGGAAGGGGCAGCAGGTCATTCTCGTCGCCAGCTCCGAAGCCCACGGCCAGCGGCTGCAACGCCTTTTCGCCAACCACGACACCACGTTGCCATTCCATTCCGGCAGCCTCGACGAGTTGCTCGCTACGGGTGGGCGCGGCCCGCACCTGCTCGTCGGCCACCTCGCCAACGGGTTCCGCCTGCCCGGCGATCGCCTGGTCATGGCAACCGAGGCGGACATCTTTGGCGAGGCGCGTCAGCGCCGGCGCTCGCGTCGGGTCGACGTCAAGCAGCTGCTCAAGAACCTGAGCCAACTCAAGCCGAACGACTTCGTCGTCCACATCGATCACGGCGTCGGCCGCTATCGCGGCCTCACCCACCTGAATGTCGCCGGCACCGAAGGCGACTACCTGCACCTCGAGTATGCCGGCGGCGATAAGCTCTTTCTGCCGGTCGACCGCATCGGCCTGGTGCAGAAATACTCCGGCTCCGACGACGCATCGCCGGCGCTGGACAAACTCGGCGGCAGCAACTGGGAGCGCGTCAAGGCGAAGACCCGCGAGTCGATCCTGGCGATGGCCGGAGAACTGCTCGAGATCTACGCCGCGCGCGAGGTCGAGAGCGGCAAGGCGATGAACCCGCCCGACGAGCTCTTCGCTCAGTTCGAAGCGGCCTTTCGCCGCTTCGCGTGTGGCGTGCCCTTCGGCTTGCGCTTCGGGCGATTCGGCGGCGAGCGCCTCGGTGCGGATACGGTCGGCGGCGTCGCGGCCGTTGCTGGCGAACCCGATCTGCTGGTTCAACGCCGAAACGGCATATGCGACGCTCGCCGCGGCAGTGACCGCGAGTTCCGAACGCACTGGTTCGCCGCGCGCGTGGTAGCCCGAGGCGTGAAAGTCCACGAGGACCGTCGCGCCGGCGAGGGTGGTCGGCTCGTAGATGCGGCAGTGGAGTTGTCCGGTGCGTGCGGTCACTTTCCAGTGACCCCGCTGCAGCGGGTCGCCGAGGACGTATTGGCGCACGCCCGCGGTGCGCGTCGGGTCTTCGTGCAAGCGGTTCTGAAGTCGCACTTCGCCGATCGGCCTTT
>Ga0163144_10002089_pt1 | contig 46602 bp, 46 predicted proteins | sample OliLak19BULKMAT1_FD_123175 | JGI IMG/M metagenome (GOLD analysis project Ga0163144, IMG submission 123175) | Freshwater microbial mat bacterial communities from Lake Vanda, McMurdo Dry Valleys, Antarctica - Oligotrophic Lake LV.19.BULKMAT1 | ecosystem: Environmental > Aquatic > Freshwater >... | reverse complement strand
GCTGGATCGCCCACCATTTGCGATCTTCGTCGGAGAATTTGCCGGCGATGCGGGTTTTGTCGCCGGGTTTGGTCGAATACGGAGCGCCCATCTTGACCCATTCGGCGAGGAGGGCAAGTTCCGACGCGGCCAGCTTGCCCTTGGGGGGCATTTGCAAGTCTTCGTTGGCGTAGCCGACGGCTTCAAGGAAGAGGCTCTTTTCGAGTTGCTTCGGCGAGATGGCCGGCCCGGTGTCGCCGCCTTCCAAGAGGGCGCCGTGCGAATCGAGCATCAGCCCGCCCCGGCTTTTCTTGGCCTCGTGGCTGTGGCAGGAGAAGCAGTTTTTGCGAAGGATCGGCTCGATCTTCGTGGTGAAGAACTCGACCTGAGCCGTGGTGGGCTCGGAAGCCGCGACGCGACCCGAAGCGAGGAAGAACACCAACGCGCAGGCGGTGAATCGGATGGATTGCGAGCCTAGCATCACGCCTCCGAGAGAGAGAAGGATTTCATGGGCAATTGTACCCGCTTTTGAGGGGCGTGCCAAGAAAGAATGCGGGGAAGGTCGGGAGGTCGCCGGCCGAGCCTGAGCGCCAAGCGAAGGGCAAATCGCAAGGCCACCGGTTAGGTCGAGTCGGATTCGTTAGTCCCTGGAGTGAGCCATGACGATTGCGAAACGGACTGGTTCGGAGTACCATCTCGTAAGGATCGACGATAGGATGACGGAATCGATGATCGCGAGGTGACCGAATGCCGACGCTTGTTTTGAGCGATGTTCCGCAGACGATGTTGGATGATTTGAGCCAACGAGCCGAGGCTGCCGGCCGATCGTTGCCGTCATTGACGCTGGATCTCCTTGCACTCGCCTTGCGCGCGTCCGCAACGGACGGGCCGCCGCGCTGGCCGGAGTACCTTCCGCACGAAGAACAATCCGCGTATGTGGACTTGCCGTTCAGCACGCCGGGTGTCCCTGTTGCCGCAGACCCAGGAAAGGCGAGACTGCCCGATTTGACCGACCTTGCGCGAGTGGACCAATGACTGCTTTTGTCGCCGCCCAGTCGAACGAAGCGCTCGATCAAGGTGACGTGATCGATTTTTGCCCGCTGTTTCGGCTCAGGTCGCCCGTGGGCGGTGAGATCGACGAGTCGCCCTTGCGATGGCATTCGCGAGTGATCATTCTGACCCAAGCGTGCGACATCGCTCAAACGAAGACTGCAAAAATCCTGGTTGCCGCAGTGCATTCGGCCGACGATCTGGTTGCCCAGGGATTACTCAAGGCGACCGCGATAAGGGATCAAGTTCGACGGGGATTGGTCTATGGTTGGTATTTTCTTCCCGCGGCCGAATCCGACGTTGCCATGCAGGAGTCGATCGTCGATCTGCGGGAATTGCATACCGTCTCGCGCGACGTATTGGAAAGTTTGATTACGAGCAACCGACGAGTTAGCCGACTGACGACACCCTATCGAGAACACCTCGCACAACACTTCGCTGTGACCTACATGCGGATCGGCTTGCCCAGTCCGTACGATAGCAATCCGTGACTTTCAGAGGGCGATGAAATACCGGCGCCGGCTGCTCTCGACCCGAAGCGAGAAAAATCACCAACGCGCTGGCGATGAATCGGATGGATTGCGAAACGAACGGGTTCGGAGTACCATGCCGAGAATCCGTCACGGGAGTTCAATTCGTGGAAGGAAACGCTCTGGCCCTTTGAAATGCTCGACGTTACGATGACGGAATCGATGATCGCGAGGTGACCGAATGCCGACGCTTGTGATGGATGCCTTGTAAGGAGAACCATCATGGCCATGACCTTTGACGCCACGCTCAAAGACATGGGACGGGCGAGTCCGGGCGGATTTTTGGCCACATTCGATCGGCCGCCGCATGGCCCCTTGAAACTGCTAAATGTCGATCTATCCACGGTGACGACTGCTGCCGATCTGATGATTGGGCTGGGAGAACCGCTCGAAGAAGTCGTTCATCTCGATTTCCAATCGAGCGCTGCCGCCTGGAAGCATGCCGACGTTTTGGTCTACAACGCGCTTGCTTTTGCACATTACCATGTGCCGGTGCATTCGGTGGTTCTCTTACTGCGCCCGGAAGCCGCCCACTCGAACATGAACGGCTTGATCGCCTATGCGCCAAGGCCGGGGCGAGGTAACATGAACTTCGGCTACGAGGTTGTCCGTCTGTGGGAGCGCCCGGCCGAAGAAATGCTGGCCGCCGACCTGGGAGTGGTTCCGCTCGCGATGCTGGGCCGGTTGCCCGAACGGCAATCGCTTGAAGAAGGGTTGGCCTCGGTTGCACAACGAATGGTGGAGCGCATCAAGGCAGCGCCCGCCGACCAGCAGAAAAGGTTGCTGACTGATGCGTTTCTGTTGACAGGGTTGCGCGTCCGCCGCGACCTCGCTGCCAAGGTTTTTGCGAGGAGTAAGAGCCATGCATGAATCCGACACTTACCTCATGATTTTGGATGAAGGAGAAGAAAAGGGGCTCCGAAGCGCTATTCTGGCGTTCGGGGAGGAGCGATTAGGGCTTCCCGATGAATCTCTCGTGGCCCAATTTAACTTGGTTGCGGATCTGGATCGCCTCAAGCGGATGGTCCGTCGCGCGGCGAAGGCTACCAAATGGCAAGAGATTTTCGACACGCCTTGATGCCGCGACTGCGCTACGGAATAACGCCGGTTCGACGAGAGAGGTTGGTTATGGTTTTGACATACCGCGAATTCGTACTGACCCTGCGTGACGACCCAACGTATACCCCTGGCTCAGCCGACAATGCGCAGCAATACGATCGCGAATATTGTCTTGTCAAGGAATACCGAGTTGTCTCGAAGTATGGCCTGGTTTGTCGGGAACGGAATGGGGCGATACACACTTGCATCCTCCTCGCGGCCGGCGGGGGAAGCCGGGTCCACGAACATTCTGCCGAACTTGTTCAGGGTCGAACATCCGGCTAAGTCTGGCCTGCTCACCGGCGGCAACCCTTCGTTCGCAAAGGCTTAACGTGACGCCTCCCGGCAGCCTCATAGCGCGGCAATGCAGGGCTGGAAAAGCGACATTCGCCGACAGCGCCTTAAACGCCAACGACTCAGCGAATAATGCGGCCTAAAGTTCCGGACTCAAACCAAGAACCTTCACTCTTCCGCCTTTCGAACTGTCCCTTTCCGACTCTGCAAGCGCGGCGGCGCCACAACCAACGACAACACCACCAACGCTCCAAACGCATAATACGACCATTGCAGGCTCGGATCCTCCCAACTCTTATTCGGGCAGAAGACCAGTCGGTGCACGACGCGCGCCGTGAAGGATAACTCGCTCCGGGGCTGGTTGCCGAGCGCCGGCAGGTCGTTTTCCCATACCGTCAAAGGACACGGCACGCCGGCAAACGCTTCCGCGACGACGATGCCGATAAACGCGAGATGCGCGAGGCGAAACCAGAAATTCCGCGTCCACTGCCAACGCAACACGATCCCCAGCAAGATCAACAACTCGCCGACGACGACGAACGCCAAGAACGCGAAGTGCAAGAGCGCGATCCCGTCCGCGAGCAACCGATATCCCATTCGATCAATCCTCCAGCATGTCGCCAGTCACCTCCATGGGGGGATGTCAGAAATCTTCCGGTCGCCATACCTGAATCGCCTGATGCAGTTGCACTCACGCTTTCGGGTCTGGTACGTCGCCCTGCCGCGGTTTTCCTCGATCCATTCCAAGAAATGGTGAACGAGCTGCGCGACCGTCAGCACCTCGGTTTGGACCGTGGCTTGTCTTTCCTTCCTGTGATCTGCAAAATGACGACGAGTAACGCTGAAAAATAGCACTTGTGGCAAGGTTCTGTTTTGGGAGTGTTTGCACGTCTGGTGGCGGCCCTGGTCTTCAAAACCAGTGGAGGGTTTGAACAAAGCTCTCTGTGGGTTCGATTCCCATACACTCCCGTTTTTGATGCGCTTAGCCGCAAGCGGCGCTGCGGGCGGCGCATCTAGTGGGCGGCGAAGTCGCTCATCAGTTGCGGGGTGGCCGTGTCGAAGCCGACGACGTCGAGCATGCCGGCGTCGGCGGGGTCGGCGATGCTGAAGCCGTTGGAGACCATGCCGACGACGATGAGCTTGGCGGGGATGCCGGCCTTTTGGCGGTAGGCCTGGAGCGCCTGGATTGGGTGGATGTTGCCGGCCCAGGTTTCGGAATCGGTCAATACCACGAAGACGTCGACGTCGAGCTTGCGCTCGGCCGCGTACAGCATGGGCAGGGCGCAATCGGTTCCGCCCATCGGCAACTTGGCAATTTGCCGGCACACGTCATCGAGCCGTGGCTGCCGTGACCAGCGCGAGCGCGGCTGAGCCGACGCGCGGGGATAGTCCGGGGACGCCCGCGATGACGCCGCCGTCCATGGAACCGGACACGTCGAGGGCCAAGAGCCAGCGCTTGCCGGTCGGCGCGACGTTGCCGAACGCTTGGTAGAACGCGGCGTCGAGAGCGTCGACGACGGCGGACGTCGGCGTCCAGGTGTGCTTGCCGCGCACGCCGTGTCCCGCCTTGTAGGTCAGGAGTGCGGCGAGAACCGCCACCGGATGGACGCGCGACTTGCGCAGTCGGTCGGCGTTGCGGAGTTGCTCGACGACCGTCCGCGTCGCGCTGGATAGGGGCGCCAACAATCCCACGCGCGTCATGGTTGCCAGGTTGCGCAGCAGGGCCGTCAGTGGCATCTCGTGCAGCAACGCCTCCCACACTTCCGGCTCATTGAGCCATTGCGTGGGGATGCACTCGCGCACGAGACGAAACTCGCGGACAAGGCGGACGATCTCCGCCTTGGTCGTTGCTTGCTTGGCCTTTTCCATGGCCCAAATCGGGATCAGCGCCGGTTCGGGGTGCGGCTCCTCGCCTACGCCGGGCCAACCCTTGACCGCCCAATAGAGAATGTCTTGCGTCAGACCCGTAACGCGCGGATGCGCGAGCCGCAGCAAGTCGCGATGCGTCCAGCGTTCGCGGCCTTGATACTTCGTGACTTGATACGCCAAATCGCGAGGCGCCTTTTCGGTGTACCAACGGCCGATGGCGCGGCGCAGGCCGCGACCCCAACCGCGCTGCGTTTGGACGCTTTGGGCGAACTGGAACAGGTGCGTTCCCGTCCGACAGACGCGCGGCAACGCTTCCAGGGCGAGCGCCTTGGACTTGGGTAGGCACGCCAGGATCGCCAGCGCGAAGATCGCGGAATCGTTCTTGGGCGCGCGGCCCGTGGTGCTGATTTCGACGACGCGCTGGACCGTCCGGGCCGCGTCGGCGTCGGCGCAACGGAAGACGGCCTGGGCGTTCTCTATCGTCAGCGCCCGTTCCGTCGCATAGTAGGAGCCGACCTCGCAACCCAAGATGAGGAAACGATCCAAGCGGACCCAGTCGTCGACCGCCCAGGCGTAGCCACCGGCGCAGTTCGCGACTTGGTTGGTTTCCGGAATCGGTTCGCTCTGCGGTGTGTTGTGGGGATCCAGATGAGTTGCGTAGTTGGACATGATCCATCCTCCAATGTGCCGCTCGCGGCTTAGCGGGCCGTCGCGTGGGACGGCGATTCGCTAAGCGGCGAGCGGCACGAACTGAATAGGCAACGGGCAAGAGGTCGGCTTCGGGGTTTCACGTTAGCAACGATAACCGAAGCCAGCGGCCCGTTGAGTGACCGGGGCAGGAGTCGAACCTGCGACCTGCCGAGTTGAAGTCGATAACGATATTCGTCGACCCGCGAAGCGGATAAAGAGTGAACACCGTAAGCCGCTCTACCACTGAGCTACCCGGTCATACTCGGGCCGGTTCAGGATTTGAACCTGATGTTGCCACGATAACGATATTCCATCGACCCGCTTTCGCGGATTATTTTGGCGGATACCGCTCACCGGCCCGTTTGTGGTGTTGGAAGGGAGGCTTGCAAACCCCGAGAGGTTCGCGCCGCCGTTCCACGCAATCGAAATCCCTTTCCGCTTATTTGTCGTACACATCCTTCCGCCAGCCCAACACGATGTTTGTTTCCAGCAGGACGCCGTCTCGATAATACTGAATGCTCACTTCTTCTCCCGGCCGGTGTTCGCGTACGAGAAAGATGAAGTCGCGAAAATCAAGGAATCGTTCGCCGTTGACCGCGACGATCAGGTCATCCTTTTCGATGCCTGCGCGTTGGGCCGGGCTGTCTGGGAGCACGCGTTGGACGCGGAAGCCGTGGAAATCGGGGATGTCATCGCCGTAGACCCCGATGGCCGGCGAGTTCGCCTGCAGCGCGATGCCGATCAATACAAATCCCGCCATGAGTCCGTTCCAAATACCATGCGTCACCAGAGGCGCCAAGATGGTCTTCCGCCACGCGAAAAGCAGTCCGAGAATAATGCCAATGAAAAAGACCTTGATGGAACCAACCAATTGCAGGGGGTGCATGGCCGCAAAGAGAATCGCTTGCAAAAGCAATGCGAACCAGAATCCCAGGGAACGCCGCAGGGCGGAGTAGAGAAAGCCACGAAAAAAGATTTCCTCCGCCAGCGGCCCAATCGTCGCCGCAACGAGAAAAAACACGATCAGGGCGATGGGGGCGCGTACGGGATAGTTGAGGGGATCGCCGAACGATCCTTGCGATGGTTCGTCGACGAATGCCGTCTCAATCAGCGCGATCACGACCATGACAAAAAATGATAACAGCACAAACAAGCAACCCCAACCGAGATTCGTCCAGAAATGACGCCGGCCGCGCCAAAGAGTCGGCATTGTGCCGGTCAAGGCGCGTCGGCGCAGGCAGGGATAAAGAATCATCCAGGTCATGACGGCCACCGTGATCGCCATGTATGCTTCGAAAGAAAAAACGTCCGTGGGCCGAACGAAAAGACGGGAACCACAAAAGAGCGCCGGCGGCAACAAACCGATGACGATATCGAACCAACGAAACGGCGTGGTCAGAAAAGAAGAAGCGGACGGCGGCGTATTGTCCAGTACGGGAATCGCGGGCGGAATGGAGAGTTGATCCGAAGACATGGTATGCCTCGTTGCGTCGAACCACGGAACGCGGCTGGGACAATAGAGCGGTTTTGGTCCGGGACGACGCTTCGGACAAGATATGGGGGCCAAGAAGGCTGAGAAAGTGGATTAGTGGCACGTTAGCCGCAACCAGAAAAAATAAAGCGGAGGCGCGTGTCAGTCCGCGCCCCCGCTTCTCCATCACACGCTTCGTTGGCAGCCCGTTAGCGAACGCGGAGCGGGGTCCGAATCGCCAAGGCGGGTTGCGCCATTTCCAACACCAGCCGCGACGCGGCGCGGTCATAGCGCGGCGTGACCAGCGAATAACCGCGGCCGGCCGTGTAGGGTCGCAGGAAGGCGTTGAAGATTTCGATCTTGCTGGCGAGCTTCGCGGTGACGTTCACCGACTGACCGTTGAAGCTGCGCTCGACTTGGCGGGCGAAGTTGGATCCGCCGAAGAACTCCTTGAGGCCGCGAAGGGCGTCGAAGAGGAGGTTGCCGTCGATCGTTGCCTTTGCGTTGCGGACGGACATCGTCGCGGAGCGCACCACGAGGGGAGAATTCGCGGAGCCGTTGGTTTCCAGCACCATAATCAGCGAGAGGTCGAACTTCACGCGAATGTTCGGATCAGGCAAGTTGTTCAGGTTCGCTCGGCAATCGATCTGGTTGCCCGGGATGGCGTAGGACAGCGTAAGCCGTTTTCGTTTGGGATCGACCGTCATGCGGATGGGGGCCGCGTCATCGACGAAGCCGAGCGCGACTTTGACGTTGTAAAGCTTGTACCCGCTGGTTTGCTTGGTGAGAAAGTCCTTGACGGTATTTTGAAACTCGTTGCGGTTGAGGTTCCAGGCGGACGTCAGAGCGGATTTGATATTGAAGGTTTTCTCGGTCGTTGTTTTGGGCGATTTTGGAATCGGAAGCCGTTCGCGTAGGACGAGGGCGGTGGCGCCGTTGAACGCGCCGGACCAGATTTCCGGATCGACCGGGGGAGGCGGTGTCGTTTTCGTGGGGGGAATTTTCGGTTCGATGTCTTTCCTGGGCAGGGCGTCGGCCGGCGCGGCCAACGCGGAACAGCAAACGATCGCACCGAGGGCGATGCAGAGATTGGAGGAAAACAGTCGTTTCATGGGTATTCTCGATTGATTCGTGCAAGAAAAGTGGAAGCGGCGGTTCGTAGGTTCGCCGACAGAACTGATTGTCGTCCGGTTCGAGTTTGTGACGAGGAATCCAGAAATGCCCGAAAAAATGTCGCGGCAAGCGGAACTGATCCACCGCGGTAGCGGCGATCCCACGCGAATCGAGCAACTTGGTCCCTATGCCATCGAGAGCTTGATTTCCCGCGATGAGGAAGGCGCGGGCACGGCGTACCGCGTGCGCATCGCGCCGCATTCACGCACCAGCATCAGCTTTCATCGGCGTGCGGAGGAGTATTACTTCGTGCTGGCGGGATCGGGGATCGCCGTCTTGAATGACCGCGAATATTCCTTGCGTGCCGGCGATTTTCTGCGCCTGCCGCCGGACACGACGCACGGGTTCCTCACGGGAGAGGACGCGCTTGATTTGTTGGACATTCATACGCCGGGCTGTCGGCCGGACCGGGACACGTATTTCGTCGATGCGGCGCCGGAGGGATTCACGCCGGATGCTCAGCCGGCTGCATCGTAAGCCTGACGGATCCAGGCGAGGGGCGCTAAGCCGCAAGCGGGGGTCATTTCGGCGCGGTGAAATCGGCGATGTAGAGTTGCGATGGTTGCCGTCCGTCGCGCGTCGAGGTCCACATTACCTTCTGATAGTCTGGGCTAAAGACGGGCAGCACGTCGGCGCCGGGAGCGTAGGTGATGCGGGTCGTCTTTCCGGTGTGCGTGTCCATCCAGTAGAGGTCGTAATTCGGCCGGCCCATGACGGCGTGGTCGGCGGCAGTGTAGAGGATGTGGCGGCTGTCCTTGTACCAATACGGCGCCCAGTAGACCCAGTTCTCGTTGTCGGTGAGTGCTTTCTCGCCGCTGCCGTCGACGTTGATGACGTAGAGTTGCAGGTGGTCCTTCTTTTTGCGGTCACTGCGAAAGATGACCTTTTTGCCGTCGGGGGAGAAGAAGGGCCCACCGTTGTAGCAGTCGGGTGCGTTGGTCAGCTTGCGGACATGCTTGCCGTCGGCGTCCATGATGTAAAGTTCGAGATTGCCGGGGCCGGAGCGGTTGGAACAGAAAACGATGCGCTTGCCGTCGGCGGAGTAGGAGCCTTCGGCGTCATAGCCGGGGCTGTCGGTGAGACGTTTGAGATTGGTTCCGTCGTAGTCCGCTTCGAAGATTTCCATGTGGGTGTCGAAATCCCAAACATATTTGCGGCGTTTCTTGGCCTTGCGGTCTTCTTCACGCTGGTTAATTTCGGGAGCGTAGTGGGATTTCGCTTTGGGGTCGAGGTGGCTGGAGGCGAAGATGATCTTCTTTTGGGTCGGGTGAAAGTAGCCGCAGGTGGTCTTGCCGTCGCCCGGGCTGACGCGGCGAAATTTTCCGGTGGCGAGTTCCTGGACGAATTGTTGATAAAACGGATTGGGGCCTTTTTCCTCGGCCTGGTAGATGATCAATTTGCCGTCGGGAGAGAAGTAACCTTCGCCGGCGCGGACGAAGGGGAAGGTGACCTGCTTGGTATTCGAGAGGTGTTCGGCTTCGAGTTTGGTCCAGTCGGCTTTGGCGTCGCCGCCGAGGACGAGGAGGGCAGCCAGGGTCCACATGAGGAAGGCTCCTTGCGGAAGAGGGGTGCACGAGGGTAGGCTTGGTAGGACATTATAGCGAATCGCGACGCCGCTCGCGGCTTAGCGCGTTTGGTTCACGGCAGACATCAGGAGAGAACTTCATGGATTTCTTGACGAAGGCGCCGGAGTGGATCGTAAACATGGCTCCGGAAGGGGCGGTGCGAGACTTTGTAAGCGGGTGGGGCTGGTTCGTCATCCTGGCCGTGGTCGGGCTGATCGCGTTGCTTTTGCTCTGGGGCGTGGCGCGCGCATTGTTCGGACGCAAGGGACCGCCCGCAAAAGGTCCAAAGGGGGCGCTCGAGGAGGATCTATCTGCGTATCCGCCGGCGCCGGCGCGGACGGGGGATCGGCGTCTCTTGGTGGAAGGAACGCCGGTAAGGCTTCGGCTTGTCGTGGTGGCGCCTGCGGGGGCGCAATCGGAGGAACGGCTGGATGTCGAAAACCTCGACCGCTTATTGGAGCGGGTGCTTCCCGGTTTGGGGGACATCTTCAAGGAGGACAAGCCGCGCGTGAAGCTTTGGCCCCGGCAGCAAAGCTATAAGGGATTCGCGACCCATTTTCACCGCAACATGCTGACGCCGGAGGAGGAGGGGGAGTTGTCGCCTTGGGTGTTGGTGGCGGGGCGCGTGAAGGTGAAGGAATTTCAGTTCATGCTGGGTCTTGCCCTGGTGGCGATGAAGCCGACGACGATCGGGCAGCGAACCATTGACGCCCACGAATGGCCGACGGTGTTGCGCGTGCGCGTTAGAGATTAAGTTGGGTTGTGGTGCCGGTATTCTACCGGCACGAGCGGTGGAAAAGTGCCGGTACAATACCGGCACCACGGGCACGGTGTTGCGTGTGCGAGTTAGGGACTAAGTTGGGTTGTGGTGCCGGTATCCTACCGGCACGAGCGGTGGAAACGTGCCGGTAAAATACCGGCACCACAATCCGACGAAATATCGATCCGGATTTTGTGTTGCCCGCGTTGGGGGCGTGGTAAAATCGGAGAACGGATCCGCGGAGTCGCTGACCCAGAGGCGCGGTTTTAGGTTGGAGTGATGGGAATGGTTGGGGCGTCCAAATCGGAATCGTCGTCGAATTCCCTCTTGTCCGGAGGGGACTGGACGCATGCGTTGTTCGAGGCGATCGACGACGCGGTGTTCGTTCACGACGCGGACGGCAACATTTTGGAGGTGAATCCCGCGGCGTGTCAGCGGTTGGGATATTCGCGTGAGGAAATGTTGCGACTGAACACTCGCGATATCGACGACTCTTCCTTCGCGTATGGTTTCGAGACCCGGCTGAAGGCGCAACTCAAGGCGCAACATTTTCGTTGTGAAGGCCGGCACCGCGCCAAAGACGGCCGGCTCATCTTCGTCGATATCAATACATCCTTGATTGAACTTCACGGCAAGCCGGCCGTGTTGGCGGTGATGCGCGACATTACGCATATCAAGGAAACGGAAACGGCCCTGCGCGACTCGGAGGCTCTCTATCATTCTTTGGTCGATAGTCTGCCGCAGAATATCTTTCGCAAGGATCTCGCGGGGCGAGTCACCTTCGCCAACAAGCGCTACTGCGAGGAATTGAAGCTGCCTTTGCACCAACTGTTGGGCAAGACCGACTTCGATTTGTTCCCGCGCCACCTGGCGGCGAAGTACGTGGAAGACGACCAGCGCATACTCAATCAAGGCGCCATCTTCGAGACCGTGGAGGAGCATCGCACGCCGGACGGCAAGCGTCTGTTCGTGCAAGTCGTGAAAACGCCGACGTTCGACGCCCGCGGCGCCGTGAGCGGCATCCAGGGCATTTTTTGGGATGTGACGGAGAAGGCCATGGCGGAGGAACGCCTGGCCGCTTCCGAGCGCGATTATCGGCAACTCACCGAAGCGACTCTCGACGGCATTGTGCTCGTGGATCAAGAAGGAGTCGTGCAACTTTTTAACCCGTCGGCGGAGCGCATGTTCGGTTACACGGCGAACGAAGTAATCGGGCAAAACGTGAGGCTCTTGATCCCGGAGACTCTGCAAGTTTTGCATGACAGCGGCATGCGCCGTTATCTTGAAACGCGGCAGGGACGCTTCATCGGCCGCACGATGGAGGTGAGTGGCTTGCGCAAGGACGGGGTCGAATTTCCCATTGAAATCGCGCTTAGTGTGTTGGCGTCGGGTCTCGAGGGCGCGACGGGACAGGAGTCTGTGCGATTTCTGGGCGCGTTGCGGGATTTGACGGAGCGGAACAAGATTCGAGGGGTATTGGTTCAGAATGAGAAGTTGGCGTCGATCGGACTGTTGTCGGCGGGCGTGGCGCATGAGATAAACAATCCGCTCGCCTTCGTGGGAAACAATGTCGTCGTGTTGCAGCGCGACGTGCAAGGACTTTTGTCCCTGTTGCAGCTTTACGAGGAAGCGCGGGCGACTTTGGCGGACGCTTGTCCGGAGTTGGCGAGCCGCATTCTGGAGCAAGAAGAAGAGCTCGACATCGCTTATACGCGCGACAACTTGCCGCGCCTGTTGAACCGGACGCGGGACGGCGTGGAACGCGTCAATCGCATTGTGCAAAGTCTTCGCGGTCTGGCGCGGACCGACGCGCCCAAGGTGCATGAGATCTCCCTGCCCGATCTGATCGACAGCAATCTGGAAATTCTGCGCGGCCGCTACAAGCACGGCGGCGTGGAAGTGAAGCAAGAACACGACGCCAATCCGCGTCTGTGGTGCGTGAGTACGCAGATCAGCCAGCTCATTTTGAATCTCCTCGTCAACGCGTTTCAGGCGCTGGAGAATGAACACAAAGAAGGCGGCGTCATCACAATCCGCACTCGCCGCGACGGCGAGCAGATGATTCTCGAAGTGGCGGACAATGGGCCCGGAATTCCGCTCGAGAATCAGAAGCGATTGTTTGATCCGTTCTTCACGACCAAGGACGTCGGTGAAGGCACGGGGCTGGGGCTGTCGATTTGTCATAACATAGTAACCGCGCACGGCGGCACGATCGAAGTCGCGTCCAAACCCGGCGAAGGGGCCGCGTTTCGCATTTTCCTTCCTTTGCAACCAAACCGGATTCGAGCATGAGCGTGAACAAAAGGCATACGCTGCTGGTGGTGGACGATGAGCCCGACGTGTGCGACTCGGTGCATGATTTGCTGCGCCGTGAATTCCGCGTGCTCAAGGCGCGGAACGCGGAGGAGGGTTTTCGCATCCTCCAGGAAAATGAAGTCCACATCATCATGACGGACCAGCGCATGCCCAAGGTCACCGGCGTGGAGTTGCTCTCCCGAGTGCGTTCGGGGAATCCGCAGGCCGTGCGCATGTTGTTCACGGGATACGCCGATCTGGATTCGATTATCCAGGCGATCAATCAAGGGCATATTTTCAAGTTCCTGAAGAAGCCCTGGCAGCCGGAGGAGTTGGAAGACGCCGTCCGCGACGCGGCGCTGGAATACGATCGGCTCGTGGAACAAACGGACTTGATGGAGAGACTAAAAAACGAACTGGATCAGTTGCGTCAACGCGTCGCGGCGCTGGAGCAGGAAGTGGTGAAGTTGCGGCATTGAGCGTGGTTTCCCTCCCCCGCCGCTTGCGGGCTAGCGAGAGCTATCTTCCTGTTCATAAACATGCGCCAACGCTTCCAACCGGCGAATGCGTTCCTGCATCGGCGGATGGCTGGCGAATGCGCTGCTGGCGCGCGCTTCGAATTTCTTGATCGGATTGGCGATATAAAGGTGGGCGGTGCCGCGGTTGGCGACTTCGAGGACATCTTTGTCGGAGTCGATCTTGCGCAAGGCGCCGGCCAGGCCGAGCGGATTGCGCGTGAGTTCGACGGCGGTGGCGTCGGCGAGGTATTCGCGCTGGCGGCTGACGGCGAGCTGAATCATTCGTGCCAAAATGGGGGCGATGATCGCGAGAATCACGCCGACGACGATGAGGACAATGGCGACGACTCCGCCGCCGCCTTTGCCGGAGTCGCGATTGCTGCGGCTTCTGCTTCTGCCGCCGTACCACATCATTTGCAAGAACAGATCCGCGAGCATCGCGATCGTGCCGATGAGCACGGCGAGTAACAACATCAGGCGAATGTCGTAGTTGCGAATGTGCGCCATCTCGTGGGCGATGACGCCCTGAAGCTCCTCGCGGTTGAGCTTGTCGCGCAGGCCGGTGGTGATGGCGACGATGCCGTGCTTGGGATCCCGTCCGGTGGCGAAGGCGTTGGGGGCGGAATCGTTGATCAGATAAATCTTGGGCACGGGGACGCCGGCGGCGATGGCCATCTCTTCGACGACGTTGACGAGTTGCGGGTCGTCTTGTTTCTGAATCGGCTTGGCGCCGCTGACCGCGAGGATGAGATTGGCGCCCTGGTAATAGGAAATCAGCGAAATGAGAAAGGAAACGCCTCCCGCGACGCCGCCGACGATGACGGCGCGCGTCCAGTCAAGGTTCGCGGCCGTCTCGGGGTCGATCCAGGCCATGATCGCCAGGGCGAGCACCATGGCGATGAGTACGACGAAAAGAATAAACCCCACGACCAACAAGAAGCTATTGCGCTTGTTGCCGGCGATGAGGTCGCGAAAAGTGGTTGCCATATTTTCTTCGGGGAGGTAAATGCGTTTGAACTTCCCATCACTTCGTAGAGCGAGCTGCCAGCTTGCTTCGAGACCTAAAACTGCACCTTGGGCGCCGTGCGAACCGCGGCGGCTTCGGCGGGATCCAGCGTGAAGAACTCGGCGGCGCGGAAGCCGAACAGGCCGGCGACGATATTCGCTGGGAATCTTTGTAGCGCCGTGTTGTAGTTGCTGACCACGTCGTTGTAATGCTGCCGGGAGAAGCCGATGCGATTCTCCGTCGCGGAAAGCTCTTCCTGGAGATTCAGGAAGTTCGTATTGGCCTTCAGATCGGGATAGGATTCCGACAGGGCGAACAGGGTCTTGAGGGTGCCCGTCAGTTGATTCTCGGCGGCGGCGCGATCGCCGACGCTGCCGCCCTGAGCGCCCATGGCGGCGTTGCGGGCCTGGATCACCTTTTCGAGCGTTTCCTGCTCGTGCTTGGCGTAGCCTTTGACGGTTTCGACCAGGTTCGGAATAAGATCGTAGCGGCGCTTGAGTTGCACGTCGATTTGCGAGAAGGCGTTTTGCGTCTCGACACGGCGACTCACCAAGCCGTTATAGGCGATGATGGCGTACAACACGATAATGCCGCCGCCGATCGCGAACCAACCCCAGACCGGGAAGTTTTCCATGATTAGCCCTTTCGAATGAATCAAGGTTCTCTTTTTGTTCGTTCCCGCAGTGCGGGTATTTTTTCAGCACGATGTATAACGTAGCCGTTGCGAAGGAAAACGACAAAAGTTGTCGCGGCGGAACGAGTTTTGCGCTTGCGGGCGAGCGCGTTGTCCATCAATGTGAAGGCAACCTTCGTAGGACAGGCTTCCAGCCTGTCCGGTGCGAAAGGTCGGGCGGCACGAATCAAGCGGACAGGCTGGAAGCCTGTCCTACGTTGACGGGGGCAGAAACGGACAGGCTGGAAGCCTGTCCTACGGTGGGAGGCGTCATGCGGGCGGTGGATGTCTTGCGTACGAAACGGGATGGAAGGGAATTGTCGGCGGCCGACATCGATGCCTTCGTGCGCGGGGCGACGGACGGATCCTGGCCGGACTATCAAATCGCCGCCATGTTGATGGCGATCTACCTGAAGGGAATGGCGGAGGCGGAGACGAGTCAGTTGACGCGGGCGATGGCGCATTCGGGATCCCTGCTCGACTGGAGCGATGTGCCGGGTCCAAAGATCGACAAGCACAGCACGGGGGGTGTGGGCGACAAGACGACAATCGTGCTGGTTCCGCTGGCGGCGGCGTGCGGACTCGTCGTGCCCAAGATGTCGGGGCGTTCATTGGGGCATTCCGGCGGGACGGTCGACAAGCTGGAAGCGATACCCGGCTTTCGCGTCGATTTGTCGTTGGAAGAGTTTCGCGCGACGGTGCGGGAAATCGGTTGCGCCATCGTCGGGCAAAATGCCCAGATGGCGCTCGCGGACAAGAAAATCTATGCGTTGCGCGACGTGACGGCGACCGTCGAGAGCATCCCGCTCATCACGGCGTCCATTCTGAGCAAGAAGATTCCGGAAGGGATCGAAGGCTTGGTCCTGGATGTCAAGTGCGGTCGCGGCGCCTTCATGAAAACGCAACGCGACGCGCAGACATTGGCGCGGCTTCTCGTGCGCGTCGGCACGGACAATGGACTCAAAACCCAGGCGGTCGTCACGTCGATGGAGGCGCCGTTGGGGCGTGCCGTGGGCAATGCGTTGGAAATCAAGGAATGCTTGGACGTCTTGCGCGGCGAGGGACCGGCGGATGTCGCCTTGCTTGCAATCCTTTTGACGGCGCGCATGCTTTTGCTCGGCGGACTCGCGGATTCGCCGAGCGACGCGGAAACGCGCGTCCGCGCGGCGCTCACTTCCGGCCAGGGATTGGAGAAGTTGCGGCGGATGATCGAGCGTCAGGGCGGCGACCCTCATGTAGTCGACGACCCGGCCCGGTTGCCTCAGGCCACGGAACGGGTAACGCTCAAAGCGGCGCGTGCGGGCTTCGTTTCCAAGATCGATGCCGAGATCGTGGGACATGCGTCCATGCTCCTGGGGGCGGGACGAAGCCGCAAGGAGGATCGGATGGACCCGGCCGTGGGCGTGGTGGTGAAAGCGCGCGTGGGTGAGCAGGTAAGAAAGGGAGACGCGCTGGCGGAAATCCACATGAACGATCGCACGCATGAGCACAAGGCGCTGGCAATGCTGGCAAACGCATGGGAGATTGGCACGGAATGGCCAACGGAGGCGCCGCTGGTGCTCGCGGTCCTCGACTCCTAGCCCCGGACGTTGATGGGGGACTCGAAGCAACAGGCAGGAAGGACGTATGGAGCCGGCAAACTTTTCCCCTCGCGGCACTCCCTGGACCTGGCGCGCGGGCCTCGGAGCGATCCTGATGGGTTGCGGCGGCACGGCGTACCTACTTCAAGACTTGCTGGGCGGGCGCGGACGGGCCGCGTTCGGCGTTTTTTGCATCCTTTGCCTGGTGGCGATCTTTTCGAAAAACCTGCGGGCGGTGAACAAGCGCACGTTCCTCTTTGGACTCGGCCTGCAGTTTCTGCTCGCGTGGTTCGTGTTGCGCTTCGAGATCTACGGGATGACCTGGCTGGACATCCCGGATGGCTTCGCCCCGGGCCGTGAGTTGTTTCGGGCGCTGGGCGAGGTGATTACGCTGTTCATGAGCTTTAGTCAGCGCGGCGCCGAGTTCGTCTTTGGCATTCTCGCCAATCAAGAGGAAATGGGACGAGTCGCGGGGCCGCGCTGGGGTTTCATCATGGCCTTCACGGCGCTGACCACGATCATTTTCGTGTCGTCGTTTTTCAGCGTCCTTTATTTTTTTGGCATACTGCAATGGGTGGTGCGCGGCCTGGCGCGTGCCATGACGTACTTACTGGGAACCAGCGGCGCGGAGACATTGTCGGCTACGGCAAACGTGTTCATGGGCCAAACGGAAGCACCCCTGATCGTGAAGCCCTACGTGGCCCGCATGACGCAGTCGGAATTGCTGACCATCATGGTCGGCGGCATGGCGACGATTTCAGGAGGCTTGATGGCGGTCTACGTCGCCTTCGGCGCCAATGCCGTCAGCTTGTTGGCCACGAGCGTGATGGCGGCGCCGTGCGGATTATATCTGTCGAAGCTCTTGCTGCCGGAGACGGAGGAACCGGAAACGCGCGGAACGGTGACGACCGATCCGGTCCAACAGCATCAAAACGCGATCGATGCGGCAGCGGGCGGAGCGTCCGACGGCATGTACCTGGCGCTGAACGTGGCGGCGATGCTCATCGCGTTTCTCGCCTTCCTCGCGCTGATCGACGCGGTGCTTGGGGCATTGCCGACGGGGCAGTCCCTTTGGACCTGGTTGCGCGCGGCGCCGGAAGGCCCGGGAGCCGTATGGATTCTCGTGGGGCGATTCGTAATGACCGCCGCGGGCTTTCTGTTGACGATGTTCTTGCTAAAGAAGATGGGCAAAGCGTGGCTCAACGAGGATCAGAAGAAGAAAGTGGAAGCGACGCTGTTTTGGGCGAGTCCGTGGGCGCGTGTCGTGCTCCTGGTCGCCGGCTTCGGCATCTATCTTGTCCTGCTCGATCAGGCGCTGGAGGCGTTGCCGCAGCCGTTAACGCTTCGCTCGATCTTCTCGGGGCTATTTTCACCGTTGGCGTTTTTCTTGGGAGTGGAGTCGAGCGATATTCCCGCGGTCGCCAACCTCCTGGGGACGAAGCTGGTGAGCAACGAGTTTGTCGCCTACGTCGAGATGGGCACCGAATACCGCGCTCAGTTCAGCGAACGCACGGTGATGTTATGCACCTTCGCCCTGACTGGGTTCGCGAACTTCGGCTCCATCGGCATCCAACTGGGCGGCATCGGCGCGATGGCGCCGTCCCGACGCGGGGATCTGGCGCGGCTGGGGTTGCGAGCGCTTTTTGTCGGCTATCTCGCGACCTTGCTCAATGCCGCCGTCGCGGGAATCATGCTCTGACACAAGGGAGGACGACATGGACCTTCTTGAACACGCACGACGAGCCCGGTTGCTGGCGCACGCTCCCTATTCCCGATTTCTGGTGGGCGCGGCGCTGGAGGGGAAGGACGGCCGGGTCTTCACCGGTTGCAATATCGAGAACGCGACCTACGGCCTGACGGTGTGCGCGGAACGGGTTGCGGTGTTTAAGGCGATGTCGGAGGGGGTGCGGGAGTTTCGGCGGATCGCGGTCGTCGCGGACACGCAGGCGCCCACGCCGCCGTGCGGACCATGTCGGCAAATTCTCTGGGAATTTTGCGGCGATATCGAAGTAATCCTGGGCAATCTGGATCGCGAGACGTGTCGCTACTCCCTCAAGGATTTGTTTCCCCTGCCGTTCGACAATCGCCTGCTAAGTTAGCACGCCGCGCGAGGTTAGCACGAAGCGCAAGCGAGTGAATTCGTTCTGGTTAGCACGAAGCGCAAGCAAGTGAATTCACTCGCTCGCGCTTCGTGCTAACGACGGAAACCTAATCTGATTTCTTCGAGGAGCGTTTGCGCTTCGGCATGGAGACGGCGGGGCCCTTCAGCGTGGCGGGGCCGTCGAGGCGGAAGGTTTTGGCGCCGAGCTTGGTCTCACGGTTGGCGGTGAAGGGGAGTACCATCGCTATGGCGGTCTTCACTTCGGGCGTTGCGGCTTGTTGTTGTTGTTGTTGTTGTTGGCGTTTGAAGAGAATGTCGAACTGGAAGCGGTTCCACAGGCCCTTGAAACGGCAATCGCGCGGGTTGCGGAAACGGGCCGCCTTGAGAAGCTGGCGAGCCTCCTCCTGGCAACCTTCGTTGTTAAGGCCATGCACGACGATGGACAACACCTCGGCGTCGTCGGGGGCGAGGCGGTGCGCTTTGCGTAGAGCCTTCAAACCTTGCTCTTTCAGGTCGGCGTTGATGCTCGCATACGCGAAGTCGCACCAGTAATGCGGATTCTTGGGTTCGAGCTTGAGGCAACGCTTGAAATGGTTCAAGGCACGCAGCGGATCGGCATGGGGATCCTCATCCAGAGCAACGGCCAGGCGATGACAATAGTCTGCATTGTTCGGTTGATGAGCCAGCGCAGCGCGGAGGTGGCGGCGGGCGCGAACGAATTGACCCTGGCGAAACTGAATATCGGCAAGACGGCTCTGGGCTTCCTCGGCGATGTCCGCGGGAAGATCGCGAAAGGCGACCAGCTTTTTGAGGGTGCGCGCAGCCTGCGTGAATTGGCCGCACTCGTGAAGCCGGCGTCCGTGGTTGAGCAGTTCGGTGACGAGATTGAGCTTGTGGATCATGGAAGCTGCCTCCTTGCAGCAAAGCGATGAGGCGGTCAAATGGGTCGAAACCCGTTGACCAACGCACAGAACATCCTGTCCCGGCGGACGACCGCGTGTGGCAGTCGAGAAGGGGATTATAACTCGCTTTGGCGCGCTCGCAATAGAACATCGAAAAAAATTTTGGATTCGCGGAGCCGGCGTGCCGACATTGCCGATCGCTGTGTTTGGAGAAGGGCTGCGAGGTGAAAAATGGGCAAGACGGGATAAATGCGCGGCCGTAGGACAGGCTTCCAGCCTGTCCCGATGATCTTGGTGGATGGACGGTGCGGTGATGAGCGGATCTGGACAGGCTGGAAGCCTGTCCTACGGGGGGGATCTAAAGGCCGCGTTCCGGTCGATGTTGCAAAGTTGGTTCCGGCGAGTCCCAGAGCATGCCGACAACGAGAAAGCCGGAGAGGATTCCCAGGGGGGCGAGGGCGTCGGCGTGCGTCAGGGCGGCGACGATGGCAATGCAGCCAATCAGGAGCAGACAGCCGACGAACAACCAAGCGCCGACCCGCGTTCTCTTTAGGGCGGCATCGCCGCGGGCGAGTCCGATGCTCCAGGCGGCCAAGAGCACGACGGCAAAGGAGAGAAGAAGCAAGACGATATTGAACGTTGCCACGCGGCGGTTCCTCCTTGAACCTTCGTCTGACGGGAGAGAGTCCATCCTGGACCGACAAAGCAGCCGGACAATAATGAGGAATCGCCGCCGGGTAAAGGGGGATTTTACCGCGGGCAACGCGTAGAATGCGGATTTGGGAATGAGGTGCGTTATGGTTCGTGGGATGTTGCTGGTGACGTTCTTTGGCGTGACTTCGCTCTGGGCGGGGGACGGGGGTTTTGTTCCTCTTTGGGACAAGGATTTGGCGGGATGGAAGGCGGTGCCGAAGGCGGCGGAGGGGGCGTTCGCGCTCAAGGACGTCGATGGGCAGAGGGTGCTGTTGATATCGGGCAAGCCGCTCGCGTACTTGCATACGGTGAAGAAGTACAAGGACTTTGTTTTGCGTTACGAATGGAAGGCGGAGAAGGAAGGGCGGAGCGGGGTGCTCTTGCATATTGTCGAGCCGCATCGGACTTGGCCCATGTGTGTGCAAGTGCAGGCGCAGCAAGATAGCCACGGGCGGCTGTTCACGATGGGAGGGGCGGAGGGGAATTTCGTTCGCGATAAGGCAGCGCAAAAAGCGGTCGTGAAATGGGGCGAATGGAATCGAACGGAAGTGGTGTCCAATGCGGGCAAACTGAGCGTCAAGATCAACGGGACGGAGGTGGCGAGAGGGGAGAGCGCGCAAAAGGAAGGCGTGATCGGCATTCAGTCGGAGGGGACGGAATTTCTTTTTCGGAGGATGGAGATCAAGGGCAAGTGACTTCTTCGTTTCGCGCTCGCGGTGAAAGGGCGGGGGCGGTGGAAGGTTTGGAGCGAGCGCGAAACGGGGAGAGGGCGATGGAAGGTTTGGAGCGAGCGCGAAACGGGGATCAGGCCAGTGCGATGGTATGGTTGCTGAGGCGGTCGAAACCGGTGTCGGTGATGAGGTAGTTGTGTTCGATGCGGATGCCGCCGACATCGGGGACGTAAAGGCCGGGTTCGAGAGTGACGACGTCGCCGGCCAGGAGCGTTTCGTCGGCTTGGCGAACGAAGAAGGGTGCTTCGGGGTGCGTCAGTCCCAGGCCGTGGCCGGCGTGATGCGGGAAGAACTCGGCCATGCCCACTTTTTTGAAGACGCCGCGCACCGCTTGATAGACGGCGAGGCAGGCCGCGCCGGCGCGGAGTTGCCCTTCGCCGGCCGCCATGGCCGCCATGCACAGGTCGTGGAGCCTTTGTTGGCCCGCGTTGGGTTTGCCGCCGATGACGAGGGTGTTGGTGAAATCGCTGCGGTAGCCGAAGAGGACGACGGAATAATCGAGGATCATCATGTCGCCGTCTTTGAGGATCTGGTCGGTGGGCGATCCGCCGCGGCGTTCGGGGCCGGGGGAGACGGCGAAGTCGCCATAGACGATGACGGGCATGCCGGCCGCGCGGACGCAGGCGGCGCTGATGCCGGAGTAAACGTCGAACTCCGTCATGCCGGCGCGGACGTTGGCGCGAGCCCAGGCATGGCCGGCGTCGGTGGCGCGCATGCAGCGGCGCAAGGCCTCGATCTCGTCCGGATCCTTTTGGCGGCGCATCTCGGCGATGGTGTGAATAACGGTCGCGGCATAGGGGTCGCCGGGTCGATCGTGGACGCGCATGCCGCCGCGGGTGGGGTTGACGCTTTCGAGGCAGGCGAGTTGGCGCGGTCCCTTGCCGGGGGATTGGCCGTCGTACCAGGGCATGACGCGCCGTTCGTCGACGTGGGCTTCCTGGGTGGATTTGGGCACGCGGCTATCGTGGATCAGCTTGGCGAAACCGTCGCGGCGCACGAGCAGATAGCCGGGAAAGCCCGCGCCGAGGCTGATCGGATCAACCCAGTAATTCGCCAAATACGCCAGGTGGATCGGGTCGCTCAACAGCAGAAAGTCCGCTTCCGGAGGCGGATCGAGCCGTTCCCAGAGCCGGAGTCGACGTTGACGGCAACCATCGGAAGTAAGCATGGTGAGTTCTCGTAACGTCGGTTATCCCGCGCCGCCGTTCGCGGTTAAAAGTGCAGCGTGATGCGGCGGAATCTGACTTCTGCCTTCTGACTTCTAAATTCTGCCTTCCAACATCGGCCCTTTCTGGTTTTCTATGAATTGGTAACATGATGGCTCACACCGCGACGGGAACTTTTTTCGTGACGCACGATTTGCTGGATAAACGGGAAGCGCGTATCCGGACGATGTTTGAACACATCGCGCCGAGTTACGATTTGCTCAACCACCTGCTCAGCCTCAATATCGACCACTATTGGCGATGGCGGACGACGAAGATCGTCCCGCCTGACGGGAAGGGGCCGATCCTCGATCTTTGCACGGGTACGGGCGACTTAGCGCTGGCGTATGATCGGGCGGCGCACGGCAAGGTCGCGATCGTGGGCGCCGATTTTTGTCACGGCATGTTGCAACGCGCGATCGTTAAAGCGAAACAGGCGAGGGCGCAGAGTCGCATTCGATTTCTGGAAGCGGACGCCCAGAAGCTGCCGTTTCCGGACGACTACTTTCAGATTTCCACGGTGGCCTTTGGCTTGCGCAATGTGACGAACACCGACCGAGGGTTGGCAGAGATGGCGCGCGTCACGCAACCGGGGGGCAAGGTCGCGATCCTGGAGTTTTCCAAGCCGAGGGGACGAGTGCTCGGCAGCCTGTATAACTTCTATTTCCGGCGCGTGTTGCCGCTCATTGGGCAGACGATCTCGCGCAGCAAAGACAACGCCTATCGCTATCTGCCCGAAAGCGTGATGGAATTTCCGGACGGCGAGGCGCTCGCGGCGCGGATTCGGGCGGCGGGGTTGGTGGACGTGCGGTATTATCCGCTGACGTTTGGGACGGCGACGTTGTATGTGGGGGTGAAGCCGGGGGTGGCGGCGAGCGGAAGTGGGATATAGGTTTGCCGGGGGCGGCGCGAGCGCGAAACGGGGAAGGGGAAAGGCTGATGGCTCGAGAGCACTTGTTGGTTAGGGCGGCGCGGGGGGAGGCTGTCGAGCGGGTGCCCGTGTGGGCGATGCGGCAGGCGGGGCGATGGGATCCGGAATTCAATCGGCTGCGCGCGGGGCTGTCGTTTTACGAGTTCTCCGAGAACGTCGAGTTGGCGGCTCAATGTTCCCTGATGCCGCGCCGATTTGGCGTGGACGCGATCATTCTCTTTTACGACATCACGACGTTGCCCATCGCGATGGGATTGCCGTTCCAACTCATCCCGCAGGTCGGCCCGATGCCGGACCATCCGGTGCGGGATTTTGAGGACGTGGAACGGCTGGAAGCGCAGCCCGATCCCCGGCAATACGATCACATCATACAACTGATGCGGCGCGTGAAGGCAGAGCTCAAAGGCGAGCTTCCCGTGCTGTTTTTCGCCGGCGCTCCCTTCACCGTGGCGGCGTACTGCATCGGCGCCGGCAAGGATCTGAATGCCACGCGCGACTTCATCGCTGAAAAGCCAAAGGTGTGGCATGCCCTTGTCGAGAAGCTGCGCGAGGCGACGGGCGGGTTTCTGCGTGAAATGATTCGCGAGGGCGGCGACGGCTATCAGCTTTTCGATTCCTGGGCGGGGATGCTCGAGCCAGAGGAGTATGAACGCTGGGCTCAACCGTATCACAAGGCGATCTTAGCGGAAGCACCGGGCGTGCCGCGGATTTTATTCGTGAAGGAAAGCCCGTATCTCGACGCCATGACGCGGACGGGCGCGGAGATCATCAACCTGGGCAAGCGCCACGATTTGGCCCAGGCGCGGCGCGATTATCCGCATCTGGTTTTCCAGGGCAACGTCGATGAGGAGCTATTGCAAACCGGCAGCGTGGACGAGGTGCGCGCGGCGACCCGTCGTTGTTTGGAAGCCGGCGGCGGACAGCGGCACATCCTCAACCTGAACCACGGCGTGGATCGCGCGACGCCGGTCGAGAACTTCCAGGCGTTTGTGGACGAGTCGAGGAAATTCCACTAGGAAAGCCCACGGATGGCCATCCGTGGGCTTTCACGACGCGTTGCGCGTCGGTCTGAGCCACCAGCGGTTGAAGCCACGCAGATGGAAAGGCTGAAGGGATTGATACCAAGTAAAGGTATCGCGCAAGGTGTCAGCAAGCGGACGGGGGCGGTAGCCAAATTCGTTGTGGGCGAGTTTAGAGGAAACGTACCAATAGAAGCGGTTCATCGTGGCGTGGGCGAGGCTGGGATAGGGTTCCTTGCCGGTGAGCTTGGCACGGACTTCGGCAAGGCCGGCGAGGGCGGCAAAGGCAACCCACGGAAAGCGGGGCAGGCCGCGCGGCTGAAAGCCGGCTGCCTTCGCAAGGTGTGCGAAAAACGCGGCGAAGCTGTGGTCATGCCCGCCCAGGATGTAGCGATGACCGGTCTTGCCCTGTTCGGCCGCGAGCAGATGGCCCAGAGCCACGTCGCGAACATCGACGAGATTGATGCCGCCGGGTGGAGCGAGCGGAGCGCGACCGCGCCAGAAGCGTTCGCACAGGCGTCCCATGATGGAGCGCTCGACATCGTTGGGACCAAGAAGATATCCGGGGTTGGTGACGACGACGCGCTGTCCGCGCGCCGCGGCGTCCAAAGCGATTTGCTCGGCCGCCCGTTTGGCCGCCACATAAGGGACGTTTTCGGCGGCACGGTTCCAGGGTGTCGCTTCGTCGACAGCCATGGGACGCGTCGATGCGCCTAGCGTGGTGATGCTGGAGGTGTGCACGAGACAAGCGCCCGGATCGACGGCCGCGAGAACTTGCTTGGTGCCGTCGACATGCACGGACCACATGCGTTCGAGAACCTTTCCCCAAACGCCGACCACGCCGGCCGTGTGAAAGACGACGGAACAGCCGGCGACGGCACGGCGCACTTGGTCGGGATCGCGCACGTCGCCCCAATGGCATTCGACTTCGTCGCGCTGATGGACGGGATGATGAGACGCGGGTTCCAGCGCCAATATCCGCACGCGCGCGCCTGCCGCGCGCAGCGCATCCACGATGTGCCAGCCCAAGAAACCGGCGCCGCCCGTGACGCAGACGGGGCGGTCCGACCAGAATGTCGAGTTTGGTGTCATGGTGGGAAGAGTAACGAACGGGGCGAGAATGGGTCAATGCGGGTAGGCGGAGTGTTCCGCGTCATTGACAATCGTAAGGCGCCATGGCTAGACTCAGGGACAGCATGGGTTTTTCGTACCTCGGCAGGAGGCGCAACATGGGCGTTGGCACTTTTCGCGTCGGATCGGCACTTCTCGCGGCGTTCATGATTGTCGGGGGCGGCCGCGCTCAGGCGGAGGCGCCGAAAATCTTGGCTCTGCGCGTGCAGGAAGTCAATGGCGTGACCTATTTCCAGGTTCGCTTTCAGGCGCCGGCGAACTTTGCGGTCGAACGAAGACAGGATGATTTGGGCCGCATCTTCTTTGGTTTTCAGCGGGAAGCGCTCGATCCCTTGCTGCGAGCACGTTTGGTTCCGCAAGGCAAGGAAGCGAAGGCGGTCTATTTGCAATTGCGCCCGGAGGATCTGGAACGCGAATTTGGCATGCCGTTGGATGAAAAGTTTCCGGTCGAGAAAGAACCGTTGCCCGATCCGGTTGGTGAGAAAGGGTTAAATAAAGATCCCGACAAGGGCGGTCCGGTTGGCCCGGATAAGGGCGGTCCGCGCGCGGGACGTGGGCGCGAGTTGGAGTTTCTCGGCAAGGTTTCGGGCGCCAAGGCGGTGACATTCCTGTTGCTGTATCCCGCGGCGCCCGTCGAGAAGTCCAAGCCGGCCAAAGGCAAAGAGCAATCGATCCTGATGAAAGTCTTAGCGGACAAGCAGCATTGGGCGGAGGAAAAAGTCCAACTCGATTTCAGCAAGGCGAAGAAGTTGGCCGTTCCCGAGGGCGGGTTCCAGCGTGCGCCAGAGCGGATGCCCAAGGAGGACGATCTGGAGGGCCAATGGGCTCTGGCGCAGGCGACGCATTTTGGCATGCTTGCGGCGGGGACGCCGGATTTTGGCTTCTATGGCTTGGCGCGGGAAAGTACGTTGCGGAAATACAAGCTGCCGACACAAGGAGGACGCTTTGGCCCGGGCCGTTTCCAAAACTTCAAACGCGATCCCGCCGGTACGCGCCGACTCTATGAAGTGACCACGGGGGCCGCGGCCATCACCGAGTCGTTGGCGATGCAGCGCATGCGCGAACGGCGCCGCGACGACAAGGACGAGCCACGCGCCATCGCGATTGAGAAAGTGCGAGGCATCGAGATCGACGAACATCCGTGGACGAAAATGATGGCCGGCAAGAAGCCCGCGCCCGAACGGCTTGCGGAACTTGTTCCGCACGACAATTACTACGTCCACTTTCGCACGATCGGCAAATTCCTCGAAGCGGGCGATCTGCTCGAGCAATGGGGCGCCGCGGCGATTCGCGCCTACGAGGTGCAGACCAAAGACTACCGCATCAAGGAAAGGCTGGAGCAACAGCTATGCCTCAAGAGCAGCGGGGTGGCGCGCATTCTAGGACCGGCCGTCGTCAAGGGCGTCGCGATCACCGGCAGCGACCCGTATATCCGCGAAGGGACCGATGTGACCCTGCTCTTTCACCTGGCGAACAAAGATCTCTTCCTTTTCGGCGTCAATCCGCACATCGCGGCCGCGCGCAAGAAGTTCGGCACGAAGCTCAAGGAAGACAAGGCTGAGCACTCGGGCGTTGTCATCGAAAGTTTCACCACGCCGCTGCGCGAAGTGAGTTTGCACCGGGCGATTTTTGACAACGTCGCGGTCTACAGCAATTCGCCGGTCGGGCTGCGCCGCGTCATCGATGCCGCCAAAGGCAAGATCAAGCCGCTCTCCGCATCCCTGGATTTCCAGTATATGCGCACGATCTTCCGCGCCGACGACAAGGACGATGACGGTTTCGTTTTCCTGTCGGATCCGTTCATTCGCAATCTAGTCGGGCCGGCGACGCGGATCAAGGAGCGGCGCCGCCTGGAAGCGCTCACCAGCCTGCAGATGGTCACGCACGGCGCGATGTTCACCGCCTGGGAAACCGGACGGCTTCCGTTGCATCATCAGGAAATCCTCGACACGACGGGCATGACACCGGCGGAGTTGTTCACGCCGGACGGCGGCGGCGCCATCTGGGACCGCAATGACAAGATCGCGTCATCCGCCGTCTATAACACCTTACACTTCGCCACGCCGCTGATCGAGTTGCCCATCGATCATGTCACCCGCACGGAGGCCGCCGAGTACGAGGACTTCCGCCGCCAGTATCTCGGGCTGTGGCGGCAATTCTTCGACCCGATTGGCATGCGCTTGACGTTGAACAAGGACGAAGTGCGTTGGGAGACGTACATCCTGCCCTTGGTGCGTAACAGTTCGTATAACGAGTTGCGACGCTTCACGGGCGGCGGCTCGATCAAAGTCGATCCCAAGTTTTTCGGCGACAAGGTTCTTGCTCAGTTTCTCGTTCATCTCTCGCCGGATTTGATTCGCGACGGCCCCGGCGGCATTTTTGGTCCTGGCTGGGGAGACGATTTTCTGATGGACTTGGTGGTGCGAAGTTGGCTCGGAGAATGGGCCACCGTTCGGCTCGACGACAGCCCGATCTACAGGAAGCTGCTGGAAACGTACATTGCTCGCGAATTGGACCCGGGCCGCCGCCACGATTTTCTTGAGGACATCGAACTGGCGTTGCAGATTCCGCTGACCTTCGGCGTCGAGATTCGCAACCCGCTGGTGTTCACCGGCATCTTGGCGACAATCCGCAAGTCGGTCGATTCCGCGTTGCCCGGCGCGGTCGTGTGGCGGCCGATGGAGCCGTACAAGGACGTTTCCATCGTCCAGGTGCGTTCGCGCCCTCGAACGGGCGGCGGGCTGGTCGAAGGGCCTGGAGCGGGTCGAATACCGCAGTTCGCCTTCTACTACGCACTCGTCGATGGGGCGTTCTATCTCAGTTTGCGTGAGGAGCCGATCAAGGATTTGATCGACCGCGACGCCGCGAGAAAGGAAAAGGGCGAAAAGGCGCGTGCCCGTATCGACACGAATTCCTCGCTGTACCTTTCTCCGGGCGCCATGAAGGAATCCAAGGATCTGTTGACGCTCTATCTGGAATGGACGACCCACCAGCGTGCCCAGGCGAACAATCGGCTCATCTATGCGTTGTTCCGAAGCAACCTGGCCGGGCCGGCCGATGCGAGCGAACAAGTCGAGGCCGCGGCGCTGCAGTTTCTGGGTTACGTGCCGGTGAGTCCGGACGACGCTTCGTTTGGCTACGACGCCGTGAAAGACGAAGTTTTCAATCGACGGCATGGAACGCTGCGGTCGCCGAAGTTGCACGCGGGAATAGAGCCGACGTCGCCCGTGGGTCAATTGTTGCGACAGCTGGATTCGATTCGCGCGGATTTGCGCTTCCGCGAGGACGGTATCCACACGGTGCTGACGATTCGCAAGAGCGGCAAAAAGTGAGTCGGCTTGAGAGTCGCGGGTGAGCCGGGTTAGGAGCTCATCCGCATCAGTTCCTCAATAACGCGCGCGGCCGACGCAATGCGCGCCGTGGGACATTTGGCGTGCATCTTGACGATGAGGTTTTCTAGGGCCTGCGGCACTTCGGGGCGAAGAAGGCGGAGCGGTTTGGGTTGCACTTCGCATACATGCTTCATGACGGCGAGGACATTGTCGCCCTCGAAGGGGGTTCGACCGGCGCAAAGCGTGTAGAGGAGGCTGCCCAGGCTGAAAAGATCGGAGCGATGGTCGACGGCATTGCCGCCCTTGAACTGTTCGGGCGACATGAATAAGGGCGTTCCGACCCAGGCGCCGTCGAGGGACAGCCCCAGTTCGTCTTGAACGCGCGCCAGGCCGAAGTCGGCGATCTTGACGATATTCGTGCCTTCACGAACAAGGATGTTCGCAGGCTTGATGTCGCGATGGATGATGCGGCGCGAATGAGCGGCGTTCAAGCCGGCGGCAATTTGGCGGGCGTAAGCAATCACGTCGCGAATGGGCAGCGGGCCGTGGCGATCGAGCGTTTCTTGGAGCGATCGGCCGGGGAGGTACTCCATAACTAGGTAAGGAGTGCCGCGGACTTGGCTCACGGAATAGATGGTCACGACGTTTTCATGCTGGATGACCGCGGCGGCGCGTGCCTCGAGCAGAAATCGCTCGCGCGCCTCCCGCGAAACCGCGCTTTCGGGAGTCAGCATCTTGATGGCGGCATGCCGGTTCAGGAGCGGGTCGAAGGCTTTGAAAACGATTCCCATCGCGCCGCGGCCAATCCGCTTCTCGATGTGATACCCGTTCAGTTGCGTTCCCCCCTCGCCGAGGTTCAGCAGGGAGGCAATGTCGAAGTCGGCTTCCGTGACGCGGTGCGCCTGGCCGGAGTGCGAGGATTCGCCGGGATTATTGCGGCGCGCCTTGTTTGTGATGGTTTGGTCGAAGGCGCTGGGATTATGGAAATCGCGCTGCGGCGCGGCCGGCGTCCGGGTGTTTTCCACGGTCAGCATGGTCAGCTGCTCGCACCCGGCGGCCACGATGGCGGCGTAGTTCGGGCAGCGCGCGAGATTCACGTTCAGGATTTTCGCGAACTCGCGAATCTTGGGCATCACGCGGGCAAGGAAGTTGGCGAGCGAAGATTGGTCCATGCCAAAGCGCTCGCGTGCGATGCGCAGAAGACTCGCTAAGGCATCCGCCCGGTCCAAGTTCGCGCGCGTGAGATCCGAAGCGAAGCTGAGCAGGTAGGCACGCTCCACATCGGCGGGTCGAGCGCCTGTGAGGTTTTGCGGATGATGATGATGCGCGACGGGGATGACGATTTCGTCCGGCAAGTGCCAAGAACGCAACAAAGTCGCGCTAATCTCCGCGTGATCTGTGCCGAAGACCTGGCGTTCTTCGTCGCAAAGGTGAGTCGGCGACAGGTCGGCCGTTCGTGTCCAAATCTCGGTGTAGGTCGCGCCAAACGCGTCGCGCAAGACGAGGATGCCCAAATCGCGCAAAAGCCCGGCGACGAGATAATCGTCGGGCGCGGGCTTGCGCAAGTGTACCGCCAACTCCCGGGCGATGACCGCTCCGCCCACGGATTCCTGCCAATAGCGGTAGACCAACTCATCCTGCACCTTGGTCTGCATGGCAGTGAGCGACAGGCCCAGTACGAGCGAACGCAGAGGCCTCGCTCCCATCACCATCACGGCCCGTTCGACGGAGGCAAGGGGACGCGCCAGGCCGTACATCCCTGAATTCACCGTTTTCAGCACGCGGGCGCACAGAGCCGGATCCTGTCCGATGAGCGCGGCGATTTCCTTCAGGTCGCAAGTGGGGCGGCTGGCCTTGTCGACGATTTGCAGAGCCAACGCCGGCGGCGTCGGCACATTTGGATTGTCGAGGAGGGAACTCAGAAAGTCCGTTTCCGGACCGGTCGCGCTTGTTGGACTCATTAGGGCGAGTGTCAATCGTTGAGTTACGTCCCGGAATGGCGGTCTACCAGAGCATGGCTCAGAAAAGACGTTTGGTCAAGGAAAGGGCGGCTGCGCGTTTGGCGAAGCGGCCATTTCGCACTTCAACGATTCGCGATGCAGTACAAATAACCATCGTTGCGCAGGAAAAGCTGGCCATCGCTGACGGCCAACGAGGCATTGGAGCGGCCGGCGTCGTCGGCGAGCACGTTGTGCGCGGATCGACCGAAACTCATCTTGTTAGATGATCTTGATCGCGGTTTGCATCCCCGAGCGCAGCGAGACTTGATCGCGTTGCTGCGCCGTTTGTTGGACGCGGACAAGGATCTTCAATTGATCGCGACGACGCATTCGCCGTACATGCTTGACAGCATGGATCCAAAGGAAGTGCGCATGACGCTCCTGCGTGACGGGGCGACGGTTTGTGCCGGTCTGACGGAACACCCGGATTTCGAGAAGTGGAAGGACGAGATGGCGCCGGGAGAGATGTGGAGCCTGTTCGGGGAAAAGTGGTTAGAGCGAGCGGAGGCGGTTCCATGAGCCAACTCTTTGCCGTCGTTCATGAAGCGGACGCGGATTTCACAACGGCAACGGAATTGGCGGATCGGGTGCTGGTGGAAGCAATCGATTGGCTCGATTTCGATTCGCTCGCATACCAGCGGAATTGGTTGTCTGAGACAAGCGCGGGGGCGCGATTAACCTGGACGGGAATCGCGAAACATGACAGGGAACCCGAACGGCGGCAGGGGTTGGAACAGGCCCGCAATCAAGATCACGGCGGAATCGCAGTCGTTGTAGGATTGGCCATCGTCGAGCGGGAATCCTGGTTGATTTGTGGTTTTCATCCAGAAGATAATGTCGAAACGGCGCGCCTGGAATCGACCCAAACGGAGTTGGGTTTTGATCCTCGTGAGTGCAGTCACGAATTGACGGCTCATAAGGACGAACTCGCGAAGCGTAGTCCAAAACGGGTTTTGAAAGCGCTTACGCAGGGAATATGGGAGCGGGAGCAGCGTTGCTGGCAAGTGACGCCGTTGGAAGTGCTGCGAAAAAATGGGAAGGAGAACGGGCTCGCCGACTTTTTATTGGAGGTGCGCGAGCGATTTGCGCCAAGGATCGGGCGTGTTGACGCAGACGGAGGGATTGCGACATGACGGGCGGCGCAAAAGAATCCCGCCGCTTGTGCGGCGGGTCTGGTTGTATCAAATCTTGAAGTTTTCGTCGACTGATTAGTCGCCACGCAGCGTCAGCCCCATCTGCCGCAATTTCTCGCGGACCTCGTTCAGCGAGGTCATGCCGAAGTTCTTGGCTTCCAGAAGTTCATCCGCGCTGCGGTTGACCAGTTCGCCTAGGGAGTTGATGCCCAGGCGGTTCATACATTTGCGGGCGCGGACGGAGAGGTTGAGTTCGCTGACCGGCTTGTTGAGAACGGCGGCTTCCGCTTCGCTCAAGGGGTGGTGATGGCTGGTGTAACGGCGTTCGAAGCCGCCGCCGCCTTCTTCCAGAGCTTGGCCCAGGCGCAGTCCCTTGGTGCCGAGAATTTCCTTGATCTCGGAGAGGGACGTTTCGCCGAAGTTCTTGCTGGCGAGCAGCTGGGCTTCGCCGATGCGGGTCAGGTCGCCGAGGGTGCGGATGTTCATTTTCCGGAGGCAGTTGCGGCTGCGTACGGAGAGCTCGAAATCGGTGACGGGGATTTCGAGTACCTGGCTGAAGCGGTTGCTGGCAACCTCGGCTTCGGGATTGTAGTACATCGTGACGGAGGCCTGGGCGTCCTTGAAAAAGAGGCGGGCCTGCTCGTTGAGGGGGTCGGCGTTGAGGACGCGGCGGAAGCAGTCGACGGCCTTGTCGTAGGTTTCGGAGTCCTCGTAGAGGATGCCGAGGTTCATAAGCACGCCGAGGTGGACCGGCGGGTGGTTGAGGCAGCGTTCGTAAAAAGCGATGGCTTCTTCGTCGTTACCGGCCAGGTCGTTGGAATGGCCGAGTTGGAAGAGGGCGCCGGTGTGGCTGGGATCGAGTTCGACGGCGCGTTCGTAATGGCGGATGGCTTGTTCGCGGTTGCCTTCTTGGATCAGGACGCCGGCGAGTTGAAAGTGATACTCGGTGTTGTGGCTGGCCTGGTCCTCCAGCTTGGTCAAGAGCTGGCGGGATTCCTTGAGCTCGCCGCGGAGGCGATGGATGCCGGCGCGCTGGAGTTGGACCTGACTGCTGGTGTAGCCGGCCTTCTCGGCTTTCTCGAACGCTTTGTGGGCTTCGTCGAGTTCGCGTTTTTCCAGGAGGGCCTTGCCGAGATAAAAGGCGGCCAGGGCACCTTCGGCTTGGCGCAGGTGTTCAATCGATTCCGCTAGGTGGCCCAGAAAGAAATTCGCAATGCCCAGCTTAAGGTGGAATTTCTTGATTTGCGGTCCGGTCGCGCCTTCGAGCTTCTTCTTCAGAACGTCATTCACTTCGCGTAAACCACGATATTGCGTCTTCCCCTGGGCGAGCGCGTTGCGAAGCTGCTGGACGGTTCCCGCGTCGCAGTCTTCCCGCTCGACCAAGAGACTCCGAATGTCGATCATCATGGTATCGACCATACTAACTATCCTCCGGCCGGATTTGGTCTTGGCGCAAAGGGTAAAATATAGTGGGCGGCGCGGTTTTCGCAAGTAGCGCCCGCGGGCGCGACCCCGCTCCTGGTCACGGCATCGCCTCCGCGCGTACATTAAGGGGATGAGAAAATCACGAGATGATACGACTCTGCCCGCCTGTTATGTCCTGGTACACCCCGGTTTGGAGGAGGTGGCTGAGGAGGAGATCCGCGCCGAGGTGAAGGGGGACGTGAAGAAATCCGGCCAGGGCATCGTCGTTTTTCGCGTGAACGACATCGATCGCGATCTGCTGCGTTTGCGGACGATCGAGGACGTGTTTCTCCTGGCGTGGGGCACGGACGAGTTAAGTTATCGAGCCCAGGATTTGGAAAGTCTGCGCCGCTGGACCGATAAGGCGAACTGGACGCAGCTGATGCAGATTCACCATTCGATTCGGCCCAAGCCAAAGAGCAAGCCGACCTATCGCTTCATCGTGCAGATGACCGGGGAGCATGGGTATCGGCGCATGGACGCGATTAAGGCGCTGGCGCAGGGAATGGCGGGGAAATTGCCGTCGAGTTGGAAGCCAACCGAGGAAGGGGCGTCCGTCGAGGTTTGGCTCACGATTCACGGCGCGACGGCGGTATGCGGACTTCGGCTCTCGGATTGGTCGATGCGGCATCGGACCTACAAGTTCGAGCATTTGCCCGCGTCGCTGCGGCCTTCGCTGGCGGCGGCGATGGTGCGCCTTGCGGACATCAAGCCGGGCAATACGGTGCTCGATCCCATGTGCGGCGCCGGGACGCTCTTGGCCGAGGGAGTCGAATTGGTGCGCGACCGCAAGCGGGACGGTGTGGAAGGGTGGGACGTCACTTTCCTGGGCGGCGATATCGAGAGCCGGCATGTCCGTTTCGCGGAGACGAACTTGCGCAAGGTGGGCGCGGTCCGGTTCGAAACCTGGGACGCGCGAAAGCTGCCGCTGGAGGACGCCAGCATCGACCGCATCGTGTGCAATCCTCCCTTCGGCAAGCAGATGAGCACGCCGGAGGAAATTCGACCCCTGTATAAGCAGACGGTTCGCGAAATGGATCGCGTGCTCAAGCCGGGAGGGAAGGCAGTGTTGTTGGTGTCCGATGTCAACGCCTTGAAGGAAGCGATTGAACCCGTGGGCTGGAAAAAGCAGCGTGCTGTCAACGTGCGCATATTGGGACAACGCTCCGCGATCGGGGTTTATCGCAAACCTTCGTAGGACAGGCTTCCAGCCTGTCCGGATGGACAAAGGTTACCGGACAGGCTGGAAGCCTGTCCTACGGGGACAAGTCATGTCGGATTCCACGCCGCCGCGTACCGCTCAGGTATTGCTTGGCGTGTTCATTTGCTGGCAGCTTTGGTTTCTCGTGTCTTCGAATCTTTTCGGCTGGCTCGAAGACGTGCAAACGCAGGCGCGGACGCCTGCCGATGCGGAACCGACCGAGGCGTCGACGACCGTCGAACACCTCGCCCCTGGATTCACGCGTGGGGAGGGCGACGGCAATGTCATGGCGCTGGCGAAATGGGTTTCCCAAACCAACAAGCCCTGGGCGCATGTCACCGGGCAGTTGCAGCAATGGGCGTTGTTTTCCGGGACGTATTCGCGAGACTGCGTCTTTCCTGGGTTGATCGTGACGTGGAACGATTCGCTGCCGGATGCCGTGCCTTTGCTCAATGGCGAGGAACTGGATTGGCGGCGCTTGCTCGACAAGGGCGACGCCGAGATCGCGCCGCGGTTGATCCTCTCCCCGCACGAACCGGCGAATCTCGATTCTTATTTTCGTTGGCGGCAAATGCGGATGCGGCGATTCGAAAACGCGCTGCACCTCGCGCTCGTTCCGAAAATCGGCGCGACGCGGGAAGAACTGGCGGAAATTTGGGACGGGCAGATTCGCGATCATTTGCGCGGCAGCGGCTATTTGTTGACGCGCTATATGAAAGTGAAACGCAAAGAACTTGAGTCAAAGTGGGCAGGTCTACCGCCGCCGAAGCAGATGATCTTGCTGGCGCGAAGAGTGCATACGCGGGATCCCGATGAAACGCCTCCGGACTGGACGGGGCCGCATGTCGTGCCGATCCTGTTGTGGGAGATGGGGGAAGGCGAGGGGCGTTTCCTCCGTTTCGACCCGATGACCGGTCGCTTTCGGAGTTGGGAATGACCGCGCCCGGCGAGCGCCCGACCGTCCGCGCGGGGCTGTTTCCCTGGCTGCCGTGGCCTTTGTCCGGCATGCGTTGGTGGACGGAATCGATTCGGGCGGAGCGTCTGGCGGCGCTGCGCATTGGGTTGGCGTTGTGTGTCTTGGCCGATGTGCTCACCAGTTATTGGCCGAACCGGCGGCTGTTTTTTGGACCGGGCAGTTTGGGGACGCTCGAAGATTTCCAATGGTACGCACAGGATGGCAAGCGATTTTGGTCGATCTTGCGCGGCGCCGGCGACGATCTAAATTTCACGCTGGCGGCATTCGCAAGCGTGGGGTTATTCCTTTGGCTTGTGCTGAATCTACGGGCGCGGTGGTCGAGTGAAACGAAGCCGGTTCCATCCAGTCTATGGCCCGCGATCGGTTGGTGTGCGGCATGCGGATATTGCGTATGGGGCTACTGGATTCGCGTGCTTGGAGATGGGAATGTCCCCGTCAATTCGATGAGCCGGCTGGCGATGTGGCTGGTTCCCTGGGGGCTCGCGGTGGTTGCCGGGCTCTTTTGGGCGGCGGAAACTTGGCTGAGGCATCGTCGCATACCGGCCGAAGCAAGCTTGCCGCGGCGACGCTTGCTTCACGCCTGGGGATACGCCGCGGGGATCTTTTTCCCGGCATTAGGCGTCGTCGGCTTTCTGTTGCATCGACTACATCCCTGGAAGGTGGGCGTGACGCCGGACTGGCTCTTTTCGTTACTTGAGCCTTGGATGCGAAGCGACACGATGATCGCGGGATGCATGGCGGCGTGGTTGGCTGCGCTTACTTTGTTGGCGGCAGGCTGGCGCACGCGGGGCGCCGCCATCGCGTGTTGGGTGTTGTCGTCTTCATTCGGCAATGTCAACCCGATCATCGACAACGCGGGGGACTCGATCCGGCAGATATTGCTTTTCTATCTGATGCTGTGTCCCTGCGGAGCGGCGTGGTCGGTCGACGCGTGGCTGACAAGGAAACACAGGCCGGAGGGTGAGAAGGTCATCGTCTCGCCTTGGCCAGTGCGTCTGATCTTCGTGCAGTTGGTTTTGATGTACTTTTTGAACGGCGCCTACAAGGTGTTGTCCGACGATTGGCGCGAAGGCAAATCGCTGTACTACGTCCTGCACGATACGACGCTGACGCGGTTTTCGTATATGGAGTTGCCGCTCAATTATGCGCTGACGCGTTGGCTCACATGGTCGGTGTTGGCTTGGGAGTTGTGTTTTCCGCTGTTGGTGCTGTGGAAATGGCCGCGGCGCGTCGCGCTGGGGTTTGGCGTGCTGTTCCATTTGGGGATCGGGTTGACGATGGATTTGGGGTTTTTCGTGCCTTACGCGCTTTGCATGTATCTGCCTCTGATCAGGTGGGAGAAATGGGCGGGTCGGATTGAGCCGGCGACGCACTCCGGGGGCTGACGCCGCCCGGCTCGCCGTAATCTCCTCTTGTCAAGGGGAGTCGAACGTGTTATGTCCCCGCCCGATTCGTGGCGATAGAGATTGGGGGACCGATCCGAATATGCGGGTCGGGAAAGCGGCGTCTTCAAGGACGAGGATCCGCTAGGGGAAAGGCAAGGAGGCCAAGGTGACCAGGCACGCCCTTGACAAACGGCCGGCGCGAAGCGCCCTGTGGACGACCGGCATGTTTTTGCTGGCGAGCGGATTGGCGGGATGCAACAGCATCGACACGCCGCGCGCTTTCCAGGTAAATCGCTGGTTCAAGAACGAGGATCCGCTGGTCATCCTTCGCGACAGCACGGACGGGAACCGCCGCGCCGAAGCGCTGGCCGCCCTCACGGAACCGGCAAGCAACGGCGGCAACGCCGAGCAACAAGAAGTCTATATCAAGATTCTGACCAGCGCGGCGATGAAGGACTCCGAGCCGCTTTGCCGACTGCGCGCCATCACGACGTTGGGCAGGTACAAGGACCGCCGCGCGGTTCAGTGCTTGGAGGAAGTCTGTCAGCAGAGTCCGAAGTTCAACGCGGAAATGAATAGCCGAATTCGCCAGCAGGCCCTAGCGTCGCTCATGGAAACGGGCGATCCGGCGGCGCGGCGGATGTTGCTCGTCGTGGCGCGCGGAGCGGACAGCCCTCTGGAAAGCAGTCTGACCGACCGGCAGCAAACGTTGGACGAGCGCTTCGCGGCCATCCGCGGCCTGGGCAAGTTCAAGCAATATGACGCGATCGAGACGCTGGTGCATATTCTCGAAACGGAACGAGACGCCGGCCTCCGCGATTGCGCGCATAATTCGCTCAAGGAAGCGACGGGCAAGAGTCTGCCGCCTGATGCCGTCGCCTGGCGCGAGATGCTCCGCAATCCGGGAGATCCGGCAGTGGCCGGGCGCGAGCCAGGGATCATCGAACGCGTGACGGGGGTGCTGAAGTAAAAGTGAGGCGACATTGTTAGCACGAAGCGCGAGCGAGTGTTTTTCACTCGCTCGCGCTTCGTGCTAACAATGTGTCACCAGGCGGCTTCGCTTTTGCCGGCGAGGGCCTTGACGAGCGCCTCGACGAAGAAGTGGTCGCCCCAGGCGACCGATTCGTTGACGCCCAGTTTTTTGTGGATATGGTAGACGCCGTGCAGAAGGATTCCTTCCCAACCGGGTTGGCTGCGGGCGAGGAATTTGTCGCTACAGAGGGTGACCAAGATCGTTTCGGCGGCTTGCCAGTAGCGTTCTTTCTGCACGGGATTGTGTACCGCCTCGGCCAAATCGCACAGGCCGCTGGCCGTGATGGCGGCGGCGGAACTGTCCAGCGGTTGATCCGGTCCGGGCGCGTCGAAGTCCCAAGGCGGCACAAGATCTTCCGGCGCCCGCCGCAAATAACACTCGGCACAGCGCGTCGCCGTTTCGAGAAATTCCTTAGCGCCGCTGAGCCGATAAATGGCCGTGAAGCCGTAGATCGCCCAGGCGAGTCCGCGCGTCCAGGTGCTGTCCGGCGCGTGGCCCTGGTGGGTGGATTCGTGGCGGAATTCGCCGGTGGCGATGTCGAAGGTGCCTTCGTGAGCGGTGCCGCCGTCCGGTCGCACAAGGTAGCGCTGGGTGGCGCGGCAGTGTTCCATCGCGATCTCGCGCAGAGCGGCGTTCGCGGTTGCTGTGCCGGCCCAGTGGATGATGCCGACGTTCATCATGATGTCGATGAAGAGCGACTGCGGGCCGATGAAGGAAGAGAGATAGCCTCCCATCTGGCGGCGCAGGGAAAGCGTGCGTCCCGCGTCGATCAGGACTTTTTCGATGCGATCATCGCCGGTGAGGCGAAACCAACGCAAGTAGGTTGAAAAAAAGAGAAAGCCGAGGTCGTGGACGGCGCGATCGTAGCGGCGCGCTTCGAGGCCGCGGCTGTAGCGTTCGGCCTGTTCGCGCCAGGAAAATTCGCCGGTGGACTTGTGGAGCAGCCAAAAAATGCCGGGGTAGAAGCCCTCGCACCAGTGCGTCCAGAACTCGCCCTCCTTTTTCCATTTGCCGCCCACGGTGTACATGGGGAGGTAGCCGGGATACTTGTCGATGATGCGGCGGCATTGTTGGCCGACGAACTCGAGGGCATCGGAAAAGGTCTTGGCCGCGGACATGGGAACGTCCTTTGTTTTGATTTCGCCATCTTCGTTTCGCGCTCGCGTCAAAATTACAAGACGCGCGTACAGCGACGACGGAGCGTGCGCGAAACGGGGCAATGCGATTTTATCCATTTCGCCCGGCTTGCGAGGGCGAAAATTGGTCTTGGCTGGCGAAATCGTTTTCTGGCAAAATCTCCCACGCCCATTCGTACAGACGAGGATTGCAAGGCAAGGAGGACGCACCCATGTGTGGCATCATCGGCTATGTCGGCAAGCGCGAGGCGGAACCGATTCTCGTCGAGGGCCTGCGGCGGCTCGAATATCGAGGCTACGACAGTGCGGGCCTGGTGACTCTCACGGGGCCGCATTTGCATTTGCGCCGCCGGGCCGGGCGCATCAATGAACTGGGCCGCTTGCTCCAGGACCGCCCGGCTCCCGGCTGCCTGGGCATCAGCCACACGCGCTGGGCCACGCATGGCCCGGCCACCGACTCCAACGCGCATCCCCATGTCTCGACGGACGGCAGCGTCGCGGTGGTTCACAACGGGGTCATCGAGAATTACTCCTCGCTCAAGCGGCAATTGCAAGACGACGGCGTCGTTTTCCAGAGCGACACGGACACGGAAGTCATCGCCCATCTCGTCGCACGGCATTTCCAGGGCGATTTGGTCGAGGCGGTGCGCAAGGCGCTGGCGCTATTGAAAGGGACGTATGGGCTGGCGGTCGCGAGCATCCATCAGCCGGACATTCTGGTCGGCGCCCGGCTGGGCAGCCCGCTTGTGGTCGGCCTGGGCAACGGCGAGAATTTCATCGCCAGCGATCCTTCGGCGCTGGTCGGCAACACCGGGCAGGTCGTTTATTTGCAGGATCGGCAGATGTGCGTCCTGCGGGCCGATTCCTGGCATTTGCTCGACGGCGATCATACCCGCATCGAAGCGAACGTCGAAGAGATCGAGATCGAGTTAGGCGATTCCGACAAAGGTCTGTTCGAGCATCACATGCTCAAGGAGATTTTCGAGCAACCCGAGGCGCTGGAGAACGCCTTGCGCGGCCGGCTCAGCGACGAGGACGCCAGCGCGCATTTCGGCGGCCTGAATTTGAATCCGCGGCAGTTGCGGCGGGCGGAGCGTTTCATCTTCACGGCCTGCGGCACAAGCTATCACGCGGCGCTGGTGGGAGAGTATTTGTTTGAGGAGTTGGCGCGTATCCCCGTGGAGGTGGAATACGCCAGCGAGTTTCGTTATCGCAATCCGCCGATGGAACGCAACACCATCGTCTTGGCTTTGACGCAATCGGGCGAGACGGCCGACACGCTCGCCGCTTTGCGCGAGAGCAAGCGCAAGGGGCATCCGACGCTGGCCCTGTGCAACGTGGTCGGCAGCTCAATCGCGCGCGAGGCCGACGGCGGCGTTTATCTACATGCCGGCCCGGAAATCGGCGTCGCCAGCACGAAAGCGTTCACCAATCAAGTCGCGGTGCTCGCCATGCTCGCGCTGTACGTCGGTCGGATGCGGCACATCTCCAGCACGCGCGGACTGCGTATGATCCGCGAATTGCGCGCGCTGCCCAATGTCATCCGCAAGACGCTCGCGTGTCATGCCAAGGTGAAGCGCTTGGCCGAGAAGTATCACCATGTCGACAACATGCTTTACCTCGGGCGGCAGTATCTCTTCCCGGTGGCGCTGGAGGGGGCGCTCAAGCTCAAGGAAATCAGTTACATTCACGCCGAGGGGTATCCGGCCGCGGAAATGAAACACGGTCCGATCGCGTTGGTCGACGAGAATACGCCGTCGGTGTTCTTGATTCCCGGCGGCGGAGTGTTCGACAAGGTGATGAGCAATCTGGAGGAGATCAAGGCACGGGGCGGTCCGGTGATCGCGATCGCGCCGGAGGGGGAAGACGAGGTTACTCGGTATGTGACGGAATGCGCCGACGACGTGATCTTCGTGCCGCAGGTCGCGGAGTATTTGCAACCGATCGTGACGGCGGTGCCTCTGCAATTGCTGGCGTATCACATCGCGCTATTGCGTGGGTGCGATGTGGATAAGCCGCGGAATTTGGCGAAGAGCGTGACGGTGGAGTAGGAGAGCCGGTAATATATTGGTAGGGAAGGGATTAGCGGCATCACCGGTTGCGGACCGAATCCTTGGGCGCACGCGCGCGGATTACAAGAGTTGGAGAAGCATATGCACATTCACTACTCGGAGAATGTTCAGGCAAACGATGACTTGTTTGCATTTGCCCGGCAGTTGAATGAAACGTTCGAAGAAATTGTCCAGGGACACGGAGACGATCTGCAAGTCAATTGGGACGGGGCCGCGTCTCACGAGAAAAGAAAGGTGGACGGGGAACTCGAGATGAAACTCTTTGATGCCGGTTCCCCGCAAAGCTACATTACGCAATTTCCATTGCGGCTGCGCGAGAATCCACAGGCCGCCAGAACTCTCGCGCTTCGCGCGTGGGGGGACATTTTGCAGCGAAGATCCCACTCTCTGCTTGAGAGGCTACAAAGGGACGATTGATGGCAACGAACACCGATAAAATTGATGAACTCACGCGGCTTGTCGCCGTGCTTACCGAACGTCTCGACAATGTTCGCAACGAAGTCCAATCACTCGATAAGGAACAAGACGGGACAGACGAAAGATTGGTGACACTAGGAAATCGACTTATTCTCGTTGAAGAACGCGTTTCGGAACTGAAAAGAGCGAGCGACGAAACCGCAAAACGAGGATGGGCGTTTTGGCATCTGGTTCTCTCGGCGATTTTGGGCGCGAGTTTGACGCTTATCGTTCAGTTCATTTTGCAAGTCAGCATGCGTCAATTATTTCCGGCCCAGGGAAGATAGGACTCGAATGAATCCAAATTCCCCGATTCTAGTCTCCTGCGACTATTTGATTGAATTCGAGGATGATGCCGCGCAACTCGATCTTCGGGAAACAGAGACAATTGTCCTGCCTCCCCAACCCGAGGAACCGGACATGGGCGCGACGGATTCGCTCCCGCGGACGCCACGAGAATAGCGAAGACTCGACGTTTAGCGGTAGGTGATACCCCAACGCGGAAAAGGCAGGATAATCTTCTCCGCGCGGGTGGTGGGTGACTGTTTTTTCAATTGAACTCGGACAGGCTGGAGCTTGTGCTACCATGATCTATTAGAGGTAGGAAGAAATTGGATCGTCGAACTCCAGATTCATGAGATCCGACGGATCTTGCGCCTCTTTCGGAGTGAGAAGCAATTGAGCACAACACGAGCAACTGGATCGAGGTGACGGATCTTGCGCCTCTTTCGGAGTGAGAAGCAATAGTAACGTGATGTTCGTGCGAACTGCGCTTGGCATGGCCGTCAGAATGTCGGCGATGGATTCTTCCCGTTGCGTGTAAGTCATGCCCGCGAAAGTGGGATCGATGACTCGGACTTGGATCGACGCCGGATTGTAGCGATAGACGACCTTTTCCATCTCGATGGGGAGATCCGGAAAGCGATGCTTTAGTCGCGCGTAAATCAAACGCGTCGACTTATCCTGTTTCTTGGCTGTCTGCTGTGGCATTTTTTTTCCTCCCACATGCCCATTGTACCAATTCCTTGACTGCGTTCAGGAGCAACTCGGCGTCCTCGGTCTTTCGCATAACGGACTTCCATTGGAGGTTGAGCATCCGATTTCACTCGTTGCCTTCAATAATGAAAAGATCGGAGCAGATGACTTCAAGTTGTTTGCAATCAAGAAAGGGGACATTGTCAACTTGGAGGAGATGATTGAATTCTCTCCTCCAAGTCGGCATCGGTAGAAAGAACGAATTCGGACAGGCTGGAAGCCTGTCCTACGGCTACTCGTTGCGTGCGGTCTTCTCCCCCGTCAGCATCGATTCGAGGCGGACGGAGCGGATGAGGGTCAGGTCGCGGGCGTCGAGTTTTTGCACCTGTTCCTGCTTCATGGTGAAGGTGACGATCATCTGTTCGCCCGCCGTGGTGCCGACCAGATAGAAGAACTGGATGACTTTTTGGCCGGAAAGCTCGCCCTCGGCGGAGACGCGCATGGCGCTGATTTTGCCGGGGACGTCCACTTTCTCGGTCTTCTCCAAGATCTTCTCAGGCGACCAGGCGGGGGCGCCGTTCATCAGGTCCGCGAATTCATCGAGGGTGAGCGCCTTGCCGGGGGCGGCTTTCTTCCAGGGCGTGACGGTGACTTGGGCGACGAAGTCGCCGCGATCGAGCAGGCGCAAGACGACCTGTTCCTCTTGGATGCCGACCAGGTGCCAGTCGCGCGAGTGCTGGAACTGGAAACGGTTTTTGGCGTCGCGATAGTTGAGGACGGTAACACTGTCGGGCGGCGTTCCCTCGGGGAAGGGGACCAGGGCGAAATTGTTCAGTTCCTTCGGTTCGTCGATGGGCGTGCGCGACAATTTGATGCTAATGTCGGCCGACAGGGTCGGGGACACGGGGCCTTGTTCGCGCTGGTCGCTTTGTTGCCAGACGAGATTGGTGAGGCGTTTCTTCTTGAGATCGAATTCCGCGTTCGCTTTGACGAGCACGTTGACTTCCGTGCCCATGTCGATGCCGCGGGCTTTGCCGAGAAGGGAGATATGGGCGATGTCGCCTTTCACCTCGTCGAGCTTGGCGGTGAAGTCGTGATCGATGAGGCCGTCGAAGTCGCACAGTGCCTGAACGATGGGGACGGGGATTTTCCAGGTGTCGCCGACCGCGACTTCCTTGGCCGGCAAAAGACCGGTCAGGTGCAGCGTGTCGAAATGCTCGGTGAGTTCCAGTTCGCGCTGCGTGAGATTGTGTTTGTAGTGATAGACGACGGTTTGATGTTTGACGCGCTGGGCCATCAGCAGGGCGAAGTCGGCAGGCAAGGCACGTCGTTCGGACTCCTTGCCGTCGGAAAAAGTGGCCTCGGCCTTGTGGTAGTGCCGCGCGGTTTTGGTCGCGACGTTGTCCTTGACGGTAAGGACGCGTTCGAAGAAATCGTGGCGCGCCTTGGCGTTGTGGGGAAAGGCGGCGGGCTTGCCGTCTTGTTTGATGGTTACTTTGCCCTCGAGATTCATTTCGAGACGCAAGTGAAAGCTCTGTCCTTCCAGCTTGTCTTCTTGCAGGGAATAGGGCTGTGCGTAGCTGTGGGATTGGGTCGTTGCCAAAATCGCCATGCCTATCAAAACGGTGCGCAATCGCGCCATGGCCTCTCCTCCGTGAAGGGTCGAAAAGTCGTCCGCGGGGCGGGACAATAATGCGGGGTCGCGATTGGGTCAAGCGAGGTGAGCGCGGTTTCAGTGTGTGTTCATTCGTCGATCAATTCCAGAAACGAACCGCCGTTTTCGAACAAATCGTCGCCCAAGGAGCAAGTCCAAAGAACGCGGACGACGAGGTGCGCGGGCGGAATGGTCGGTCCCTGGGGCACGAAGACATGGATCTTGTTGCCCAGTAGCCGGCGAGTGCCGACGAGGCGGATGCCGCGGGGGGAGATGTCGCGGCTGAGTAGAGTGAATTCCTTGCCGTCTTCGGTGCGGACGCGCACAGGTTCGACGAAATCGACGCGGATTTCGCCGCGGCGTTCGTTTTGTTTGCCCGCGTCTTTATGCGCCTTGATGAGTTGGCGGACGATCTTCTCGATGCGGCGTTGCTGTTCCTGTTGTTCATGCAGGCGTGGGCTGAGGGCGGCGACGTGATAATAGCGACCCTGGCGATAATGCAGCGAGGCGCGTGCCAGGGCCACAACGTCCTTCCACTGATCCTCGGGCAGATCGGCCATCTTGAGTTCGGCGCGAACTTCGCGAGGCACGACATGCCCCTGCCGTTGTGCCCGGCGAACGACGGCAGCGGCGATGTCTTGAAGCGAAGGCATGGTTTTGCGTCTGGAGCCTAAATGATTGTGCCAATTCTTATTGTACACCGCCTTGCCGCTTGCGGCTTAGCGTCCCCCTCGCCCTACCGGCTGGCAAGTCGAAACGAATGCGCCTGGTGCAGCGCCGCGCTGACGGCTTCAGACTCAGAAACGGCCGTGGACTCGACGAGTTGGGTTCGGCCGGGTTCGGCGGTGGGCAGCCAAAAGGTGACGCGTACTTGGGCGCCGACGCGGTCGAGATGAAAGCCGACGGCGCCGAGGTCTTTGAGCCGTTGGTGGGTTTGATTCCAGTCGAGGGGTGTGGCAACGTGTCCTGCGGCGGGGAGGTTCGCGGCGGCAGTGCCGCGGACGCCGATGCCGAGCGATTCCGGCGTGGGCAGGATGATGCGGGAGGGCGGCTGGGGCACGGGATCGGGCGCCTGAGCACGAAACTTCGGTGCGGCGGGCGCGGGGATGTTGCCCGTGGCGAGGCCGGCGCTGGTAGGAGCGGCGGGCCGAAACTGCGGCGGGGCAGAGGGAAGATGGAACGGCTGCGCCTGCGGCATGGGAGTGCCGCCGGGGAGAAAGACGGGTTGTGGCATACGGCCTGGGAACATCATCGGCGCACCGCCGACGGGGGGAAGGCACCCCGCAGGGCTTCAGCCGGCGCCGAGGTGGGCGGGAGTGGCGACAAGCCAGAGCGCAGTTCCGAGCAATCCCAACAGCGCTTCCGTGCGCATGCGGGTTCCTCCACATGGGGATAATTGAGGGGCGGATGGTAGAGGCCGACTTCCTGTCGACCGATGCCGGATGCCGAGTCACGCATCAAGCGGGGCGATGCATAGCAAAGGTCGGCCGCAAGAAAAAGAGCAAGTTGCCCCGTTTCCCCAGAATCGCACAATTTACAAACTGTGGGGGAAAAAATTACAAGGCGTGGGTGTCGCTCGCGGTCAATTGCGGGGGAAATGGTTGACGAAGTAAGCCTGCCATTCCTGGATATGTTCGATCATCGCCTTGGCGGCTGTGTCGGGGTTCCTCTCTTCGAGGGCTTCCAGAATGCGGACGTGTTCTTGAAGCGCTTGTTTGAGAGACTCGACGGTGGTCGCCTGTTTGTTCAAGCCGCGATGCAGGAGGCGATAGCGATTGATGTCTTGCCAGAGGCGGAGGCTGCCGGACGCCTTGGCGATCTGGCTGTGAAAATCCTCGTCGAAATCGATCCAGCGCGCGAGCCAATCCGCGGCGTGGGCATCGTTGGACTTGGCTTGCGTCTTGCCGAGTGAATCGGCTGTCGCGCGGAGGGCGGAGAGCGTCTGGCGATCGATGCGGGTGGCGGCGCGGTGGGCGGCCTCGCCTTCCAAGAGCTTCCGCATCTCGAAAATGTCGAAGATGTCCTCGGGGGTGAATTTCGCGACGACGGCCCGATGGTTCGCCTTCTGTAGGACGAGGCCGTCTTTGGAGAGTTGACGCAGAGCATCATGGACGGGGGTGCGGCTGACCGTGAGTTGTCGCGCCAGCGAAACTTCGCTCACGACGGTTCCCGGCGGCAGCTTGCCGACCAGAATCGCTTCCAAAAGTGTCTCATAGACGGAATCGGATAGTCGCGTTCGTTGCTCCGCCCCGGTGAGAGTCAGAGTCTTCATTCCGAAATGCTCCGCGAGAATACGGACTTGACGCGTACAATCATGCTAGAACCTTTGTCCGCCCAGAGCAATCATCCTTTGTTACCCAAAACGGGACTATCGCGTTCAAATGTAGGAATTTCGCGAATAAGTGGATTCCGCCTACGAATAATAGAGTTGAACACGGCTGAGCCTGGACACCGCATTTGAGATCACATCATGACGCGACCCATTCTTTATCGGCTGGCATTCGTCGCCCTTCTGGTTTTT
>Ga0163144_10002088_pt1 | contig 46618 bp, 44 predicted proteins | sample OliLak19BULKMAT1_FD_123175 | JGI IMG/M metagenome (GOLD analysis project Ga0163144, IMG submission 123175) | Freshwater microbial mat bacterial communities from Lake Vanda, McMurdo Dry Valleys, Antarctica - Oligotrophic Lake LV.19.BULKMAT1 | ecosystem: Environmental > Aquatic > Freshwater >... | reverse complement strand
GATGAGCTCCGTGAAGAGCTCGGTGATGAGCTTGGACTCACAGATGAGCTCCGTGAAGAGCTCGGTGATGAGCTTGGACTCACAGATGAGCTCCGTGAAGAGCTCGGTGATGAGCTTGGACTCACAGATGAGCTCCGTGAAGAACTCGGTGATGAGCTCCTTGATGAGCTCGGACTATACGAAGAACTCGGTGATGAGCTCCTTGATGAGCTCGGACTATACGAAGAACTCGGTGATGAGCTCCTTGAAGAACTTGGACTCACTGAAGAACTCGGTGATGAACTCAATGAAGAGCTCACTGACGAGCTCTCTGAATAACCAGCACTCGGCGAAGAGCTCGGTGATGAGCTCGGACTATACGAAGAACTCGGCGAAGAGCTCGGTGATGAGCTCGGACTATACGAAGAACTCGGCGAAGAGCTCGGTGATGAGCTCGGTGATGAGCTTGGACTCACAGACGAACTTACAGAGGAGCTAATCGAAGAGCTAATTGAAGAGCTCTCTGAATAACCAAAACCGGGAGTTTCAAACAGCGTAGACCCCACGCAAGCTCCGATTCCATATAATAACTCGCCGGCATGTTCACAAATAGGATCACTCAACACAAAAGTGTGTTCCGTTACATTGGTCCCTACAAAGATATCAACAGTGTCTCCGTTGCAGTCCTTTAATGTAAATGTAACTTCTTCTTCAACATAGCAGGTCTCAAAGTCAAAGCTCACAGCCAGTCCGTCTTCATCTACAAATATATTTGTAATATAAGAAGTTAGACATTCTCCTGTTTCTATCTCCTCACTACAATCGCAATTGACTATTGTCTTATATGTTGCTCCGGGAATTAAAGGGTCGTCGAAATACGATGTGGGCCCTATTCCAGATGAGTACTCGGTTTTAAGCAGCTCATTATTTACATACCATTGAAACTCGATTTTACGGGGACCACTGCCCATGAGGCGTATTCCGGCGAAATCCGTATGCGATCCGTCCTTGCAGAAAGTAAATGGAAGTTCTTCCATGTACATACAGCCATCTATCAGATTTACGGTTAACTCAAATATACCACTACTGCAGTCATTACAAAGACCGGCAAAGCAGTTTAGAGGTATAGTAAGCCCCGACGTAAAGACCTCATTGATTGCACTCACTGGAATTACGGTAGATGCGCCGTATGGTGAATTGAACACTATAGTACCCGAAAATGTATTCTCCGGATTATAATCTGATATGTTTACTATTATATCTAACTGAGCTACTATACTGATAGCCCCTACTACAATAGAAGTTACATCTATATTTATGTAAGCAGATTTACAGGTACAGTCCTTGGCATTGCTGTTAACTATATATCTGCAATTAGTCTCACTGGCTATTAGTTCTAAGTCTAAATCGCAGAGACTTGTATCGACACTGAACTCCTTACTACAGAATTCTTTTGATATTAGCTCTACAGAATACGAACCTTCTAATTCAAAGACAGCCTCTCCGCCAGATTCTTGTATGAGTTGAATGGGCTGATTTTGCACACTGACTGTAACTGGATATAAAGAAGCTGAATGAACCGTAATTGTTAATATAAGTTCATTTATCTCATAGGAGTAAACTATATTACAACACTCAGATTCTGAATAAGCGGGTATACTCAATACACCAGAAAATGAACCAACTTGATAGGTGAGTGCCTTTAATACATTGTTTTGAAAAACATAGGTAGGTCCGAAGATCTCTTCTCCGCCGAGAAGATATGTTCCGTAATCCTTCAGATTGGAAATAACGAACATCCCGTATTCGTTGCACTCGACATCAGGTTCAGCCCCATAATGGCAAATTTCAGAAAAAGTGCCTGTAATTACACACGTATTTTCAAGGGTAAGCCTATAGTTATATACCACACCAGGTTCTAAAATCAGAGTTATAAGTCCGTTGGTTGGCGTAATTACAGTGCTATAAACTCCGTTTGTTCCGTACTCTGCGGTTTCTATGGCCGAACTGAAATCAGAACTGTCCCACGTGGCAGTTAATACGTTTGTACATACTAAAGTTGGATCACCGTTTTCCTGAACATGCTCTATGATGTATGTAATATCACATACGGGATCACAAACCAGTCTTAAGGTTATGGTACTGATTTGGGCCTCACTTGTAAAACTGTGAGTGTATGGTAGCTTGAATGTACTTACTACCGATCCATTTATTAAAAACTGATAGTTTTTATCTTTGTTTGCGTCACATCCTTCTGGAACTGAAATGCTTACTTTTCTGGCGCAATCAGTTATCTCATAATCAAAATCTGAAGGATTACAAAATACGATATACTGCGTTACAGGATTATCTCCACAGTTGCAGTCTGAATCTAAGGTGTACTCATAGCACGACTCTGCTCCGTCTGTAAGTTTATAAAAGCTATCTGGATTGTTATATATCTTCCTAAATAGCTTATTATTCTTAGTCCATTTAAAAAGTGGAATCCGGCAGGAGGTTGAGGAAATTTCAGTGCTCTTTGTATCTATTTTGCTATAGTCTGTTATAACTATGGTTGGTACTTCTGAAGGGTGATAAACGCACTGATTTTCAAAAGTAAGGTCTGTACTTAAGCTAAAATTTACTAATATTGAATTTACGACCTTGTTCTCAGATACGTACCCAATTGATGGGAAAACTGATGTAAAGTTTAAAGTTGCTATGTCTCCTGGGAAACTTGATGTCTTTACTACCTCGGCGGACTTTGATGTACCTATATATTGTGTTCCGTCAAAAACATCATACACGATCTGATATGACATTTTAATATAGCCAGAAATTGGGGTATCGTTTAAAGCAATGTCTGGGTGGGCGGTGTTGTCTAATAAGGGACCGCCCTTGCCCTTTCTAAGTTCTACGGCAAAGGTCAGTTCTTTGTTTTGACCTATGTTCTTGGTCTTAAGTACCTTAGCTTCTATAGATAGAATTGGACATTGGCAGCAATCTTCGGTTGTTAGTTCACCTATTATGTTACAGCCCTCGGTAGATATTATAAGTTCAGAACTACACTCCTTTTCTACAGGATCACAGTTTCCATTTGAGTACGCACATCCGACACGAGTGTTGCAGTCCTCCTCATCCTCCGCGAAATAAGAGCAGGGTACACACTCACCGGCGTTGCAGGTGCAATCGAGTCCACAGTCGGAGGACACTGAACATGGTGAAGATTCACATGGGTTGTCTGGGTCTTCAGGAGATGGAGAAGAGTCAGGTTCGGATGCACACGCGCACACCCCGTCTATTATAGTCGCAACTTTACCAGATGGACATTGGATGGGAATACATTTGTTATTTATTCCACAGATCTCGCAGTCCTTGCACTCGTGGTCATTCTCGCACTCTATATCAGTACATATTCCGTTTATTAGAATATATCCAGGAGCACATTCGCATTCATAATAAGAATTACAGACCTCAGTTGGTAGACAATGTCCAGAGTTTGTACAGTCTACGCACTCTCCGTTTTTATTATTACAATTGCAATCTTTCTGTTTACATACAGAGTACTTGCCGGCAGAAATACAATCCTCACAGATACCACAGTCTTCTGGTTTTAAACATTCAGAACAGAAGTCTCCGTGCTCGAATGTTCCTTTAGGGCATGTACATTTATTACCAATACACTCTTTATTTCCGGGACATAAATGAGCATCATCACAAGGAGTTACTGAGTCATTGGTATTAGAACTTATAGACTCAAATATTGAAGAACAAAATCCATTGGAATCACAATATTCGCCCGAAGGACAACCATTTATTGGATCACAAAAACACTTTTCTATTACTTGAGAACAGTTATCACATCCAGAATCTTCACACTTTACTAAAAACTTTAAACAAGTAGTAATTTCATCTACGTCGTCTAATATCTGAACCTTATATACTCCGTTTTTTCTATCAATACAATTTACAACTCCAGTGTGGTCAAGCAGGTTTACAAAAGGATGTCTACATTCAAGCTTCCCATTGTAAACCTTTCCAACCTTTACTATAAATGTTCTGATTAACTCCGACACGCATTTTTGTTATTAAGCTCCACATGGATCACAGTTGTTGTCTATGCAATTTTGTACCACGTTGGTTGCCCCTGATGAGGAAAAGCAATTATTATATTCAAAAGAATATCATTTAATTTTAGCAATCAGAACATGCGCCGCAGTCAGGAAAGGTTACTGAGATTGGTTGTGGACAATCCCAATCTGGTAAAAGCACATGATAGAAAGCTGTTAGTGTTTGACCACAACCATAACATCCAAAATCTTCACCCTCAATACAGGAATGAAGTATAAGGTCTACTGTCATTGTGGTAGTCGAAATGCTACCGCCCGTTACTTCTATATCAGCGCTCGGACCGTTCCCGATGGCGGTGCTACTAGTGGGAAATCTACCTGGTGTAATATTTACCGTATCAAAGGGTCCACAGATTGCATTCTTTGTTATAGTCACAGAACCCGATACCGAACAATACCCCGGCCCTATATTATAACATGTGACGTTGTTGAATATTAAATTGCTAATGCTGGTTATACAAGGCAGTGATCGAAAGTCAGGTGTTCCGCAGTCTGTGGCGGTACAAAAATAGTTTCTGTAGGTACAAGCCCCTATATAAGAGTCCGCAGGAACAACACAGTCAGCTACGCATGCACCGAGGCAACATTCAAATCCGGGATCACAAGGTCCCTGCTGTCCTTGATCAGTATACACACCGCATCTCCCAGTAGCGGGGTCACAGTCCGTACAGTTAGGACATACAACTCCGGTACCTTCGGTACATAGATTTACAGCGCAAGTAGTTGGATTTACAACCGCCGAAATTGGATTGCAGATATTTCCTCCTGGTGCATCCTTCACAGCAACCGATACCACTAGTGGAGATGAAGTTCCTGGTGGTATGACAACAGTTCCTCCAGCAGCTGTTGGAGGTGATTGCCATGTGCCTGTGCTCAGTGACCAGCCTTCCAGGGTATATCCATCGTAGTTTTGTAATACAATCACATTAATATTTCCACCCTCAGAGGTGCAGAAGGCCTCTGGCGATGCACTTATACTTACACTCTGTGAATTGCTACCACAGCAATTTTGAGCGAATGCCACCCTTGTGGATTGATAACACCCGCACGCTGTTGCGGCCACCGCAACTTCCTTAAGGCCGGCAGTGTTTGATGCATATCTAATGTATCCAATACCAGTGGTCGAATTGTAAGAACTTGAGAGTTGGTCAATTCCGGTAGCACTCGTTAGTGGACAGAGACCGTTTGTTGTAGTCGCTTGCACCTCAACAAGTCCTTGTGTGCCTGCCAGAGTACATGGTTGGGTGATTACTGTAGCTGTAAAAGATATTTCTGAGTTGTCACAAGATGGCGCACAACCCTCTGGTATATCTACTGTGATAAGTGAACTCGTACAAGATCCTTTCTTTACTCTAAACGTCACAGAGGTCGTACTTCGCGAAATATTGTTTATATTCAGTCCGCTGACGGTTCCTGATGAAACGTTACTTAAAGTTACTCCTGGAGATGTTGAAGAAGTCACGGCAATACTCCAGTTCCCACTACCACAGCTTGCACTTGTACTATACTGTACGTTAGTTCTGTTAATTGTAATTGGAATGGTTTTGCAAGCATTTCCACCATTTGTATCACTTATCTTCAAACTTACAATGTTTGCCACCACCGAATTTGGAGCTGCTATTAGTAATTGAGCACCCGTTATTGGGAGGGTCAGAGTTGAACCCGAATGTCCACCTCCGATTGTATTTGTGCCTAAAGCCGTCCACCAATCGTTTCCAGTGTCTGCTCTCGTTACATTAGTAATCGCCAATGATTGATCGGAGGTAGTCGTTACATTGTTTGTTGTAAATGCACAAATGTTAATTGTAGGATTCGCCACAGTTGCGGCTGTCACATTACATGAACAATCGGCCGCGTATATATTAACAAGATAACTACAAGATCCATTTATTGATACTGTAATCCCAAAGTTATTAGTGGTAGTTATACCCTCTAATACTGCTCCGTTTATTGTTCCATATTCTGCACCTCCTGGGATGCTTGTTATTACTACAGTACCTCCACCCGTAACTGAAATAGTTGCATCGTATATTTGATTAACTCCGTCTGTACAGTTATACCCCACGGCAATTCCTGGAGCATAATCGTTTGGTATCGATATAGTATTGCTACACCAAGTTCCTGTATTATTAACCTGATATGAATATGCTATGTTTACGTTTGCGGAAGTTAAGGACGTTGGTAAGGTAAATATAGTACTACCGACTCCGCTTGAATTTAATGTTACAACCTTGTTGGCTCCTCCCAAACTTACATTAACCTTTTCTCCGTAATAGCAGGAATTGATAGTTATTCCGTATGTTTTATTGCAGTTAGAACCCCATAGAGATCCCGATGGTTGATATTTGATAATTTCCGTATCAAAGCACTCGGATGTTGTAGCTTCTTCTTCACAATCGCAAGAGGCTGTAACCGTGTACGGTTGACCCGCTTTGAAATCGACATCACTTGCCCCGTAATTTATTGACGATGGACTCTTTTTGAAATCGGTTTCAAGCAACGTACTTCCTTGGTGTAAGTCAAAACGCATCTTCTTTCCAGAAGGGTTGGTATTTACTAACGCTACTTCACTCAGGGTATAGGCTGTTCCTACACATATTTGTTTAGACAATTCTCCAGTGTAGATACAACCGTCCTCCAAGGTAACACCGTAAACCAATTTAATATTGGCTCCTTTTATTGTTCCGCCACACAAATAGCAGTTAGATGAAGGTATATCAAACGTGTAATTACTCGGCCCAGCAGTCTGAGTAGGAATGTCACTGAAATATGATAAATTAGTATCAGTGTTTCTAAACGAAATTCTCATCATAGAAGCACCACTTCCAGGTGTATAATAAACAGACCAAGTTTCTCCCTCTAAATGATTTAATGGAGTGAATGTAGCACCTCCTATAGTTATACCACTTACTACATATGGGTTATCGATATTAATATCTATCTGATACTCTTGGTTACCACATTCACCATCGCATAAAAACTTTTGAACAGTAAACGTTTCTGTCGCAGTTTGGCTTGCACAGTAAGCATTTATTGTTTTTGTTATTGGACTTGGCGTAAGGCTATATAATGATGTATCAGGACTTGATAGTACGTTGTTTACATAGATTTGTAAAGTTGAAGACACTATGTCTAATCCCACACTATTTTCAATTGTTGGTAGTACCGCAAAAGTCGCTGAGATCTGAGTACTTGATATAGACGTTACTGCTGATACCGATCCTGATAATTTACCGATTGGACAGTAACATGTTTTTTCATCTGTAGATGCTGTTAAAATACAAGCATCGTCGTTCATTTCAAGAATCAAACCCAAATCACAACCGTTAGCGTCAAAAGATACAGGCCGCGTTGTAAAACACGCAGTGTCTGCGGTGTTCCTAACCACCACTATAAGATCTTCATCAACATCTGATGTTACTGTAAACACATGAGAAATCCCATTGTTAGTCATCGTCGCTAAAGCTAAAATAGCACCCGTAGTTTTCTCAACTGTAACTGAATAGTTCCCAGATTTTGAGGCTGCTCCTATTGCTACAGTAATTGTTTTAGCATCCGCGTCTATCTCAAATGTAGACAGTACGATGTTGCAGCAAGGTGCGTACTCCCTGTATGGATATACTTGGATAGTAATTGTTTCTCCGGCACAAACATAGGTCAAGGGCGATGATGCAAAAGCCGGTGGCGTTATTATACCACTTGAATGAACAGGCACTCCATAGTATGTAACATTGGCGATTGGACTCACTAAGTACTTGCCATCTGGGGCACAGGTTAACGTTGGTGGGTTACAGCAATCATTCTTAGATATAGTTTTTATATCAGAGGTGCAGCCGTTTGCAAAAACAACCTTGTAGTCGTAAGGAGTGTTGGGTTGTTTGATAAATGTAAATACTCCGGCTGTTCCCAATGAGAGAACTCCATCGAATGTAACCGAGCTTATATTACTGTTGTAAGATGCACTTTTGAAAACAAAACTTACAGTTCCATCCGCATTGCAGGTCACATCAGGAGTAGGATCAACTGCGTTTTCTGGATATGTGTATAAGATATCACATTCACCAACAACATCACACTTCATGTGAAGTAATATGGAGGTGATTGGTACTAAGCTTGCTAAAGAATAACCAGTTAAAGGGTCCTTTAATTTGAAAGTTCTTGTAGCTACTGAACTTCCGTTTACATAAATTCCATAGTCTTTGTCTGCGTTTGCTGCACAGGTTGCCTGTATTTCAATAGCAGCCACCTTGCCACAGTTTGTTAGTACCGGTTTTGGGAATTTAATCTCGTCCGGGTTACAGAATACTATATATTTGGATATAGGATCATCACAAGTACAATCTGTTTCAAATAGATAGTTAAGGCAAGACTCTGCTCCTTCTGATCCGCCGAAAGTATCTTCGTAAATTCCAGGGGATGTCGGATCTATATATAGCTTCCTGAACGGTGTTTCGTCAAAAGAATTATCAGTAGACTTTGTATATTTGAAAAGAGGTTTTCTACAATTTGGTGAAGTTATTGTATTGCCTATTGGTACTTGTAAAAACTCCTCGTTTTTGGTTATTTTGAAAACACCGATTTGAGTACCCGCCGGATATTCGCATTCGTTAGAAAACGTCATCTTAGTACTCAAGGTGAAAGTAACATCAATCGATTTTACTACGAACGCCTGTTGACCCGATACTGTTCGGGTTCCTATTTTTGGAAAGTCTATTTGAAACTGTTTCTGAGAAGTCGGGGAAGAAGACGAATATGTCTGACTGCTTGATGGTCCGTTAGTTGACGACGTGTTGTTGTAATAATCACCGCCATTGATTATAGTATAAACATCATTGTTTATTACATAGCTTAATAGTATAGTTCCGGTACTTGGAGGTTCATTTTCTGCAATAGCAGGATGATCATAATTATCAACTAAAGGCGAAGCCTCTACGTTTACTCCATCGTACGCTCCTTTTCTAACTTCTGCTGTAAATTTAACACGCTTTTTTCCGTCAACATCTGTGACTGATGTAGTTTTAATGTCCAAGGTTAAAGCTGGACATTGGCAACAGTTGTCTTTAACAAGTTTTCCAGTTAATTCACAATTGTCATCGTCTTTCTCGAACGTGACTTCATCGGCACACTCGTCATGATCACCCTCACAACTTCCACCGTTACAACTACAACCCTCTTGACTTGAGCAATCGTTGGTTGTGCATGAAAAATAAGAGCAGGGTACACACTCACCGGCGTTGCAGGTGCAATCGAGTCCACAGTCGGAGGACACTGAACATGGTGAAAGGTCACAGGTAGTGTCCTTTCGACACTTACCGGTTGTACATTTACAGCCCAAGGCCGTTGCACAATCATCACAAGATAGGGCCTCGCACAAAATGCAACCGTCGGGTGAGCATCCACAACCATCACCAGCACAGCCTAATGCGTTAGTGCAGTCCCCTGAGCAGGGGTTGTCGATACAGGTATTACCTATACATACGCAAGGATCCTCACAACCTTCAGTACAGTTCCCACCACAAGGCAGACATCCGCATTTATCAAATGTTTCGCCGCAGGACGATGTGCGGTTACAATCTGGGTTATCACAATCACACTCAGGTACACATGAACAAACACCATCTATGACAGCGGGAACCTTGCCAGCTGGACATTGATTTGGTGTACATATATTGTTTGGTCCGCAAATTTCGCAAATGCCACAATCTGAATCTTCCTCACACTCCGCTGGAACGCATATTCCGTTTTTACGGATAAATCCCGGTGCACAGTCACATTCGCAATTAGAATTACAGATCTCATTTGGCGGACAATGTCCGCTGTTTATACACTCTTGACATGCTCCAGGTGTACCACATCGTCCGTTAGTGTCGCAATGACAAGCTTCAGATTCGATGGAAGTACAAACTGTATATAGAGGGTTGTGTTTATCACAAATATAACATATTGGACAATCAGTATTATTAGTACAGTCGTCACAACATCCTTGAGCATTTAGAATACTACCCGCCGGACATTTACATTCTCCATTTACGCAGATTTGATTGCATGGACATGGGTGGGTTAAATCACAATCTTTACATACACCATTGTCACAGATTCCGTCTGGACACTGATGTTCGCAGAATCCTTCTGCATCGCAAATTTCGCACTCGTCGCAGTCATCTGGACCGTCGCAGAAGCATTTGTCAATTATTACAGTCCCGCAGGGTCCGCACTCTTCACAGGTGACCAAGAACTTTAAACAAGGCTCAATGTCTTTAGGTCCTAACTGAACCTGGTATTTACATCCTTCAAAATCAATACAGTTAACAGCAATGTGCTGCTTGCCGGCTAATTCTACTTTTGGGGTTTTACACAGTTCTTCGCCGTTGTAAACCTTGCCTATTGTTATTGTAAATGTTCGTATGCTGTCAGCCACTGTAGTCCTGTTTTAATTTTTGTATAAAGTTGGTAGGATCTTTTATATATTTGCTATCGGATAAATCAACATCCAGTTCTTTTAAGATCTTCATATCTGGAATACCCGAAAAGTTGAAGTCTTTAATTGGATACTTGTTTATTGGAGTTACTATGTTTATTTCAACTTCTGAATCTTCCGAGTCATTTAGTTCTATAGTGCAACCATTTTCGTAAACAGTTCTTATTATATCGTAAGACCAGTTATTATCAATCAGAGTCTTGTAGGTTTTGAGATCTATATCACAGGTTGTTTCTTCCGCCAAAATCTCAAAGTCTATTTCACATTCCTCTTCGGTTCGAGTTATCTTGAAATCTAAATCACATTGCTGCTTTAAAACAGCAATAGATACCATGATGTCACAGGGTATCAATTTCCGGATTATCTCGAAAGATATATCGCATTTTTGTTCTATGGAGATTAGCTCCAGTTTAAGGCTCCGACATACTCTGTACGCAAGTTCCTCCCATCGTTCTCTTGATACGCAGTATGGGTTTTTAGATATCCATATCTCGACATTGGTATCATCGGTAGTGAAATCTTTGCGCCTTGATGTGTCACAACTTGCAGATAATAACCTTATTTTTTCAGTGAGCCTTTGAAGTTTGTTACAGTCTAAACACGGTTTTCCGCCAAGAACAATATTCAGGTTTTCATCCTCGATAACGTTTAGATATGATCTAAGTGTTTCAAGATTTGAATTTCCATCAGACGAAAAAGAATACCCCAATGTCTTATTGTATATTCGTTTTTGGGATAGGACATCCAGCGTTGATTTAGACTGGTATATTAAACTGTCAAGATCAACTGAAAAACAAATACAACAATTATTATGATCTAACTGATCTTGCATTAATATTTAACAGACTGAAGAAGTTATATGGCATTACCTTACGCGCTTGGCGATGAGCTAATTGAAGAGCTAATTGAAGAGCTGGCAGATGAACTAATAGACGAGCTTGGGCTTACAGATGAACTTGGTGAAGAGCTAATAGACGAGCTTGGGCTTACAGATGAACTTGGTGAAGAGCTAATAGACGAGCTTGGGCTTACAGATGAACTTGGCGAAGAGCTAATAGACGAGCTTGGGCTTACAGATGAACTTGGCGAAGAGCTAATAGACGAGCTGGCAGAAGAACTTGGTGAAGAGCTAATTGAAGAGCTTGCAGAAGAGCTTGCAGACGAACTTGACGATGAGCTAATTGATGAACTTGGGCTAACCGATGAGCTGGGCGACCCATCAATTGGCGTATTTGTTGACACCGATTTTACAAATAACGCATCATCACCATCATAGTAGAATATATAATGAGATAAGTTATATCCTCTTGGATTGTTTTGAGACCATCCAGAGTTATCAAACTCAAAATAGTCATCTAAATCGACCTCTTCATCTCCAGATCCATTATATACCCGTATATTTGGATACCTGTTATCTCCCGTTCCGATGTGTTTAATCTCTATTTCGGTTACAGTTTCACAGGTGTCGTCTCCAACGTTTATAGTAACGGTTATGTCTGTGGTGGGGTCTATATGTAGAATCCTGTGAGTGCCATCTAAAGTTATAACCAAGTTAGTTGCCTGATCAGCATAAGTTGTTACGGGAGTTGCTCCATCGGCCTTTACATTTATAAACACCTGACCTGTTCCTACTTGAATACCGTCGCAAAGCATTTCGTATGAGGCTAACGCCGCTCCAACAAAGTTAGCATCTGGGGTGTATGTTCCGGCATCTGGAGTACCTGTTAGTGTGCCATAGGAGTTCGTAGTGTCAGTCCATGAAAAGGTTCTTACTGTATCTCCTGGACATGTGTATTCCTCTCCTATTTCAATTACATTATCCTCAGTGTTTTCGCAAAAATAGTATGTGACGATTTGAGGAGTAGAAATACATGAATTTATTTGAGTGCAGGTTAATCCCGAAGTAACTACACAATATACGTTATCTCCCAAGCAGGTCTCACAAGCGTCGTCAGTTGTAGCTGTGAAAGTAATCCTGAAAATAGCGTCTGTGTCATCAACTACCACAAATTTCACTATGCCACTGAAGGTTCCTCCCGGCAAAAGTGTGATGTTCTCTATCTCGTCTGTACCTGTATTGTAATTACCGGTGGTTAAGATAGAACTATCGTATTGAAGTTCCACTGGATATTCAACAACAACCTTAACGCCAGTAACCGTACTAACGCCATCGTTGGTGACAGTACCTGTCGGTATTTCTATAATATCTCCGATGGCTATAAGCCCTAAATCTAAATTAAGTGTTACTGTTGCCATTTAGTTGTTCTGTTATAATTTCTTTATCTTATAGTCCTTTGGGGGCTCTGTTGTGGTTGGGGGCATACAATGTTGATAATAGTCTACAATTATAAAAGCTTCGACCTCGCATTTATCTGCAAAGTATTTAGTATTGTATTGGGTTTTAAAGTACACACCGTCTGGTTTTTCAAATATTTCGATTACTGCAATCTTATTTTCCGAGACTTCTTTGCTGGATATTGATCCTGCTGTTGACTTTAAATCATTACCATGATCATTTCTGTATTTATCTGCTATGGTTTCTAACACCGCTAACCCAGAGAAAAATATAGTAATTGAAAAGAATACTGAAATCAGTATGTTTTTACTATTCAGAGAAAACCCAGAAATTTGTGCCATCGTATCTAAATCTAAAACTTGAAAGGTTATATCCGCGAGAATTGTTTAAAGCCGAGCCGACGTTATCAAATTCAAAATACGTATCACCATCCACGTTTCCGGAAGCTCCAACAACTCTTATCTTATTTACACGGTTTGCTCCTGTACCTATGTGTTTTATAACCACAGAATCCGTTACACACTCTGGTGTTGGACCTGTGAGGGTTACAGTTATGTCCGCCGTTGCCTCTATAAATATAATTTTATTTCGCTCAGAGCATAGTGTGTAGCCTAAATTAGCTCCTTGGGCGAGATATGTGGTGAAAGTCGAGTTGTTGTCTATGCAGCTATTAATCTCGCAGCAGGAGGTTCCCTCTATTGTTATCTCAAATTCGTTATTTTCAAAATTACAATCACAGGCGTTGGATGAAACTGTAAATGTTACTACAAACTCCTCGCCGGGACAATCGTCCTGTATTTTAAAAGAAAACTCTGGAGTTAATGACTCTCCCGCGAGAACTGAACCTAATGACCATACCCCCGTACCCTCATTAAATGTACCTCTTGGCACTGTGGATGCTCCCGGATTGAACATCAACCCAGTAGACATGGTTACCGTCAATTCAACCCCAGTAGCTATACCAGGGCCCAAGTTTCTCAAAGATGGATACAATATACCGTCAAGATAGATGTTAAATACATCCATTGAGGTGAAAAATCCTATGTTCTTTATACTTGAAAACGCCATTCAGTTTGTTAACTCACAGTAATATCTGATGAGTTTTGATTTGGTGTGGTTGAAACTGACAATTGAACATTTGTACAATCATCTACGATATTTATAATCAACGTGTTTGTATTGTCTGAGCTTGTTGTCTCATCGCAGGTTGTAATGAACGTGGCTATGATAATAAATCTTAGGTCTTCTGGATCCGCCAAAGTGGTGTTGTCCACAGTCAAAGTGAAGGTAGCTGTTGGGGTGCATGTTTTTGCCGCCAAATCTCCAAAATACCAAGTTGTAGTATCTCGGTCATAAAAACCAACAGGTACGTTTATAATAGTACTGTCCTCGTCAGAAGGTCCTGTCATCGACATTCCAGATGGAATAGTAAATTCTACCCTACCGTTTTTACACTCAATAGTAGAGTCATTACATGGTTTTATTATCCAATCAACGGCATCTCCATTTACAGAAGCACTTTTTACTACTTGTACTGACATTTATTGATTTTGATTGTAAATTAAGAGGCGTTTAGAGAGGTATTTCCCGACACCGGTACTGTTTGGAAAAACAGATCTATTTCAACATCTTCGCAATTGCCGGTACATGGATCGCAGTTTTCGCAATCATTACAGTCTGGACAGTTACATAGATCTTTAACCCCTATGAGCACTCGCACATAGTAGGATAAGGCTCCACAACAAACTTTTAAAATGATTTCACCATAGGCCTTGTCTAAGGCTTCAGGTCCTTGGGTTTTCCAGGTCAGGATTCCTGCTCTGGTTATGGCGGCGGTAATGAAGATCTCGGTATCAATACTTTGAACTGTCCAAGATGGGGTCATTTCACCGCAAGCACAGAAGTCGTGACCGAATTCTGAGGCCATTACGTTTAATGTTCCGTTTTTAGCACACGGACCAACTGCGCGACTATCACTGGCGTTTATACGTATATCACAGACCTTCAAACAGTTACAGTCATCTGGACATTCTGGATCAACCGTTGGCGGTGTTGATGTTCTACAGTGACAAAAATTAGTACTTTGATAAACGTACAATGGTTTTGTGTTTTTTAAGTGTTATGTTATGATTTTAGCAATCGCAGTCGCACTTTATGTTGTTTAACAGCTTTTCCGCCATTTTTAGATTCTGCGTTGCTGTCTTTACGTTATTATACTCGGCGTTAATTTGAGCCATTTTTAGATAAGATTCTACCTCCTCTATTCGAGATTTAAAATCTATTCCCATAGTAGCCCAAGCTTGTTTGACGCAGCAAGCCAAATGAGGGAATATCGCAACACTTTTTTTATAGTGCTTGCCACAAGAATCAGTTTCGAAGCAATATATGCCGTCTTTTAAAGATTCTTTCCTTATCGCATTTTGGGATCCAACAAGCAATTCTATACTTTCAGCCGTACCTTTACCAGGCTCAGTCATTTTGACTGTGTACTTTGATGGATGTATGTAATTGTCCTCATCCATCCAGTCAGATGCATCCTTGTATATTAAAGTCTTGGTATCTACGGCCCTTACGTAAAAGTTATAAATACCTCTAATGCACGTACAATCCATTTATGTATTCAAATGTGCCTTTAAGCCGGCAAACTGTTATTTATCTGATCTGCTTATCCGATCTTTAGCTCTATTATGCGCTCGGCGAGGAGCTTATAGAGGAGCTTATAGAGGAACTCACCGATGAACTCTCAGAGGTGCTCGGCGATGAACTTATAGAAGCACTAATAGAAGAACTTGGACTCACAGACGAGCTTACTGAAGAGCTTGCTGAGGCACTTGGAGACGTACTTGGTGGTTCGTCTCTTGTGACCTTCAGAGCCTTTACAGCAATTAAACCTGCATCATAATCATCAATATTTTCCACATAAGGATCCTCTTCAGTTCCTGTTCCGGTTATCCATTTCATGACGATTTCGCCAGTCTCCGCATTTAAGTGAGTTGTATAACCGAAACAGGTCGAACACCCGCACGGGCTGCAATTGGCTATATCTTCCAATCCATCGTTTAACGAATCGACGTTCTTACGTTTGCCGTTTTTAATCGTCCATACATACCCATGTCCAAATTTTACTTTTGCCATTTGTCTTTTTAAGAGTAATTAAAATAATTAAAAGTTAAATATGAACGTCGATTATCCGGTTTCACAAACACCTAAATCAGTATCGCAGGTTGCAGTAACTATGATCTTACATGCTGGGTTAAGAGCAATTAGAGCAGCTTGAAATTCCTCCCATGCAGCAACGGTCGTTGCGTCAGCAGCAGGAATGTGGACATTTGAATGAATGGTCAATAAACCTAATTCACCATCTACCTTACGTTTATCTACATCTGATTTCAGATAGTAAGAGCAATAGTTTGTATCGCATCTAGCAGTAACTGCATTTACTCTTGAAGTAGGATCAGGTAAGCTAAATGTTCCTCTGTGGTGGTTTGATCGACTGTATTGACGACCTTTTCCGCCAGGTATGTTTTGATATTCTAACCACTGGATGTAAGATCCAAAACCGGCAGGTAACTCCATTGCCTGTACCTCTACAACCAACCAAGGTTTACGTTTCCATCCGTCTCCGACTGGACCTAATGTAATCTTTCTACCATAGAAGTTCAAAGGTGCACTGATATAACATCCGCAGTTTCCTTTTATTCTCTCGGCAATTATACGAATGCCGCAGGTATAGTCAGTGGTAGTAGCCTCTGAAGCCGCAGTTCCACCTAACATTGTTGCAGCACCCCAAGATCCGGTGGCCAAGGTTTCAGTTGTTCCGTATGAGTTTGCAGCAGTTCCAAGGGTCTTTGCAGTGGCAACCAACGTATCTCCAGCACCGTTTGTCGCGCTTACTGTAGCATGAAGAGTCATTGCAGTGGCGTATAGGGTTCCAGCGCCAGTTCCTAAATTGATGGCAGCCACCAAATTGGTAAGGCTCTCAGAAGCATCAACTCCAATTAGAACGTTGCCGTTGACGTTAGTCAGCGTAGTTTGGAAGGTGTAAACCTTTCCATTAATGGTCACAGTTTCGGTATTTCCAGGATTGTCGGTTAGGGTCAGGGTTTGTCTGGCCGCAGAACCGGTGTCAGTTGAGTCGATGCAAGAAGGATCGTTAGTTACTGTACCATATACAGTGAACGGGTTGTTTGAGGTAACTGGAACTATTTCACCGTCTCGTACGTCACGTAAAGTGAAGTTAGCATCTACGGTGTTGATGTGTAATTGAATTGCACAGCAGTCACTATAAGAACCACTTGTATAGCTTGATCCCGCATGGGCTTTATCGCCATATTCGGTTTTGAAGAACTCATTTATTTGATCGGAAATACTTGCTAACTGAGCAGTTAACGTTTGAGTAGTGCTACCTGGTTGAAGATTTCCAGTAAAATTATATTGGGTGTCTCGGATGGTAATTCCTTTTACTCCGGCGACATAAGTACATGAAGTGCAACCCTCAGCTTCTGACTGGGGAGCAAAACAATAAGTTAAAGAAGTGGGGTGCAAGCGCGTTGCAAAATAAGGTCGTGGAACGCCAGAACCTTTCCAATCTGGATAAAGTTTATTGCCTACTTTAAAATCCAAGTTTTCATTTAGAGCGTCAGCTAATTTACAAGCAACTTCGCTACAATTGTGCTCAACTGGACAGTCGTCGCAGGAGCTGCATTTGGTGACGATCGTCCCAATGAATTGCTGATACGATTTATTCCAAGGTGCGAAACTTCGAGTCATGTTGTCGTCAACGGTGACTTCTACTGAATATGTTTCGTCGCAAGCAGTGCAATCAAAATAGAAATCTAAGATCTGCGGTGCACCGCATCGTGGAGATGACGCACTTAGTTCTCGCGGCAAACAACCGGAGATGTGTTCAATACCAATGTGTCGAATAGCCGTTGTTATGCCAGATCCAGTTTCATCAACACCTACGCCGACAAATAACTGATATATTTCAGAAGCATCCAACCCACCAGCAGAAACAATTCGTGTTACTCCGTTTTCAACCACGTAGGCTACAGGTTGTCCTGGTGCTACGTTATAGATAACTCGTTTACCTGAAAGGGTAAACAACGGAGGATTACCAACAGCACTGGCAAAACCATAGTTACCAGAAGTTACCACATGCTTTTGAACATGGTGTTTAAGTGTACTCGTCATTTTGTATTTTTAATAATTAAATTAATTTATATATATTTGCTATTTTAACTGCTCAGGTCCTAGTTTTTAACATTTAACCATTAACTCTAGTCCTTTACAGAGTATAACCCTCTTGTTTGCAAGAATTTAGTTACTTGCGTTTGATATCCTTGGACATCACCCTTATCTGCCTTTATTAACAACACGGCTCCGTCTGAAATGAAATTGTCGGAATACACGTTGTTTGCCTCAAAATCGGTGTCTGCAGTTATGATATCCCCATTGTATAGATAATAGTAGGGACCATCACAGATTTCTAAAGATGGGGCGTGTAGGGCTCCTGGTCGGCGATAATAGTCGATTTTAACCTCGTCTACATTTAAATAACCGTCGTGGTAAATTATTAAACCATCCTCTCCGACTGTAGCTATCAATCTTTCGAATGGAAAGCTCGATCTCTGAAATGTGTTCTTTCTCGCCGGATGAATATCATCTGACTGAAGAACTTGAATTATAATCTCCTTCTGCAGATCTTCACAACATTCCGGTTCCGACGCGACCGCTATTTGATTCAATCTCGTATGTAGATTTTCAGGATATTTAGCATAACTCGTTTTGCCATCTATTTTCTGGAGAGTTAGCTTGTAAGCTGGAACTAAGAACGTCCTCAGCTCATTTGAAGCCTCCTGATTTCTTTCTGCCTCCTTTACTGCGTTATTAAACCAAAGCTCTTGAAATTGATTTAAATAAGCTATTATATCTACATTTGGAACGTCGTTGGATTGGCCTGTTATTAATAAATTGGCTTTCCGGCGAACATCATATACTAATTTCCTGGTAGATACACCACCCATTTATTATCTATTGTTTTTTGCCATTAGTTCGACCTCTATTAAGTCTAATAATGTAAGATATTTCTTTTGATTTGCTGGATTTCTAAAGAATGATATGAGTTGGATGTCAGTATCGATATGATCTAACCTTTCATCGGCCATTAAATAATGACCTTGGCGTTTACGTAAAACTCCGAGATTTTTACCTCTCATGATCTTACTGCAGGTTTCAAGATCTTCATTGGTCATAGAAGCAACTTCAATGAATCGGTCCTGTCCAGATTTTCCGTACTTTGATACTACATCTGTGTTTTTAACGCCATAACTATCAAGTAATATGAACGTTCCATTTGTATCACTATTTTCGTCATACCCCGGCAAATCCATGACCTCGGCAGTGGCCCTTAAGCGATCTTCATTGCCGTCCATAGCTCTTAATAAGGTTGTAGCTTGGTATTCTTTATCTATACTTTCTTTTTTAGTCTTTGATTCAGCTTTAGGGCTGATCATCTCATATTTTTGACTTCCGGCAATGTATTTATTTACTTTTTGGCCAGAAGACTTGTCCTCTACCTCAATGTTACCTTTGTAACACAGGGCTAAGAACGCCTGTACGGGGTCGGATGTTCCAAGATTAATCCTGCCATATTCCATGAAATCTCTCCCATAGAATGATGGATGTCTAAAAACATCGTCGTGAAAATAAGTAAGCCTCGCCTCTGCTGGTTTTTCCTCGTCGGATATAAAAGTACCCTCCTTATCATGTCCCTTTGGAAATCGGAGTTTCATGTCCCTGATTAACTCAACAAGTCTTTCAGGTGTTCCACCCCAATTCCAACGTGACTTAGGTTTGCTCCAGAATGGGGCTAAGAAGTGCTTAGCACCAGGAAACATGCGGTCTTTGTAGTCGCCCTCAAGCGTGCCGTCTCGACCTGCCATTTTCTCCTCTGCAGTTTGGCTGTATAACTTGGCTTGGACTGTACCGCCGGTGAATTTTAGTGACTCCAACCCACCTTTTTTCCTTATTTGAACTATCGTGTTTTTTTCCATTGATTTTCTTCTTGTCTTATCTTCTTCTTCTATTCTTATCTATCTAATCTTAATTTGGAAGGTCTTTCTACTTTCGTCGAAATAATACTTCCAATTTATTGATTATAGCGAAATATTGGGAAAAAAGTGCAGGGCCTGTGTTGCATCCATTAAAATCACACCATAAGATTCACGGTGTAACCACTTGTATGAATCTTCCATTGTTCCACCACCTGGAGTTTTCCAGACTGGGTTGTCAGCCCCTGTTGCTCCCAGTGGAGACCAGAGACTTGGAATGTAGGTAGATATTTTGTTGTCTAATCGTGATAAGAATTTGACATTTGACTCGCCAAATCCGATGTTGAACGCAATAAACTCGTAAGAGCTTATTGGGTAGAAACTTCCTGGGTATTTAACACCGTTGATCCTTGTATTGTCAAGAGTTTTCCAATGCGCGATTTTGATAGAACCAAAACCGTCAAGTAAATATTCTGTGAATTGAGGATTGCCAAATGCATATCCACCCCTTCCACTCTTTGAGTCAAAAGGTGTACGTTTTTGAAGTACGAAGTCGTACATGAACGTAGCTGAAGTGCCTTGGAATTTCTCGTATACCCATCTTGAGAAGAGTTTTAATCCTGCTTCTCCGGTGAATAACAATAGTTCCCTATTTGCAGTAGGTACACGATCGAACCATAGAGCTTCAATTTGCTCTATTAGGAAGTCTATACCTTGGACTTCTGGGTCATATGGAATGTTATTTCCTTCCGCCAAATATTCAAATAGAGACGGCGAGGTCGTAATTTGTTTACCTGAATTTCCGTCTAACATATGTTGGCTCGATGAACCGTAAGTTAACCAAAGTTCTTTTTCATAGTCGATTTGAGCCTTGGCTCGCATCTCATGATAGTTAGTGATCTTTCCTTCACCGGGAATAGGGCGGTATTCTTCGTCGCAACGTTCTATTTTTAAGTTACCCCACTGCCTATGAGCTTCTCCATCAATGGTGAACTCCCACGCAGATGTATGTAACGGAACTTCAAATTCAATATACGAGAACGCATCTCCAAATTGAATGGAACCTGGAGTTCCAAATTTCTCCCAAGAAGTTGATGTACCCATTTTAATCCAGTACTCTCCTTGAGCCAAATATTCAGCCGGAATATAAGCAGCGGCATCAGAATCAGTTAATACAGCGTCGTATTTAAAACCACCATCAAAAGGAACAGCTTCTTCAGAAACGATTCTAATTTGACAGCGTTTATTTGATACGGGAGCTAATACATCTGCGTCTTTATACCAGTCTACGTCCGAAAACCAGATAAATGGAATGCCATTTGCACCAGGATATGCATTTTGGTTTAAGTTGCCAAAAGACATTGCTCGTCTTTCTGGAGTTCCGTAGATTCTCCATCGGACGAAGTTTTTATCAATAACCTCAGTACCACCTTCGCCTGTGACGTACTCCATTAAAGGAGTTAGGGACGTTGATTCAGTCATACCCAATTTTGAGTACATGAGCCCTTTAGCTAAGTGACTTATGTCCACATAATCACGAACGTGCTGGCCGTGGGCCATCAACAGGTCATCATACGTAGTCCTTTGTGACCAATATTTATCTTGTCCGGCGAATTCATCCGAAATTTTGTAGCGTGAGCCGAAAGGAGGTGAAATATTAATGCCTGTTCCCATCTTATGGTGTTATTTTTAATTATTAATTTAAGGTGTAATTATTACTAATTTGTAGGTACGTCCTATACCTCTATAAAGTAGGATGTTCCGCCGTTTTTATTAGGTACGGCTGCCGTTGCTGTCAGTTTGTCTCTTACCACTCTTGCCTTGTTGGGTTTAGTGTTCTTGGTCACTGACTTCTTATATGCACTAATGAAATCGTCTTCGACTTCTTTTTTAACTTCTTTTTTAATTCCCGCCAAATCGTTCTGTCGGTATGCTAATTTCTTATATAGAAATACTCGCAGCTCAGGATCGTTATAAAAATCGTACGTGAACTTTTGAAACTTGGTCATGTTTTGTTTCTGACCTTCTATTTCAATAACCTCTGGAGTATAGATAGCACTGTATAGTTCTTTAGCTACCGTCTTATCTATCTTTTCGCCATAGATTTCCCCAGACGCGAGCTTACTTTGAATTAGATTGTCATGACTCTCTGCTTGCTCTACAGCCGCTCTTCTGGCTGTCTCGTTTTGGTTATTACGAGTTATTACGAACTCCTTGTATTTATCGGCGAAGAAGTTGGATGATTGACCATATACTTCATCTATTCGATCGTTATCAATTGCGCTTTTTACGAGTGTTTCAGCTTCGTCCTCACTATAACCCCTTACGGCATACATCTGTTTGATGTTGTTGGCCTTTGTGTCTTCATCCGCATCTTTATCATAGGCGGCGAATCGTTCGTAACGTGCCAACTGGTTTTGAAGCAACGCAACGTCCTCTCCTTGGCGAATTAAACGAGCCATTATCAAATCCTGCTCATTTATTCCTTGTTCCTGTAGTTCGGCAAAAACCTGATCTTTTATACGGGGCTCGATCTCTTTTTTAAGCTTATCGGTGTAAGCTTTATATAAATCGTGTCCTTTGATTGTTTTATCTATCTGAAAATCAGAATCTATGAATCCATCCGAACGTAATTGTTGTCCGAGATATTCATAGGGATTTACATCCTCATCAGCATCTTCTTCCTCAGTTGTCTCTGTATCCGAGTCCTGTCCCTCTGCATCCGGAGAATTTGGATCATCGTCAATATCCTGATCCTCGTTGGGAGCCTCATCATTAGAATCATGCTCATCAACGGTAGCTAAATTCGGAGCTTTCGGTTGTGTCAGAGGATCTAATGGGCTGGGACTTGACTTCTGCTTCTGATTTTTATCCTCTACAGGTTTTGGGATAGGATCGTTAGGATTAGATCTTTGTGGTGTACCATATTTTATAAACCCCTCATCTAAAGGCGGTTGTGAGCCCAAGCCCGCCAACTTTGGGGGCTTAACTGACTCCATAGGATTTCCACCGCCGTCGGATTGAGATGTTCTTGGTTGAGTACTTTCCCTTGGCTTTTTTCTTACTACTTCTGACTCGCTCATTATTACAGGTGTAAATTTAATTATTTATTAACGAAATTAAAAATATAAATGGAACTATATTTGAATAGTGGTCAACTATCTTAAAATTATATTATTACTTTTTTGAGGTTGTTGCGGGTTTTACCGGCTTTTCTTTGGCAATTTGCTTTTTAGTGTCAATGTCCTTGTTCTTGAGTCCTGCGTTTGTTTGGATTTCAAGCAGCTTGAGGTCGGCCTTACGGTCCTCGATGAGTTTCTTTATAGTCAACTCCATTTCAGCTTTTTCCAACATGTCCGATTGTCCGTCTGCGTCCGCATCGGCCTGTTTTTGGAACATCAAGGATCCTCTTTGACTCGCCAAATCCTTTTGCTGTAACTCAGCAGATTTCAGTTGAGCGTTCATCTGCCTATCGGCATCAGCTTGTTGTTGTTGGCTTTGCATTTGGGCCTGGAACTGTTGTTGTTGAATTTGCATTTGCTCCTGACGAATATTCTCCATTCGCTTAGACTCTTTCTTCATAATATCTATTATATCTGAAGTTGTATCTGCCAAAGCCAAGGCCAAGACACCCTCAAAAGACATTCCGTTTTGTATGAGTGGTTGGGTCTGCATCTTAAGCTCCCTCACCTTATTTACCTCATCAGAAGATGTCGAGAACTCTATGGCTGACTCCTCGTACCAGAAGTCTGGAGAGATCTCTAACTCAGTTCGAGTAACATCGTCCAATATGAAGAACCGCTTGTTATTGGTCTTATACAGCATTTTCGCTCGATTCATAAAGGCATTTAATGCTCTCTCTACGATCTGGCGGTGTGTCTCAAAGTAAGACTCTGTTTGATTATATGATGCTATTTGAGACTGCTGTACGTTTTGATTTGTAGAATATTCTCCTATTGCGCCAATTCTGGCATCATTTAGGTTTAGGGACTGGACCATATTTGCTCGGCAATATTCTAAGAACTGGAGCTTGCTGGCGATGTCTGAAGCTTTACTCAAATCCACAGGACGTAGCATGTTGGGGTCGATTATGCCGCCATGACGTTTTAAAGTAGAGAATAATAATTTAGTGTTCTTTCCAGTATTCAGCCACTGCTTATAGTCCCATCCTTCGGGTTTCATTTCTAAATACATGAGAAACATCTTGCCCATGTCGGTCTTCAGCTCATGTTTTATCTGAGCCATTGTTACATCATATTCTTTCTGCCAAGGTTTGCCGGGGTCCATCCAAGCAATGTTCTTGGAGTTTCCCATGTGAGTATTGTATTTCTTACCGTAGTATGGAAGTTTTGTTCCGAAGGGGTTGTATTTTGATGAGAATTGTCCCGGAACAGGTCGGATATTTAAATACAGCGCATCTGCAATAGAAGTGCCGATCTTTGTACCTTCCCAGATTTCATCTACCCAGATTTCTATAACTTTTATATCCTCTGGCTTTTCTTCGTAGTGTTCGTCAAACCAAAAACGCTTTTCTTCACCGTCAACTAAACGAGTTACTCGCTTCATCAACCTCTGATCTCTCCAACACACGTGAACTTCTCGAACCCCATAGTCAGCCCAGTTATGACCGTATGTCAGTCCGTATTTCTTTATTACATCCGAGTATAGCTGGGATATTTGATTTTGTCCTCTTTTGGTCTTGTAATTAACATCTTTGTACTTTTCTGCCAATGCCGAGCCTTCTTCTGATAAATCAATCATCATTGTACGCTGCACATGGTCGTTATGAGGGTTGCTGGCTCCACCATTAGATTTAACTCCGATTGGATCTATCAGTCCGGCAAGTTGCTTATCTGACAAACCCGCCAGAGCCTCTGCATGTTTTTGAAGTGCTTCTTCTACAGTAATCCACTGCTCATATGCCACCCACGCCCCGTCTTGTATCCACTCGCTGTTCTTTGAACCGCCAAATCTCAAACCCATTGGATTGCATAGCTCCATTATAGGCTCCTCATGTCGATCTCCAACAAAGTAACACTCTACCCCAGTGGGCAGTGCGTGTTTAAATCCATCGTTATCTACGGCCTTTAAGTGGGCGTGTTCTACAAAATGATTAAGAAGTTGCTGGGCTTGGCGTTGCGTAGGAGTCCTAAAATCATTGGCCATGAAATCAATTACTTCCTCCGGAGTCTTGGACTTAATGCGATTGTCGATCTCCTTTTGAATTTGAGCTACCTGCTCTTGTGACATTTGAGAGCCTTGAAGGTTTATAAACGCGTTATTTACCTCATCAACAATTGGGTTTATTATGTCGTTATTTATTAACTCTCTTAGGAGTTCATTAAACTTCTTATTCCTTAATGTTTGCGAAAATTCCCCTGTATCCTTAGCAACCGGCTTAAACGGTCTTTGGATTTGCTCTCCGAGAATTACGTGGGAATATGAAGATAGTAGGGGGTAATGGGTTATTGTTAAATCATCCAACCTTACTTTTTCTTTGTCAATGACGATGCACAGGGGTTCATCATATAACTTAACATCTAATCGACCGTTGAAGAGATCGTAGTTTATTTTATACTTCTCTATTTCTTCGCCATGACTTGAGTCTAACCAGTAGTCTGAGTAGAGATCCAAAATGTCCTTCTGGCGGCGGAAATCGCTTGCAATCTTTTTCTTATAGGAGACCCTTCTCTTTATATCCTGCCGGTTATCTATAATTGGATTAATATTATTGGTCGATTTCATGTTTTAAATTAGTACTGGTTAAAAGCGCACCTTTGGGGTGTTTTTACATTCTCTGCGTTTTTTAATTGTTGATGTGCTTGTTTTATAATCTCATCTCCAACATCATGTTCGTCTTTTATTTCGGGTTTATCCCAGCCTTGTATCTTTCCTAATAGAACCATTAGAACTAATAAACTGGATATGTGATCCACATTCACCCCTCCTTCATATGCAGTTATTTCATTTAGAATTCTTTTACTGAACATCCAGTCCATTGTTTTAATCATTGGAACTCCAGTAATTGGATCATTCTCCTTTATCTCTAAAAGCCAGTCTCTAAGTCTTCTAAATGCCCATTGCTTTTTACGTTCACTGTTCATGTCACAGCCAACTCGGTAATAACTTCTTTTTGCATTCGGCGAAATCTCCTGCTCGATTTGATAAGCATCGGCCTCCAGCAAATACCAAAATTTATTGGTCTTACACCACTCTACAAAGCCGGCAACATTTATTTCAGGGAATATCTTGGCATTAAAATACCTTGCTCCCTTTATAACTTCGTTGTAGTTATCATCAAGTGTCTCTTTTCGACAAATCATTTCGGCAATAATAGTATCGTACAGGGTTCTTTCTGCGCCGATGAAAAAGGATTTATAAACCAATATAGAGTGATAAGACTCACCGTCTCCCGATTTCTTGGCCGGATCATATATAACCCAGTAAAGTCCATCTGGTATGTAATCTGGAGGTTGTTCATATATTATCCAAGCTCCATCTTTAGTAAAACCCGGAGTTCCTTCTGCTCCATAGTCAAGAATGGGTCTAAGCCTCCCATCTATGTCCTTCTGCCATTCTACCGATCTTGGTGCTAAGGGGTTATATTTAAAGCTACCGATTTGGGCTTTCTTCTTGAATATGTCAAAAGTATCTAATCTATTTAGTTGATCTTGTGCTTCTCTTTTTGGTAATGAACTTCCACTATTCGATCTCAAGATCTCATCAGGCTCCATTGGATTATAAGAGATATCGACATCATACGAAATACTGTCCATTTCTAATATATCCTTTCTCCTCTTTTCGAGAAGCATTTTATGGACTAACTCAAGTTTTGTATTGCCGTTAGCATCCTTATATTTTGCCTCCTTATAATGGACTGGAATAAATAGCCCAATCTTCTTATTTGCGTTTTTCCAATAGTTTGGCATTCCAAATATATCGTAAGCTTTTGGGTTATTAAATATCTTTGCTGGCTGCTTAACTGCTATTAGATCGCCACCGGTGGCCGTCATTATAGAACTTCCAACCTTTCTACCTTCAGATATCATAGAATCTTTATTTGCCGCCCAAACCTCTAAAGCTTCAGCAAGAAAACCGCCCTCTTCTATGTATATTCTTCTAAATCTATCTCCAGCACCAATTTTAGTTTTATCCTTTGTTAAAACCGTTATATACAGCGTAGAGGAATCAATAAAACTTCTACCGTTTTTAAACTTTACAACGTGCGATGTCTCCTCTCCTGTTTTCCATGTACCCTGAACCCTTTTATAAAATGGACCCATGTACTTACGCTTCTTGGGGTCGCTATACCTATACTGGCCCGGCATTCTATCATAAAAAGTAGAAACGTTTTTAATGGATTTTGTAATATATCTACCATCGGAGGCTCCCATGCCAAAAAGGAGTTTATCATTTATTCTCTTTACGTCCTTTTCTGACTTTATTCCGTTAAACATCCACTCGTGGAGAAAATCACCAACAAATGTAATGTAACTCTTCGCCGCACCGCGAAAGGTAAAGATCGCACCGTTAAGTCTACTGTTCTCATATAGTGCGTTTCCTAATGGACCTTTAGCTGGATGTTCTATTAAATAGTGGTGAGTTAAATAGTGCCAAGGATCAACATATTTTTTATAGTTACCATCTTTTTTAATACAAGATTTAGGTAAATTCTCAAGTTCTATCTCATCGAGATCTTCTCTATCTAACTCTGTGAGCTTTGAATTGGAAGACATCTCTATCCGGCGAATATAGTCATGACACGTACACTCCTCGTCTAACTCAAATCCGCTAAAACCATCAATTCCGAGAAAGTAAGAAAAGAATATCCACTCGTTATCTCTAAGCCTTGGGTGGTCAAACCTCCTACTATCGTCCATTGAAATTCTGTCGTAGTTTATGTACGTGAACATTTTGGGCATCATGTAAACCCAAGTACCATTATCATTTACCCACCTACCCTCGATGCAGTGCTTTCTAAAATTAGTCCAATATTTTACGAATTGGGGAGAATCGGGATGTAAATTCTTTGGATGGTTTCTAAAATAGAAATTGTTTACATCCTTGATTTGATAAGGAAATAGTGATACTAATTTAGGCTCCTTCGACATCTGCTTCTAATTCGTTCATTGAGGGTTGATAACCTCCCTCCATTTCTTCTCTTTCTAACTTCTCGTTATTGAAATCTTTTAATATGTCTTTATAGTCCGCAAATACTGTTTTATATGCAGACATTGATGCCGCTTTTTCCTTTGCGTTTTCAGGCGACCAAGGCCATTCTCTGTGCATGGCGTTCATTCCCTCAACTTGTTCTTGATAATCTCTTAATAGCATGTCGGTCTTAGTCATGCAGTATTTAAACCAAGCTTGTTTTAAAGCTTCTCGGTCTTTAGTTTTCCAATTGAATGCCTTCTCGCCAATTAGATTTTTATTGATGTCCTTTATGAGTTCTTGTTCGGTGAAACCAGAATCGCGCTTGTCACTTTTTGGATCCCAGATGTAATATATGGCCTTTAGAATGTTATTTGATTTCTCGTCTCCTTCCGCCAAACGAATCTTCTTAAATTCCTCAATAATGTCCAAGTCTGGGTATTCTTCCCAGAGGTTTATATTTGGTTTCTTTAATTCTACTATTGGCATCTATCTATTTCTTTCTATCTTGTTTAGTCAAAGCAAAAAACCCAAGTCGCTTAAGGCTTGGGTTAAACTTACTTTACTTTTACAAACATGAGGCTGCTAACATCAAACCATCGCTCCGGCAGCAGGGATCGAACCTGCAAGGTGAGATTAGCTTCAGGACAAATACGTTTTAGAGCTTTGCTGGTCAACCGACTATCCTTGGTTTGTTTCTTGTTCACCGCCCACGAGACAAGTGGGTGGATTTTCCAATTCTCCAACACCGGAGTATACTAATGTTGTTTTTATATTTTTAATATAGATTGAGTTGTTTAATTAATTGTGATCAATGTCCCCATCTGCCGGCCAATCCTGAAGATCGTCGCCATCTAACTCATCGTCGTCCATGAAATCAAGATCGTCCAAGCCAGACTCGGAATATGATTCAAATTCTCCATTTTCATCTATCTCCTCAATGATGTCAATACCACCGAGGTACGTTAATTCTTCATTCTCATCAACAATACACAAACCTGGATCAAGAAATGACTCTACGCCATCATCATCAATAAACGACAATCCGTCAGTTCCAACAATTAGAACACCGTTGTCGTATTCTGACAATAAACTTACCAACTCTCCCTTTGTCATTGTATTATTATTAAGTTTTAAATGTGGAAATCTGCATCTATTTTTTCGAAATGATTTAAGGTCTCTATTACGTTGTCTGCTGTTTTAAACTTAGCGTGGGTTAAGAGTGAGTGTTTGAATTCCAGCTTAGCGATCTCTATATGTTCTGGTTTTACTTGGATTCGAAAGTTCTGCTCCTGCGAAATTCCATCAATTGTATTTTCAAAACAACTATAATCTATAATACCCATTTCACCGCAGCAATCTTTAGTTACAAACGCAGCCTTGAGATCTATATATCCGGATGATTCGAGTTTGACAAGTAACTCCGAGGTCTGTTTGACAATATCTGCGTTCATTATCTACAGATCTTCCCTGTACTGTCTCTCAATACTCGGTAGATTGTGTCCTTACATACTACGGTCGATGGAGTGCCAAATACTTTTATCTCCGCCAGATTTAAATAATTGGGAGACGTGCCATTGTCAACAAGGATTCTTACGACACGACCCTTGGCGACTGGGTTTACGAGTTTTAATATTAAGACCTCTGCGTCTTTTAAACCCGCCGTATTGTATTCATACACAGCAACATTGTCAACCAACACTTGAAACTTCTTAATCCTTATGCCACATGCAGAGCATGATCTATTTGTGACCTCTATTGTAGATATATTGTATACACCTCCAAGGTCTACCTCTATCCAGGGTTTTAATTCGCTATTGGTGTGACTGAAATTGTTTGGCGATACTACCCCGTCAAACGCATTTGAGGATGGATATTGATTTCCAGAATAACTACTTGACTGTGATGAAGGCTTTCCTTGGCTCACCGGAACTGCAGTTGGGGGTACAATTGGACACGGAGGACAAACACCGCCACAATCAATGCCAGTCTCATTTTGATTCTTTATTCCGTCAGAGCACGTTGCTGTTGGGGGAGGTGTAGTTACGCAAGATGTTAGACACGTAGCTGAATTGTAGTACTGTCTGATTTTATCCCCAGGAAGTGGTCCAAATCCATTTGCGAAATTAATACCAACAGATGTCATGTGACAGTAACTCATGATCGTACCCTTACCCTGTGCAAGTTGAGGTCCTGGGGCACAGCTACCCTCCTGAGTGTAGCAATTATCAATAGCCCCTCCAGGCCAGGTGCACGAGTGCGTATGAGGAGATCCCATGTTATGTCCCAGCTCGTGGGTTATAACCATTGTAGACCAACTAAACGCCGGATATGCTGCATAGTTGTAAAGCACAGCAGAAAAACCAAAACGATACTGAGGTATACATAAAACACCGACATAGGCAATTCCACTTAGATTGTTGGATTGTCCGCGGACTAAGTGTACAAAGTTACCTGTAAACGCCGGGTCGTTTTTTCTTTTATTTACTAACTCGTTTAAGGCCGATGATGCGTTAGATGAGTAACCATCGGGAGTTGTCCAGATGTATATACTCTTTATTTTAATATCTATACCTTCCGCAAGATAAATGCTTTTAACCCCGGCGAAAAGGGAGGTGAACCAGTTGGACGCTGATGTCGCGTTTGAACCAAAGTTTGTATATACTCCGTTTGTTAGTTCGAAATCTACAGTAACACAGCCGGCGGCTTGTGTTCCAACTTGCTTGGCAACCTCATCTCGCAGTTTATCTAATTCTGGAGGTGCCAGCCCATCATCCGAAGAGCCACATTCGAAGGCCACGGTCTCTGTGGACTTCACTTCAGCAGAAGAATAAATAACGTATGAATTCTCTGCGGTTTCCCCCAAATTGAGAGTTCCGAGAGTTTCGCTGGATATAATACCATTTACCTCGCCGTCAAAGATTGATACACTAACCAACGAACTATTGTCTCCTTTTACCTTACCACTGTAGTAAGTTCCTGGAGTGTAAGCAACCTCGCTATCCTTGTCGGTGTTAACTTTGAATCCGTCTGCAAATAACTCCAGAGCTTTCAGTTCCAACGTTAGCACTTCGCCATCGTAAGGTATATCAAATTCTAAACTCTGACGACCTTCTTCTACTGACAATTGCTTTAATACCGCCAAATCTATCTGTAAGGCGGTGAACGTATTCAGACTGGTGTCTACATCTTTAGATATAACATCCTCGGTGCTCAGTGAAAACAACTTTACTGAATTTTCTACTTTGGGTCCGCAGGAAAAGAATGTAGATATTAAAAATAACAACAAACTGACTCCTACTACTATATTTCTTACTTCTTTCATTTATATGTCTATCTGTTTATCAAGTGGATTAAATACACTATTACTTTGACTACCAACATCAGGGTTAGAAACACTAAAAATATATCTAACACCGATCTAATTCTTATCTTTCTACAAATTACACAGGCCATTTTATGTTTAAATCAGTGGTTTCGGCTTATGGCTGCCGTCGCAAAATGGCTTTGATTTTGATTTACCGCATATGCAAATTGCAAGAACTGAATGCAGCTCATAGCTTCCGTCCTCCCTGTACAAGTGAATTCTTGGGCCACTATCCTGCCCATCCCAGCAAGGAGTGTCCTCTATTACAGCAGGTCCTCCCGTGTATACTGTTACCTTGCTCACTTGTTTTTATTTATTTACTTACTTGTTTAAACACCTTTTACGTCCAAACATCCGCATACACGGACAATCGTTCGTTCTTTCGCAATTAGAAACATAATCAGTATAATCACAATCGTTGACAATTGTCATAGGGCTTGTAATGTCCTTACCTTCCCTTAAATCCTCCTTCTGACGGGAACGGATCAGAGCCCAATAAACGCCCTTTAGCCGCCCCCGCACTTTAGTCTTATTTATTCTTTTAATACTCCTTGACATTATAGCTTGCTTTTTGTTAAGCAGCTATTTTGAAGGGGTTAAATAAGTAACTTGCAATATCTCCAGAAGAAAGGGCCTTGATGTCCGCAAATTTTGCGGCAAAGATTGCTCTTACAAATTGGTAGAAGGCAACAACGGCCCCACCGGCTACAAGTGCAGCATCAACGAAGGTTTGAGAAAACAGATCAACCAACCAAGGAAATTTACTGGTGGCTCCAATTATAACAAGGAGCGATCCCAGACTTACCCAGAGGGCCTGAATCCGTGCTAAAGTACTATTCATGTTTTTTGTTTGTTTTATTATTTATTTTAAAATTCGCGAATTGCAATTCATCATCTTTTATTTTTACTTTAGAGAGCGCGACTGGAATCGAACCAGCATAAAAGGTTTTGCAGACCTACACTTAACCACTCAGACACACGCTCTTTTAACGGTGTTAAGCAATTCACTCCGCGTGGAGGCTTCTGATTATCGTCAATTTGGTGGAGCATTTGGGATTCGAACCCAAGTCTTGTTCGTATTCAATTATAACGTATTTACCTTACATAGCCTCTTTCAAGGACTTGAGGGCCGACAGTTTTTACTCCGCCAGAATCCACCATCGAGTTTATAGATCTCGAAATCTAATACTTAGTTCGTTGCAAAAACTAATTCAGTGTGCGCTACGCCATCTTCGATGACTTGATAATTTTGGGACAGCGCGATGAGATCCCATATAGCAGACTTTCCGTAGATATCCGCTTTCGTTCCTAAATTGTCGTCTAATTGTTTTTGAATGTCTTCCCATTCAGCCGTCAAGGATGTTACAACTTATTCCGCCAATCGATACCTTTATGCCCCATTATGTCAAAATTAAAAACACCTACTTTTAGGTTGGTTTACTGGTAGCAGGAGTGGGATTTGCACCGCACGACCTCATGGGTTATGAGCCCAGCGAGCTACTGCTGCTCTATCCTGCAATTTGCTTCTTATATTGGTACAAATGTACTACTTTTATTTCAAATCTCCAAATTTATGGAGAACTATTATTTAATTATTTAAAAAAGATCTGGGGGCCATCTGGGGATGATGACCCGCACAGACCGAGGTGATAGCAGATCAAAAGGAGAATCTGTGATGGGCCTTTGACCACCACAGCAATTATACTGCTCACCAGAGCTTGCTCAATATCTTTATACATCCACACTTGGGGCATCTACATACACTGTTCCAGCCAAAGTTAATCTAAAAAACGGCTTTTCTTCGTTTACTATCCGCTCTTTCTTTGGTCCGCCAATTAGATAGGGAACACCGGGGTTCAACATCACCGTCACGTACTTGTTTACTCCATTTTCACCGGCTTGAAATGTTCCGGATTTGGCTATACTCAAAGTGGCCTTTATATTCTTGGCCTCTTCATCATACCAGGCTTTTGTGCAGCCACAGCCACCTTCGATGTAGTCAATAGTACTTCCTTCTTGCTTATACGCAAATTCAAATTGGAGCTCCGCATCCTTTGCTACGTTTTTGAACTTTCCTGTTGTCTCATCTACATACAGATAGAGACCTGTTGCTTTTGTTATTTCCGCCACTTCTTACTAACTTTTAAATTAATTTTATAACTTTACTTAACTATTTCTCGCTCACTTTTAGATGTGAATGTTACCTAAAGAGGTTAACAACCCAAAGGCTTTTAGAAGCCAGATAACTACAAAGATGACCACAGCTATATTAAGAATGTTTTTGATTTTACCGTCCATCGGTATATAAGTATTTACCAACCACAGTAAAACACCTACAATAATTAGTACGATTAAAATGTTAAGTATTGACATTGTTTATTTATTTGTTTTTAATTTCTTTCTTTCTTTTTAATCATTGTCAACTAACTTCCGTCTCTTGTTTGACCTGGTGGTTTATAACCAATGCCGCCAATTTTCACATGATTTACCCGATTTAAATAGGTTGCCACCACAAATGAAAACGCCATATCGAGACCAGTGCTTTCTATACCTCTTATTTGGCCGAATAAGAAAAACCCAGTTATTGAAATCGCAATCAGTGATTGCGTAAATTCCCATAGCAGATTAATTCTACTCTGCCTGAACGTAACTATATCCTCCTGCTCAGTCGTTTTTGGTGCAAGAGGTGCTTGCTTGTTTTGTTTATTAAGCGATACAACAGGTTTGATATACTTGCCCATATTATTATTTAATTAAATAATTATGGGTTCGTATTGTTTATTACTTTTAATTACATCATGATATCATCCCATATATTTTACTACTAATATTTTACTCCTATTTCTATTCCTAATTCTTCTTTAACTTTATTCCACTCTGCAGTTGGAAGCATTTCCGTCCAATTTCCGCCGGAACAAACCATGTCCCTCTCTGCAAATAAGTCAGGAGTTTTGCAGCCGCAATGAGAGCACTGTCCTTCTTTTAAACACCGTTTACAATCGGCGAAACTTTCTCTCCAGATTATTTGCTCAATGTAGGACTGAAAGTCTGCCTTCGGAATTTTAATTGTATCCTGAGTTTGAGATCTCAAGAACATGCCCCATTTACCGACGTTAAAGACATCCTTTAACCCGCGAAGTTTTAAATTTGTCCAGATACTCATGGTCTGAACTTTGCTTTAATCTTTAAATCCGGGATCAAATAAGTTAACTTGTCATCTTCCGTAGGATTGTCGAATCTATCGGGCATTGAAAACTGATATCTCTCCCAGTGCTTATGAATATTTGATATCTTTTGAGGAATATCACTTGGTAAATGAGCTAAAGAAGACTTACCGCCCTGCCTTGCGTACGTGTTCATGGCATCTAAGAACTCAGGATTAAACGAATTACCAACCACATCGTCGTATGGAATGGTATAGAGATCTCCTTCGACTAAGGCCTTTGCCGGATCACAGGTTTTACCAAGTTTTATAATCATTACTATAGGATACATTTTATCCAATATAGCCTGTGATTGTTTAATCGGCTGCTGATTTAAAGGACTTGTAATCCAAATGTCGTGTTCGCCAAATAAAGGATTTCTTTTTATAACATCCTCACGGGGTTTAAATGTAAAGAGTCTAACAAGAACTTCCTGCCCCAACGGTTCGTACCGATCATAGTTCTTAAAATAAGAACGGTCTTTGGCAAAAGCATTTATACAGACATTAAACTCTTCTTTGAGTTCTTCAAGTGCCTGTGCCTTGTCTTCTGTGGCCTTCTTGGCTGCAATAGCGTCTTCCTCACGCCGCTTCTCCATACCCTCCTCGTAAATGTTAATTATAGGAGTTTCCTTATTCTTGTTGCCAAATTCATCTACTATCAGTTCCTTGCTCATGTTATTACTTCTTTTATCTTATCTCCTGCTATGTCTACTTCCAGACTGTCTATCCTCTCCGCCAAATTCGATGTATGGAACATCCAACATCTCTGATATCCTTTCTGCAGCTCCGAGAATGTACGGTTTTAAATCTATTACGTCCCTAACCTCCGTTGAAGTGGGACAGCACATTTGTAAATGAGAAATGTCGTGGCCCTTCTTACTAAGTTTGTCTAACTTATCTAAGATAGGTCCAGGATCCCAAGGTCTTACTAAGCCTTTTGAACATACATCCAAAAACTGGATTAACAACGCCACCTCCGCGTACTCTACTTCTGTTCTTATTGCCATTCGCTCTTTAATTTACTACTGCTTCTTCTAATGATTGGTCTATCTTTTCTTGGAGATCTTCTATCTCCTTTATGCCACTTGTTTTATCCAAGAACGCCCTTGTCATGACAGGGAAATTATTTCCCATGTATCTGAAATTATCCTGACCTCTTTGCCATGCTTTATAATGGGCTGCTTCCTTATTTCTTTGATGGGTGGCGAACCTCTTCGCCATCTCTCTTAATTGCTCCTCGTTTGGCTGCTCAAGATTGAACTCATAGATTGCGTCCTTTATTTGCTCATCAGTCTTATCAGTTGAATTTTGAATGGCTTCTCTTTTAGCCAAAGTGTCGGCGATAAAGCGAGCTTCAAAGTATTCAATTTGACGAGCCTCATAGGCTCTTCTTGTCTGAGGGGTTATCAAGCTTCCCATGTACGGCGAAAGTCTTTTTCCTGTAACGCCATCTGTTTCCTTTCTCAAGGTTATACCCTTTCCAAATCTCGCTTGTCTGGTCTTTCGCCCAACGATCACGCCGGAATTTTGATTGTAATGGCTTGGGTTTCTGTTACTACTTCTTACTTTCTGGTTTGGCAATGTACTGTGGTTTTTTAATGTAATCAATACTTTTCTTCTTCTTACTCCAGAGTTTCCAGGTTTCTTCGCCTCGACCTTCTTTTGCTAATCTTTGTCTCACCGGCCAAAGCTTCTTTACCTTGGCAATTAACTTGTCTCGATCGTAAGAACCTCGATGCATGTAGAAAAATGACTTATTAAGATCAAAGTTCAACTTTCCAATTGTAGGTCTAAAAGTTCCAAAGTTGGTTATCTGTATCTTCGGAAGCCTCTCGTCCTCGATCATGGCCTTCAGGGTAATAAAGAAGTAGTCGATTATTTCTTCTAATTCTAAATCTGTCAGCTTATGCTCCTTAGCAATTTGCTTTAATTCTGGTTCTAACTTCTTTAGAAAAGTAGTAGGTCTTGGCTTTAACCTTGCAACTGCCTTTTGTTCAGACGTTTGCACAGGTTTAACAACAACCTCACCATCAGATTTCTCAGCACTCACTATCTAACTCTCTTTAACAAAACATACTTCTGATCTTCGTCAATCGATTCATCAATGGTTATCTTCATTCCAAAGTACTCCTCAAGGTCTCGCTGGTTAGGTTTTCGGCCAAGTTCGTCATACTCGGCCTTAAATTCATAGTCAAAATCTTCTATAAGCTCTTTCTTGCTATCTGAGTTGAGACATATGTACTTAATTTCACCGAGCAGGTTTTCACCCTGTATCTCCGTCATTATCTGGTCTATGAAGCGCATTGTTATTTGAAACTACTAATTTAAACTCAAATGAGTCATGTTCTGTTTTTATATCGTAGAATATTCCAGGCATCTTTACCTGCCGACCTTCTTTGTCGTATTTAAGCCACTTCTTGTTAGCAATCAACGTTATATATTGGTTAATTACCTTCTTGGATATCTTAAAATTGAAATACTTTTTGTATATTTGTACCGCAGCTTCAGATATTGGATTATCAATTCCAAGGTTAATATGAACAATAGTAGAAACAAAGAAATCCTTTTCCCTATCTGTCAACCAGAACTTCTTCTTGATGTCAGACGCAGAGTATATGTCTATGATCTTCCTAATGTATACAGTTTCATCCACATACTCATGGGAACTTTCACAATAAGCTTTGTCTCCCTTTCTACTAAACTCCATTTCTAATACAAATATAGTAAACAATTTCCAGATAGTCTAAAATTTCCCATAAAATTTATGAAAAAAGTCATTTTTATTGCTGACGGACACACCTACTGGCTGGATGCAGAGGATTCTCTATCTAAAAATCCTATACCGCAAAAACCTGGTCAGATTGTTGAAATTCCGAGCGTTGGATCTGTCTATGGTAAGTATTTCCCAGAATTTGATACTCAGTACTGGCTTACAAACGGAACATTGAAGGTTTTAATGGAGGATAAACTTAAAGAGCAAAGAAAATCAATAGGCGGGTTTAAGCCGCCGGCAGAAGCGGTGTTTGGTCCATTACTACCACTGGTATCTCCAGAAGAATTCTTCAAAAAAAGGGTAGAACTGCAGTCACATTGGAATTTTAAAGGTAAAAACTCATGTTTTTTAGGCTCGAAGTTTCACAAAAAGCTTGAGAATCAAGCAATTGCGAGTGGATTTGTGATCAATCCTTGGACAAGTGAGAAATTTAAGCTCATTCATGATGAAAAATGGTTTGATAATGAGTCAGTTTGTGAGGATCTGTATGATTTGGAAGATGGAGCCTACGCGGAGTTACTTGTATTTGACTTAGATCTGAATATTGCCGGGCAAATTGACGAGTGTTTTATTAAAAGTCGCGGTAAAACCAGAAAGGTTTGGATAAATGACCATAAAAGTAATGAGGAAAAGCCGTCTACATCATCCCCAGATTGGGCATGGGGTCCACTTAAGCATTTAAACGCCTCAAAGCATAGCAGGTATTCAATGCAGTTGTCTACGTATGGCTATATTTTGCAAAAAGCTGGATTTGTAGTTCAAGATATTGGATATACGTTCTACAAGAACTATGACGAGGCTAAGAAGGAGCATATTAAAATAAAACCTCTTTTCGCCGAAGTTGAAGCCATTTTAGCAGAGTCCGCATTGTCGTAATCACCACCCAAAGGTGGGCTATTTGTACATCAAAATGCAATTTCGTCGATTAAAAGCATACGTTGGTCGAAAATATGTTAAAATATTACCTACTTATCAGAAATTCTTTGTAACTTCGTACTTTCTGCGTTCGATACCACTCACTGCTGTTGAAATTCTCAGTACCTTCGAATTCAAAAGACAGTTCCTTCAATATCTCACTCCGTTCGTAATCTGTCTGCAGCAGAGCAGACTGCTGAGTCTGCTGATTTGTATTATAGTTTAGTTGTATTTATGAATTTTTCCCCACAGGAAAATTCATTTAACTATATAAATAGTTCTCAGCAGATAGATTTCTGTGGGAAATCTATAATTAAGCTATATAAACAGCAGCAGTCCGGCTTTTCGCCGGATATCAGATAGTTTAAAGAAAGAAATAAATACTCACTAAACGTTCGTATTTATAAAGAAAGAACTGCTGCTGATTTGTGTAAGACCCTAAGTCTATCATTTTCAAAAATAATCCATTAAAACCTTAAAACCTTAAAACCTTAAAAAGTTCACCATTAAAACATTTCCATTAAAATTGGAACTTATTTCATTAAAACTATGTTATAGCTATTGAATGTCCAAGATAGATTTAGAATTTAAAGTATATACAGACGGAGCTTGTAAGGTCCATTCTACCAAGCGTGGTGGATGGGCATATAAGTTGCTTAAGGTCATTTCTACCGGCGAAGAGGCTGAGTGGGGTGAATCTCTTGGTGGATCTTGTGATACAACCTCGCAAAGAATGGAACTAACTTCGGCGATTAAGGCCCTTGACCATCTGTGTGACATATTTGACTCCAACCCTATAAAGGTCACAATACATTCAGACTCAAAATATCTTGTAAATGGTTTTAATTTGTATCTAAACAAATGGAATACAAATGGTTGGGTTACTTCATCCGGAAATGGGGTTAAGAATAAGGATCTTTGGTTGCAGCTTTCTGAATATAGCTCTATACTCGATTTGGAGTTTAAATGGACTAAAGGGCATGCTGATGATCATTGGAACAACTACGTGGATAAATTGGCGGACAAAGCCTGTTACTTTCCAGCAACTACACTTTAATTACGTTATAAAATAAAAATGAGAAATATAAAAAATACAATAGTAAATTCAGCCTCTGGAGAGGTTGAGATCATCGGCGATAACGAGTTCGTATCATTGCCGCCGTTCGTAGTTAACGACTTAAATCCTGTATTAGCTTTCGAAAGTGAGACAATTGACTGGGGAACTGCGATGTTGAGGATCCCTCAAATACATTCGGAGTTTAAATTAACTGGAAAGGGTGTTAAAGTTGCTGTAATTGACACGGGGGTAAATAAAGACCACCCGGACATAAAGGGCGCAGTAATTGAAACACATAATACAACATCCGAAGGATATTCTGCTACCAACGGACACGGTAGTGGGACCTGTGGTATAATTGCTGCCCGTAAGAACAATAGGGGTATTTTATCAGTAGCCCCAGATTGTCAGATTATCGCCATAAAGGCCTTACATGAATCAGGAAGCGGTTCTATGGTTGACATTGTAGAGGCTATAAACTTGGCGATTAATCGAGGGGCTCATGTCATTAATCTGAGTCTTGGTGGGTCTTCTACAATTCCGAGCTTAGAGCAAGCTGTCAACCTTGCTGCCTCTCGTGGTATATATGTTATCTGCGCCGCCGGAAACTCAGGAACAGACAATTCAGTAGGATATCCTGCGAAATATCCAAAAGCTCTTGCTGTGGGAGCTATGAATAAACAGCGAAAGACCAGTGCCTTCTCTTCACGGGGTCTTGAGGTAGATATCGCGGGTCCGGGGGAAAGAATCCTGACTTGTTGGAAAAACAATAGTTACGCTACAGTAAGTGGTACGTCTTTCGCAACTCCTTATCTGTCGGGATGTTATGCATTATTTGTTCAAGCCGGTATAAAACCGACGCTTGAGATTTTAAAAGATCTGTCAGTAGACATCGATGATCCCGGACATGATGCAAAGTCTGGATATGGCTTTATAGATCCGTATGCTATTATTAAAAAATACAAGAAAAAGACAACTGCCCATTCTCCAGAAGATGAACAGCCCGATGTGGAGCGACCTAACGTAGAGCAACCCGGTGTTGAACAACCATCTCAAGAGCCTACACCGCCAATAGCTCCGCCCATGACTCATATACCCTGCGCAGCACCTCCTGCGTTTATTTCCCCAATTTCTATTGGAGAAAAGGAAGTTACGATCTCTTGGCAGTCCTCGGATACGGCTTTTAATTATACACTTGAATACAAGCAAGAAGACAGTACAGGTGAGTGGATATCTGAGATTGCAAGGCAGCCAAATTTTACAATTATTGGTCTTAAACCCAGCACCCCATATTTTGTCAGGGTTCGTTCTAATTGCTCAAACGGCATTAGTCCTTACTTGGGGGCTCAGTTTACTACTAAATCTCCTTGTCCAGAGTGTCCACCGGCTGCGATTGTAAGCCTGGGTAGTTTGTCACAGGCTGTTGACCTCATAAATGAGTTTCTTATTGCGAACCACGACGTATAAAACAAACAATGAGCAACAGCATTATTAGGTTTATATCATTGCCTGACCTGTGTCTTGGGTTTGAGTTCATATTGAAATATCAACACGGTCCAATCTCACAAGGGACCTTGGCCTTTAATATACTGACTGCCACCCCTCTATTGGGGTTTGATAGTCAAGGCAATCATGTACCTGATGACAATAAGTACATGTTTGTAGATGGGGACGGTCATCAGGTTGAGTATTCGGATGATGCGGTTATTCTTGCATCAGGTTCTATTTTCCCAGCGATTAGACCTGAATATCATGCAGAGGACGGTATTGATTTTATTATATCTTTTCATAACTCTGCTGCAATGTTTCGCCGGGAATTTAAGGCATTTTCAGAACTTGTATCATCAGATTTCTTCACTAAGATCTATAAAGAGATAAAAACTACGAATAATAATGGGAACTAAGAAAATGAGATACCAATTCGCCAAGAACCCCCTAAAGGGAACTTATTTTACTATACTACGAACACTCAGTTCTAAATCAGATGCTTACCGTGATTTGCTCATTGAATTTGATTCTAATAGTGCTTCACATAAGTTTGAAATTCTGCAGGTTGATGATGTTCTTATACTTGAGAAGGATTTAATTGGCCAAAACATCGACAGGTATTTAATTGTGGATAACTGTGTTTCTCCCGGCGAATCTCAGAGTATTATAACCGTTAGAGGTTTTAGTACAAGCCTATATGGCGTTCCTCAGTTTGAGAGCGGTGATAGGTTGCTCTTCCTGGCCAGAGTAGAAGAAGTAGTAGAAGTAGTAGAAGAAGTAAAAGTAGTAAAAGAAGAAACCAATGCCTAAATCGCGGAATAGACCAAATCATAAACAGAAAATAAACTCACGTAGGGTTCGTAATGAGTCCTTTAGAAACTCTTTTTTTAACTCTACTTTCAAGTCACAATCTAATAAAACAAAGACATTGGAGCAAACTGAATTAAATGTTATTACACAGGAAAATGAAGATATAAATAGTGAACCAGTATCCGAAGCCTCTGAAATGAGCCCTTCTACTCATCGAGTAAACGTCAATGGGGTGGGGGAGAACGAAGGCACTCCCCCTTCTGGTTCTTTTTTCATAGACACTGGTGAAACGCCTCTCAAGAAAGAACGTCATGTGTATATTAATGCAGAAATTGTAGATTGAAATAGAATGTTAAAAGTTGTTTCACGTGGAACTTTCGCCGGATAATAAACGTTATACAAAACATGGACTTGATATTAGATCAATATTTCACAGTATGCGGTGATAAAAACAGCTTCACCTTGAAGTATTCAAGAACCTATACGGACGTAGACGGCAAGGCGGTCCACAGCGCAGATCAGTGGTATTACCCAACGATTAAGCTATGCTTGGAGTCTTACATTGACCGAGCAATAGGGGGTCTTTCGCCGGCGCACGGTGTTTACATGGCCGATCAGATCATTGGCGAGATAAAGAGAACAATGCAGGTAATAAAAGAGCTAAAAATAGAAAACAAGTGGTAGATTTCATGTTTAGGGATAGGTGGTTGAACTCACATGGGAGTGTTTTTAACCTCTCACTTTGGCGGGAAATAAACGAGATCCTCCATGACCGAATCGGCAAAAGTGAACATAGCTTTACTTCTGCATCTGATAATATCGAATCTCTTGTTAGAGCCTTTGCAGAGGATTACGCTGAGTCAAAGTTAGATGCTTTCATCGATGATCATTTTCCGGATAGTTCTTTGAATGGAAAGATCACAGGATCTATAGCCGTTGACCCCAATGATCTGCCGGGTGTTGATGGCTCTTGTTTTTACATGAGTGGCGGGGAGTTTGGCTATACTCCAGAACTTTCCTATGCACAAAAGTTAAAATATAAAAAAACATGAAATACATTTTATTATTATTATTATCACTGGGTTTCGGGGGGATGTTAACCGCCCAGAACACAATCAGACAGGGATTCGTCACACGGATGGTCGATGCCGACACCTACATTATAAAAACCCTCTACGGGGGCAACCCAGACTCTACAATAAGGGTTAGGGTCGTAAACGTCGATGCTCCTGAGATGAAGTCTATACCTAATCGTAGAAAGGCTCAGGAGTTCTCTCAGGAAGCTACTGACTTTGTAAGTGCGTTGATTCTAAACAAGGAGGTTGGTGTAACACTTTATGGTCGGGATAACTTCGACCGAGTACTGGCTTTCATCAGAATCAACGGGGTACGTTTGGACGACATCATGTTGAGGAACGGCATAGGTTGGTCAACGTATGAATATACGCCGGGTAAGAAATATGCGTTTGGCAAGAAATTAGAAGCTCAGGCGAGGAAAGAAAAGCTGGGATTGTGGGGGAAAGAAAACCCGATTGAGCCTCGTGTATATAGGAAAGTAAAAGACAACCTGTAAGGATCTTTACAAGTTTATAGTTGGTTTATAGTTGGTTTTAGTTAGGTTTTAAAGTAGATAAAAGGCAGTCCGAAATGGCTGCCTTTTTAATTTATACCGGTATTGTATACCTGGTGGCGGTTAAATCCGACAGTAACGTCCTTTTTAGCGGATAATGTGCGCTATAGCCGACATCATGAGATCTTCGTGTGTCAGCTATATATCTCGCGTTATTTGGCGGATAGAAAGACCCTGCGCCCTAAACTATATCACACATCTATCACCATCACAATAAAGAGGAGCAGAACTATCCTCACCAAGGCCTTTAAAAACAATTGGTTTAATACCCTTCTGTAGCTTCTCATATCGTTCTTTAGTAATCGCCTCATACGGCATCTGAGCATAAGCTCCAAGTTCGATCTTTGGCAAAAATGAAATAGACTTCAAGTCGTATTTAAAATAGTCCAGGATAATTGGAATCTGGGAAGCTTCCTCTGGCTTAAACACGCCCGTAAATGATACTTGATTGTCCGTCCACCACTTTTGCAGGAAAACGGCTAAAGACGTTTGCTCCCATATAGACACCTGACTTATATTCTTACCAGTATTGTGTATCGGGAATTCTACGACCATCGAGGAGTCGTCAACTACATCGAGCTCTACATGCAGTCCTGCTTTCTTAATAGCCGGCAGAAGCTCGCTGTTTTTTGCAATTCTTATTCTACGAATATAATATTCGAACTCAGCAAAATGGCAACCGGGATTTACACCAGCGAGAAGAGACACACTTCCACTGGGTTTTAAGGCTGTTGTTTTAATGCTCTTTGGTATTCCCAACCAAGCTGAATATTTATCGTCCCATTTGGCTATTTCTTTATAGCCAGTATCCAACCACACCCGAAGGGTTTCAAGTGAGTGCTTGTCTAAGAAGTTAGTCACTCCAGATACGGAGGTTCCTATTCGTCGATTCTTCTTCTGAACTCTATTGGTTTCTGGCCATGAGGTGTTAACCAACGTCACACTCTTACCAAGCAAATAAGCAAACTTAAGTGTCCGAAGGAAGTCTTCTTTAGAGTCAGCTCGTGATATAAAACACTCTTGCAAATTACAAAGCTCCTGTGAGGAAATTGAAATTTCCCCGCAGGGGTTTGTTCCTTGAACTTTTCGATCTTTGTAATCTGCAGGATCACACATACGGGAGTAGGCTCTCATGTTATCTAAGAACACGTAACCCGGCTCTCCATTTATAGCTGTTTGCTTACCAAGTTCTATAAAATCAGAGTTGTTATCGACAAACACTGAATTGTTAGATGTCCACCCCCATGAGGATCTATACGCCATAGAGCCCTCGTACTGTTGGGTCTCGGAGTTCCAGGAATAGTCTTTAATCTTTCTATACTCCTCATTGTTATCTGGACCTATGCAGATCAATGCACTGCGTCTAACGTTTCCTGCCACTACACACTGACCGATCATGTTCATGATATCCGCAATAGCCGTAAGGCTAATAGGTTTACCATTGAGTTTATTTAAGATCTCGGTTGCCTGTTGGTGTAATTTAATTAAAGGTCCGGCCCCAGAAGAAGTACCTCCAAATCCCTTTATCGACACCCCCTCTGGGCGTATTTCACTGTAATCAAACTTAACTACCGGCAGAGAACTTCCAAAGTGTTTAGAGAAATAAGAACTAAGTAGCTTATCGAGACTCTCAACCCAACCCTCTCGACTGTCGGGTACAACAAAGATTTCTATATTATCTGACTTGAGTGGCTTATTCACGACCACCTCTCCAGCACCTTTCAAATCGAAACCTAAGCCGACTCCCGTCATTGACATATCCATAGTAAACAAAAATGGTTTTGTCGATTCCTTTAGTGACTTGGCCATGTTATCTGTGGACACAAACGCACAGTTAAACAGGGCTTGGCCTATCTTCCTCTGATGTACTATCTCTGTTCCGAGAGCCCACAACATTCGACCGGGGGGAAGAAACTTTATGGTAAAGATTCTATCGTACATTTCCTGAGCCGAACGTTGCGCTTTCTTCTGATTCCAACCAAGTTCATTATGATCAATATGATCCTTCTGTAGGGAGTAACACCCCTCTACAACCCGACGAACCGTCTCATACCACTCCTCCTTTGTCCCATCGGGTTTCAATCTTGAGTACGTACGCATGTATGTCAACATACCCAGACCATTAAATCCAAAGTCAGGTACGATATCCTTATATGTCGCCACAAAGGCATCTTCTAAATTAAAACTCAGCATTTATATATTATTTATTTACTTATTTACTTACTTGCTTACTAACTAACTTATTTATTTTACTACGTCTTTACTGAACTTAGACACCCACCAGTTATAGATCTTATCTACCGTGGTTTTATTACGGATGTACCGTATAAATATCAGCTTATTATCTGGATCGGGTTGTATGTCATAGACCGTCAGGGTTCTTAATAGGGGGTCTTTAATGATTGGTATTGCCACGGCATTAAAGTCTTCTTCCGCCAAATAGACCTTTAGATCTGGACCGAACTTGGCTATTAGTGACTTCTGGGCCTTAGCCACTATTGTACAGCTCAGGGCTTGTCCTGTAACTGACGGATAGTAATAACGATCACCCGGCAGGGCTATGCCAAAGGGCGTGATATTCAAGGCCTTGACCTTGGCTCTGAGAGGGGGGTCCGATACAGCCAAATTCGCGGGAGTTAAAAGGTTTTTATCCATATCCCAAAGTTACAACAAAAGACACTAATATACAAATCCAAAATGTACTAAATTAAAAATTGGTGTACTATCTTATAAAACTGAGAATAAAATAAAACATCCGGTCAATGCGCAGAGGCTGTAACGGACTGACCGTATGTGTATAGATATAGGGTATACACATATATAGAAAACGCCCCCAGAGGTAGGGGTATCCGTTACGCAGCACCGGGGGGCTTGGCCGGTTTTCGGAACTACCCCCCGGTCTTCAGACTTTCGTAACTTTTGCGGAATTACCCAAACCTTTGCAAAATGGCTTAATCGATCGCTATGGCTATAACTGTGACTATATAATATAATGTATCTTACTTCAATCACAACTAACTTACTGTTATATTAGATAAGGCTTGTTATTTATATTATACTAACTAATGTGTATTATTTTCGATCGAGTAAGTTGTTCGTTTGTTATTGCGAATGGCTTTATACCGGCTGCATGGTCCAGGTCCAGGGCTCCAGGTCCAGGTCCAGGTGCATGGTCCAGGGCTCCAGGTCCAGGGGCTGCAATTTTGGCCACAACAAACTATTTTATTCTAACTTAAAAAATTAACACTCTATTAACATGATCTTAACTACTAACTTATTTTAGTTAGTATATCTTTGTAATGTCAATT
>Ga0163144_10002087_pt1 | contig 46619 bp, 40 predicted proteins | sample OliLak19BULKMAT1_FD_123175 | JGI IMG/M metagenome (GOLD analysis project Ga0163144, IMG submission 123175) | Freshwater microbial mat bacterial communities from Lake Vanda, McMurdo Dry Valleys, Antarctica - Oligotrophic Lake LV.19.BULKMAT1 | ecosystem: Environmental > Aquatic > Freshwater >... | reverse complement strand
TTTTTTCCAGTTTGTTGGTTCTGCTGTGGATCCTCATTTGGATTCAAAGAAATGTTTCTTTGAGCTGATCTGTTTTCTAAAGCCTTCTCAGAATATTGGTTTTGGTTTGTTTCATGCATTGGGTAGTCGTGGTCAGGCCGGTCTGATTGTTCATTGGCTTGGTTTTTAGAATTCCAATCTGAATCTGTTTTGGAGCCCGGTCTATTTACTGATTTATCTTTAGAATCAAAAGAAGGATCCGGGTTAGATTTCAGAATATCCGCATTTAATTTTTGTTGGTCTGTTTTAGGAGTGTTTTTAAAACCATTAGTGGTTTTCTGAGTGGACTTGTCATTCGTTTTTTGATAGCGTTTATCCATTTGTTTGTTTTCCATGATAAATTTATTTTATTAAATTATAAAATCAATCTCACCTGGTAAAGGTGATTGGTGGGGTGGATCAATACCTTATAAGATTTGGAAAAAGAAATACACGATTAAAACATTTAACTTTATTTCCTGTTAAAAATATCGTTAAAGAAAAATTTATTAAACTACGCTCATAGTGAATCAATGAATTAGTGATATGTATCGCGGATCACCATTGACCTCAATGGCCTGTCTAAAATCTTATCCGATTAGGGTGCTGTAAATATCATCCTCACCTTTCCCTTTTGTATAAAAAAAATCCTTCAGTGGAAACCGAAGGATCACCAATCAACCAAAACCCCGGCCGATCTCTGATCTTTAATCTGGATAACCATCCTCCTTCCGGAGCCTCCAGCCGGTATGCCGAAAGCCGTAAAGTAAAAACCAGCAGCCGCAAGCCCCGTCACAGATGCCGAGCCAGGGAGCCAATGATATCGGAATGGTCATATCAGAAAATGACAGAGCCAAGCTGGTATAAAGATGAGTATTTAAGGAAACAGTACTTTCCATGCTTTTGATTTCTTAAGAGCGGAGATTATTTCTTTGTCATTTCTGGTAGTTTGTCTTGCACCATATTTATATTCTTTGATGCTGGGATGTTCAAACACGAATTTATCACCGCACATATGGATCTGAAGGATCAATGGAACCATGCGGATTTCTTTCTTTTCAACAAGTTCTTGTTTGCTTTTTTCATCAAAGATATTGTCAATAACCACCGGTTTAAATTTAAGGGTCAATTTGGTTTTTGCCACAGTATATCTTCCTGTAAGATAAGTTTCATGAGACAGGCACCGGTCAACGAGGGTAAATTTGGTTTTTGATAAAAAAATCAAATCAGAAGCGCAACAATCGCATGGGGCGGTGACTTCACATTTTTCCTTCAGAAAATGATCAGACAAAAGGTAAACCTGACGTGAAAACTTTTGTCCGGAAACCAGGTCCGGAACTAAAAGAAATAAAATCAGAAAGATTTGAAGATTCATAGTTAATATATTTTAGTTACTGATTTTTAATAATGCTATTATTCGGTTTTTTGCCAAACCTCCATATTTAAGTAGTCATCAATATACTTTATTTTAAGCGGTTATAGCAAAATCAACGAAAGCGGTTACTGCATCCGATTAACCTGCACTTTTCTTGTGTTAAACGTTTTACCAGGCTTAAGATTAAGTTAAATCCCGAACTATCATAAAAATGCAAAATCCAGAACAGACTTTCTAACCGTATGTATCGCTGAAATTAAATTTTAAAACAAAAAAAAACAAAAAGTATGAAAAGTATTGGATGGCTGATTATGGCCTTATTGATCAATGTAAGTGGTTTTGCTCAGGGCAAGATGGAAAAAACGGTAGAAGTAGGTGGAGCCCCGATGTATCCTTCAAAAAACATCATTGAAAACGCAGTTAATTCAAAAGACCACACTACCCTGGTCGCTGCTGTTAAAGCAGCCGGACTGGTTGAAACCTTGCAATCAGCAGGTCCGTTTACCGTTTTCGCACCGACCAATGATGCCTTCGCCAAGTTACCGGCAGGTACCGTAGAATCCTTGTTGAAAACCGAAAACAAAGACATGCTGGTTAAAATCCTTACCTATCACGTAATAGCCGGGAAATTTGATGCTAAGGCTATTGCAAATTCTATTAAAGAAAACAAAGGACAGGCTTCGTTTAAAACGGTGGCTGGGGGAATGCTGATGGCCAGTATGAAGGGCAATGACCTTATACTCACAGATGAAAAAGGTGGAATGTCTAAGGTGACTATAAAAAACGTACTGCAGAGCAACGGCGTGATACACGTCATTGATTCAGTCGTTTTACCTAAATAAAATTTATTAGTTATTTGCCTGTAAATCAGGGAGCCCAATGCTGGTTCCCTGATTTTTTTTATTTTAGGATATGAAAGTTAATATCGTGCACAAACATCCGTTGGTTATCCGTTGGATGCACTGGATTAATTTTCCGTTGTTAACCATCATGATCTGGAGCGGTGTCCTGATTTATTGGGCCAATGATGTGTATGAAATTCGAATCGGAAAACTGGTTTTGTTTAATTTTTTCCCGGAATGGTTTTACAAGCTCTTTAATTTACCCTACCGGCTGAGCGAGGGCATGGCCTATCATTTTGTTTTCATGTGGCTTTTTTTTATAAACGGAGCTTTGTACGTAATTTATACTTTAGTGTCGGGGGAATGGAAATACCTGATTCCACAGAAAAACAGCTTAGCGGAAAGCTTGCAGGTGATTCGTCATAATCTCGGACTGATTAAAACCCTTCCTCCGCAAACCAAATACAATGGCGCACAACGCATTGCCTATACTATGATCGTTATAATGGGCTTGGGTAGCATCCTGACGGGTTTAGCGATTTATAAACCAGTTCAATTGCAATGGTTGACCAATCTGTGCGGTGGTTATGAAGCGGCCCGGGCTGAACACTTTTTCCTGACCATTGGATATGTATTGTTTTTCTTTGTCCATCTTTTTCAGGTCATCCGGGCAGGCTGGAACAATTTCAGGGCTATGGTCACCGGTTATGAAATAGAATCCTCAAAGGAAGAACCAAAATGAAAAAAACAGAAATACCCGAAAGCGATTTACCTAAGTACTCCCGAAGAACCTGGATAGCCATGATCCAACTGGTTTTGTATTCCGGGTTGGGATATGCAGGCTGGCGGTGGCTGAGAAAACAACCCCCCGATGGTGGAATATTGGGGGGTATTCCCGAGCCCTTGCGGAAAGGCCTGGAAGCCAATGAAAATTTATTCACCCGCTATTATGACCAGCATCGGTTGGTGAAGGAATATCCCCAGTCAAAGGCCGCCAGGGACGTCAGGGTAAATGGCAATATTGGTCAGGATGCATCTTTCGCCACTGAACCTTCATGGTCCCTGACGGTACAAAAAACCAATAGTGAAATCCTGGACATCAAATTGGCCGAAATACAACGATTGCCTAAAACCGAAGTCATATTCAATTTTAAATGTATTGAAGGTTGGAGCCAGATCAGTTGGTGGGGAGGTGTGCGTTTGTCAGATTTTTTAAAAGCATTTTCTTTGGAGAAAGAATCGACGTTTAAATATATCGGCATGAGCACACCGGACACCGAGTATACGGTTGGAATTGACATGTTGAGTGCCTTACATCCCCAGACCATACTGGCTTATGAAATGAACAGACAACCCCTGGTATTGGAACATGGAGCCCCGCTGAGATTGATCATTCCGGTAAAGTATGGTTATAAATCATTAAAACAAATTGGTACTATCTATTTTGATAATGAAAAACCGGCCGATTATTGGGCTGTGAGAGGATATGATTATTACGCGGGTCTTTGATTTTTCGTTTTGGTATACATCGTCCAGGAAACGATCAGAAGTTTCATTTAATGCAGTCTGATCAAAGCTTTAAAATTGATCGCCTCAGGATCTTTGAGGAATCCACTTTCCGTATTCGGACTAGGAACATGGATTGTTCCTGACTAAGCATATCATATCATCCTATCAGAAATAAAAAACCAGATTATAAGCTTGACTTTATCTGGCCTTGGGTATGTCGGATTCCACCTTGAGAGACACGCTCAGGAATGCCTGCCAGCCCGATTTGCGGTCCACTAAGGCTACCACAGAATATCCAGGTCTGGCCAGGCTCAATTTTTCCTGCGTAGATTAGGCAAGCAGGAGAGATCTGCTATGGGTTTTTGACCCTCCTGGATTATACTGTTCGATGTAGGATTTTTTTTTCAATATTTTGTATTACATTAGTTTTTTGAAATAAAAAATGCCCAAATTAAGATTTACTCTCGTTCTGGGTTGGATTATATTTTAAATCCCATTCTTAATGTGCATTCACAAAATGTAAAATCTATTTCAAAGTAATGTCAAATATATACACCAGTGAATATTCAATCCGACTTTTTTGAACCTTTATACACCATTCTAAGCCAATGCTAACGTCTTCAAAAAGAGCCAAATTGCACCAAGCCATCAAGGCTTATTCCAAAAAATACCTGACCGGCAAGAGCTTTGAACTTGATGAATCAGGAACAAGGCTTATGATCAATTCCTTTCTCACCGATGTATTGAGCTTTGCCCCAATAGAAGAAGTTAAGACCGAATACATGATCAAGGGGACTTACGCAGATTATGTGGTTCAGGTTAAAGGGGTGAGGCGGTTTTTGGTCGAAGTCAAGGCCCTTTCATTCAAATTATCAGAAAAGCATTTGAGGCAAACCATCAATTATGGGGCAAATGAAGGCATAGAATGGGCCATGTTGACTAATGGAAAAAGTTTTGATTTTTACAAAATCCTTTTTACCAAACCGATTGAGTCCAGAAAAATATTTTCTATAGACTTGTCTGATCCAACTCAGATCAATGATTTCGTGAACCTGATTCAGTATATCCACAGGGATTCCATTGCCAATAAAGGACTTAATATACTCTGGAACAAAACCTGTGCTCTGGATCCTTTAAATCTCGCTGGAATCCTATATGCTCCCCAGGTGTCTAATTTTCTAAAGAAGACTCTTAACCGGAAATTCCGTACAAAATTTAGTGATGATGAGATACTGGCTTCTCTCAACCGGGTTATCCGCGAACCGATGGTATTAGAGGATATCAAGACTACTAGATTCAGTAAGTCCAAACGAAAACCCAAAGGCAAGCCTGTAGAAAATACACTCAGTGTATTAGAACCGGGCCAAACAGAAGAGAATTCATAAAACCTTTGAAACGATGAAAACAATCACCACCATCCTTCTTATGGCCATGGCGTTTCCAGCACTAAGTCAGGACTCGACCAATCAAAAAGATTTTCTCATCACACTAAAGAAGGCTATTTGGTTTTATCCAGGGGAGACATACCCTAGACCAGCTACTATCAAAAAAGATATACGCTTAGGCCGACAGAGCAGGTTTCATTTCAAGAGCGTTCTGGCTATGATTATTTCAAAGCGAAATACAGGAATCAACCAGGTTTTGTAGAGGCGACACAGGTAAATTTTGAGTTTCAAAACTTCGACATAGGAAACCAGCAAGTAGATCTCAAATCATTAATCATCAATACCGCAGGTTCCAGAATTCGAAAAGGAGCTAACGCGGTTATTATTGGAACCTTCATTTCGATTGGAGGCAGTGTAGCAGGTGTTCTTATTGCAAAGAATAGCGAGGATCTTGGTGTATTAGTGGCAGCTGGATCAGGAGCTCTAGGATTGATTATTAATTTGGCTGGTATGGGGGGAATCGCAAGTGATGGCAGGGCACTCCAGGAGTTTCGGAATTAACCCCCTGCCTCAAAACCTCTAAATAAATCCTTAAAACCAACTATGCAAATAAAATTACTCACATTCACTACATCCATGAATTCACCTTTTCCCATACTATCCATCATCATTGCATCACTTACATTCATTAATAACTCTTTTTCCCAGGAAGTTGTTATACCAAAAAGGGCAAACAAAATTATACTCCTTAACGATAAAACAGCAGAAGAAAATTTCACTATTTTAAAGCAGTCGTTAGCTGAAGCCGGTATTGAAGTTGCCAATCAAGACAAAGATATTTTTCAAATTAAAACAGGTGCAATTATTACCAAAGGCTTTGCAGGTGGCTCTGATGTATTCCTGCTTTTGAGTTGCAAGGATAGTTCGATAATAATTCGGGGTCAGCTCAGATCCTCATTGGTAATAACTAGTGGTAATGCTACAAGTGATAGCGCACTGGAAACTGTTTCCTATACCGGATTTAAAGGGTCAATTTATAGAAAGGCTTGGGAGGGTATGGATAATTTTGCACGATCATTAAATATTGATCGAATCTATTATGAAGTAGCAAAATAAGGAAGCTGGACGAATATAAATAAGTACCAAAAACATACAAGTAAACCTTAAAAACCATTCACATGAAATCACTTCTTCTTATCCTGGCATCCTTAGTCCTGGCCTCCTTCCAGCCTACTCAGGACACTAAAGCCCTGTATCACCTGATTTGCACCGGGAATTATTCAAAGTCGTATCACCGGGATTATGCTAGGACAAGTGATTACTGTAATGGCTTGAAAGGTGTGGATCTGAGGTTTATCAGTCTGGAAGCCAGTGAGGCTAAAGCAAAGAGGTCGGATCCATGTAATTGGTGTTATCGGGGTAATTAAGAAATAAGTAAATCAATAGACCAACCATATGGAAAATCAATACAACTCATTACAATCAATCTGGGCAATAGCATTAGACGAATCAGAACAGAAATTGTTTAATGAAACAAAAGCTTTCTCCTCCTCAAACTCATTTGAAAGAAACAGGGAAATCCTTCAATCAGTAGAAACCCTGACTAAATCATTAAAGGATTCAAAGAAAATCCCTGCTTCAAGGATTAATTATTTTACCAAACCAGAATATAACATCTCCAATCGTAAAAGATCGAGAAAAGAGATTTTTGAAGGAAATGGTACTTCAGGAGACGCTATCTATAGTCATCCGCAGTTTATAGAATACTTATTGTATTTTGTAAATGGAGCCAAATTACCGACGACAATTAAGGAGAAGGCAGAAGAATTAATTGTGAATGCCCATTTCAAAGACATGGGGTGCGGGGAATTCATTAAATATTTAAAGGACCATAAACTGATTCCAAAGGATCTTCAATCAAGAAATACATTTTCAGAAGAAATCTTTAAACTTGCAATCGATGCCAATTGCGACATTCATAGTGCCATTCGATTAAGAAACCATGTAAAAAATAAGCGCTAATTACATTACGACGCCTAAATTAATATCATTGCTTTTTCTAATTATGGAAGAAGATCAAACGGAATCTAGTGAAAGAAAAGGGTTGAATTTTAGGATTCAGTTTAATGAGAATTGGAATAACCCTACCTTCCTTTTCCTGACGGGATTTATTTTGTTTGGAATCATAATCTTAATATTTGATATTCATTTTAAATGGGACTTGCCGGATTTATTAGTTGAAGCCCATGGTGTCCTGTTAGACATATTCTTTTTTGGGATTATTTTTTCAATTTACGATTCATATAAACATAAAAGTGAAAATATTCAAAGATGGCAGGAAGAAATAGATGATTATCGTGATTGGGATGAAAAGGAAGCAACCTATAGAATTGCAGGAAACATTCATCGCCTAGTCAAGGCAAACATTATTAAATTAAATCTTTCCAGTACTTTTTTAATAGACGCAAAACTTTATGGTTTGAAATTAGTAGGAGCTGATTTTTCATATGCAAACTTAATGGGTGCAGGATTTGTAAAGTCTAATTTAAATGGAGCTATTTTTCATTTCTCTAATTTAAGAAAAATAACTTGGCACCATGCAGATTTGACTAACGCGATTTTGGATAATGCAATTGTTGATGAATTTACATATGGTAGTAAAGAGGAAAAAGAATATCTATTCGCATCTTTTTTTAACAAATTAAGCTATAGTCAAGTGGTTGGGATTGAAGAATTGGAAAAAAAATATACAGTTTACAGATATGTATTATCTACAACGGTACAGTTTAGAATTGTTACCAAAGCCGAATATCAAAGACTAATTACTCCTCCAATAATAACCTTAAGAAAGTAATTTTTTGAATAATCGGGGTGGACTGACAGGGGGTTGAAAGAGGAACCAAATTCAGCTTTGATGTTGATGGCACCTCAAACACCTTATCCTGCTGGGAATTTTATACTAACGCTTCCCAAATCTTCACTTTGCACCCCATTAGTCCAGTTAATGATCTCTTATAAATTCCAAAAATTCTTCCACGGAAACTTCCAATGTTCTAAGATTGATCCTTATTAAAAAGGGATGAATTTCCTTTTTATTTTGATTATGTGTTGGGAAAATAACAGGACGTTTTAACCCAGTTTTTTGCCACTTTTCGTGTTGTTTTGAGGCAATTTGTTCGCATCCTTTGCTTTGTAAGAAAGCCCTCCAAACTGAAAGTTTTACAGGTCCTAGCACGGAGCTCATGCAAATACCGGTATCTCTCGTACCTGATATCCTGGCATCAATTTCTTTTTCCTTGAAATTTCTAATTTAGGTGGAATGTAAGATGGTTTTGGCAATTTCCGGACAGTCCATCCATGGTCCAGAAGCATTTCAAACAAAGTTCCGTTATTAATACTCCATTCTATGGTTTCATTTACAATAGATTTGAGTGATTCGATCGCTTCTTCCTGAGAATCACCCTGTCCAGCTAAATCAAGACCTGGAGAATATGCAATTATAGAGCCCAATTCTTCGAAAAGTTCGACACTTAATGCAATGTCAGCCAAACTCTTATCGATTTCAATTCTGTTCATTTATAGATCAATTAATATTGGGACTCAATGTAATTTATGGCAGCCAAGTTGACCTCAAATATAACGGATTTGTTATACTAGTAGTTTCAAACTACAACGTAATTTAATAATACAATCCGATTCATTAAGCTACTGATTTTTAGAATATTATCAACAACCTAATCTCTCCTGACGACCTAAATATACCTAATCACCTCCTCCTCCTCCTTTTCCGATGCCTCCCAGGCATAGTACAGCTTTACCACATCACTCAACTTGATGTCCTGGTCTGAGTAGTAGCTGTTAAATGAATGGCAGGTGATGCCCCAGCTGCCGTATCGTGCCTGGTTAACTGCTTGATCAGTATCCCGCCTTTTTTTCCCTCCTAAGGACTATGATAAGATTCCTGGTACGTGAAGGTTGTTAGCCCAATGAAGATGTTGAAACTCCTTTTCATCATTTCATGATTTAGTCCAGCACCATTTTCAGATGCGGTATGCCATCTTCCAGGTAGTATTGATGGATATCTGTAAAGCCAAAAGAATTATAAAAAGTGGTGAGATAAGCCTGAGCGCCGATTTTGATTGGATGTTGGCCAAATAGTTGACGAACCTGCTCAATAGCATTTTGCATCAGGTACCTGCCAAAGGCTTTTTTACGGTGTTGCGGATGGACGACCACACGACCAATGGATAAAAAACCGGGATAAGGCATCCCGGCACCAAATAATCTGGCATACGCCACCAGTACTTCTTCATTAAATACCATCAGGTGATATGCAGACTGATCGTATCCATCCAGGTCCAGGTACAAGCAGTTTTGTTCCAGCATAAATACTTCCTGCCTGAGCCGAAGAGCAGCATAAAGTTCTTCTGGTGTCAATACAGAGAAGGGTTTACATTTCACAGATAAGAGATCGGGCATTGAGTTGTTTAATTCACTGAATTCCACGTACAATAAATTATTTTTTTTGAGCAATTGGAAATCAATATTTTTTTGGCAGGATTGCCTGATCTGCAGTAGTTTTAAATGTATAATAACCCTGTATGCCCAAATGTAACCCGGTGGCGGTCTGCACTTCCACCAGTTTATTGCACAGGATCGAATTGGAATGCAGAATGTGTTCGAAAGGCTGTACAAATAAATGTGGTTCCCGTTGACTTAAATTAAGTTTGGTATCCGTAATGAATTTTTGCAGGGCAAAATCCCAGGGTGTAAGATTAAAATCCCCGGCAATCAGCGTAGTGTGATTTTCTTTAACAGCCCATTGAGCCACGGAATCTAAAAAAAACTGCACCTTATCAAAATCCAGTTTGTTCATTCTTGGCAATACGTGACATCCAAAAAACTGGATGGTATCAGTCTCTACTTTCAATTTTAATTTCACCAATGGTATCTGGTAAGCGCGCGAGGTATCGGAATACACCAGGACTTCATGGTCCAGAATAGGATACCTGGAAAAAACCATCATACCATAAGGGTCTATCCGTTTGAGTTCAACCTGATGAGGATATTGTTCTTTCAACGCATTTTTTAAGATGAGGGACCATTCCGGGGTTAATTCCTGAATATTTAGAATATCCGCTTCACTTTCAATCAGCCTGTTGGATAAGCTTTCAAATTCATCGGCTCCATAATTAATCACCACCTGACAAATACTGAATTCTTTTTCCTTGTTTGTAAAAAAAGTCTGAATACCACTGTTGCTTTTTGCTTTTAAAAACAAACACAAAACAGCACATAATGCCAGGCAGGTAAACATTATCCTCGGCCGGTTCAGTACCATAAACAACATGGAGGATCCTAAAAATATCAACACGGCTTCAAAGGCATAAGTGGTCAAATCTTTCAATGAAGGCCGGTCAGGGGTAAACAAGATTAACCATACCACAGCCAGCATCGAAATGATAATGCCGGTTTCTACCCAGGGATTTTTTAAAATATACTGCAGCTTTTTCATCCTATGATCCAGGAGTAAAGTTAAGTCCAAATGGCCATTGAATTAAATGCAAAAATCCAGCCCATTCTGTCCCCTGCCCTTTCCGGGCTTATTTACCTTAGTGCCAGGACCGTGGTGAGCCGTGAATTTATGGATTTTCCTTCCAGGGTCAGCGCCTGAATATTGAATATATAAATGCCCGTGGGGCAAAGCTGATTCTTCTCATCGGTACCGTTCCATTCGATATTTCCCTGATGATTAAGCACTACATTATCCACCAACTTTTTAATCAATCGACCCTGATCATTGTAGACATAGATTCGGGATAGATAATCCCGCGCTGGCAGTGAATAATTTATCTGCAAATAATCTTCATATCCATCCGCGTCTGGTGAAAAAACTTTTTGTTTTAGTTTAAAATATTCAGCTTGGTTAGTGGGTAGGTTGGTTGAATTGACTCGGGTAGGTGTCCCATAACCTTCCAGGCCCGAAGCCGAATGCCAGCGGACAGGTTCGCCGGGAACAAAAGGAGGTATTCTTTCCAAAGCCACCCCCTCCGTTGAAGTCAAAAACAAACTGTGATTATCTTCATAATAGGATATTGAATCAATGAGCGTTCCTGCTGAAGAATACAAGGTCAGTTGACCGGACTCATCCGGCAATCCGGGGAGGCTTTGCTGAATTAACCATTCGGGCCTTACTTTTTTATAATGGGACAATACATCAGCCGGTTCAGGGGTAAATACAAAATACGCTCCGGGTAACATCCAGCGATCTGAATTTACTCTTCTTTTTTGACCGTTGTTTTCATTGCCCAGGGACCATCCTTCAGGTGAAACTACCTTATCCGATCTGTTGTATACCTCCACATAATCAAATCCACCAATTAAAGGATTAAACAAAACTTCATTGATGATCAGGTCCGCATATTCTAATTGTTCCTTTTTGATAAAAGAAGTACTGAGCGGTATCGACCACATACCGATACAATTTTTTAGTTTAAAATTTAATTGATAAACTAAACCTCGTTGAACAGATGACGCTAATTTAATTTCCAGGGTCCCTTTTTTTCCCCCAGCGCTCACCGAATGAATACCAAGAGGAGGCAGGATATTAAAGGAGTCAGCATCCGGAGCATCTATTTGCTTATTGATTTTAAAGCCAATCGTATAATCATCTTTGACAGAAAACGAATCTATAACCCAGTCCAACGCAAAAGTTTTATCCGATACGGAATTGGGTCCTCCGGGGCTGCCGCCGGTTGAAGCAGTGGATGCTTTCCAGTTTAAAGCCCCGTCACATACATTGGCCGTATTGATCATTTCCAGTGACCAGCCTCCATTTTTTTTCTGGCTGTTCCGGTACCAATTGTCATCATAAGTCACAGAATGGATCGAAATTCCATTGTGAACCAGAGAGACCGTGCCTAAAGTATTTCGTATGGAAGGCCATCGGGCCAACCCGTAGGCCCTGCCAAGTGGCATAAACCTTTCAAAAGCATTTTTTTCACACAGGATTAAATAACTTCCCGGATGCAACAATAAAACGGAGGTATCCATGGAAAAGGAAGAGGATTCAAACTGCAATTGTAAATCTGCAAGATTGAGGGTATGTTCGGTTGGATTAAATAACTCGATGTATTCATAGGCAGGCAACCCGATCACCGGTAACGGATCTGCCATGATCTCTGTAATCAGCAATTGAAAAGGTAAAAGAATTTGTGGTTTTCCGTAATCGAAGAAAACAGAAAAATCATGGATTGAATTTCCGTTTTTATCTGTCAATTTTTTGCAAACTAATTGATAAGTACCGGTACCCCATTCCCGGTTAAAAGTCAGGATAATGATATCATTTTCATTGATTTGAGCCCTAATGGGTTGCCAGGATGGTCCGGCATCCATGTAAATCAAATAATTAGCGGGGTTCACAGCAACACCTGAATCAATGGGTTCGTCAAAAAATAACTGAAGTATATTAAGCTCTGCCCTTATTTTTGTAACCATCGGTGGTAAGGTATTGGTGTTGACCCCCCTGGAAGAGGAAATTGACCCTGGTATCCAGTTGGTCTTATCGGGCAAATCAGCATATACAAGTGTCGGGAGAATCTGCTGAGTTCCTTTTATAAATGGTGCTTGAATACCGGGTAAACAGACAACATAAAAAAGACTTATACTAAAAATATAAATGTATTTATTGCCCCATGGTTTAAAAAATAAACAAAATGAAAGAATGTATATTTGCGCCCTTAAATAAATGCATAGTTTTATGAAAGTCGCATGTGTTGGCGCTACAGGCTTAGTCGGTACGGTCATGTGTCAGGTGCTCGAAGAAAGAAATTTTCCGGTGTCCGAATTTATCCCGGTAGCTTCAGAAAAATCTGCCGGTAATAAATTTATTTTCAAAGGTAAAGAATATCGGATACACACGCTTGAAGAAGCGGTGGCACAAAAACCTCATCTCGCTTTGTTTTCAGCAGGAGCTGCTGTATCTACCGAGTGGGCACCCCGGTTTGCTGCTGTTGGCACCGTAGTAATTGACAACTCCTCAGCTTGGAGGATGGACCCCACTAAAAAACTGGTGGTTCCGGAAGTCAATGGGGATGTACTGACGGCCGATGACCTCATCATAGCTAACCCCAATTGTTCGACCATACAATTGGTCGTTGCCCTGGCACCTCTATACAAATCATATGGTATTAAACGATTGGTTATTTCCACCTATCAGTCCGTCACCGGTACCGGCGTTAAAGCAGTCAAACAATATGACCGGGAGCGGGTTGGAGACCAGGTGCCGGCGGATGAAAAAGCCTACAAACATCCCATCTTCGAAAACGTGATTCCACATTGTGATATCTTTCTGGAAAACGGATATACCAAAGAAGAAATGAAAATGGTCAACGAAACCCGTAAAATACTTGGAAATCCATCATTAAGGATAACCGCTACCGCCGTCCGTGTGCCGGTTAAAGGAGGCCATAGCGAAAGTGTAAATGTCGAATTAGAAAAAGACTTTACACTGAAAGATATTATGATGCTCCTGAGCCAGGCCGATGGAGTACAATTACAGGATGAGGTGGCAACTTTTAAATACCCTATGCCGTTATATGCTAAAGGAAGAAACGAAGTTTTTGTGGGGCGATTGCGCAAAGACGAATCCCAGGAACGGACACTTAATATGTGGATTGTTGCTGATAATTTGCGCAAAGGCGCTGCAACCAATGCCATTCAGATTGCTGAGTTTATGTTAAAAAAAGAATTATTACCTATAGAAGTCGAAGCTTTATAATCGACTTGATTGTACCATGGTTATTACGAGTTACTAAAAGACAACTGATTATACGTTATGAAAACTAGAATTGTATTTTGGGGAACGTTGACTGAAAACGAAAAAGTACTGGTTGCATTGCAACTTGATCCGGAGCAAAATAAAGTCCACGAATGGCTTTTTCCTCAATCCAGTGTCACCGAAGAATTTGCCAACACTATGATGAGGGATTGGCGTAATGACAAAGAAGTTGTTTTTCCTGAAGATACCAGGCATTCCGAAAAAGCACTGACCGCCTCCGAATCTATTTTGTCAGAAGGCCTGAAACCGGATAAAGACGATATAATCTCCCGGGCACAGACGGAATGGCATTTTATCGTTCTTTCTCATAAATTGAAACAGGGGTTTGAAAATGAATTTCAGGACCTGAAAGAAAAAACAGCAAAACTTTTAAAATACGATAATGACCTTTGGGAAGAGCTAAAAATCTTTTGGGACAAAGTTCAAAATCAGGTCAGGGAAAGAAATTTATTTAAAGAACATGCTCAAATCCTGAGAGACGGGACTAACGCTCTTTTTGAAAACCTAAAAAAACTAAGAAAAGCGGTTGATGAAGAGTTTGACCGTTCGTCCAGGGACCAGGTAAGCCAATTTCAAAAAAAGCTGGATGAAATCAATACCAAACTTGCCAATAACCTGAGCCTTCAGCCCATTTTTGATGAACTCAAACAATTACAGCATAAATTACAAGGTGTCGAAATGAACCGGAATGATCGCAGTATGGTCTGGGATCAAATCGATAAATTGTTTAAACACATTAAAGACAAACGATTCGGTCATAAAGAAGGTGTTCGGGAAAATAATGGTACCGACCGGCTTTCCAGGCGATTTGACGGTCTGGTCGAGGCGCTGAACAAAATGGAGTCCTCAATTAAACGCGATTACAATGACCTGGAATTTGAAAAACGAAAAGTAGCCAATTCTGAAGGGCAACTGGAAGCACAGATCAGACAGGCTAAAATAAAAATGATTGAAGAGCGGATCCGGTCAAAGGAGGAAAAACTCCAGGACATGAATTCCACCAGGACGGAGTTGGAAAAAAGACAAGAGCAGGAAAAACAGCGTGAAATCCGACGCCAGGAGAAATTTAAACTGGAACAAGCCAAACATGCCGCCGAGGACAGGATAAAAGATGAAATCAAAAAAGCGGCAGAAGCCCGTAAAGATGATGGGCGGATTGAAAAGGCGGCAGAAGCTATATCCGGTATCAAACCCGGAGCTCACCGGGATAATGTCCTCGATACCATTGGCACTACCCTCGGAGAGACCCTTGAAGATGTAGTAGATACCGTCATGGCTATATCCGAAGTTGTCGGTGAAAAAATACACGATTTTGCAGAAAACCTGCAAAATGAAAAACCAGCGAAAGAAGACAAACCAGCTTAATACGGAAGGTCAGGACCTATAAGTTGGCGATGGCAGCCTCCCGCTTTTCCATAGAATTACCGTGCGTCCCCCTGATGGTACCTCTGCAATGAGCTGATTGACACTGGCATTCAAAGGGCTCCATAGTTTCATCTAAAAATGTCGCGTAATCAAGAGTCAGTTCCTGGCCGGATTCGATGTTTTTTAAGGCGATCACATTGAGTCCATCATATCCGGTATTGGGGTCGCAACTGTGGTTTTGAGGTGCCCAGACCGAAGGATTATCGTCCCATAATATATACAGGTTTTTGCTAAGCGGGACAGCGTATCGTGCAAACAAGTCCTTTTCAACAGGCGTCCAGTGCTGGTCTACAAATCGTTTGGTGACGATTCGATGGCTACGGGATTCATTATTAAATATGACTTCGTTTTGCTCAATCGGACGGTCTGCATAGATTCCAAATCCATTGATGGAATCCCCCCTCATCAGGTATTTTTTTTGTTGTGTTTTATAACGGTATATTCCTTCCTGAATAATGTGATTCAAAAAACCCTGCTGCCCAACTCCGTCAAATTTTAAGATATAATCGGCAGAACCTTCATACCCATCGGAATAGAATACGGAACAGGTAAAATTGATTTCCAGAAAAAAAATATCCCCATTGCCGTCTACCCTGAAATCGAGCCGGGCATAACCTACTCCGCCAAATCCACGGAAAATACGTTGAGCGGATTGACGCAGTCGGATTTCCAGATCAGGGTCATTGCATGGAATATTGGCATCCGTATGCAGTTCAGATGTTTTGAGTGCATACGTTTTAAATGAAAATCCTTTAGGAAAAATATACTCTACAGGTTTAAACGTCCGGCATTGTTTTTCATTGGTAGGGTCTGCAGCCACCAGGACGGTAAACTCCCTGCCGGCAATATATTCTTCGATCAATAAAGCGGGATATTCATCTAACAAACTACAGACCTTATCATTCAGTTGATTATAATCACCGACCATCGAATAATCGTCTACTCCAAGGCTGTCACCAGCTTTTGCCGGTTTTACAAACAAGGGATATTTCAGTTTGCGTACAGCAAGCGCTAATTCTGTAGACTGATTTACCAGGGCATATCGGGGAGTCTGGATATCTTCAGTAAATGCTACATATTTCATCAGTTCCTTACTGGGGTCATACAACCGGCTGGTAGGTCCGGTAAATGGAAAATTGAGTGTTTCCAGGGCATAAATCACATCGATAGAAGGAATGTCCCAGTCCAGGTAACCTTCACAGAGGTTGACGAAAATATCGTAACCCGAATAGCGCAATTCAATTAATTGTTTATAGGTAGTCAGCTTATTCAGAAAAACATGATCAACCTGATGACCCGTCAACAATCGCTGAAGGTCTCTGGGCGGATCATAATTTTTATAATCTACAGAAGAAGTAGCGTAGTCGGGTTGCAGGATACAAACTTTCATCCCAACCGGATCAAATTAATTGAGGTGAATTGGGGAGGATCAGGCCTCCAGTAATTCTGCATGTACGGCGATCTGTTGTTGATACCTTACCAGAGCATCCATCAGGATATCCTGGATTAAATGGTCATAAGACTTTTGTGAATATTTAAGGATGGCACCAATGGAAGTAAAATTTTCATCTTCACTCAATCCGCATTGGGCATTGACTTCCAGTACATAACATTTACCGGTAATTTGGTCGCGGCGAATATCAATGCGCCCATAACCTTTTCCTTTAACAGCCAGGTAAGCAGCCTTACTGATTTGTTCCAGTTCTTCCAATACCTCTTCAGCAGGAAATTTGTAATCATAAAAATTACCCTGAAGGGGCATGCTGGTTTCGGTTTCATAAATTTCCCATAATCGTTCATAGGAAAGAAATTTTTCATGGTCCGGTAAGGATGAATGAAACACTCTTTCCACGGGAGCATAATAAATCAGATCTTCCGGTTGATCAGACGAACCTACAATCAGGGTAGTGTATTCCTGACCGCTGATGTATTGTTCAGCGATCACTCCCCCTGTTCCGAATTCCCATCCACGGTAACCATTAAACAGTTTTTTGACTTCATGTTTCATTTCAGCAGGTGAATGGACCACATTTTTTATACCGACACCCAAAGATCCGCCGGAGACGGCAGGTTTTACAATTAAGGGGTTGCCCAACCGTTTGAAAATACCTGCAGGGCTGGGATTCGATTCTTTGATTTCTTTCCAGGGTGCATTGGTTACCCCGGATTGATCAAAGGCTTTTTTCATGGGTATTTTAGAAGTGGTGATATCATAAAAATGACTATCCGCACCGGTAAATACGAGCCCACTCACTTCCAGGAGTTTGACTACGGAAATTCCCGGGGTTCCATTGACTTCATCACCATCACATAGATTAAGTACTATAGGGAAAAAGGTTCCGTGATGCAACTCCTGTTGAATATCCCGTAGGATTTCCTGATAGTCGTTTAAGGTCACGGGTTGCCATTGCCAGATTGTTTTGATTTTTTCAAATACCCGGTTATATTCTTCTATACTTTGGCTAAAATCATAATAATAATTGAGTTGCTCGTCATTGGTTTTTACCGAAGGCGCCAATACCCATACTTTTAACTTACGGTTACCGGTAAGTTTTTTAAATCTGCGTGCAAGTTTCATTGATACACATTAAAATGGAGTCCAGGGTTAAACCAAAGAAGGTACTTCTTTGAGCTGGCTTTGAATAAAAGCAGACAGATGATACCGCTGAATCAAGTCAGGGTCTATGGCGTGAGCACCCTGAATATATCCCAGGCATTTAGGGCTGCCGCAGGAACAATCAAAGGGTTGGATCATTTGCCATTCGGTGGAAGGGTAAAAATAAGTCAGTTGTTCTCCTTTTTTAATGTCCCGTACACAACGAAGTGCAAAAGTATCTACATCGAAAAATACATTTGGATCACAACCGTGATTGATGGTAGCAAGAAATTCCGGATTCAATTCGATGTGCCGGCCTTTCCCTACTTGTACGGTGAGGTAAGTGGGCTTGGATTGAATCTGTTTGGGGCTGAAAGGGTAGAGAATATCTCCAGCGTGTAGGGGTTGGGTGGCTACAAAAGAGCGTTGTTGGGTGGCGTGGTCATAATAAATATCACCCAGACCATGGCGGCTGAGCAATTCGATTTGAGATTTGCCGGTTTTGAGTTTCATATATAAAAATTGATGTTTCCAAGATTGAATTACATACAACCCAAAGCAGGACCGATACAGATGAGGAGATCAGTAAAAAGGAATGAATTTTGAAAAACGAAGGATCAGATGTAAGATCAGTTTTCAAGAAGGTTCTGGGTTGTTGATGTATTGCCTTTATGATTTGAAGCATTAAAACTAAATCAATAATTAAAATAAACCAAACATAGTTCAAAATAATTTCATTTTTTTTTAGTATAGTTTGTGTTTGCTAAAGAGCAATGAACTGTATTGAAAGATTATACGGGATTCAATGCGTCCGGAAGTTTACCCCAACACGAATGAATGAAATAAATCTAAACGATATATAGTGGTTCCAGGGCCTGTAAACATTGGGTTGCAGTTGATTTCAACAAACCATCTTGTTTATAAAACAGTTGATCAATGGCATGAAAGTTGGATTGATTTTATTTTTACTGGAGTAGGCTTCGTTAGTTGATCTTTCTAAAAATATTTTTCATTTAGATTATCTGAGCACCCCCAAATGATATACAAACCCAATACCTACTAATACAAAACAATAAAAACATCAACCCCTGGTCGCGAAAAAATACCGGAAAAATTGATTGAGTGTCCTGTTTAGGCCCGGATTAAAAAACAATTGAAGACCTTCTATATCATGAAATGAAGGATTTTTATCATTTTTACAAGGTGAATCAGGAAGATCGAATAAGATATGACCGGGTGTTTGAGAAAGAACTCTTACCCCATATTGATGCATTGAGCACTTTTGCTTTCCATCTTACCCTTAATGAAGACGATGCCGACGACCTGGTCCAGGAGACCTATTTAAAAGCATACCGGTTCATTGACAAATACCTGGAGGGAACTAATGCAAAGGCCTGGTTGTTTAAGATATTGAAAAACGCCTATATCAATGAGTACAGGAGAAAAAGTAAGGCTCCGGCACATGTTGATTACGAAGATATTGTAGGCTATCAGGATAGCGAAGACAGTGCGATTGGAGAGTTTACAGATCTGAGGGAGGAGCTTTTTAACCATATGATGGGCGATGAAGTGACCAATGCGATCAATTCATTGCCGGTCGATTTTCGAACCGTTATTTTATTATGTGATGTCGAAGGTTTTACATATGAAGAAATTGCTAAAATCCTGGATGTTCCCATAGGTACGGTAAGGTCGAGATTGTTCAGGGCCAGAAACGTTTTAAAAGATAAATTAAAATCTTATGCGGAGACGATGGGATTTTCTGATAAAAGAAAACCCAGACCTCGCAAAATGGAATAATATAATAATGGTTAATTCTAACGAATTTGTCGTATGAGAAATCCAGATCCGATTCACGAGTACCACCGTATGGTCAATATGTTTTTAGACCAGCAATTAAATGACGAGGAAAATCGCCAGGTGTTACACCAGGCTCAGGAAAACCCTGAATTTCAACGGGTGCTTCGGACAGAACAAAACTTCAGAGAGTTGATTAAAAAGAATGTAGTTCACCGGCCCCAGGTGACTTCCCGGTTGATTGACAATATCCGAAGCAGGATCCTGAAACAGGAATAAAGGATAAATTTGACTCTATCCATTTGCTGAGAGCAGCCTTCCCCTCCAATTATTTTAATTGGGCACTCCCAAATAACACGGTAAACTGTTTGCACCAGATCAATACGTAGGACTGTTTATTGGTATCGGCGGAAGCAGGTACATCTATCTTAAAGTTTCCAGTCGGTACCGTTTTGGATAATCTCGGTATAATCTTGCGCGGTTTTATCCCTAGCAATCCATATCCTGACGTCTCGGGCCCGGAATCAGTCATAAAATTTTCAAAAAGAAGGTATTTTTTTCCCTGGCGAGAAAATCCCCTGGGACAGAATAGTCACATCAGCAGGGATATTAGTATCTCCTGTTACTTCTTTACTGCATTGCCAAAAGGAGACAGAAACCAGAAGCAATAAAATTCCTTTTTTCATAAGAATAGGTTGACACCCAAATTAAAGGGTTTAGAATTAACAACCGTTAAAACTAACCTTCCTTAATTAATCCGTCCATCATATCCTGGGCAATCGGGCAAAATGAAGCATTTTTAAGCGTCAGCGCCATCTTTTTTATGAAGACGTCTTCTTCCGTATAAGGAAACCGCTGACAATCGGAGGGACGGACTTCATAGATGCCGCATCGATTGTCCTGATCTAAAAATACGCAGGGTTTGGTATTTAATACATAATCACCTTCTTCATCGCGGTGGAGGTATTGTCCTATCAGTGCCGATTCTTTAACCCCCAGGTATTTACTGATTCGTTTAATGTCGGGCGCCTTAAATCTTGGACTATAGTTTTTACAACAAGCAGCACAAGCCAGGCAATCGTTTTTCCGGTAGGCATCTTCAGACAATTCAGCCAGCAAAGGCACGAGTTTTTTAATATTGGCTGAAGCTAAGAATCGTTTGTAGGCTGCCTGGTTTTTTAAATATCGATCTTTAATTTTCTCCGGATGATAGATCATATCAGGCAGACTGGTCATTACTTTGGTTTAAACAAAAATATCCAGGACAAGGACCATACCCAGACCTGCAACGCTTACCACCGTTTCCATCAGCGACCATGATTTGATGGTGTCTTTTATGTTCAGGTTAAAATATTCCTTAAACATCCAGAAACCGGTATCGTTGACGTGTGAAAACATCAGGCTCCCAGCCCCAATGGACAAAACCATTAAGTTGGGATTGACCAACGCCGGATCGATTCCGGGTGCAATCAAGCCGGCAGCAGTAAGTCCTGCAACGGTAGCGCTGCCTAGGCTGAGCCGGATCACAGCAGCGATAAACCAGCCGGTAATCAAAGGAGAAAAAGCAGAATTTTTAACCAACTCGCCAATCTGGTCACTGATGCCTGAACTGATGAGCACCTCTTTAAGTATACCTGCCCCGGCGACGATCATCAGTATAGGAAAAACGTCCTTGGAGGATTCTATACCTTCCTGCATAGTTGTTTTTAAAGTCGTGCCTCTCCGGATACCCAAAAAATAATAAGCAATAAGCAGAGAAAGGAGCATCACTATATTGGCATCCGATATCAGACTGGATGCTTTGTAGGCAAAAGTCGTTTTATCGAATACCGACGTAATCCAGGTACCAACAGCCAATAAAACTACCGGCAATAAAGCGCAGAGAAAACTGATGCCGGAAGAGGGCATTTCGTGGGGCTCAAAAATTTTTACTTTGAGGCTGGCCAGGGGAGATCCTTCAATTTTTAAAACGGTACGGGCAAATATTGGCCCTGCCAGTATAATGACCGGAACAGAAGCAATCAACCCGAGTATCAAGGTTTGTCCCAGGTTGGCCTGCATCAATGGAATGATCGCAGTGGGTGATGGATGAGGGGGCAGAAAACCATGGGTAACCGATAAAGCAGAGCAGAGTCCAACAGCCAGATATACCAACGGGAGTTTATACCTCAGTCCCAAAGCATAAATCAAGGGGATTAATAAAATAAACCCTACGTTATAAAATAAAGGAATACCTACAATAAAACCCGTCAATGCCAGTGCCCAGGTCAGGTATTTTTGGCCAAATAACCCTACTAAAGATTCGGATATCTTTTGTGCGGCTCCGCTGGATGCTATGATTTTCCCCAACATAGCTCCCAGGATGATCACTGAAAAAACAGGGCCCAGTATATCTCCCACTCCTTTTTGAATGGACTTACCTACAAGATCAGGGGCTAATCCTAATACAAGGGCGGCAACTATGGAAACAATTAAAAATGCAATAAATGGATGCATTTTGGCCCAGGTAATGAGCAGGATCAGCAATACCAGGATTGCAACAACTGTAAAGATCATAAACTAAAGATATAAAAAAGCAGAAGTTGGTCTAAAATATAAAGCCATGCTCCCAACCTTATTTAAAATCAATAGTCTAGTTATTACTTAAATTAATCCAAATTTATCGCATAATGGATTCCCAGTGGGGTAAATTCAAAAAGGCCCCTGGTCTATATTGCTCCAGTTAGGCAATACAAATCCTGTTCATTCCCAAGTCAGGAATGAACAAGAATAACCGCAATTACGAATTAAAGGGCTTAAAAACCTTTTTTAGCCATCCCGTCCTGAATAGCCTGGAGTGCTTTGGCTTCGCCAAGCAGGCTGGTCAGTTTATTTCCTTTACCATCATTTCCCTGGGCCATATAACCACCACGGGCGGTCTTGGTAATGATAGCATCTTTCATTTCTACGTTTTTTTCTTTGGTTTTCACGTTGTATGCTCTGATAGGCTCTGCCATAAATGTTATTTTTTTTTGAGGCGCAAAAATACGCTTTTATTTGAGACAAAAAAAACTTTCCCCAAAGTCAGTTAAGCTTATGTTAAATACCTTAATTCCTTTCTAACGCTTTAGGTTTCAAAATAGCTTTAATTAAAATACCACCATCATGAACAGAAAAATATTTGTAAGGACCCTTGCCGCCGGCACAGCCGGTTTGGGCCTCATCCGAAATACTATCCTGGCTCAAACGGATCCTAAACCTGCTGCATTAGTGCCTGAAAAGGTTAGAGACTTTGTCGGGGCTTGTCACCGCGATCTGGATAAAGTAAAATCCTTACTGGCAGAATCAACCAACCTGATTTATGGTTCCTGGGATTGGGGAGGTGGTGATTTTGAATCCGGTATTGAAGCGGCAGGCCATGTCGGTCGAAAGGATATTGCCTCTTTTTTGTTGGAAAAAGGAGCCCGCAGCAATACCTTTTTAATGACCATGATGGGTCAAACTGCCTGGATCAAATCTTATCTGCAACTGTATCCTGCTCATCTGACGATCCGTGGCCCGCATGGGTTTTCATTATTGCACCATGCCAATCAAGGAGGCGATGAGGCCCGCGAACTGGTCGATTACCTTCAAAGCCTGGGCTTAAAAGAAACCAAATTCAATTTGCATGCTTAAAACTTAAGTATACATCACATGAAAAAACTATCCATTGCCTGGCTTATTTGTGTTTTCGTTTTACCCGCTTTCGGACAAATGGATGTCCCTCCCGTGGGCGGCAATCCAAGAGCTATGGTATCTGAGGAAGTCGGTATTACCAGCATCACCATTAAATATTCAAGACCTGATGTAGCCGGTCGGGAAGGTAAAATATGGGGCACCCTGGTATCACATGGCTTTTCATCCAATAGTTTTATTACCAATAGGCCCACCGCTCCCTGGCGGGCAGGGGCCAATGAAAATACCACCATCACCTTTGAACACGATGTCAGCATAAATGGCAAATCTGTTAAAGCAGGTACCTATGGCATTTTTATGGCTTTGTGGCAGGATAGTGTCCTGCTGATTCTTTCCAACCAAAGTGATGCCTGGGGCAGTTTTTATTATGAAGAAAAGTATGATGCCCTGCGGACCATCCTCAAACCGCAGCTGAATGATAAAAGTGTGGAATGGCTGAAATATGAATTCATTGAGCACAAGGAAACGAATTGTACCATAGCCATGTTTTGGGAAAAACTGATCGTACCTTTTAAAGTGGAAGTCGATGTAGACAATATTGTGATCGCTGGCCTGCGGGAGCAAGTGACCAGCCAGCGAGGTTTTAATAGTACTAATATGGTACAGGCAGCCCAATTTTGCCTTAATAAAAACATTAACCTCGATGAAGCCCTGACCTGGAGCCAACGCGCTGTTACCGGATTCAACGGCCAACGGAGTTTCGTCACCCTCCGCAACCTGGCAACCGCTTATGAAAAGCTCAACCGATTGCCGGCAGCAGATAGTGTAATGACGGAGGCCCTGAGTATGGCGAATCCAAACCAATATGTGTCTTATGGACGGGCGCTGATCACCCAGAAAAGAGCGGATAAAGCACTGGAAGTAATGAAGACCAATTTGCAAAAAAACGGGGATGTCTATATGGCCAATCTCGGACTGATGTTTGGTTATTCCGCTAAAGGAGATTATACCAATGCTATCAAACATGCCGATAAAGCTATGGCACAAGCCACCAACGATCCCGCTAAAAAACAAATTGAAGGCAACCTGGCCAAACTAAAAGAAAATAAAGATGTCAATTGAGAATAGAGGTGATTTGGGGGAAGTAGAAGTTAGGGCTTGGGCTTTTACTTCCAATCACTGACCATGATCACCCGTTTACTTTATTATCCTAAACATGTATGGCCTATCACCTTGAACTTGCAAACCGTACCCGCGAATTGATTGCCAACTCAGGCAAAAAAACAGAAGAGAAAGCCATGTTTGGCGGCCTTTGTTTTATGGTCGAAGATAAAATGTGTATTGGGGTTGAAAAAGACCGGCTGATGGTGCGACTGGATCCCGCGATCTATGAAGAAGTGATCCACCTTCCCGGTTGCCAGCCCATGAATTTTACCGGTAAAATAATGAAAGGTTATGTGTATGTTGACGAGGAGGCTGTAAAAACCAAAAAAGCCCTTGGGTACTGGATACAACTGGCGCTGGAATTTAATACTATAGCTAAAGCATCTAAAAAAAGGAAACCTAAAAAATAGGTCAACCAAACCTTAGTATACCAATACAGAAATCCATTTTACGGCAAGAAAAAATCCAAGCGGGTTTGATACAACCAAATTTATTAATACTTTTAGTAAAACCTTATTTAGTGATCAAACTGCAAGGATGGCGTTGGCTATTATTGATTATTGTGGTGAATGCCTCCTGTAATGGGGCTGGACACCAATTGACGGAAGGTATTCCACCGGATCAGGCCTTATCCACTTTTCAATTAGCTGACGGATTTCAGATTGAATTAATAGCCGCCGAACCTTTAATTGCCGATCCGGTCGCCATGGATCTGGACGATGAAGGAAATATATATGTGGTCGAAATGCATGGCTATCCTCTCGATAAGGGAGGATCTGGTCGAATTGTCAAGTTGACCGACTCGGATGGAAACGGACAACCCGACAAAAGTTTTGTTTTTGCGGACAAATTGGTACTGCCTACCGGAATAATGAGATGGAAAAAAGGATTCCTGGTAGTTGATGTCCCGGATGTACTTTACCTGGAGGACACGGATGGTGATCACAAATCAGATCTGCGGAAAGTTATCTTGACGGGATTTGCATTGACCAACCCACAACACCTGGCCAACACGCCAATCTATGGCCTGGACAATTGGATTTACCTGGCACATCAGGGAAAGGTCACTCCAAAAGTATTCCCGGTTGAGTTTGGGGATACGGGCTCTGTCGTAAAATATGCCAATCAACCTGGTAGCAACAGCTTACCTACAGATGCCAATGGCCGTAACGTGAGGTTTAAACCCGATGATTTATTGCTGGAGATGTTGTCCGGTGATTCCCAATATGGACAAACATTTGATGAATGGGGCCATCAGTTTTTAACCAGCAATGCAGATCACCTGTTTAGTGAGATCCTGGCTGCCCGATACCTGGATCGCAACCCGGGTCTGTTGATCGCAGAAGCCATGGAAAAACTTCCCGACCATGGCAATGCTTGTGAAGTATATCCAATTACTAAAAATCCCCAGCATCAGTTGTTGACTGATATCGGTGTCGTCACTTCTTCCTGTGGCGTGACCTGGTACCATGGTGGTTTATTTCCCGACAGTTTTGCCCAAGTGACTTTTATCGCAGAACCTGTACATAATCTGGTACATGCAGATCGGATTGTTGGAAAAGGAGCCTCCTATACCGCCTCCAGAGTTTATCAGAAGAAAGAATTTTTAGCATCCACCGATTCCTGGTTCAGACCAGCACAATTCTACATCGGACCGGATGGGGCTTTGTATGTGCTGGATTATTATCGTCAGATCATTGAACACCCGGAGTGGATGAGCGACGAAGTGAATCAATCCGGGGCATTATATAATGGCGCTCAACAAGGCCGTATCTACCGGATTACTCCAAACGGTACCCCACCCATGGATTGGTGTGGAAAATTAAAGCTGGATCAATCAACTCCTGCCCAATTAGCAGATTTGTTGGACCATAAAAATAGCTGGTGGAGAAGACAGGCTCAGCGGTTATTGGTCGCTCAAAATGATCCCTCCATGGCTTCAATCATACAATCAAAACTGGAGCAACAGGTTCTTTCCTCTACAGGTATCGTGCATGCTCTTTGGACTTTAGAAGGGCTTCATCAACTGAAACCATCATTTATATCAAAAGCTTTAAATCATCCCACGGCAGGCGTAAGAGAAAACGCCATCCGGCTGGCGGAAATACATGCTTTGCAGGAGCTGCAATTAATTCAGGACCTACTCAAACTGGTTAATGATCCGGATGCAAAAGTTAGGTTTCAGCTCTTATGTACCCTGGGCTCATTGGATCATATCGATATTAAAGAAGTTATCCTTAAAATCCTGGTCCACGACATTGAGGATAAATGGGTTCAGTTGGCTGCCCTGTCATCTATGCCGGGCAATGAGTTTGATCTGATCAGGACGCTTATCCCGTTGTTGGAACCGACCGCAACGGAAGGCAGAAAACAATTTTTTGAGCAAACGGCCGCAGTGATTAGTTTATCTGACCCGTCGCCCTTTTTAATTCAATTACTTCAGCTCGCTACCCGCAAATCCACTGCATCATCGGGCTGGTGGCAAACAGCCCTTCTACAAGGTATTACCACGGGTTTAAAAATAAGTCCCAAAAACATCGATGGCATTCGTCCTGTTATTTCTTCACTCGTATCCAAATTTAATAAGATAGAGCAGACACCAATAAGAGCTGCGGCAATCCAATTATTGTTAGCATTGAAATTACCACCAAATGAATATGCAATACCAATCCAGCAAGCCCGGTTTTATTTAAAAGATACCTCAGCTCCCGTCGACCTTAAAACTGACGCCTTTTCTATTCTGGGTGCTGGACGGGATACCCAATCTATTCCGTTGATCCATGCCTTTATTAATCCCGGCCAACCGGATTTCTTGCAACAACAGGCACTTCAAACCTATTATCTGATATTACCCGATGAAGCATCCAGTTTTATAATTAATGAATGGAAAAACCTCACCCCTTCTGTGCGGGATGCAGGTGTCCTGGTAATGATGAGATCAAATAAATCAAGACATCTATTACTTCAGGCGGTTGAACAAAACAAGATACAACGATCTGCGATTGACTGGAGGAGAACCACCCAATTGTTGAACAGTCATATCGACTCCATCCGGGCTTATGCAAGAAAAATTTTGGGTCAACCCATGGCCAATCGCAATGAAGTATTTGAAAAATACCTGCCTGCATTGAGTCATCCGGGCGACCCTGCAAAAGGCATAATCCTATTTAAACAACACTGCGGAGTGTGCCATCAACTCGGCGGTGCATACGGGAAGGCGATTGGACCAGACCTTGCCTCGATTCGAAACCGGGAGGCCCGCTTTATCCTGGAAGATATCCTGGATCCAAACCGGTCACTGGCCGATGAATTTGAAACCTGGGATATAGAAAGAAGTAACGGAGAGCATATAACCGGGATCATTTCAAATGAAACCAATTCTAATTTAACCGTGGTGGATGCTTTGGGGATCTCGACGACCATAGCCCGGTCGGATATAAGTAGCCTCACGGCGACGGACGTTTCAATGATGCCCGCGGGTTTTGAGTTAATTTTAGATGAAGAAGCAATGGCCAGCTTGTTGAGTTTTTTAAAGGGAATGAAATAAACCAACTCATCTGGAAATTATCTTCCTGTTTACTTTCAGGCGGATTCCATTATTTAAATCGATCATTGGATTCCCGGCAATGAATTTCGATCATTGCAGATTGAATCCATTCATTTCAATTTTATTTATTTTATTTGGATTAAATTAACCAGTTCAATCGTATGAAATACAAAGTAATCATCACCGGTGTGACCGGCATGGTTGGAGAAGGTGTCCTGCATGAATGCCTCCAACATCCGGTAATCGAATCCGTTTTGGTTATCAACCGGAAACGCTGCGGAGTCGTACATGCCAAGCTTACAGAAATAGTCCATGTCGATTTTTTTGACCTTACCTCCATTGAGTCACAGCTCCAGGGATATCATGCCTGCTTTTTTTGCCTGGGAGTCTCCTCGGTCGGCCTGTCGGAAGAAGAATATACCCGACTCACTCATACCTTAACCCTGGGGTTTGCATCAACACTGGCAAAAAAAAATCATGGAATGGTGTTTTGTTATGTCTCGGGTTCCGGAACAGATAGCACGGAAAAAGGCAAACTCATGTGGGCCAGGGTGAAAGGAAAAACAGAAAATGACCTGGTCAAATTACCGTTTAAAAAAGTATATAATTTTCGTCCTGGAGTCATTGAACCCACCAAGGGATTAAAAAACACCCTACCCTATTATAAATACTTTTTTTGGCTCATGCCTGTGTTAAGAACCCTTGCGCCCAATTTTATTTCTACTCTAAAAGACATCGGATTGGCTATGATCAATGGTGTCGTGATCGGATATACCCAAAACATTCTTGAAGTAAAGGACATAAAAGCCTTGGCCCAGAAAACCGCCATCTGAGAAATGAAATCATCTGCTCCCAATTTCTCGTTCCATCATACCCAATCCATCTCCAGTTTTAAATTTGAGTTGACACTGTATGTATGGCTGGTACTTCTATGGTTTTCTTGTAAAAATGCGGAACAAAAGAATCTCCTTCAGGACCAACAGATAGCAAACGAACACGAAACTTCAAATTGGCTTGCGTATGGACGCACGCACAGTGAACAACGATTCAGCCCGCTATCTGCCATCAATGATTCTACCGTCTCCGGTTTAAAAGTCGATTGGTATCTTGACTTGCCCAATGATATTGGCCTGGTATCAACTCCTTTGGTGATAAAAGGAGTCTTGTATTTCTGCGGTACTATGAATATAGTCCGTGCGGTGGATGCCGTCACCGGCAAATTGATCTGGGAGTATGATCCCGAGGTAGGTAAACACGTGGGTAAAAACAAAAAAGTCGGATGGAGCCACAACCGGGGTTTGTCTTATTATAATGATAAACTTTTCGCCGCCACCTGGGATGGGCGTCTGTTGGCTTTGGATCTCAAGACGGGTAAATTAATCTGGAGCACACAAACGTTTGATTCCAACAAAGCGCTTTATATCACCGGAGCGCCTAAAGCCTTTAAGGGAAAGGTGCTGATCGGCAATGGCGGGTCAGAAAGAGGACCGGCGCGAGGTTATGTGACTGCTTATGATACGGAGACGGGTCAACAAGCCTGGAGATTTTATATCGTACCCGGTAATCCGGCGGATGGTTTTGAAAATGAAGCTATGAAATTGGCAGCCGACACCTGGACAGGAGAATGGTGGAAACTCGGGGGTGGGGGTAATGCCTGGCATGGTTTTACCTATGATCCCGATCTTGATTTGGTGTATATCGGTACTGGCAATGGTGGCCCATGGAATCGAAAAATAAGAAGCCCTGGTGGCGGTGATAATCTGTTTTTGTGTTCTATAGTAGCACTTGATCCGGATACCGGAGAATATCGATGGCATTATCAGACCACACCAGGAGAAAGCTGGGATTACAATTCCAATATGGATATCGTCTTAGCCGATTTGATGATCCAAGGAAATAAAACAAAAGTAATTTTACACGCTCCAAAGAATGGTTTTTTTTATGTGATCAATAGAGAGACAGGCAAATTGATTTCCGCTGAACCCTTTGTGGAAACTTCATGGGCCTCCCATATTGATTTAAAGACGGGCCGACCTGTTGAAAATCCAAATGCCAGATACGATACCGGCAAATTTTATCTTACACCGAGTGCCCATGGGGCACACAGTTGGCATCCCATGTCCTTTAACCCGGTCACCGGTTTGGTTTATTTGCCAACCATTCATGATGCCTCGTTTTATTCCGAAGAAGGAATTGACAAAACAAATTGGAAATCCATTGAATTTAAAGGAGGCATCGGAGTCCGGTTGACCAGTCCGGATACACTACCGAGACCTTATTCCGGGTCTCTGCAGGCCTGGGATCCCATCCTACAAAAACAAGTGTGGTCTATACCTCAAAAAGAATTATGGAACGCGGGTACCTTAACTACTGCAGGCAACCTGGTCTTTCAAGGACAAGCTGATGGGAAGATATACGCATATAACGCGACCACGGGGGAGGTGTTATGGACGTTTGATTGTGGTCTGGGTATTTCAGCCCCGCCAATTACTTACAATATAAACGGACGTCAATATATTTCTATCCTGGTGGGATGGGGTGGCGCTTTTGCCGGGGTAGGAAATAAAGCCCTGGGTTGGGAATACGGTAAGCATATGCGCAGATTGTTTACCTTTTCATTGGAAGGAAATGTTGTCCTTCCCAAACTTACACCACCCTACTTTCCGGTTGCTATAGATGCTCCTGATTTTAAGATGGACGAAAAACTAGTGGCTCAGGGTCGGGGTGAATATGGCTCCAATTGCGGCGTTTGCCATGGAGGAAGTGCCATAGCAATGGGTATGGCGCCCGACTTAAGGGCTTCTCCCCTTGCTTTGAATCTCGATTTATTCCGATCGGTGGTAAAAGAAGGGTTAAAAATAAACCGGGCTATGCCCGCATTTCCGGACCTGACGGATCAACAATTGCTTTCAATTATGCATTTTATTCGTACCCGGGCCAATGAAACCAAATCAAAGACGAAAGAATTAATCCAGCAGTGAGACCTCTTCCCCCGCTTAACAAGCCTCGAATCCGGGTCAACCAACAGGAGTGTACTGTTGTTAAGAATTAAAATAGAGTTACGTCCATAATCAAAACACCGGATCAGCTCGTAATGGTGTTTATCAACAATTGAACACTTCAACAATTGAACACTTCAACACTTCAACACTTCAACAATCCGATGGTTCGGATCAACATTCATTTACATTCCTGATTTATACCCAATATATAATGGTTGACTATATCAATCAGGGCTGCAGTCTCGGAACCCAGAAAACCAGAGATCATTTCGTTTTTTAATGACTTTTTACTAAAATCCGTCAATGGACGAGCCAGGGGTAAATAGGTCCAATGCCATCTTTCTTCTTTATAGCCGTGGGGTCTGCCGGCAGAATAGGGTTGACAAAACCCATACTTTCCTGCATGAGTCTTAAGCCAGGTATATATTTTTTTACCCTCCCCATGGTCAAAATAACCGTTATCCAGGTTGTTGAGGTCCATATCCGTACCCCAATGATGTCGGGAAGATCCAGGCATAGAAGAATATTCCAATATTTTTAAAGCCCGCGTAACCGGGTCGGGTGTGGTATTTGCAAGGTTTTGACCATCTTCAACCAGACGTTTGCCGGTCCATTTATCTTCCCATATCGTTTTTTGACTATTGAAATTTCTGGTGGCGGAGATAATCTTAAGCTGGACACCGGATTCCTGGGCATTGTTATACATCCGGATAAATGCCTCCAGGGTTTCTTTCCTTAAGAACATACCGGTACGATTGGCATATTTTATTTCCACGGCACGAAATAACTCATGGTTGGAAGGTTCAAATTTCCCCATGATATAGGATATGGTATCGAGGGAATTGGTATCGGCAATGACAAAGGGAACAATGGGTATAGTAGCAAAAGAGGAGGACCCGTTTTTACAGAAAAAAAGGAATAAAACCAAAAATCCCAACAGGCCGGAAGAATAAAAACGACCGGTAAAGAATTTCATCTATTTATTGGATATGACCAGGTATTTTTCCAGAGCCATGCTCATGGAGGGAATATCCGGAGCAGGTGCTTTGATGTTCAACTGAAGCCCTACTTCTTCAACTGCTTTTGAAGTCTGGGTTCCGAAAGCCGCTATCCGGGTTTCATCCTGTTTAAAATTGGGAAAGTTGTCATACAGGGACTTCAGACACAAAGGGCTGAAGAAAACCAACACATCGTATTTGATATCTTTGAGATGAGACAGGTTACAACTAACTGTCCTGTACATGACGGCTTCCGTTACCTTGAGTCCCTTTGCATTCAGGTAATCAAAGACCTCCTTGGCTCCCTGATCGCTGCTTGGTAAAAGAAACTTTTCTGCTTTATGTTTATTAAAATAAGCATTCAGGTCTTCAATGCTTTTAGTCCCAACGAAAACTTTTCTTTTCCGATAGAGGATAAATTTTTGCAGATAATTACCGATCGCTTCGGTCAGGCAAAAATATTTCATGTCCGGGTTTACCTTGATCCGCATTTCTTCGATCATCCGGAAATAATGCTCGATGGCCGTTTTACTCGTAAAAACTACCGCTGAACATTCATCCGGGCGGATCCGCGCTTTACGGAATTCTTTTTCCGTCACTGCATCAATCTGATTAAACGGGATAAAATCAATTTTGAGATTGAATTTTTTTTCAATCGCGCTATAAGGTGAATGTTCTGGCTTTGGTTGGGAAACCAGAATTGTTTTGATTCGCTTATATTTTTCCGTAGGAGTCTTGGCCGTATTACCCATGCAAGAGATCAAATTTTCCTGGTTCAAAAATGTCCCAGGAAAGACAAGGGCAGGTATTAAGTAGTCAAATACCTGACCAAAATCATCCAGGGCGCTATTTCAACGGCACAAAGGTAAATAATAAAATGCAATTTTCTGGATACAATGACCGGGATGTTATTTAACAAACCCCTGATCTGCCGCATGGCGTATAGGGCAATGATGATACCCAGTCCACTAAATATCAGCATCTTAGCAGACTCCGGATCGATGAAAGAAAGAAGGATATTGATCAACATCAACCCTAATCCGGCGGTCAAATTATGGATTCCGATCGTATAGTTAAAAAAACTGGCTTCTTTTTCCATCGGAAAAACCTTGCCCATAATATACAATACCAGGTGACGGATCAAATAGACTATAATTACGATCAAAATGGCCCAATAAAGGGACAAATCCGCTACCTGAAACAACTTAAACGACTGATATATAAAGATTCCCGCATTGATAATGAATAAAAAATACAAAATTCCGAAGATCAGCATGTGATTTCCCTTAAAGGCATCTTTAAATAAAACGCGCAGCTGATTCTGATTGTAAGTTGCTTTAAGCAATAAAGCCGGGTAGGATCGGTTAAAATTGATCGCAATGGCTGCCAGAAGAAATAAAAAGATATAAATGATAAACCAGGCATTCTTGCTGATCTCGCCCTGATTATTGGTGGAAGCGGTTCCAAATGATTTTAATTCCTTTTTAATCTCCTTGATATCGGTTTCTTCTGAGGGAGGCACAATATCAATGAATGTATTATCAACGACGGGATTAGCCGAATTTTCTGCAGGTGGGTCTACTTCTTTAATTTCAATTACAGGATCTTTTCGAGATGCTGCAGCCTGACTTTCTTTGCCAGATTCCTGGCGTTTGCCCGGATTAGGGAGTATGACTGTTTTGGCCCTTTCTTTGCCTTTTGGTGTTTTGATATCAAAAATATTGGTGGATGAAACCGCTTCTTTGGATGTAGTGGTCTTTTTATCCAGTTCCAGCATATCGATCAGGGACGACCCTTCAGCAGGTTTAGGTGGAGGTGCGGGCTTCGATAATACGGCTGGAGTATCGGCCGTCTGGGCCTTTGGTTTTGCCTCCGGTTTTTTAACGGCCTCTTTTCTGACTGTAGGGGGAGACCCCTGTGCAGGTTTTTTAATGTCAAATGGGTTTTGCCCAATCAATATGGAAGAGAAACAGAATAGACTGCAGAAAAGTAAACCTCTGATCATAAAGTAGAGTATCCGTTCCCCTGGTGAATAACGACTTTTCTTACTTTATTCAGGTCCCAGTCAATCACTAATCCTTTGGCTATTTTATCGGCAACCGCTTTGCCGTATAATATTTGAATCAAATACAATACCGCGTCAAAGGAACTGGCGCCACCGGAGGAGGTAATCACATTTTTATCATGTACAAAGACCACATTATCGTAAACCCTCAGTTGCGGAAAACGATCTCTAAATGGTTTGATGTCGGCAGGAAAAGTGGTGCAGGAGATTCCGTCCAATAAACCTGCTTTGGCCAGAATAAAAACACCGTCACAATGAGAAGTGACAAACATGGCATTGGTCCCCGTTTCTCTTACCCAATTGATAAGGGTAGTATCTTTTATCCCATCGGTCATATGGTGTTCAGCACCCGGTACGACCAGGATATCTATTTTAGGTAGTTTGTCCCGGGTATAATCAAAATCCGGTTTGATGTACAATCCTTCAAAGGTGCGGATGAGATCATGGGTATTTGCCACGGTAAATACATTCATCGCCTTAATGTTTTCGCGATACTGAGTATGCTGGAATACATCGTAAGGTGCCGTAAGCTCGGTATTGTATACTCCATTGGTGATGAGGAATGCTACATTGTAGCGGTCGGGTAATATCAGGTCCTTTTGTTTGAGTACTACAGATCTGGCCCCGGGATCCCTCTCCGATCTGTGATGCTGACATGCCGGCAACAACCCGGTAAGCATCAGGCCAAACAAACAGACACGGATACCAATTTTTCGAATATGAGTTAAATACATCATTGGAGAAACGGAATCTACTGCAAATTTGTTATTTTTTTACTTTAGCAGCCGTTAATGTTTGCCTAATATGGAAATTAAGAATCGTAAAGCCCAACATGAATTTCTTTTCAAACAGTCCTTTGAAGCGGGCATTTTGCTGGATGGGGCTGAGGTAAAATCGATCCGGGAAGGCACTGCCAATCTCAATGACGCTTATTGTTATTTCAGTGATGCAGAGTTATACATTCGAAATTTTCATATAGCCCCCTTCAAACAAGCCGCCGGTTGGTCCATCCACGATCCCCTCCGCGTCAGAAAGCTCCTGTTAAAGAAAAATGAATTAAAAAAACTACGCAACCGGGTGGAAGAAAAGGGCATGACCATCATCCCTTACCGTCTCTATCTTTCGGAAAGAGGGCTGATCAAACTGGAGATCGTATTGGGCGAAGGCAAAAAGGCATATGATAAACGCGAAACAATCAAGGCTAAAGACAATCGGAGGGAATTGGAAAGGATGGATAAGGGGAAGGAATAGGGGGGGTGAATTGTGGAATTGTTGATCCGAACCATCGGATTGTTGAATTGTTGAATTGTTGAATTGCAGGTCACCTTATAGTTTGGGGTGAGATGGTAGGATAGTGGATCCGATTGCATTGCGGATTGTTGATGCCAGAATTGTAACTCACCCAAAGATTAAGCCTGGAAAGATCGAATTGTTGATTCAAAGCAGGGCTTGTTTAATGTCAGACTGGAAGAATACTCTCTAAGGGAATTTTTAGAAAATTACACTCTTTGCTTAGATGGACGGATAAATAGGTCTGCCTATTTAAGAAATTACATTTTCTTTTTGTAGAATACCCGTATCGTCAATAACACCATTGACATGGGATGGGTCCGTTTGAATACCAAGGTAGCTTATTGAATCAGTATCTAACCCAAACCATGTCTTCCGTCAAAGATTCTAAAATAATCCAAAATCAAAATATCCCCAACCCATTTGATCATCAGACCCGCATTGGCATTCTGCTTTCACAAGAGATTAGAGGCTTATTAAAAATTACAGACCTCCTGGGTCGTACGATTAAATTATATGATCAGGTCTGGCCTAAAGGTTACCATGAAGTAATTCTTGACCGGAATGAATTAGGAGGGAATGGGATTTTTTACTACAGTTTTGAGTGTAAAAACTTTAAAGCCGTGCGAAAGATGGTCTTGATGGATTAGAAAATCAACATTATTTAATCAATGTGATTTGGTTTAGCCTATCCACGAGACCTGGAAGGTTTTTCAGATACCCTATGTGAAACCTTCCATGTCTTGTTAATTAAAATGGCCCGTTTAATTCTTTCTTTTCTTCATTTCTTTCATTCTTTAATTACATACCCCTCAACTCCTCCTTATCTCCGGCATCCTCCCCGGAGTATAGGGCGCCCCAGCTTTTTCCAATATGAGTTCCAATTTATTTACCAGTTCATTGATGGTATTGATCTCGCGAACGACTTCATCCAAATCCTTATTGGTTTCCTGATAGGTTTTAAGCATGGTGTCGGTGGGGCCACCCGATATTTCCCACAGGCTGCCGATAATACTGAAGACCCTGCCGTTGATGCCTGGCACGGTTTCAAACTCGCGGGAAGACAACGTGGGATCTCCATTCATCTGAATGCCCACTTTTTTAAGTCTGTCTTCCAATTGCTGTGCATCGGTGTTTACGGATAAAGGTAGCCGGGGTGTTTGCAGATAAGCTGTTTTGATAAAACGCAATTTATTGGCCAGGTCACCCTGATACCGCTGGGTCATACTAGCAATCCTTCGCATATCTGCTACTTGTTTATTAAACAAATCGACCGCCTTTCTGTCTTCGGCCTGGATCGTTGCATTTTTTAAAGGAACTGCATCAATACCCGCTGGCCCGCCCAGGTCTGTATACACCCCGTTTTCAAATTTGCTAAGTTGCACTTTAAAATGGCCGGGAACTACCGGATAACCCGCTTCAACAGAACTAAAAAGACTGGCTGCCACTGGCGGTGTAAGGTTGACGGCACTAACCGGTGCTGATCGCAGGTCCCAGAAAAATTGTTTACTTCCTTTTTTCGCAGGCAGTTTGATCCGGCGTACAATTTCGCCCTGGTCATCGGTAATGGTCGCCAGTATATAGGGCTCCGGTTCATTATCTTCCAGTCGCAGACTGTCTATGCTGGGATACAAGACGGTTTCCCCTTTTTTAATTTTTTGTTTTTCGGCTTCTTTTCTTTTTTCCTTCATAGTCAACAGGTCGTTTTTAATATGATAAACTATGGTAGCTCCCGGCAATGGATTGGGTGAAGTAAAAAAAGATTCACCTTGAAAAGCCTTATCCCGCAAACCCAGTGGATACCAGGGATTATACAACAGGGCAGTGTCTACCGGATAGATATGGACTTCTTTGTCAAGATTATTTTTATCGAAGTTCCTGAGAATGGCATAGTTTTCGAGGATCCAAAACCCTCGTCCAAAAGTAGCCAGTACCAGATCGTTTTCCCGCCGTTGAATTTCGAGATCTCTGACGGCTATAGTGGGTAAACCGTTTTTAATCTGCGTCCAGGTTTTTCCTCCATCGACTGTGACGAATAAACCAAACTCAGTCCCAACAAACAACAAATTGGGATCGACATGATCTTCAGCGATGGTATATACGCTACCCCGGACAGGAAGATTGGATGAAATGGATGACCAGGTCTTTCCCATATCTGCCGTTTTAAATACATAGGGTTTAAAATCTCCATACCGGTGATGGTTAAACGCGACATAAGCTGTGTTTTTATCGTGAGACGAAGCTATGATTTGATTAACATAGGATTGATCAGGTGCTCCCTGGACAGGGGCAAGTTTTGTCCACTGTGTGCCCGCGTTCAGGGTAAGGTGCATTAACCCGTCATCGGTACCGATCCATAATAGATTGGGATCCAATTTAGATTCAGCAAGGGCCACAATATTGCCATAGATATCCGTACTTCCGTTTTTAGCGACGGCATCCACACTCCATACCCTACCCATGACCTGCATTTTGTTCCGATCTGTTCCTGCGGTCAGGTCCGGGCTGATGACCTGCCAGCTGTCGCCCCGGTCATTGCTACGGAATACTTTATTGGCAGCAAAATATAACCGTTTGTGATCGTGTTGGGAAATCAGCAAAGGGGCATCCCAATTCCAGCGATAAGCCGGGTCATTCTCAAACTCAATAGGTCGGATATTAGTTTGTTCACCACTTCGTTTATCAAATCGCTGAAGTCCGCCGTATTGGGATTGCGCATATACAATATTGTGATCCATATAATCGGCCTGGGATTCAAACCCATCTCCCCCGCAGGTGATATACCAGTCGCTGTTAGTTACCCCATTGGCACTGGTGGTGCGGGAAGGGCCACCTAATGAAAAATTATCCTGGGTCCCGCCGTATATATTATAAAAAGGAGTAGCGTAATCCACCGATACTTTATAAAACTGGGTTACCGGAAGATTTGGTTTAAACTGCCAGTTTTGGCCGTCATCCCAGGATTCATAAAGCCCGCCATCACAACCCACTAAGGTATGCTGGGTATCATCCGGATCGATCCAGACGTGATGATTGTCCACATGTTTATTTTTCTCTCCAAACCGACGCCAGGTTTTTCCACCATCATCTGTAATCATTAAATATACATTGGCGCTCCAAACCCGGTTTGGGTTTATAGGATCGCAATACAACTCCTGATAATAATTTCCACTGGTCTGATAACCATCGCGTTTTTCCCAACTTGCCCCACGATCAGTACTCCGGTATACCCCGGTTTCTTCTCCTTCTACTATGGCATATATATAATCGGGATTGGCCGGAGATATCGCCAAACCAATTCGGCCAAGATCTTTGCCGGAAGGAAACCCGCCACCCACCTTATTCCAGGTTGCTCCGGCATCCGTACTTTTATATAAGGCTGATTCAGGGCCACCCCCTATATAAGTAAATACTTTGCGTTGGCGCTGATGGGCACAAGCAAATAAAATATTGGAATTTCGTGGATCCATGTGAACTTCATTAAACCCGGTATGTTCACTGACCGTCAATACAGCTTTCCAGGATTTGCCGCCGTCTATCGATTTGTAAATCCCCCGCTCTCCCCCGCTGTTCCAGACCGGTCCATACGCCGCTACATAAATAATGTCGCTGTTTTGAGGATCTACGACGATCTTTCCGATGTGTTCTGAGTTTTTCAATCCCATATTTTTCCAGGATTTGCCTCCATCCTCTGATTTATATATTCCATCACCATATGCAACGGAGCGCTGATTATTGTTTTCCCCTGTACCCAGCCACAATACTGCACTGTTGGAGGGATCGATGGTGATACATCCAATGCTGTACGAACCATATTGATCAAAAATGGGAGAAAAGGTAGTACCGGCATTTACTGTTTTCCATACCCCACCGGAAGCCACGGCAACATAATATTCGCTGTGTTTTTTTGGATTCACCGCGATATCCGCCACCCGTCCGGATACCAAAGCAGGGCCTATACCCCTCATGGTTAACCCTGCGAATACATCTGATTTGAGGGTATCCGCGGCGGGGACAACTTCGGCGGCAGCCATAGGTTTGTCATTTGTTTTTTTCTTTTGCGCCAATAGGGTCACGGATAAAAACAATAGTGTAAGCAGAGAAAATATCGGTTTCATAATGGAGAGATTTTATGGGATTAAATTAATCAAATACCCGGAAATACAATTCAGCAGGCTTCATTCCTTCATTTCTTCATTTCTTCATTTTTTAATTTCCTGTCTGTGTACCTTCGCACCGATGAATCAGGAACTTTTTATTTACGATAGTTTATCCAGGGAATTTGTCCGGTTTGAGCCAATCCATGAAGGCAGGGTAGGTATGTATGTCTGCGGCCCCACCGTCTATAGCGATGTACATTTAGGAAATTGCCGCACATTCATCAGTTTTGATATTATATATCGTTATCTGACTCAATTAGGATATAAAGTGAGGTATGTTCGCAATATCACTGATGTGGGTCACCTGGAGGGAGACGCGGATGAAGGCGAAGATAAGGTTTCTAAAAAGGCCAGGATGGAGCGGCTGGAACCTATGGAAGTAGTCCAACGGTATATGAACGGTTTCCATCACATGATGACCGTGTTCAATACCGTGCCCCCGAGTATCGAACCACGTGCTACCGGCCATATTGTGGAACAAATCGAAATGATCAAAACCATTCTGGAAAATGGTTATGGTTATGAACGAAATGGTTCAGTATATTTTAATACTCAAAAACTGGTTCAATCCCATGATGTGTATGGAAAACTATCGGGTAAAATCATGGATGAACTCCTCAATGAGTCCCGCAACCTCAAAAACCAGGATGAAAAACAACACCCTTCCGATTTTGCTCTCTGGATCAAAGCGGACGAACGACATCTGATGCATTGGCCCTCTCCCTGGTCCGAAGGGTTTCCGGGATGGCATCTGGAGTGTTCTGCGATGAGCACCAAATACCTGGGTACTCCTTTTGACATCCATGGTGGAGGTTATGACCTTAAGTTTCCCCATCATGAAAATGAAATCGCTCAGAATATAGGATGTTGCGGCCAAAGCCCGGCTAAATACTGGCTTCACGCCAATATGTTGCTGTTAAAAGGCAAAAAGATGAGTAAAAGTGACGGCAACTCAATTTCACCGGAACAATTGTTTACCGGAAACAGCCCGCACCTCACCAAGTCCTATGCGCCTATGGTGGTGCGTTTTTTTATGTTGTTAACCCAGTATCGGAGTACCCTTGACCTCACGGATGAAGCCCTGCAAGCAGCGGAAAAAGGATATAAACGCTTATTGGAAGCTTCGCGTAGCGTAAAACTTTTAAGTTCAGCAGGCAAGTCATTAAATACAGAACTGGATAAGGAAATCAATATGGTCATGGATTCGATCTATAAAGAGATGAATGATGATTTTAATACCCCCAAAGCGCTGGCTGTTTTGTTTGACCTGGTGTCCCGAATCAATTCCTTTAAGAATGCCCAGGTCGATATTGAACAAATTTCTGCGGATACCGTGCAGCGACTTAAAGCTGAAATGGCCGTTTGGATAACGGATATTCTGGGTTTACGCGATGATGAGCAGGAATCTAATGGACACGGAACGTTGGATCAGGTAATGGAGCTGCTCATCGATCTTCGGCAACAAGCCAGATTAAAAAAAGATTTTGCTTTATCAGACCAGATCCGGGATAGATTGAGCAAGATAAAAGTCCAATTAAAAGACAGCAAGGAAGGTTCCAGTTGGAGCTATGAATAATTTGAATAGGTTTTAAAGAGAAATGTGATGCGAAGAACCAATCTGTTTTTTCCCTTTGTATTTTTTGTTGTCCTTTCCCCGGGCTGCAAACAAAATACGCCTACATCTGTAGCCCCTCCGGCAGTCAAGTTAAAGGTGCCTGCAATTAACAAAGACTCTGCTTATGCATTTGTAAAGGCCCAGGTGGAATTTGGACCCCGCACCCCAGGAACTAAGGGACACCAACTTTGCGGAGACTGGATAGTAGCAAAAGCTAAATCGTATGGCGCCAAAGTGATTGAACAGCCTTTTAAAGCACAGACTTTTTCGGGTATAAAATTTGATGCCAGAAACATCATTGCTTCGTATAATGAATCCGCAAAACCAAGGATATTGCTTGCCGCTCACTGGGATACCCGGTTTGTGGCCGACCATGACCCGGTCATAAGCAAAAAAAATACTCCGGTGACCGGTGCTGATGATGGGGCCAGCGGGGTAGCGGTATTACTTGAAATTGCCAGACAAGTACAGGCCAACCCTATACCTAATTTGGGCATTGACTTTATCTTTTTTGATGCGGAAGACCAGGGTGGGGAAAGTTCAGAAGAAGATGCATCAGAATCCTGGTGCCTTGGAGCGCAATATTGGTCCAGAAACCTGCATGTCAAGGGTTATCAGGCCAAATACGGTATACTCCTCGACATGGTAGGAGCAAAATCACCCCGTTATACCAAGGAAAGCACGTCCATGCGGTATGCCCCTGCCATCATGGATAAGATTTGGTTGATGGCCCAGCGCATGGGTTATGGTAATTATTTTGTCAATGAAAACTCCCCAGGTATTACGGACGACCATTATTTTGTGAATTACATTACCCGAATCCCCATGATTGATATTATTAACAGGCCGACAAATGACAAGTTTGTACCTCATTGGCATACGACGAATGATGTATTAGCCAATATAGATCCGGAGTCACTCCGGGCGACCGGCCAGGTAGTGCTGGCAGTAGTCTATAGAGAAGCCAACGGTGATTTTTAGCCAACCCCATCCCGATCCGGGAGATTGTAAATATATTGACAGACATTAAACCTATTGGACTCTTTCTACCCCGATGGCAACTTCGATGCCTTCTACTAATTCTATTTTAGCTTCAGCACCGAATTCTTTATAATAAATCTCATCGGCTAATACCTCATTCTTGATATAATCTCCATAGGAATGGATGGCACTGACGATGCCGTCGTGATTTTCAATAAATAAATTGATGCGGTCAGTCACTTTCAAGTCAGAGCTTTTGCGGATATTTTGAACCCGGTTGACGATTTCCCGGGCAATACCTTCTGCGCGCAATTCATCTGTCAGGGCGATATCCAGGGCTACGGTCAGATTGCCATCATTGGCTACAAACCAACCTGGCAGGTCTTCACTGCTGATTTCCACATCTTCAAGTGTAATCGGATAAGTATTGCCGTCAATATCCAGATTAAACTGGTTATTGACTTCCAATGAGCGAATGCCAGCTTGGTCCAGGGATGTTATGATTTCAGCAGCCGCTTTCATGTCTTTGCCCAACCGCTTGCCGAGGGTTTTAAAATTAGCTTTGATTTTTTTATGGATCAGTCCACTGGTATCCGTGATGTATTCCAGTGATTTGACATTGACTTCAGAAAGGATAAGATCTTTTACCTGTTCGACCTGGGCTATAAATTGTTCATCTAAAACCGGAATTAAAATTCTGCTGAGAGGTTGCCGTACCCGCAATTTTTCACGTTTACGAAGAGAAAGCACCATAGAGCTGATCCGTTGAGCAAAGTCCATTCGTTGTTCAAGTCCAGCGTCTATTTTATTTTTATCCGGCTCCGGCAGGAGGGCCAGGTGTACAGACTCATGAGGTTCGAACCGGGTTTCATTGTTGAGTTGCTGATACAACCAATCAGCAAAAAATGGAGCCAACGGTGCCATGAGTTTACTAATCGTGATGAGACATTCGTACAAGGTCTGATACGCTGCTATTTTATCTGCAGAATGAGAACCATCGGCATTCAGTGATGGTTTCCAGAATCTACGTCTGCATAGCCGCACATACCAATTGCTTAGTTTTTCATCAACAAAAGCTTCTATACTTCGAGCAGCCTGGGTGGGTTCATACGTAGCATAGGAATGATCGACGTCCTGAATCAGCGTATGAAGGGCGGAGAGGATCCAACGGTCGATCTCCGGTCGTTCCTGCAATTCAATGGATGGTTGTTGATGGTAAAAACCATCGATGTTTGCATAGAGTGCAAAAAATGAATAGGTATTGTACAGGGTGCCGAAAAACTTTCGTTTGGATTCTTCCAGGCTATCGATATCAAATTTGAGGTTTTCCCAGGGATTGGCATTGGATAACATATACCAGCGTGCGGCGTCAGCTCCATGTTTGTCCAGGGTATCAAAGGGGTCGACGGCATTGCCCAGGCGTTTGGACATTTTTTGTCCGTTTTTATCCAGGACCAGACCATTCGATACTACATTTCTAAAGGCAACTGAATCAAAACACAGAACGGCAATCGCATGCAGCGTAAAAAACCATCCTCTGGTCTGATCCACTCCCTCCGCGATATAGTCAGCGGGGAAATTGGCTTTAAACTTTTCCTGGTTTTCAAAAGGATAATGCCATTGGGCATAAGGCATGGCACCAGAATCAAACCAAACATCGATCAGGTCGAGTTCCCTGCGCATTGTTTTTCCTAAACCCGAAACTAATACGATCTCATCGATAAAAGGTCGATGCAGATCTTGCGGAATGGTTTGATTTAAATTCAGTACCTGGTTTGCTCTTTCTATCTCCAATTGCAACTGGGCCAGGGATCCAATGCAGATTTCTTCCTGTTGATCTTCTGTTCTCCAGACGGGAAGGGGTATGCCCCAATACCTGCTTCGGGAAAGGTTCCAGTCCTGGAGGTTTTCCAACCAGTTACCAAAGCGTCCCGTGCCGGTACTTTCGGGCTTCCAGTTGATGGTTTTATTTAATTCGACCATCCGGTCTTTGGCAGCAGTCGAACGTATAAACCAACTGTCCAGGGGATAATACAATACCGGTTTATCGGTGCGCCAGCAATGTGGGTAATTGTGTTCATATTTCTCCACCTTAAATGCTTTGTTTTCTTTTTTTAGTTTTACACAGATATCGATATTTACATCTTTATAGTCTGCTTCATCTTTATAATCTTTTACATATCTATTGCTAAACTCTCCAAGGCCATTTACGAATTTTCCTTCGCGGTCCACCAGGATCAATATACCGAGATTGTTTTTTTGCCCCATTCTAAAGTCGTCTGCGCCGAAAGCCGGGGCCGTATGAACAATACCCGTCCCGTCGGTGGTGGTGACAAAATCACCGGTCAATACTCTAAAGGGGTTTGCACCATGTGTGATTTCCTGAACTTTGGATAAGGTATTGGCTTCAAATGGCAATAGCTGATGGTATTGAATGCCTTCCAGGTCACTGCCTTTACATTTTAATAAAATCTGGTATGGTAGGTTTTTACCATCGTTTTTATAGGTATTGAAATCAATATCTTCATGCTGTGCATTAAAGTATTTGGACACTAACTTTTCCGCTAAGACTACCTGAATGATTTTGTGTGTATACGGGTTCACGGTTTTAATGAGACAATATTCAATGGTTGCGCCAACGGTCAGACCCAGGTTGGACGGCAGGGTCCAGGGGGTAGTCGTCCAGGCTAAAAAAGAAAAAGACGGATGTAAACCCCGGCTATACAAGTCATATATAAATTTGGGAATTTGCACCAACGCAGATAATCTTTTATCTTTGTGGAGTCCCGGCAGGTTTTCGTCATCACGTTTGGATAAGTGAGTAGCGAAAAATTGTTGGGACTTTTTTATTTCAGACAACCTCAAATCATATAAAACCAACTGATCTGTTTTCTTTAATACAATTTTGACCAGGTAAAACCGGGATCCTATAGTTACTTTATTAACCAGATAATTAAAAACGGCACCGTCTTTACCGGAAGTTTTTTCTTCACTCAAAGGAATTGCAGTTTCTATTAATTGAGAGGCCTCTTTAAGAATTAATATTTTTTCTACTACAGGAGAATGAGCAAGTATTTCATCGATGCTGTTGCGGGTTAATACTATTTTCTCCCTTAATGAATGATTAAAAAAATCTTTTTTCCTGAGATGATTATAAGCCCAGGTTTTTGTTGCCCTTCTATAGGCGTTGAGGTCGTCGGTGTGCTCCGCCTTTAACTCAATAAATGACAAGTTGTCCAGGTGTTTTAGGGCAATCATTCTGTTTTCATAATTGTATGCCTCGAAAGCGGTTATACAACTGGTATCTTTTACATCTTTGTAAGTCCCCGGCATATTGAGTTCATGTGAACTCAATCCAGTGCCGGCAGCCGGTGAATAGGGTTGAATGGTATATCCTTTGTACAATAAATTTTTATCGTACAGGATTTTTAACAGGTTCCAAACGGATTCGATGTAGTCGTTTTCATAGGTGATATATGGATGATCCAGGTCGACCCAGTAGCCGATGCGGCGGGTGAGTTCGTCCCATTGATCTTTAAACCGCAATACGGTTTTTCGGCAGGCGGCATTGTAATCTGCTATGGAAATAGTCTTACCGATATCCTCCTTGGTGATGCCCAGTTCTTTTTCCACGCTGAGTTCAATCGGCAAACCATGGGTATCCCAGCCTCCCTTGCGGGCAACCTGCCTGCCTTTCATGGTATGGTAACGGCAGAACAAATCTTTGATCGCCCGGCCCATGACGTGGTGGATACCCGGCATCCCATTGGCAGATGGCGGACCCTCATAAAACACAAAAGGATCACCCGTAGCCCGCTGTGCCACACTTTTATTAAAAATATCCTGCGACTCCCAGAAGGATCTGATTTCTTTGTCTATCTCCGGAAGATTCAGGGACTTATACTCTTTGTAACTCATAAAGCGGGGGCAAAGATAGGGGGGAGGGGGGGAATTAATGAATTAAGAAATGAAGAAAATTAAAAAGATGTGCTCAACGCTATTAATTCAACTGTCTATTCGTAATATTTTTCATTTAAAAGTTATACCAGTTAACCACTAATCTTGGCATAATCTTTTTAATGGTTTCTTCAAGAGCTGGAAAGAAAATATACCATGAATAATTTTTATAAAATACATGTTTAAACCCGAGCATTTCTTCATTAATTTGACACACTTCAAAATAATATATTGATTTAGGGTATGGCTTGGGTTGGGCAGACCATCCAGTTATCCAGTTCAAGTTATCTAATGTTCTTTTTTTGCTCATTGATTGATTCAATATTTGAACATATTCGCTTAGTTCGATTGATTGAGGGCTAGGGGTATGGATAAAATCTGGACTCCAACTATTTATTGT
>Ga0163144_10002086_pt1 | contig 46629 bp, 36 predicted proteins | sample OliLak19BULKMAT1_FD_123175 | JGI IMG/M metagenome (GOLD analysis project Ga0163144, IMG submission 123175) | Freshwater microbial mat bacterial communities from Lake Vanda, McMurdo Dry Valleys, Antarctica - Oligotrophic Lake LV.19.BULKMAT1 | ecosystem: Environmental > Aquatic > Freshwater >... | reverse complement strand
GGCGAATTTCGAGCTGATCGACATTCCCCACGTCCGCCAGTCCGGCAAAAACTCCGCTGACATCCGCATGGTCGTCGATGCCCTCGATCTCGCCTACACCAAGCCCCACATCGATACGTTCGTCGTCATCAGTGGGGACTCCGACTTCTCCCCGCTGGTCAGCAAGTTGAGGGAGAACAACAAAATCGTCATCGGAGTCGGGGTGAAACAGTCCACTTCCGACCTTTTCGTGGCCACCTGCGATGAGTTCATTTTCTACGACGATCTCGTGCGCAAAGTGAATGCCAAAGCTGGGCCGACTGGGGGCAAAGCACCCGTTCCGGCCCCCTCCGCCCCCGGCGAGTCCCCGCGTCCCAGCACCCCTGAGGAGCGACGCGACGAGGCGATCACCCTCGTGGCGGAGACCCTTGAGACCTTGTTGGAGACCCGCGGCGAAGACGAAATGATCTGGGGATCCATGGTCAAACAGGCGATCAAACGGCAAAAACCGGCTTTTAATGAGAGTTATCATGGCTTCCGAGGTTTTAACTCTCTGCTCGAAGCTGCCCAGGAGCGCGGTCTCATGACCCTCGAACCGGACGAAAAATCCGGAGGCTACGTGGTCCGGGGACCGCGCCGGGAGGCTGCTTTGCCCCTTTCATGACCCGGCTCCCGTGTGACAAGATTGATACCCTGCCTTGTTTGAATGATCCCCATCCCTCGCGCACTGTCAGGCGGTTCAGGAATTCTTGAGCCAAAACCAAAAACAACTCTGAAACATCAATTCATGAAAAACACACTCGTTCTCCTCGCCGCCGTCGCTCTTGCGGCCGGTGTCCAAGCCGAAGACAAAATCGTCATCAAAGGTTCTGACACTCTCGGAGCCAAGATGGTTCCTCAACTCGCCGAAGCTTACAAAGAAGCCGGTAACGAAGTCTCGTTCGAAATCGCTGCTGAAGGTTCTTCCGCTGCTTTCACCAACCTCCTTGCCGGAACCGCCGATCTCGGTATGTCCAGCCGCGGTGTGAAAGACTCCGAAAAAGAAGAGTTCACCGCCAAAGGGATGGCCCTCAAAGAGTGGCACGCCGGCAACGACATGATCGCCGTCATCGTCAATGAGAAAAGCGGTATCGCAGACCTCACCCCCGAGCAAGTCCAAGGCATCTTTACTGGTGACATCAAAGACTGGAGCGAAGTCGGTGGCGAAGCCGGTGCGATCTCGGTTTACACTCGCAACACTTCCTCCGGCACTTATGTGGCCTTCCAGGAAATGGCAATGGACAAGCGTGACTACGGTGCTGACACCCAGAAAATGGCCGGCAACGAGCAGATCGCTGAAGAAGTGGCCAAGAACGCCAACGGTATCGGTTATGTCGGTCTTGCCTATGCTGACAAGCCAGGCATCAAGACGACCAAGGTCGCCGGTGTCGAGTGTGTGCCTGAGAACGCCAGCAAGTATGCGATCGCTCGCACGCTCTTCTACTACACCATCGACGGCAAGGCTTCTGAGGCGACTCTGAAGTTCCTCGCTTGGGCCACCACCGACGCCAAAGCCATCGAGGTGGTCGAGCGCGTTGGTTTCATCGCCCCCAAGTAATTGGTGCGATCTTGCTGACTCTTTCCCGAAAGGGAGATCGGCCGTGAGGTCAAAACACATCAACTTCTGGCCCGGTGGGGAGACTCGCCGGGCCTTTTTTCCCCGGATTCGTCCCTTCCTGTTTCCTAACCTTCTCAGGTCTTCCCTTTTTCCGCCCTCTCTATGAGCGATCCCGCCACCGAAAACGCCGCCGCTCCAGGTCGGGAAGCCTTCAAGCGCCGTGGCTTCCGTATTTTCGGACTCGGGCTGCAGGAGTTCATCAAATATTTTTTTGGCGGCAATGCCAGCTTGGCCATCATTTCTATCATCCTGATCTGTTTCTTCCTGGGTCGGGAAGGTCTTCTGTTTTTCCCGGCCCATCACGAGGGGCTTAAAGCCTATCGTCACGCCGGACAGGAGTATGTCGATTACATGAGCGCGGAAATTGACGCTCATACCAATTTTTACAGCAGTGCGAATATCGCCTATTTTGCCGAGGTCAATGAATCCTCACGAGACGAGGATCAACTTATCGTGGCCGCTCGCGCGATCCTGGCCAACGTCGAGAATGCCTCCACCAAGACCTGGGGTCTGCTGGAGCGAAAGATCGGTGAGGAAAAAGACCTCGCCGGCGCCTTGGAAAAAGCGGCCCCTGATTCCCCCGAGCAAGCCTCCGCCGCGGCGACCCTCGCTGCCCGTCAAGTCGAGATCGCTGATCTTAGGGTAGAGCTTCGGGCTGATATCGAAGCCTTCCTCGACACCTCCGCCGCCTATCACATGGGCGTCGGCGGAAAACAGCCTCCGGCCAGTGAGCTTTCGAACCTCCGCGGGGCAGTTCTTTTTCACGCTTACCCGGATGCAAAAGAGGAGCATCCCTATCTTGTTGACCTCAAAGAGAAGAGCAAGGCCAAGAAGGCGGAGTCCGCCGTGCGCCTCGTCGCTTTTAAAGACACCATCAAGGGTATCCAGGACGCTATCCGCCCGATCCGCACCCTGCAAGGAGATCTGAAAAAAATCGCCAGTGAAAATCGGTCGGTCATTACTAGTTTTGCGACCGCTCCAGAGCGGGTCAAAGCGCTGCTCGCCGGAGCCGAGAAAGCCGCCAATCCCGCGGAGAAGGCCCGCATGCTTGAGCAGGCGAATGCTGTCGTCATTGTGGAGCCTGACTTCGAGTCGATGAATGCCGCGAACTACGCATCTGTCGGGAACCACGGTGAACTTGCGGCCGCTCTCCTGACTTCCATGGCTCCGCTCTATGCCTCGCTGCCCAAGGATGTCGCGACCGAGAGTGCCCGCGAGAATCTGGAGCGAAGTGAGTCGCTATACGAGCGTTTTGAGGAGACGGTCAAAGAGAGCAGCGATGCTGCGATCAAGTGGCGTCATGACAAGCCGGTCTCCTGGCCGGGATCGATCAATGCCTTTATTTTCGGCAAAAACTGGATCACCAACAGTTCATGGCATGATTTTTACGGTTTGCTGCCCCTCCTGATTGGCTCCCTTCTCATTTCAGTCATTGCCTTGGCCGTGGCGGTGCCTTTCTCGATCGCGGCGGCGATCTATGTGAATCAGCTTGCGCCTCATCGGGAGCAAAATCTCATCAAGCCGGCCATCGAGTTTATCGGAGCGATCCCTTCGGTGGTGATGGGCTTCTTCGGTATCCTTGTATTTGGAGAAACCTTGCGCGAGATCAGCCAGATCGAGTGGCTCTCCTGGGTGCCCGGATTCCCCATGGCAGAACGGCTAACCATCCTGAACGCGGGCTTGCTCCTGGCCTTCATGGCCATCCCCACCATTTTCACCCTAACCGAGGACGCGTTGGAAAACGTACCCGGTGCCTTTGCGGAGAATTCCTTCGCCATGGGTGCGACCAAGCTGCAAACCGTGTTCCGCGTGATCGTCCCGACAGCGATTTCCGGTCTGATCGCAGCAGTCCTGCTTGGGTTCGGACGGATCATCGGGGAGACCATGGTGGTGCTCCTCGTGGCCGGTAACAAGATCAAGATACCCGATTTCTCGGAAGGGTTCGGCGTGGTGACCCAGCCGACCCATACGCTGACTGGCATCATCGCCCAGGAACTTGGCGAGGTTGATAGTGGCTCGATCCATTGGGGGGCCCTCTTCATCGTCGGTTTGGTACTTTTCGTGATCGCCCTCGCTGTGAACTTCACCGCACAGCAGGTCCTCAAGCGACTTCAGAAAATCTGATCGTCCGACCACTGATTGACTCTTTTATTTGTAACCTGTCCCGTCCCATGCACGACATCGCCGAAGACCTTCCGATCAAGCGCACCGAGAATCCCTTTGCCACCAAGGCTCACGCGCTGAAGCGCCGCGACCGTATCACTTCCATCGTGTTGCGTCTCACGACCTACTTCATTCTCGCCTGCGCGGGCTACATCTTCGTCGATATCATCGTCAAAGGAGCGCCGGTGGTTTTCAAAGGGACGCCTCCTTTTATCAATGTGCCTTTCCTGACTCAAAGTCCCGAGACCCTGATGACTTTTGAGACCGCCGATGGCGAGTTTCACAAGATGGACTTCAGCGACTACTCGCAGTTCAAGCGTGACTTCCCCGGCCTGAAAATCGTCGAGGAGCACTCCCACGCCTTCTCCGGGGGCGGAATCCTCGGTCCGCTTGTCGGAACCGCGCTGCTGACTGGCATTTGTATCGTAATTGCTTTGTTTGTCGGGCTGACTACCGCGATCTATCTAAACGAATATTCGACGAAGGGTCGCTTCATGGACGCCGTTCGGTTGGCCATCATGAACCTCGCGGGGGTGCCCTCGGTGGTTTTCGGCTTGTTCGGACTCGGGCTGTTCTGCCTCGTCGCGCCGGTCATTACTACGACTCCGATGGATGGCAAGTTCGCCATCCCGCTCTTTCTTGGTGGCAATTTTCTTTCTTTCCAAGGTTGGGGGGTTTCGATGCTCTCTGGTGGTTTCACCCTCGCGGTCATGATCCTTCCCGTCATCATCGCCGCTTGTGAAGAGTCGCTCAAGGCGATCCCGATGGGCTTTCGGGAGGCCTCATTCGCGCTCGGAGCAACCAAGTGGCAGACCATCGCCAAGTCAGTGCTGCCCTACGCTTTTCCAGGAATGCTGACCGCTTCTGTCCTAGGCATCACCCGGGTGGCGGGCGAGACCGCTCCGATCATGTTCACCGCGGCACTGTCCCATAAAGACAAGTTGCCATGGCAGGATGTGAATAGCATCGGAGGCTTCTTCTCTCAGTCTGTCCAGGCGATGCCCTACCACATTTACACGGTAGCCGCCCGAATTCCCCAGTCGGAATACACCCAGCCGATGCAATATGGCTCGGTGTTTGTCTTCCTGATTCTTGTGATGCTTTTCGCCGCTCTTTCCGTTTTCCTCCGCATTCACTACCGTCAAAAAGTGAAGTGGTAAGCGAGGTAGTATAGAATTTTTCACATGCCAACCTTACGAGGAGAATTATCATGAACACCGTTATGTCTGAACAAGAGAAGCAAGAGGGGGGCCTCACTCCTGACACCCAAGTAACCGAGGTTGCGCCGAAAGCCGAACCCTCCTCCAATGTGGTGATCGAGGTCGATAACGTTAGCTTTGCTTATGTCCCCAAGAAGGATGTCCTCCACGACATCTCAATGAACATCAATCGTGGTGAGGTGACTGCCTTTATCGGACCCTCCGGTTGCGGAAAATCTACCCTGCTGCGGTGTTTGAACCGGATGAATGACCTCATCCCCACCGCCGGAATCTCCAAGGGTGAGATCCGCATCCTCGGCACGGACATCTACCATCGTGAAGTCGATGTGATCGAATTGCGCAAGCACGTCGGGATGGTGTTCCAGAAATACAATCCGTTCCCCAAGAGCATCTACGAAAACGTTGCCTTCGGTCTCCGTATTCAAGGGATCAACGATAAGAAGAAACTCGATCAGGCCGTGGAAGAGAGTCTCGTATTCGCCGGTCTCTGGGGGGAAGTGAAAGATCGTCTTGACTCAAGTGGCCTCAGTCTCTCGGGGGGACAGCAGCAGCGTCTTTGTATCGCTCGAACGATCGCGGTCCAGCCGAAGGTGATCCTCATGGATGAGCCGTGTTCCGCCTTGGATCCCATCTCGACTGCTACCATTGAGGAACTCATCACAAAGCTGAAAAAGGAATTCACCATTGTGATCGTTACTCACAACATGCAGCAGGCGACCCGGGTTTCTGATCGGACCGCGTTCTTCTACCTCGGGAATCTCATCGAAATGGATAAGACGACCAAGATTTTCCACAATCCCAGCATGAAGCAGACCGAAGACTATATCTCAGGTCGCTTTGGGTGAGTCACTTACGGGACCACAGTCCGGGGATGGGTTTCCTAGTCCCGTGAACCCTGCCTCCGTTCTGCAGTTTCCTTGAGCCATGACTTGATCGCTTCGTCGGGCGACCGGAAATTGGGGGGCAAAGACAGCGATGGCTACGGCAGAAATTTGATCAAGTAGATCCAGTTAAAAACGAGAACGACCCCGATGATCCAGGCAGCGCGGACGAGCTTCCGATTTTGCTCGATTGGACTGCTGACATCGTTGCCTTTCCGGTAACGCCAGAATCCCCAAAGTGGCCAGATTCCGGCCACGGCACAGCCGAGCAACACCGCCGGATGAAATCGCAAGGCCGCCAGGACATCGCCCGCCGCGAGTGCCCGCACCGCGCGAGTGCCTCCGCAGCCGAGGCAGGGCAGACCCGTGAGCGTGCGAAAGCCGCACGCGGGAGGACGGAGGGGGAGTCGCTCGTAGCTTCTGGCGACGATGAGCAAGGCAATCACCACCACGAACGTGATCAACGGAGCAACCAGCACAGCGGGGTGGCGGGTCATGGCTGACTTGTCAGAACCAGGGCGAGCTTCGCGGAAGACTCTGGCGAAGTGCCGGGTAGGGTGGCATCGGGAAGGAAGCGATTTTCTCCCGGACCGTCCGTGGTAAGGGCGCTTTTCAAGCCAGTCGCAGCCGGGGACGGCGGTCCTTGAAGTTCCAACCGCAGGGTCGGCAGCGGCAGTCGGGAGCGTTCACAGACCTCATCATAGTCGGACACGAGGCGTTTTACGCGGTCTATATGGGCGAGTTTTCCATCAGGATCGGTGGCGAGGAGATTGGTGGATTCGATGTCGTTTCGCAGGGCGGCGCCACGAGTTGCGGTGAGGTCGATCAGCCCGGAAAAATCGAGCTCGCCTGAGACGACGTAGCCCGGAGACTCCGCCATGAAAGCTTCCCGATCCGGGGCATAGAGCTCGCCTTTGACAAACCAAGCGCCCTCGCGCCACTCCAGCTTGACGCTTTTCATGGCCTCAGGGAAACGGGCTTCGAAGAGCATCTGGGTGATCTTCTCCAGATCCGCCTCGCGCTGTTTGGCGAGGCTCTCGGCATGGTCGCCCACCGCTTTGATCAACGAATCGCGCAGACCTTCGTAGCGGGCGGCTTCGTCGGCGGCTCTTTGGGCTGCATAGGGAGTATTGAGCGAGTGATACTCGGCCAAGGCCAACTCACAACTCCAGGGGCCGATGCCGTGACGGACAAGTATGGATTCAGCCGCAGGAGCCAGGGGATCGCGGAGACCGCGGAGGCGCTTTTTGAAAAATCCCACCCGTTCCGTGCTGAGGATTTCAATGCCCGGTTCGGCTCGGAGATCGGAGAGGGCCGCCCGCCATTGGAGGCCGCGCAGTAGGAGGAAAAGGGTAAGTCCGATGATCAGCGCGGCCACGACGGCGGAGAAGATCACGTAAAGGGTCGATCTCGTCGGGGGAGGGGCGGTCGCAGCGGTCTCGCTCATCGGGGAAATCGTAGCGGTGAGAAGGGGAGGAATCGAGCGGTTTTTTTGGCAGAAGTGCATCAAGTCGAGAGTCGGGTCGGTCATCGATCCTGTCCCTCCTCGCCCCCGGTCCCTCCTCGCCCCCAGCGCGGCGCTGCCTCCGATGCTTCAGCTTCAGCGGAGAAATTCGTGTTCATTCGTGAAGATTCGTGGTCAAAATCCTTCACGAGTCGGGGGCTCCGAGGCCGAACCGGTTGAGAGTTTAGGACCACGAATTTTCACGAATGAACACGAATCAAGAACGTCAGAGCAGGGAGTGAATCAATGCAACGAAGGCCTGGTCCAGCTCAATAAATGTCCGGCTCTGGAGCGTCGGTGCGTTTGTGCAAGAATCGGAAGTCACACCCTTCGTTCGCTTGGGTGATCTCGTCGGCATAGAGACGTCCGTAACCGCGATCAAAACGGGCCGGACGGGGTGACCACGCGGCGCGGCGAATGGCTAGCTCCTCGTCGGAGACTTCGAGATGCAGTTTCCGTTCGTTGATACTCACTTCGATGATGTCGCCGTCGCGCACGAGCGCTAGCGGTCCGCCGATGGCTGACTCGGGGGCGACGTGGAGGACGCACGCGCCGTAGCTGGTCCCGCTCATCCGGGCATCGGAGATCCGCAGCATATCGCGGACCCCTTGCTTGAGCAGGTAGTTGGGTATGGGTAGCATGCCCCACTCGGGAATGCCCGGAGCACCGATCGGACCGGCGTGTTGCAGCACGATGATTGAGTCCGCTGTGAGGCCGAGCGCCTCGTCATGGATGCGGTTTTTCAGGTCGCCGTAGTCGGCGAACACGGCGGCGACCCCGCGATGATTCAGCAAATGGGGTTCGGCGGCCGTGGGTTTGATGACCGCTCCGTCCGGTGCCAGGTTGCCTCGCAGCACAAAGGTTCCTCCGGCCTTCGAGACAGGCCGATCAAGCGGGCGAATGACGTCGTCGTTAAAGACCGTGGCACCTTCAAGATTCTCGCCGAGGGTTTTTCCAGAGACCGTCAGGCAGTCGAGCTTGAGTTGATCTTTTACTTGCACGAGCAGAGCCAGGAGGCCCCCGGCGTCGTAGAAATCCTCCATCACATAGTCGCCGCAGGGGCGGATATTGGCGATGACCTGGACCTGTTGGGAAATGCGGTCAAAGTCGTCGATGCTGAGGGCGACTCCGGCCCGTCCCGCCATGGCGATGAGATGGATGATGGCATTGGTCGATCCGCCCAGAGCCATGTCGGTAACGATGGCGTTGTGGAAGGCATCGGCGGTGAGGAGTTGGCGGGGTGTGACCTGATCCCAGGCGAGATCGACGATGCGCCGTCCGCAGGAAGAAGCCATCCGAGCATGGGTGGAATGGACCGCCGGAATGGAGGTGGCACCGGGCAGACAAAGACCGATCACTTCGGCGATGGCAGTCATGGTCGAGGCGGTTCCCATGGTCATGCAATGCCCGGGGGAGCGGGCGATGCCGTCCTCGAGTTCGTTCCACCCGTCTTCGCAGAGATTGCCCGCCTGGCGTTCGGCCCAGTATTTCCACATGTCGGTGCCGGAACCGAGGGTCTCGCCGCGCCAGCAGCCTTTCAGCATCGGACCGGCGGGGAGGAAAATGGACGGCACATTGGCTGAAGTCGCGCCCATGATGAGTGCGGGCACGGTCTTGTCGCAGCCGCCCATCAACACCGCTCCGTCCAGGGGATAACAGCGCAGGGTTTCCTCAACCTCGAGCGCGAGCAGATTGCGGTAATACATGCTCGTCGGTTTCATGAAGGTCTCCGAGAGGGACATCACCGGGATCTCCACGGGGAAACCTCCGGCTTGCCAGACGCCGCGTTTCACCTCCTCCGCCCGGTCACGGAAGTGGGTGTGGCAGTTGTTCATGTCTGACCAGGTATTGAGAATTCCGATGACCGGTTTGGCGCGGAAGTCTTCATTGGTGAATCCCATCTGCTTGAGGCGCGAGCGATGCCCGAAACTGCGTTGATCATCGGGCGCGAACCAGCGGGCGCTGCGGAGAGTCGAGGGATCGCGGGAGGGCAGGGGAGTGTCGGACATAGAGTGATTGTTAGCTCGCTGTCGATGAAAGGGAAGGGGGAAAATGCGCTTGGTGTGGGGAATCGATCAGGGTATCGCGGCAGATCATGGAAGCACATGCCTTCGAGCTTCTCACCTCCAAGCAGTGTCTCGAAGACGAGACCCGTCGGGAGGGTTCGTCACGAGTGTGTCGGCGGGACGATCCATGCGATGTGCGGGGCCACGCGGCGGCATAACCGTCTGGCCTTTGCAATTGCTCGGCACCTCGAAGCTCGCAAAGGCCTCGGCCCCTGCCAAGTCTATCTGGAGTCGGTCAAAGTCCGGGTGCGCACCATCCTCGGGGAACATTTTTATTCCCCCGACGTGATGGCCGGTTGTGACCCGGAAGACAGCGATGAGCTCGATCTGGAGAGCCCGTCCATCATCGTCGAAGTGCTGCCGCCCTCCAGTCGGGGGTTTGATCGGGGGCAGAAACTGCTCGATTACCAGACCATCCCAAGCCTCCGCCACTACCTGATCGTCTCGCAGGATGAACAGAAAATCGAATGGCTGCGCCGGGACGGCAATGGATGGGAGGTGTTGGTCTTGACGGAAGCGGAGGATCGGATCGATTTTCTTGAGATCGGAGTGACGACTTCTGTCGGGGACATCGATCAGGATGTCGTGCTGGGCTGACAGGCCAGGCGTAGGCTGAGACTCCGAGTGGAGGGAGGCTTGGGGAGAAACGTTTCGGGCATAACTTTCCCATTGGCCAAATCCGGTGGGTCCGCCATAGTGGGGTGGAGTAGTCCGTCTGAATCCGCCATGAAATGGGAAAACCGCCGTCAAAGTGACAACGTAGAGGATCGCCGCAGCTCTGGAGGGCCGCGTCGGGTAGCGATGGGTGGTGGATTAGGCATGCTACTGATCGTCGTCGTGGTGGCTCTGCTCGGAGGCGATCCGATGGCTTTGCTAGAACAACTCGATACCAGCGGCGGAGCGGGATATGAACAGACTGGCGCTCCGACGACTGCGGAGGAAGATGAACTGGCAGCATTCGTAGGGGTGGTCTTGGCGGATACCGAAGATGTCTGGACGGAGCTGCTGAGAGAGCAGGGCAAGGTGTATCAGGAGCCGAAGCTGGTCCTGTTTTCCGGCCAAGTGCAGTCGGCCTGCGGATTCGGTTCAGCGGCTTCCGGTCCCTTTTACTGCCCGGGAGATCGGAACGTCTATATTGACCTCGTGTTTTACAAAGAGCTGAAACAGCGCTTCGGCGCTCCGGGGGATTTCGCCCAGGCCTATGTGATCGCGCACGAGGTGGGGCATCATGTGCAGAACTTGCTAGGCATTTCCGGTGAAGTTGATGCGATGCGTGGACGGGTCAGCGAAACGGACTTCAACAAGCTATCGGTTCGTCTTGAGTTGCAGGCCGATTTTTTCGCGGGAGTCTGGGCCCACCACGCGCAACGCACCAAAAACATCCTTGATGACGGGGATATTGAAGAGGCTCTGAAGGCTGCTCAGGTGATCGGCGACGACACCATTCAGAAAAGGTCCCAAGGATACGTGGTTCCCGACTCCTTTACCCATGGTTCGTCCGAGCAGCGGATGCGGTGGTTCCTCAAGGGCTTTGAAACCGGCGATATGACGCAAGGGGATACCTTTTCGGCAGAGGTGCTGTGAGCTCTGTCACTCCACCAATTCAAAAGTCACCTCGACGAGGGCATCGAGGGTGACGCGGCCTCCCGCCTCGCCGAAGACGGGCGCACTAATGGAGTTTCGCTTGTTGAACATCGCGGAACCGAAACCACCGCCTTCGCTCATCTTGAGCGGTTTCCCGATCTTCTGCCCATAGACCGCCGCCATCGCCCCGGCCTTTTCTAGGGCGGCACTGAGCGCGATCTGGCGCAGCTCCTTCCGCACTTCGATTTCGTCTTTTCGAGAAAAGATTGTCTGGTCCGCTGTGATCTCGGCACTCTCGGCAAGGCTACCATGAACCAGTTCCAGCAGACTGGGATCGTCAAGTTCGATGGTGAATTGACGCTGGCTGAAGAAGCCTTTGGCGACACGCTCTCCATCGCGGCCCTGTTCGTATTCACGCCCGAGGGAATGGTTCTCCAGTTCGATCTTTTCGGACGTCACCCCGAGTTCGCCGAGCCCTTTGACCAATGCGGCAAAACCTTCTTGGGAGGCGTTTCGGGCCGCTGCGAGATCCTCGCGCACCGAGCGGAGCGAACCGGAGATACGGACCCGATCCGCCGGCAAGATTCGTTCGGCGTTACCGGTCACCGTGATCGAGCGCGGTTCGGAACGGTCGGCGTCTTCGGCCTCGGCTGAGAGAGCGGTGAGTGCGAGGAGTATCAAGAGGGTTTGTTTCATGACGAAACCCTATCAGTTAGGACCACTAGAGGGGAGTGCGGAGTTGTAAAGAATTTGTGAGGGGGAGTATAAGTATGCTCCTGCCCGCAGGGGATCGTTCAACCTGTCTCGCGCAACTCGCGACTAACTCGGATGAATACCCAGGCTGTTACTTCAATCCGAGACCTTCTAACTGAGCTATTTTGTAGGCACCCTCTCCGAAGCGATCAACGAGACCATATATCCAGCGGGCCTTTCGTTCGGCCTTTTCGGGTCGGCGGGAATTTCCGCATACTGCCAGCATGTCGGCCAGGAAGATGGAGTCGGATTCTTCCTTGGAATACCCATAGGTCGCGTAACCCTGATCATGTTTGCGACAAGCATCCCGGAAATCCGCGCCCTTGCATCCTTGCGGGAAAAGCAGGCGGACGGGGCCTTTGATTGAACTGGGGCCACAGGGACAGTGCTCCATGATGGCGCCGGGTTGGAGGAGTCCTGCGCAGGACGTGGAGGCCGCCAAGGCAATGACTAATGTAAACCGAAGGACAGTTCTCATGAAGATTGATAGTGCATCTTTGTCGGGCTGCAAGAGACATATTTGCTGTGCAATTGGCTCTGGGATTTTCGGCGGTCTACGATCGCAAATTGGTGGCTGGGTTTTTTCTCGACACGTTTATCAGTCCTTGTTGCGGGCCTCATCTTTTGGCACGATCAGCTGTGATGCGTATCATTTTTTCCCTTCTGCTTGTAGCCCCGCTGTTTGACGCGGCAGCGTTTGACCCGTCCCAACAGGATGACTCTCAGGCGGTGCTGCGTTGTTTTGCGCCGCCATTAAACCCTGTTGAGTCGGTGACCCAACAGGGTATGATCCGTCCCGTGGAGGACGAAACCATTTCCTTGATAGGTGGAACCATGGTGGCCCAGATGGAGCGGTCTGGGGAGTTCGAGGCGGCGCTTCAGGTCGCTTTTCCTGAAATGCGCCTTCATGTGAGAAACCTCGGGTGGCCGGGCGACACGGTCTATCGGCAGCAGCGTCCCATGTTTTTTTACACGGACAAGGGCGACACTGCGGAAGGTAGCGTCCCGGACCAGCGGGAGAAGATCGAACCCGGCACCATGGTATTGGCGTTTGGTCGGATGGAGTCTCTCGACGGGTTGGATGCTCTCGACAATTTCGAAGCAGCCTATCGCGGACTCCTGCAGGGGTTTTCGAAGATTTCCAGTCGGCTGGTGATGGTGGCTCCGATCCCCTTTGCCGAGGCCGGTCCGGCTGCGGCACTCGCTGCAGAGCGAAACCTCGTGCTGGCTCGTTATCGTGAGAGGGTGGCCGCGTTGGGGGGCGAGTTCGATGCCGTTCTCGTGACCATGGACGATTTTGCTCCCGAGGACTTCTCTCGCAATGGAGTGGATCTCGGGGCTCAGGGGCAGGCGAAGCTGGCGGCCCGGCTCGCTGTTGCTTGGGGTTCTCCGGCCAATTCGGATCCGGTTCTGATCGAGGCCATCCGGGAAAAGGATCGACTTTGGGATCAATATCACCGACCGACCAACTGGGCTTTCCTCTTCGGCGATCGTCAGCACGTGCCGAGCTCGCGGGACGAACGGGACGCGAATCGGCGGTGGTTCATCGAGGAGATCCAGAAGATCCCGGCTTTGATTTCGGCAGCGGACTCCGCCATCTGGACTGAATCGAAAGGAGTTGGACAATGAAGAATTATATCCTGACATGCCTCTTTTTTGCGCCGATTTTGTTCTCTGCTCGTTCAGGATATGCGGAGTCCGTCGGTGAGAAGTCAAAAGATCCATCACCTGCAGCAGAGGCGGCCACTTTTATGGTTCATCCGGATTTTGCCGTGAATCTGTTCGCCGATGAATCCATGGGAGTCGCCAACCCGATCGCGATGCATTGGGATCACCGCGGTCGCCTCTGGGTGCTCACGACCCTGACATATGCCCAACGGGAGCCCGGTGCCAAACCGCTCGACACTCTTGTGATTCTTGAGGACACCGATGCGGATGGTCGGGCGGATCGTTCGACCGTTTTCGCAGATGGTCTCGACATGCCCTTGGGATTTGCGCTTGGCCATGGCGGCGTGTTCCTCGGAGAAGGTCCAGATCTTCTATTCCTTGAGGACACGGATGGAGATGACAAAGCGGACCGGAGCGAGGTGCTCTTGACGGGCTTCGGAATTGGAGACACGCATCAGAACATATCGAGTTTCACCTGGGGACCGGATGGGCATTTGTATTTCTGTCAGGGTCTGCACTGTTTTTCCCTAGTCGAGACCCCCTGGGGAATCGTGCGGGGAGACACTGCGGGCTTTTGGAGACTCGATCCGGTGACCTTGCGACTGGAACCGTATTGCTTCCCGGCGCTCGCCAGTCAGAATCCGTGTGGCGTGGCCTTTGATTCCAGTGGGGCTCTCTTCATCAAATCGAACAACCGGGAGGTCATCTACGCCACCCCTGGATTGATCTCTACGACGCATCCCAGGAATCTCGAACCGTTGGGGGTTATCGGGGTGACTCCGGGGAAATCAATGGGAGGCGAAGTCGTCGCCTCCGCCCATCTGCCGGACTGGCTCCAGGGGCATCTGCTCATCTCGGGATACTATGCGCATGGCATCCACGCGTTCCCTTTGATCAAAAAAGGTGCCGGCTACGCGAAGGTGGAACCGGTCGAGTTGATGGTCGCAGGGCACGAAAGCTTTCGTCCCGTGGGGACAAGGATCGGACCCGACGGAGCCATTTATATCGCGGACTGGTTCAACCCCATCATCGGACATTATCAGGCATCCCTGCGGCACCCGGATCGCGATCGGGAGCACGGTCGGATTTGGCGGATGACGGCCAAAGATCGTGACCTGTCGAATCCGAAAGACTGGAATCGCCCCGAGACCATCCCGGTGTTGGATGATCCGAGTCCCGAGGAGGTCGCGGCGATGATTCGCAGCAGTGATCCTCCAAGTCGCCTTCATGGCATCGTCGCTGCGGCCAGACGGGGTGGGATCGAAGCGCTTCCGTTGATCCTCGAAACGCTCGACAGTGTGGGTGATGACGCATTCCTGGCCTACGCACGCGAGCAAAGCGTCCACGCTTTGGCTTCCGAGTGGATCCCGGCAGTGGCGCAGGGCGCGATCCAATTTGCACGTCCCGAACACCTGGCTTACGCACTTACCACTTTGGGCGGCGATCAGGCGCTGGGGATTGCCCGGACGCTGCTGGCTCAAGCGGGAGCCTCACTAGATATCCGTCGCCTTCTCGCGGGAGTGATCGCTCGTGAAGGAAACGCGCAGGACCTGAGCGACCTTCTAGGGTTCTCGGATCTGGACGCGACCATCCTGGAAACGATGGCCGATGCTTCCTCGCGACGGAAACTCGTTGGGGCCGAGCCATTCTCCGGGAATCTTGCTCGATTGGTCCGTCAGGAAGATGAATCCATGCAGATCGCGGCGATTCGGCTGGCAGGTTTGTGGGGATTGAAAGAAGTCACTTCGGCAGTGGCCACCTGGTGGTCCGACGAAACGCGTTCCGAGGGAGTGCGTGCTGCATCCGCACAGGCTTTTGCGAGGTTGGATAGCGCGACGGCCCTTCCACTTTTGCTGGAGGCTCTTCCAAAAGCGCGAGGTCCCCTGGCGGCTGCGATGCTCGATTCATTGGTGGAATTAGCCCCCCAGCGCGCTGCGGGAGTTGTTGCTCCGATCCTAGCTTCGGTGAATTCTCCCGAGGATGCCCAACCATGGTTGACCGCTTTTCTGGGTCGTAAAGATGGCCCGGGTCATCTCGCGGCGGCTCTGCGCAACGCCAAGCTCGCTCCCGAGGTGGCGGGTCATATCGCCGCCGCTTTGAGCGTAGCCGGGCGGAGTGATGAGAGTCTGTTGGCAGCGCTTCAGGATGCCATGGGAACGGTTGGAGGTGCCCGTGCCTACTCTCCCGATTTCGTAGCGGCTCTCGCGCAGGAGGTGCGGGAGAAAGGCGTGGCCTCGGCCGGTGATGAGATCTTCCATCGTATCCAGTTGAGCTGTGTCGCCTGTCACCAACTGAAAGGTGCCGGTGGGATCATCGGCCCTCCTCTTGACGCGGTCGGGGCCGGACTTTCCTTGGACCTATTGATCGAGTCCGTCCTGTGGCCGGAGCGTCAACTCAAGGAAGGCTACTTCGGAGTCGTGGTGACAACGAAGGGTGGCAACGTGTTCTCCGGATACATCGCGAGTGATGAGAAGGAGCAGTTGACGATACGCGACACCGCGACTGGAGTGGTTCAGAATATTCCGAGGGTCGAGCTGCTGAAGGTCGATAAAATTGGCACCCTCATGCCCGTCGGATTGACCGGGAGTTTGACCAACGATGAATTGCGTGATCTGATCGCATATTTGGCGACCTTGAAAGGGTAGGTGGAATTCGCCTTGCATCACTCCCGCGCACTCGATGGCGGGAGAATTCGAACCTCGCGGCCGGTGACCCGATACTGGCACTGCGCGAGCGAGGTGATATAGCGCAGGCTTCGGATGCGATGACATTGGCCAGTCTCAGGGTGACTTTGGTATTGAGTGTCTTTTCGGGCACATCGAGAAGGAAGATGGGCGACGCATCGGGAAAGAGCCCGGAGTCGTAAAGGCGCAGGATTTCCTCCTGCAACGCCGCGATAGCCGAAACCAGCGGCGTGTCCTTCATATCGATGCCCGCCAGGACGACGGTCTTCAGCAGTTCCTCGGTCCGGGCCGGCTTCATTTCGACGAGTGGAACGAGCAGAATCTGACTTGTTTGCAATGAATCCCCATCGAGACGGTTGGCCTCACGCAGAGCAGCCACCTCGACGCCGAATTGACTGGCAATCTGCTCCAGCGTTTCCCCTTCGCGCACGATATGATATCGTGCGACAACATCGCGTTTCGCGAGTCCGCGATCGGCGCGGAGCACTTGCTTCCCCCCAGCCTCACGACGCGGCTCGGTGAGTTCGTGTTTCGGTAGAATGGAGAGGGCTTCGCCATAGGCTTTCGTAGCTCCCTCGAAATTGCTCACGATGAGCAATTCGGAGGCTCACTCGGCGAGCTTGTCGGCCTCCTTCGCGGATTCCCTGGCCTCATCTCCAAGACCTGGTTCGAATTTTGCGGGATGTTCTGCGGCTTCCTCCTTCGGCGGCTCGGGCGAAACTTTTTGGATCGGCATCCCCGCCGGATCCTGGAGTTGCGCCTGGATGAAAATCAGTCGGCGATTGCCATCGGGATTCTTTTCGGCCAGGACGACGTGTTCGTTGTCTCTCAAGGTAGTCGCGAGAGTGGCTTTGAGAGCTTCCCGCGGTGCGAAGAGCACTTCGCCGTCGGCGGGGATGAAGAGATCGAAAACGATTGACTTCTCATCCGCGCCGAGAACGGGGACAAACCCGATTCTTGTTTGTTCCACCCGAGTGAGCCCAGGGTGACCCGAGCGAAGCATCAATGAGGGGAACGACCGCAGTTGGAAGCTGTCATTCTGGCCGAGGGAGCGGATCATGACTTGGAACTGCGGATCAGTGAGAGTGGCGCACAAGCGGATCCGGCGTATCTCCTGGCCTTCATCCGGTTTATGGAGAGGCGGGCCAGTTCTTCACGGAAAGATTCGTAGTCACCGAAAGAGCCACTCCACGACCTCTTCGTTTTAGAATCGGCGGATTCGGGAAATTGAAAGAAGCGAGAAAACGCCCCATCTGGATCCGAGGGGTCGTCGAAAGATTGCAATTTAGTAGTGGCCTCCGAACGTTTCAAGACCTCCTCCCATTCCCCCTGAAACCGCACCTCCCTCACTGAGATGAAGACTTGTAGCTCGACTTTCTGAATAATTTTCTCAAGATAGGCCTCGACCGACTCCATCTGTTCCTCCGTATTTCGCACGATGAGTTGGGAAGTCGCTGCATTGTAAATCGCAGAAGTTCCTTTGCCGAACGTTATCCCCGCCTCTTCCAAGATGGTTTTCGCCGTGTGGGGTTTCCGGGGTGCGTATCGTTCTGCCGGAGTGGGTCTTGTCAGGCTCCATCCACCGGACTCGCCGTTCAGAAAGGTCGGCGGCACAACATAGACATTGGTGAAGTATTCGGAATCGTCGGCAAGCACCGCAGCGAACACTCCGCTACACGCAATACAAATAACCAACAGGCGTTTCATGGTGAGAGAATACCCGATTCGGATTGAAAATGTCAATGGAGGGTTGTCGGGAACGGCACGGTTTTAAGAGTGCTCTTCGACGTATCCCGAAGGCAGGCAGGCTGAGGGCGGCTCGCCTGCCGTGTTGACTGATGTCCTCAAATCCGAAGGATCGGCCACCGATCCTGCTGCCACTAACTTGGACTTCGCCTGTTGCTAGTTTTGTCAAACGCTCAGCGAAGGCAAGTCGGAGTGTCCGGGTTGAGAAAGGAAATGTGCGGCAATATCGTGCGTCGTGAAGTCCGTCACCATTCGGGAAGCTCAGCACAATCTCGCGAAGATCCTGAAAGATGTCGAGAGGGGCGAGACGGTGGAGATTTTAAGACGTTCTGTTCCAGTAGCGCGGCTCAGTCCGGTGGACTCCGTGGAGCCTGAGGTCAAGCCGGTCGATTGGACCTGGGTGGAGGAGCGCCGCCGGAAAATTTGGGGGATCGTTGCATTACCACAATGGATGAGATACTCGACGATTTGCGCGGCGAGCGACGACCATGCTCTATTTGGACACAGGGGTTGCATTGAGATTGCTCATCACTGAGCCGCTCAGTGCGAAGGTGCAATCGTTTGTGTCCGAACGCGCCCTGCCAATCACATTTGCGAGGCTGCATGAACTGGAATTCGAAGCAGCACTTCAAGCGAGCCTTTTTCGGCGCGCGCTTGACGGTCATGAAGTCGCCGCTGCGAAGGCCTTTCTGGGCGATCAGCTCGAGCGCGGGAATTTCGTGAGAGCCAATCTCTCCTTGGATGATGTCTTTTCGGGATGCCTTGACCTGTTCCCCCGCGTGGTTCCACAGACCGGCTGTCGCACCCTTGGTGTCATGCACATCGCCTCCGCTCGTTTGCTGGGCGTGGATGAATTTGTTTCAACGGACAAGCGTCAGTTGAAGGCGGCTTCCTTGATCGGACTCAATGTGATTGATCTCAGTATGATCTAGCGCAAAACTTCACCGCCGATACTGCATCTGATACTTTCGCGGAGTCAGTCCCATCTGGCGGCGGAACTGTCCGGTGAAGGCACTCTGGTCGTAGAAGCCGACCGTAGTCGCCACCTCGGCAATGGTCGCGCCGGTCACCCGTAGCAACTCACACGATTCCTGGATGCGAGTCTTCATCAGATAATGCTGGGGCGTCACCCCGAAGCACTCGTGAAATTTCCGATCAAACTGCCGCTGAGAGAGACCGACACTCCGAGCCACGTCAGCCATGCGCCAGCGCCGACCCGGTTCGCGGCGAAAGGCGTTCGCTGCTTTCGCAATCGGAGCGTCGGCGGCGGCAATGGAGCGATGCAACTCGTAGCGCTGAATGGCCCCCATCAATCCGACGACATGGCCGCTTTTTCCAAAGAGAGGCAGCTTTTGGGTGATGAACCAATCGGGGATGCCCTGCTGATTGAGAAACAATTCCACGATCTGGAGGAGGGGCTGGCCAGTCGAGAGGACTTGTTCATCGTCGGCGCGGAATTTGTCTGCTAGAGGTTTCGGGAACAGTTCGTAGTCCGTTCGCCCGACCACCTCGGCCTCGTCGTGAAAGCCGAAGCGGCTGTAGAAGTGGGAGTTCCCCAGCATCAACTGGCAGGCGCAATTCTTGGCGAAAAAGGAAACGCCGGGTATGTGCTCGAACATGCGGGCCATCTGGGTGGCGTCGGCGAGTTCGGCGAGAAATGAGGCGCGGAGACGGTGTGAGGGACTGCGCGGCGAAAGGTGGGGCATTAGAAAAGAGGCGGGTGATTCTAGGCTGAGCCTCGTGATGGCCAAGTTTTCCCAAAATATGGCTAGGTTTCCCAAGATAGACAAGGCGGTTCCGATCTAAATTAACGAGCAATCAATTCAGACTTGTCTCATGCCTACCCCCATTTCCCATCCTCGCATCGCCATTGTTGGACTCGGCTTTGGAGCCGAATTCATTCCGATCTACCAACGCCATCCGAGCGCGGACATCACCGCGATCTGCCAGCGCGACGAAACATCTCTCCAACAGATTGGTGATAAATTCGGGTTGGCCAAACGATACCGGGACTATGCGGAACTGCTGGCCGATCCCGAGATCGACGCGGTTCACATCAATACTCCTATCCCGAATCACGCCGAGCACACCCTGGCCGCGTTGCGGGCGGGCAAGCATGTCGCTTGCACGGTCCCGATGGCGACAAGTTTGGAGGATTGTCAGGCGATCGTCGAGCTTTCTGCGTCGGCGGGGCTGCACTACATGATGATGGAAACGGTGGTCTATGCGCGTGAGTTCCTTTACATGAAGTCGCTTTACGACAGCGGGGAACTCGGCAAGCTCCAGTTTCTAAAAGCGAGTCACCAGCAGGATATGGAGGGTTGGCCGGGCTACTGGCCGGGGCTTCCGCCGATGCATTACGCCACGCATTGCGTGGGGCCGGTGTTGGGTCTGGGGCGCCACGAGGCGGAATACGTCAGTTGTTTTGGCAGTGGGACCATCGCGGAGGAGATGCACTCCTGTTATGGATCGCCCTACGCGGTGGAAACGACGCACATCAAGTTTCATCAGTGCGACTTGAGCGCCCAGGTCTATCGATCCCTCTTTGACGTGGCCCGGCAGTATCGGGAGAGCTTTGAGGTCTATGGATCGCAGAAGTCCGTCGAATGGCCGCTCATCGAAGGGCAACCCCTCGTCGTCCATACGGCGAAGAAACCCGAGCCCGAGATTCCGGCGGAGCAGGTGTGTCCCGACTTCGCCCATCTCCTTCCCGATGAGATCGCGCCATTCACAACCGGTGGTGTCTATGGTGGAGACGGCGGAGAGGCGCACCTCAGTTTCACCCAGGGCGGTGGACACGGCGGATCGCATCCTCATCTCGTGCACCAGTTCGTCGAATTGCTGCGAGGGAACGGCGAGGGCTATCCGAATGCGGTCCAATCGGCCAACATCACCCTTTGTGGGATTCTTGCGCATGAGTCAGCGCAGAAGGGAGGCGAGTTGATGCGCTTGCCCTCATGGAGCCTCGCCAAATAACCATCGTCTCACTCGCACGTCGCTGAACAATCCCCGAAGCTCCCATGATGCTTACCCGAATTCTATTGATTTCAATTTTTGGATATTCACTCTGTCAGGCGGAGGAGTCCTGGGAGACGCGTTCCCTTCTGACCGAGTTCTATGCGGAAGGCGCGGCGGTCGGCGATCTCGACGGGGATGGTCAGGTTGACATTGCCTATGGGCCGTTCTGGTTCGCGGGTCCTGATTTTTCCAAGCCGATTCGCTTTGCGGAAGGGGAGTCGTTTGATGGAACGAAAGGATACTCGGATAATTTCTTTAGCTTCATCCTCGATGCCAATGGCGATGGGCGGAGTGACATCATGGTGTTTGGTTTCCCGGGCAAGGAGGCCCGACTCTATCTCAATCCAGGGACGAAGCGGGAAGGCGCGTCCTGGGCGATGTTCCTGGTCGCTGATCAGGTCGCGAATGAGTCACCGTATTTCGTTGATCTCGTTGCCGGTGGTCTGCCGGAGATTGTGTGTGCCCGCGAGAAGACTTACGGCTTCTACGAAGCGGGGGTGGATGCGACCCAAGCGTGGACGTGGCATCCCGTCTCCGCAGCGGGAGATGCGGCGACTCCGTTCGGACACGGGCTCGGAGTGGGAGATCTCAATGGCGATGGCCGCGCCGATGTGATCGAAAAAGACTCGTGGTATGAGCAGCCGACAACCCTTGGTGAGTTGTGGACGGAACACAAATGGGCCCCGATCAGCTACGGAGGTGGTGGTGCGCAGATCCTCGTCGATGACGTCGATGCTGACGGCGATGCGGACATCGTCACTTCTTACAATGCTCACGGCTACGGACTCGGTTGGTTTGAGCAGTATGAGCCGGGGAAATTCGCGCCGCATCCCATTTTGGGAGAGCGCTCGACCGACTCGCCCTACGGGATCGCCTTTTCCCAACTCCACGCTCTCGCTTTGGCGGACATGGATGGGGACGGTCGGCAGGATTTCGTGACGGGAAAAAGGCACTTTGCCCATCAAGGCAAGGACCCGGGAGGACTGGGCGAGCCGGTCTTGTATTGGTTCCGCAATACAGTGAATGATGGGGGAGAGATAGAGTTCGTCCCGCATCTGGTGGATCGCGCATCAGGCGTGGGCGTGGAAGTGAAGGTGGCAGACCTCAATGGCGACGCCAAGCCTGACATTGTGACAAGCAGCAAGATGGGACTGATTATCCACACGCAGGTGGGCGCGACGACTTTTTCGGCATCGGAAAAATGGCAAGTTCCCGGCGGGCGATCGCAGGATAACTATGGCTCGGGACTGACGGCCGAACAGGCACTGGCCCGGATGGAAATGCCACCGGGATTCTCCGTTGATTTGATCGCCGCAGAGCCGGATGTCGTCCAACCCATCGCGATGTGTTTCGATGCGCGTGGCCGACTCTGGGTGGTCGAGGGATTGACCTACCCCGAACGAGCAACCGAAGGAGAAGGCAAGGATCGCATTCTGATTTTTGAAGACGGCGATGCGGATGGAAGTTTCGAGACCCGCAAAGTCTTTGCGGAGCACATCAATCTCGCTAGCGGCATCGAAGTGGGATTCGGTGGGGTGTATGTGGGTGCCGCGCCGAATTTGTATTTCTACCCGGACAAAAACGCCGACGATGTTCCCGATGGAGAGCCGGAGATTCTCCTCGACGGCTGGGGCTACGAAGATACCCATGAGACGCTCAATGCGTTCACTTGGGGACCGGACGGCTGGCTTTATGGCTGCCACGGCGTCTTCACTCACTCGCGGGTCGGGAAACCCGGCACGCCCGACGACGCGCGGGTACCGATCAATGCGGGCGTGTGGCGCTTCCATCCGGTGACGAGGACTTTCGAAGTCTTTGCCCACGGCACGAGCAATCCCTGGGGTGTTGACTTCAACGAGTGGGGCGATTTTTTCGTGAGCGCTTGTGTGATTCCGCATTTTTACCATTTCAGTCAAGGGGGGCGATATCAGCGCCAGGCGGGATCGCATTTCGAGCCATACACGTTTGACGACATCAAGACCATCGCCGATCACGCGCACTACGCGGGCAACTGGACGGATGTGCGGACAAAAGGGGCCTTCGCTCCAGCCGACACTTCGGCGCTGGGCGGAGGACACGCGCATTGCGGTCTGGTGATCTATCAGGCGGATGAGTTTCCGGCGGCGTATCGGGGCGAAGCATTTTTCCACAATTTGCACGGGCATCGCATGGTGCGGGAACGTCTCGAGGGTAATGGTTCGAGTTATCTGGCGCGGCATCGGCCGGACTTCGTGCTCAGCAACAATCATGAAAACATCGGCGTCGCTTTGCGGCAGGGGCCCGATGGTGCTCTTTACTTTTCCGATTGGGTTGATCCGCAAACCTGTCATCATCGCGATGTGGAGATTTGGGATCGGAGCAATGGTCGTCTCTATCGGGTGCGGGCGGGCGAGGCAAAATCAACGGTACTGGATCTGCCGAGCCGGAGCGATGTGGAACTGGTCGCGACGATTGGTCATGCCAATGTCTTCCACGCCCGGCAGGCCCAGCGGTTGCTGCAGGAGCGGGTGGCGACGGGAACCCTCAATGACGTTGCGGTCGCTGCGGCGCTGACCCATTTTGAAGAGGAACATGCGGATGATGCGGCACTCCGCCTGCGAGCGCTGTGGGCACGTCATGCGACAGGGTTGGCGACATCGGCGCGGCTTATCGCCTTGTTAGGTGACTCCGATGAACACCTTCGTGGCTGGGCGGTCACCCTGCTTGACGAATCGACCGGGCCGCTGAGCGAGGAGGTTTTGTCCGTTCTTGAAACGATGGCTCGCGCAGAGGAGTCACTGTTTGTGCGTCGTCATCTTGCGTCAAAATTGCAGCGGCTTCCGGTGGAGCAACGGTGGATCATTGCACAAACTCTGATCGGTCACGGGGGCAGTCAGTATGACGGCACCATTCCCTACCTGTGCTGGTATGGCATCGAGCCGCTTGTAGTCGCTGATCCGGCGCGGGCCATCGGACTCGTGAACCAGACGGGATGGCCGATGATGAAAGACTTCCTGACTCGGCGGGCGGCGGTCTTCCCTGAGGGACGATCCGCCATCATGTCCTCGCTCTCCGAAGCGAAGCAGCCGGAGGCATTTGTTGAGCGGGCGGGTCAGTTGCTGACATCTTTGGCGAGTCTTCCGCCGGTGGAGGTTCCTGCAGGATGGGCGGCTGCCCGGGCTCGCGGTGAGTCGTGGAGTGCCGACAATGCCAACGTCGCTCATTCATTGGCCGCCTTGGGAGCTCGTTTTGGTGATGCCGACTTTTTCCCGTCGTGGCGAAAAGTGGCGGGAGATGCCTCGGCGAAAAACACGGATCGTGTGGAGGCCATCGATCTTCTCACGGTCGGTAAAGATCCCGAACTCGGACTGATCGCCCGCGAGGCGCTGGCGACTCCGGCTTTGCGGAAGGTGGCGATTGCCGCTCTTCGTTTCTCTCCCGGACCTGAGACCGCCGGCGCCCTGATCCAGCATTTGGCAGGGTTCGAAGTGGGGCTGAGAAACGATGCGATCAACCTCCTTGCGACACGCCCCGATATGGCTCGACTGCTCCTTGAGGCGGTCGATCAAAAGGTCATCGAACCATCGTTGATTTCGCCGGTGTTACTCGATCAGTTCGAGCGATTTGGGGATGAAACGATCTCTGCGCTGGTGAAGAAGCATTGGGTGCGCGGGGCGGGCGGGATTGATCTGGCCCAGTTGTCAGCATCAATCGAGCTCTGGAAGAAGAAACTGAATGACAAGGTCATGGCCAAAGCCAACCCGTCTCAAGGAAGACTCACTTTTTCGCAAACCTGTGGCACGTGTCATCAACTCTTCGGAGAGGGCGTCGCGCTCGGACCTGATCTCACCGGATCGAATCGGGCGGATCTGGGGTATTTGTTAGAAAACGTGCTCGCTCCCAGTGCAGTGGTCGGGAAGGACTACCTGCTCCATGTTTTCGCGATGAAGGATGGTTCAACTCTGAGCGGTGTCGTCCGCGAGGAGACTCCAGGCGGAATCAAGCTGGTGATGCCGGGTGGCTCGTCGAATGTCGTCGAGCTGGGGTCCATTGCCTCACGCGAGGAGATACCCCAGTCGTTGATGCCTCCCGGATTGTTCGAGGCGTTGCCTCTTGAGACCGTGGCGGACTTGGTGAGCTATCTCAGCAGTCCATCGCAGGTCGCCCTGCCGGGTAGCGGAAGCGCAAGTCCTGCCGACGATGATGTCCCGCCGGTCGCGAAAGGTGTTCTGCGGTTTGAAGGTGAGGCTCTGGTCGAGCAAGCCCAATCAACTCCGGGGCAGGTGCGCCCACAGGGGATGGGTGGCTTTGGGAAACGCTGGTCGGGCGCGTCACAGCTCTGGTGGACCGGCGGCAAGCCGGGTGATGTTCTCACGCTCAAGCTCGCTGGGATCACACCCGGCGCGCATACTGTGACTCTTTTCCCGACGACCGCTCACGATTACGCCCAGGTCAAAATCGCGATCAATGGGCAACTGCGCGAGGCCGATTGGTATAGTCTGAAAGTTCTTCCCGGTGATCCGATTCGCTTTGAGAAAGTGAACGTCAGTCCGACGGAGCCTTTGCAGATTGATATCCACATCACCGGGCGAAACCCCGAGGCGTTGGAGAAACATATGGTCGGGGTGGATCGGATCGAGGTGGAGTAAGTTCGGGTGGGCGTGGGCGGGTCTCGGTTCTTCACGCACCCTTTCCGATATTGGTTCCTTGAGTGGAGCGGCGTAGGCTGGATTGATGCCGCCCGAGCAGGAATGGAGGTGAGTCTCCTTGCGCCGGGTAAACAGAGAGTCCAAAGAGGCGACGTGATGCACCTCGTCTAACGCTATTTTACGCTGTGCGTGTGTGCTATTTTTGGATCGACCGCTCCTGGTTTCGCGGCGGAAATGTCGATGTTGCCGCCAGGGGTCCCCGTTGTCTTAGGTGGCTCGGAATCTCTGCCTGTTCGACGTGCTGCCCAAGATCTCTCCCGTGATTCGGAGTGGGTTCTGAAAGTTCCCTCTCCTCTCGTGGAAACGCTTCCTGCAAACGGGAGTGCAGCCATCGTCATAGCGAGCTCTGCTACCGTTGCCGGTAGCTCCGGCAATGAGGCCCACGCGATCGTCCTGGATGGAAACCTCGTTCATCTTCAGGGAACCGACATGCGTGGGACGATCTACGTGATCTATAGCTTTAGGGAACGCTTTCTCGACATGCCGCCGTGGTGGTTTTGGGCAGATTGGAAACGACACGCCGCCAGTGCCATTGAGATTCCTCAAGGCGCGGACATCAAATGGCAGGCACCGCAAGTGCGCTGGCGCGGATGGTTTCCGAATGACACCGACATGCTCTCCCCTTGGATCCAGGAGGACTACCAAGGCAGATGGGACCGCGTCCTTGAGACCGTGCTCAGGTTGAAACTGAACTCGCTGGATGTCGGAGAATTCTCAGATGATTCGCTGCGGAAACTCCGCGTGCCGCGAGACCGAGGTTTTGCCATTACGACGATACATCTTGCCCCGTTCGGCGCCTCTTTGCGTGATTGGCCGGAGTCCTGGAGGAAGCAGGGCATGTCCGAACCGCCGCCGCTCCGCCTGGATGACATGCCCCGACTGGAGCAGTTCTGGGACCATCATACCCGCCTCGCTCAAAAAGAGCAGGTGGAAATGATCTGGATGATCGGACTTCGCGGTGATGGAGACAAACGTTTCTACAAAACCTTCGCCGATGCTCCAGAGGATGATGCCTCCCGCGCCCGAGTGATCCAAGACGTGCGCTACCGTCAGGCCGCGCTCCTGAGCCGTGTCACAGCGCAGCCGCCTATGCGAACTGTCATTTATGATGAATCCTCCGACTACATGGCTGCCGGGCTGCTGCATCCGCCCGAATTACCGAGTCTGATTTGGAACTTCAGCGCGGCACCGCACGCCTGGTGAGATAGTGACGATCAAACTGAAGGGGATCGAGGCCGACTCCTTCACTCGCCCTTTCCCCCTTTGGCCAGTTCTTTCGCTCTCGCCGGATCGAAGTTGGAATTCGGGACGGGCATTCTCGCTCCGACCTCTTTTTGCCATTTGGTTAGGGCGGCTTGGAGCACCTTGGCTTGCTCGGATTCGGATACAATCAAGTTGCGGGATTCGCCGGGGTCGTCGTGCAGGTTGTAAAGTTCGTGTTGGTTCGTCTCGAAGAGCTGGATCAATTTCCAATCACCCCGCCGCAGCGCGCTGGCCGGGGTGCCGTGGTGGTAGTGGGGGAGATGCCAGTGGAGGTCGGTTCGATCCAGAAGGGCCGAGGGATCATGCAGTAGCGGAGCCAAACTGACGCCGTCGAGGATTTCAGTCTCGCGGCTTGCTTGCGCGAGTTCGGCAAAGGTCGGGAAGCAGTCGATCGTCATGGCAGGAGTCTCGCAGATGCTGGCGGGAGGGACGACGCTGCGCCAGCGGAAGATCGCAGGGACGCGGATGCCGCCTTCGTAAAGCGTGCCCTTTTCACCACGAAGAGGGGCATTTGAGGTGATCTGTTTGCCGCTCTGATCATATTCGATGCCTCCATTGTCTGAGACGAACAGGATCAGAGTGTGCTCGCCGAGACCCGCAGCATCCACTGCATCAACGATGGCTCCGACACTTTCATCGAGTTCCTCCAGCAGAGCGGCATAGGCGGGATTGATAAAACCCGAGCCGGAAGGAGGCGTTTTGCTCTCGTATTTGGAGAGGAGATCGGGCCGGACCGTGAGAGGGATGTGCACGGCGAAGTGGGACACTTGGAGGAGGAAGGGCTCAGTGCGATGGCGGTCGATGAAATCAATGGCACGCTCGGTCAGGACGGTGGCGGTGCGCTGAACGGTCTCTCCGGGTGCGGGCTTTCTTGGGTAGGTGTGTCCGCTATGCTCAAGCACTTCCTGCCAACCCTGTTCGGACGGGGAGAATCCTGCGCCGCCAAGATGCCATTTGCCAAAATAGCCGGTCGCGTATCCCGCGTCTGCGAGACGTTCGGCGATGGTTTCGACCTCAAGCGGAAGTTCAGTCGGCACGACGGGATCGATCAGTTGGGCGAAGGGCCGACGATGCCCCGGGATGTGCTGGGTGATGCCATAACGAGCTTGGTCGCGTCCGCTCTGGATGTTTGTCCGGGTCGGGGAGCAGACCGGACCGGCGTAGAAGTTCGTCCATCGCATCCCTTCGCGGGCCAGTTGGTCGATCCGGGGTGTTTCGTGGTAGAGGTTGCCGTAGCAGGCGAGGTCCGCCCAACCGAGGTCGTCGGCGAGAATCAGAATGATGTTTGGAGCGCGTTTGGGTTCGGAGGCGGATCCGGTGGCGCTTGCGACGACGAGAAGGAATGTGGTGAAGGCGAGGAGGCGTGAGCAAGCAGGAGGGGGAGTCATGAAGGGAGAGGGGGTTGGCGGTTCAGCGGTTCAGCGGTTCAGCAAATGATCTAGCATCGGCTTCCAGCCGATGAGGTGCATTCAATTCGATTCCTCTTTTGCCGAGGCTTCGGGTAACGGGTCCCCATGGTGAGTGCGGTTCGTGTCAATGGAAAGCAAGTTCGGGCGCGTGATTATGGACTCGCGAAGCCGAGCCAGCTCCGATACCATGCCACCATGTGGACTCGACGCGAAACTCTTCTCACCGCCGCCGCCGCTCTCCCGGCAACCCTCTTCGCCGCGAGCGTGAAGCCCCGCCTGCGCTATCTCCAAATCGGAACGGGGCACCCCCATGCGGATAAGATCGCCGTCTATCGCGCAAGTGATGATTGGGAGGTCGTCGGCGTGGTCGAGCCGGATGATGCCTTGCGGAGCGCGGCGATGGGAAAGGACCTATACAAAGGGTTGCCCGTCTTATCACTTGAAGAGGGGCTTGCGACTCCCGACCTCGCGGTCGCCGGCATTGAAACTCGGGTGCGCGATTTGCTGCACTATGCGGATCTCGCCCTCGATGCGGGATGTCATCTGCATCTCGACAAACCGGCGGGTGCTTCTTGGACGGACTACCAAACGCTGATGGCGAAAGCCGATGCCGCCAGGGTCGTCGTGCAGATGGGTTACATGTATCGATTCAATCCGGCTGTGGTGTTGTTGCGTCGTATGATCAACGAGGGATGGCTGGGCGAGATTTTCGAAGTCCACGCGGTGATGTCGAAGGTGATCCCGCAGCAGCAAAGGACCGAGTTGGCGGAGTTTACGGGTGGGGTGATGTTCGAGTTGGGCGGGCACATCATCGATCTTGTTATCGGCATTCTCGGACAGCCCGATGCGGTCCGCGCCATTCCCCGGCAGACGCAGACGACTAGTGGAGACACCTTCCTCGACAACATGCTGGGGGTGCTGGAGTATCCCCGGGCCATCGCGACGGTGAAGTCAAGTGGCCTGGAGGTGGACGGAGGAGCTCGCCGACATCTCTTGGTCTGTGGCACGGAGGGCACGGCGCAGATTCAGCCGCTGGACCGCCCGGAGCTGAAACTCACTCTGTCACGCGAACGCAGTTTCGATGGAGACATGCAGCGATACAAAAAGGGTAGCCAGACGATTCCCTTCGAGCCTCCCTACCAACGCTACGTCGGCGATGCGGCGAACCTGGCGGCGATCATTCGCGGGGAACTTCCGAATCGTTTCCCCGGCAGCCACGACCTGGCGGTGCAGGAGACGGTCTTGCGGGCGAGTGGGATGTGGGATGATCGGACCAGCGGATCAGGCCAGTGAGGCGGCGATGGGATCGGCGAGTGCTTTGCCGACCCGGGTCAAGGTGAGCCGACCATTCGCGGTAGTGACCAGACCCTGTTCAACGAGGGACTCAATAGGGTTGGGTCCATGACCATACCCTGTTGCATCAAGGCTGATACCCTCTTTGGTCCGCAACTGCATGGCGAGAAGCTCAAGGCGGCAGGCTTCATCGTCGAGCAACTCGATCTCGGTCCGGGTGTCGAGTCCGGCGAGGGAAGCACGCACGTAGGCGGCGGTGTCCGCAAGAGTGCGGGAGCGCTCGCCCGCGATGGTGGAGACGGCTCCGGGCCCGAGTCCGAGATAGTCGGCGCCGGACCAGTAGGCGCGGTTGTGGCGTGACTCGAAACCGGGCCGGGCGTAGTTGGAGATTTCGTAGTGGGAGTAACCGCCCGCTTCGAGGGTGTCGATGGCCTGGTAGAAGAGATCGGCATCGCGATCTTCATCGGCGTCGAGCTGGCCGGACTGGTGGCGGGCGAGGAATTCGGTGTCCTCCTCGTAGGTGAGATTGTAGGCGGAGATATGTTCGGGACCGATTTGCATGGCGGCGTCGAGATCGGCTTGCCAGTCGGCGGTGGTCTGACCGGGAATGGAGAACATCAGGTCGATGCTGATGTTTTCGAAGCCGGCATCCCGCAACGTTTGGAAGGCGCCCGTGGCATCGTCAGGCGAGTGGTCTCGTCCGAGGGTGGCGAGGGTGGCGCGTTGCAAAGACTGAACACCGAGGCTGATCCGGTTGACTCCGAGGGAGCGGAGGAGTTCAGCTTTGGTTAGGTCGAAGGTGGCGGGGTTCGCTTCGACGGTCCATTCTTTCAATTGGCTCAGATCGAAAAGGTTGGCCAATCCCTCGCCGAGTTGGCGGAGGAGGGGGCTACTGAGGAGGGTGGGGGTGCCGCCGCCCCAGTAAATGGTTTTGAGCGGGAGTTGCTCGCCGCGGGTGCGATGGTTGGCCTCGGCGAGCAGGGCATCGACGAAATCGGCATTGGCGAGCCGCCCCGGTTTGTGCTTATAGAATCCGCAGTAGGGGCAGATGTGGTGGCAGAAGGGGATGTGAAGGTAGAGATGCAAACAAGTGTTCGGGAGTTTTCAGTTTGCAGTTTTCAGGTGGGATGCATAGATGCCCGGGAATGGTGAAGGCGCAGACAAATCGGTATTCGATCATGGTCGCTCATCGGGAATGCTCACGAACTATGATCGTAGCTATCCTCCTCAGCCCTCCTTGCCGCAGCATTGCTTGAATTTTTTTCCGCTGCCGCAGGTGCAGGGATCGTTGCGCCCGACGCGGGGTTCCTCACGACGCTGGGGAACGCGGGGGATTTGCACGCGCGGTGCCTCGGGAGCGCCAACCTGAGGGGCGAGGCTGCCGCGTTCGTTCGCGAGACCGGCGAGCAGGTCGGGGCGGCTCATCTGGATGCCGCGGAGGACGCGGTTGTAGTCCTCGGGGCGGGTCGTGGTGGTGCGGAAAAGATTGCCGAGCACCTCGCGTTTGATCCGATCCATCAGGCCGATGAAAAGTTCGTAAGCAGCGTGCTTGTATTCCACAAGGGGATCTTTCTGCGCGTAGCGGTAATTGCTGACGGAGTCTCGCAGGTTGTCCATCTCGTAGAGGTGCTCCTGCCAGAGTTGGTCGATGCTGTGAAGGATGACCCAACGCTCCAGTCCCTCGACGCGCTCGGGATCCTCGTGATTGGTTTTGATCTCGTAGGCGGCTTTGACCTGCTCGATCAGGAAGTCGAGATTACCGTCGGCATCGCGGGTGTCGAGGGCGGCGTCGACGGCGGAGAGACCGAGGGGGAACTGGGTATTGATGGTTTGCAGGACCATCTCTTGATCGAGGGATCGAGTCTCGGGATCGAGGCAGTCGTCGAGCAAGGCGGGGACGGCGGTCTCGATCACTTCGACGATGAGGGAATGGGGATCTTCGGTGCTGAGCACTTCGTTCCGATAACCATAGACGACGGAGCGCTGGTTGTTCATCACATCGTCATACTCAAGGATGTGTTTGCGGGAGAGGTAGTCGCGGGTCTCGACTTTTTTCTGGGCGTTTTCGACGGACTTGTTCAGCCAGGGGTGCTCTAGCTCCTGGCCTTCTTCGAGGCCGAAACGGTCCATCATCCGGGTCATGCGCTCGGCCGCGCCGAACTGCATCATGAGATCGTCCTCGAAGCTGACGTAGAAAACTGACCTCCCCGGGTCTCCCTGACGCGAGCATCGTCCGCGCAACTGGCGATCAACGCGGCGGCTGCGGTGCCGCTCGGTCCCGATGACGATGAGACCGCCCTTGTCGGCGACGCCTTGACCGAGCTTGATGTCGGTGCCTCGACCGGCCATGTTGGTGGCGACGGTGACGGCTCCAGTCTGGCCGGCCCGGGCGACGATTTCTGCCTCCTGAAGGTGGAATTTCGCGTTGAGGACGGAGTGGGGGATCTTGTCGCGCTTGAGCATGCGGGCGAGCACTTCAGAGGACTCCACACTGGCGGTTCCGAGCAGGACGGGCTGACCTTCCTGATGTCGCTCGCGCACGAGATCGATGACGGCCTTGTATTTCTCGCGCTGGGTCTTGAAGATTTTGTCGTTGAGGTCTCTTCGCGCGATGGGGCGGTTGGTGGGGACGACGAGCACTTCAAGTTTGTAAATGTCGTGGAATTCGGCGGCCTCGGTTTCGGCGGTGCCGGTCATACCGCCAAGCTTTTTGTAGAGGCGGAAGTAGTTTTGAATCGTGATGGTCGCGTAGGTCTGGGTCTCGCCCTCGATGGTGACGTTCTCCTTGGCCTCGACGGCCTGGTGCAGTCCGTCGGACCACCGACGCCCGGACATCTTCCGTCCGGTGTTCTCATCGACGATCATGACCTTGTTGTCCTCGACGACGTAGTGGATGTCCTTTTCGTAGAGGGTGTAGGCCTTCATCAGCTGGGAGATGGTATGCATCTTCTCAGCCTGGGCGGCGGACTGCTGCTGGAGCTCCTGTTTCTTCTTGGCTTTCTGTGGTTCGGTCAGGGTTTCGTCGCCATCGATGCGGGAGAAGATTTCCGAAAGATCGGGCAGCACGAAGGCGTCGTGATTGTCGGGGTTGAGGAAGTTCCGGCCCTGGTCGGTCAGCTCAGCCTCGTGGGCTTTCGGGTCGAGGGTGAAAAAGAGTTCTTCTTTCAACTCAAAGAGCGCTTTCTTCTGCGGGTCGCGGAAGAACTCGAGTTCGGCTTTTTCCATCGTCTTGCGGGCCTCGGCTTGCTCCATGGCGCGAAGCAGGGCGCGGTTGCGGGGCATGCCGAGTTTGATCTTGTAATAGGTGGTCCCTGCTGCCGCGAAATCACCTTCGTCGAATTGCTTTTTAGCCTCCTGAGCGAGGTCGTTGCAAAGATTTGTCTGCTTGCGATAGAGCTCGCCGATGACTCCCTTGTAAGTGTCGAACTGCTGGTCCTGCCGGACCGTGACGGGGCCGGAGATAATGAGCGGGGTCCGCGCTTCGTCGATCAGGACGGAGTCCACTTCATCGATGAGGGCGAAGTAGTGATGTCGCTGGACCTGGCCGGCGGCGTCTTGCGCCATGCCGTTGTCGCGCAGGTAGTCGAAGCCGAACTCGCTGGCGGTCCCGTAGGTGATGTCGCGGCGGTATTGCTCCTTGCGGGCGTCGCCGCGCTGGCCGTTCTGGATAACGCCGACGGAGAGACCTAGGTATTGGAAAAGGTAACCCATCCATTCCGAGTCTCGTCGGGCGAGGTAGTCATTTACGGTGATGACATGGACGCCCATGCCGGTGAGCGCGTTGAGAAAGACGGGAAGGGTTGCTACAAGCGTTTTGCCCTCGCCGGTGGCCATCTCGGCAATCATGCCGCGGTGTAGTCCGACACCGCCGATAAGCTGGACGTCGAAGTGGACCATCTCCCATTTCACCGGATGATCGCAGACATTCCACTCGCGTCCGACGAGACGACGAGCGGCATTTTTCACCACTGCGAAGGCCTCGGGGAGAATTACGTCCAGATAAGCAGCGCGGGCGGCGGGGAACTCATCTTTGAGATCCGCGAAGAGATGCTGTGCCTCAAGGATGGCGGAGATGGTTTCGTCTCTTCCGAGCGAGGCGGCGGCGTCCACGCTGGGAAAGCCTGCGGCGGCCTTGTGTTTCTCCGCGAGGCGGGCGAAGCGCTTGGCCCAGCCGATCAGAAGCTCGCGATTGGCCTCCAGAGTTCGAGTCCGCAGGATGCGGTCGCTGTAGCTCTCGACTCCGAGATGGTATTGGCTGAGGTGCTCTTTCCAGACCGCTGTCTTCTCCAGGAGGATCGATTCCGGCTGACTTTGCAGCGCTAATTCAAAGGCATTGATCCGCTCCACGAGGGGGACGATTTTCTTGATAACCCGTTGGTTGCGGCTGCCAACGATGAGTTTGAGGATCCATTTGACCATGAGACGTAGAAAGGGGACAGAGTTGAAGCCGGGAGTATAAGGCAAAATGTCACCTTTTCAGGGACTTTTACGCACGGATTTTGGGCGCGGAGCCGGGCGAGGGGATGAATGACCACAAAAAAGCACAAAACGCACAAAAGGGAGGGTTCCTACGGTGGGGACATTCCCCAGCAGCATGGAGCCTACTGAATTTGTTCCGAGAGCATGGCCGAACCTGAAGGGGAGCACGGCGGCATTGAGCGCGGTCGTGCCGAAGTAGGTGTTTGCCCTGCCCCTCGGGACTCACGCATGCCGCTTCAGAAACTCATCCGCCAACGCGCGATAAGCCACCGCGCCAGAACAGGTCGGGGCGTAGTCGATGATGGATTTTCCGTAGCTGGGCGCCTCGCCGAGACGGATGTTGCGCGGGATGATGGTATCGTAAGTGACCTCAGGGAAATACTGGCGCACGTCGTTGATGACCATTGAGGAAAGATTCGTCCGGCTGTCGGCCATGGTCATGACGATGCCCTCGAGGACGACGTGGGGATTGGCCCCGGATTCTCTGATTTGCTGATGCACTCCGACGATTTTCGAGAGACCTTCCAAGCCGAAATACTCGCACTGGAGAGGCACGATCAACTCGTCGGCGGCAGCGAGGGCGGAGGTCATCAGCACTCCGAGGGAGGGTGGACAATCGACGAGGAGATATTCGGCCAAACCGGTGCGTTTAAATGGCTCGAGGAGACGCCGCAGGCGGACGAGGTGATCGTCCTCGCGGGCCATCTCGATCTCGCATCCCGCCAGATCCATATCGCAGGGAATCAGGGAAAGGTTGTGATACTGGGTTGGGATCACGAGGTCCTCGACTCGTCCGCCGCCGATGAGGGATTGGTAGATACTGGGTGCGTCGCCGGGAGTGAGACCGAAGGCGCTGGTGGAGTTTGCCTGTGGATCGAGGTCGAGGATGATGATTTTGACCCCGCGCTCGGCGAGACAGGCCCCGAGATTCACGGCAGTGGTGGTTTTCCCGACGCCTCCTTTTTGGTTGGCTATGGCGATGGTTTTCATGGGGGAGGGCGCTCTGAGGTTGGGCGGTTGGGAACTTGGCGCGAACCAGCCTCAGGGGAAAGAAAAAATCGCGTTAGATCGGGAAAAGTTGCGAGGTCGGGACTGTGAGAGAGTTATTCCCCATACGTTCCTTGATCCAGTGTAAGGAAGGTGGCCTAGGGAAAGGAAATCGGTCCTTGCAAACCGTTGCGGGTGAAGCTTGTTTAGGCGGTTGGTGGTTTTCGGAAACGCTGAGAGAAACTTCGAATTGCGCATGGCTCGTTCACTTCTGGTTTTTTTTATCACGGTCGTTCTCAGTTGGGCCGGAGTGGGTTCAACGCAGGAGCCCGCCGCAGCGCCGGATGTGGTCACGATCATCGAGATCGCTGATCCGGCGGAGCCTCCGACCGACAAGTCGGTCGCCCCTGCGGATGCGACCGCGACCGATGTGGCGCCGTTACCAGCCCCGTCCCCTCCGAAAACGCCGGCGGAGTTGCATGCGGAGATGTTGGAGCGTCTCGCCGACAAACTCTCTCTCCGGATGAGGACGATCAAGGATCGTGAAGCGGCCCTGACGGCGCGGGAAGCGGCTCTCGCCGAGCGGGAGAAGGTGTCGGCCGAGCGGGAGCAGGAGATCGGCTTGACTGAGGAGTTGATGGAGCTCCGTGAAGAAGTGGTGAAGCGCCGCGAAACCCTGCCTCCTCCCCAGTCGTGGAATGGCCCCGAGGCTCCCTCGACCTATGGGCAATATGCCGCCGTGGTCGATGGGCAAACGATGCAGTTTTATCACCTGAAAAATGGCGATACCCACACTCCGGTCGCCAGCACCCAAAAGCTGATGACCGCCCTGGTGATCTGCATGAGGGGCACCGGACTGGATGAAATGGCCGAGGTCCCGGCGGAAGTTCTTCAGATCGAGCCGACGCTGGTCGGGGTGAAGCCCGGCGAGCGCTACACCCGACGGCAACTGCTCACCGGATTGTTGGTGAAAAGCGGCAATGACATCGCCGCCACGTTGGCCATCGATCATGCGGGCAGCATCAAGGCCTTTGCCGCCGAGATGAACCAACTTGCCAAGACATTGGGGATGAACGATTCCCATTTCATCAACCCTCACGGGTTGCCGGCCGAGGGCCAATACTCGACCGCCCGCGACATCGCCATTGCCGCTTACGAGGCCTACCAGATTCCCGACATTCGCGAGATGATTAGCCGCAAGTCCTTCGACTTCGTCTTCAACGATGGCCATGTTTATACCTTGCCGAATACCAACCGGGTGCTGAGTGAATTACCCGGCTGCAATGGGATGAAAACGGGCTTCACGTATGCCGCCGGGAATTGTCTCGTCTCCAGTGTGAGCATCGACGGGAAGGATCGCATCTCAGTGGTCCTGAAAAGCGCCCGTCCGGCGGTGTGGGAAGATAGCAAGAAGCTTCTGCAGTGGTCGATGGATCTTGAGTTCAAGGGAGAGCTCAATCCCGGGCCCGGGCAGAACGGATTGAGTGTAAGCGCCCCGGTATCGGCGGCGCATTGATCGGAACGTCCGATCCCCGCCCTCTTTGGAAAAGAAAGGTGGCCATATGCCGGGACTCACGATTCGGAGACTCAGGCGGAGACACCGGCGGAGACACCGGCGAGTCGGGGTTGTTCCGCCCCGCGTCGGGCCATGGCCTCGGAGATGGAGTTCTTCACATCTTCGATCGAAATCGGCTTGGTGATGAATCCATCCATCCCGTTCGCCAGGCAGTTTTCGCGCACACCGACGAGGGCGTGGCCGGTCATGGCGACGATAATCGGCTGGCGGGTTAGGCTGAAATTGTTTCGGATCGCCTGGGTAGCTTCTATTCCACCCATCACCGGCATTTGTAAGTCCATGAAAACGAAGTCGATCCCTCCCTGATTGACCCGGGCGACGCCCGCCGCCCCGTCATTGGCTATGCAAACCGACTCATAGCCGAGCTTGCGAAGTATCATCCCGGCGATTTTTTGATTGGTGTGGACATCCTCCACCACCAGAATGCGGGCGGGGTGCCGCATGGCGAACTCGCTGGTGTTGGGACGCAATGGTTTTCCTCCGAAATCTAGGTTTTCTCCTTGGATCAGGCGTCCTCGTTTGGCCTCGACCAGCGCGACGCATTCACGAAGCAGTTTGATTTCGGAAATCGGCTTATACATGGTGCGGAGCCGTGCCGAGTTGCCAAGGTTCGTGGTAGCGGCGTGTTCTCCTATCACCGACATCAAGAGGGTGGGAATCTCATTCTGTTGAAGAGATTGAAGCAGGTATTGAGCAGCTTCCGGCTCTTCGTGGCCCTGCGAATCTGCGATGACAAGGTCCGGTCTGAACTCTGCGATCTTCGCGGCAACGTCGTGGGTCAGAGGAGGTGCCAGATGGACCTTCATTTGCCATCGAGTCAGGTGAGATTGCAAGACCGCTCCGAGGGCGGCATTTTTCACAACCACAACGCAACCGAGGTCGTGGAGGGGTCGAAAACTTTCCGGGCGGTGCTGGGGTTTGATTGCTCCCTGCTGGGGAACCTCGCGGAAGGGGATCGCAAAATAGAATTCAGAACCCTCGCCTGGGACGCTTTGCAACAGCAACTGTGAGTCGAACAGCTGACAAAGCGACCGACTGATCGTCAGGCCCAAGCCGGTGCCACCGTATTCCCGGGTGGTAGAAGTATCCGCTTGAGTGAACGCTTCGAAAACTTTCTCATGATTTCCTGGTGCGATTCCGATGCCTGTATCACGAACGCCGATGCGGATGAGCGCTCGATGGCCCGCTTTGATCTCCGGCATGACCAGTTGCGCGGTGATCATGATCTCTCCCGAAGGAGTGAATTTCACGGCATTCCCTACAAGATTCACGAGAACCTGCTTGAGGCGTTCCCGGTCTCCGAAGATCATTGACGGAACTTGCGGATCGAGGAAATAGAGCAGTTCGACCCGGTTCTCCGCTGCATTGTAAGCAAACAATTCAATGGTTTTTTCGATGAGATCGGCCAGATCGACCGGCTCATTCTCAAGGGTCACCTTGGCGGACTCTAATTTGGAAAAATCCAGCACATCGTTGATCAGTCGGACCAGAGACTGCCCGCTGGTCCTCATAATTTGGACCAACTCGGTCTGCTCGGCGGTCAGGGGTGTCTCCATCAGCAAGCTGGTGGTCCCAATGATCCCATTCATCGGAGTGCGGATTTCGTGGCTGATGTTTGCGAGGAAATCCGATTTGGCATCTTCGGCAACTTCAGCTTGTCGCCTGGCGACTTCGATTTCTTTGATCGAGTGGTGGAAATAGTCTGTCGTGCGCCGGAGGTCGTCGGCCATCGTGTTGAAGCTCGCGTGCATCGCGGCGATCTCTGGAGGTCCCGTCTCGGGGAAGTGGTAGTCGTAGCGCCCGGCCGACACAGCTTTCATCCCCTCGGCCAGTCCGCGGAACTTGCGTTTGCACCAGGATCCGAGAAAGAGGAGGGCCGCCAGCAGGGGGAGGAGGCTGATCAAAGGAGAGATTTGGGAAATCCGAATCAAAACGGACGCCCGAAACATGGAGGGGGACACTACCGCTTCGGTGGCTAAGAAGATGGGAATGCCCTGCAGTGTCGTAGGAAATACGCCAACCAAGGTCGTCGCTCGCCCCTCCCCGAGGGCTTTGGAGAAAAGCGGGACTTCTGCGGTGCTCAAGGCTCGGGCCTCCGGGAAGCTCAGGTGCGCGGCTTGATGGGAACTATCGGCTCGAGTCAGGAGGGAATCTCGGATGGCTTCCGTGTGAACGGGGAAGCCGGGGCTGTTCGTTTGAGAAATCTGCTTGAATCCTTTTCCATTGGAGACTGCTTGATAGAGCGCGACCCGAGCCACGGGCGATGCGCCACCAGTAAAATTCAATGAGGTCAGCAGTGGCGCCAGATCGAGAGGCGCTTTCTTTTGCTCCGGATTTTCCGGGTTTGGAGCGACCGGTAGCACTTGAAGCATTTTCGCGAGCGACTCGGATTTGGTTTGAAAGTCGGAGGTGATCCGCATTTCTTCCCGGCTGACTTCATAGCGGTAGGTGAGGAATAGTCCCAACAAGACACCCGCTCCGGTGAGGAGCAGACTGCAAGATGCCAGAAGGATTCCGAGAGAAGGCTTGGGGAAGCGCATGCTCGAATTATTGCATGAAATCTTCGATACTCAAGATAAAACCATAAATACTGTAATTTTAAGAAGCCTGGACCTGATGCTAGCGCTTGCAGGAGCGGAGATGCTGCATTATAGTCCGCCCCCACTTAGGCGCGGTTAGCTCAGGGGTAGAGCACCTGCTTCACACGCAGGGGGCCACTGGTTCGAACCCAGTACCGCGCACCATCCGTACGCGCACCATTTTTCGGCCGCTCTGTGCCTTGAAGCGCAGGCGCGCGACAGCCTTAGTTTTGGCCGTGGACGAAGGATCCAGCCCCGCCGCTCATGCCGATGAGCAAATGTGCGAGACCGGGATGGTAAGTCAGGATGTCTTGGGCCAGATCCCGCAGACTGTCTTCGAACGCTTGCTGCACGAGGGGATCCTCTCGACAGATTCGCTCTGGATCATCCATCGCCCCTTGAAGGATCTGGAGGGTTGAAAAACCGTGATCAGACGAGTGGGAGTCGGGTAGATGCATGGCGGCAGTGTCGGTTAAGCTTGGCAAGGGATGGGAAAAACGAGGACTTCAAAGCGGGGAGAATGCTGTTCGGGGGGCGTGACCGTCGCGCTGCAGATCGCGGATTTTCTCTGCGATCAACATGGTGGCCGTCTCCGCTGCGTTTTTACCGTAGAGACCACTCCGCGAGAGAAGCTCCAGCAACTCTTTCACCTGGGGAGTGGTGGAGAGAGTGATCTGAATGGTGTCGGTAGTATTCTTAGGGCGTGCCATCCGGGGAAAAAATCGAATAAGAATACCATTCTTATAGGGATAAAACCCAGCAAGTCAAAATGAATTTGCCAAGGTTTTGGTAGAAAATGCCTTTTTGACCGCACTTTCGTCCCCTCAAGAGTGCCCGAAGACACAAAATACCCCACGGAGGTAGCTTCGCGTGGTAAGGTTGATCGGGGAACGGACTTGCAGAAAGCGGTTGCTCTTGCGAACCCGCGAAGGAGAATCACCCCGACTCATCCTATGCACGACAGTCACGCCCCCCTAACTGAGAACCATGCCGTCGCGACTGTCGGAGGCGGTTGTTTCTGGTGCACGGAAGCGGTGATGGAGCGGCTCGCGGGCGTGACCGAGGTGGTCTCCGGCTACATGGGCGGGCATGTTGACAATCCCACCTACGAGCAGATCTGTGGAAAAAAAACCGGACATGCCGAAGTGATCAGGATCACTTTCGATCCGGCGGAAATTTCTTACGCGGAGATTCTGGAGGTCTTCTGGCAAGCTCATGATCCGACCACTCCGAACCAGCAGGGGGCGGATCGCGGACCGCAATACCGTTCGGTGATTTTCACCCACAGCCCGGAGCAAGAAGTAATCGCTCTCGAGTCGATGAGGCTGTTCAATGCGAGCGGTCGATATGCCGACCCGGCGGTCACCGAGATCAAGGAGGCCGCGACATTTTGGCCGGGAGAGGCATATCACCAAGGCTACTACCGCCTTAACAAAGATAAAAACCCTTACTGCCGCGCGGTCATCTCTCCCAAACTGAAGAAATTGGGTTTGGAGTGAATCGTTCGGGAATTCGAACGCAATGGAGCAAAGGAGCGGTCTCTTCGACCGAACTTACCGCTTCGGGGGATTCTTCCTCAGGGTGGTGATGGTGACGTCCCCCTTCAGGTCGTGATATCCGATCACGTCTTCCAGTCTCATCAAAACCCAAGGGGTGAAGATGTCGGGGCTGTTTTTCGTATAGACGATGTCATCGGCGAGGTGGATGCAGCCGTGGATTACTTTGGAACCGGAGTGGAGGAGGATGAGGTCTCCGAACTGATTGGGGGGCATGGCGGGGGAAAACTCGGCGGCGATGATGGCATCCCGCTCTGGCGAGTCGGCATAGACATTTTCCGGAGTGAAACGGAAAAAATTCCGACACGACCAAAACCAGTCAGGGAAGCGTCCGTCGATCCCGTCGGCAAGCGTCGGGTGCGAAAGCAGGGTTCGACGCGCTGTCGGCGGCAGGAGGTGGGCCACATCCAAGCGCTCCACGTTGGGCGTGCGCAGGACGGACTCCATCAAAGGCATGATGTCCTTGTTTTTGAACCCTGCTGCCCAGTAGTCCTGTAGCATGGTGATTTCCGACTCATCTTCAATCACCAAACGCATCATCAGAGTCGGAGTGCGTAGCAACCCGCGGATGAGCAGTCGTTCATCAGTGGAACTGCCGGTCTGCCGGAGGAGGTAGGGCAGTGAGGAAAGGAAATAGCCTCGCCCGGAGGGGGTCGGGTAGGCGAGCCCGGCGATCTCCTGAATGACTTGGCGCGGCAGATCGGATCCTTGGAATATTTGGCTCAGGTTTGCGGAGTCGAAATAGAACGGGCGGCTTTGAAAGCGGTTCTCCGGGTTGGCCGAGAGGATCCGGTTGAGGGCCGTGTGCGCAGCTGGACTCAGACTCCGGATGACTTCGTCCGTTGGAAAGATGCGGGTCACTTCCTCGTCGAGGATGACCACCGACTTCTGCAGGATCGTTCGAACCTCGACCTGCCCTAATCCCGCATTCGTAGCTGTGGTAACAAACTCCTCCTCGCTCATGGCCGGGAAAAGCCACTCGGTTTGCGAGGACGGAATCTCAAAATAATTGAGGTAGTCCTCCGGGCAGAACAACTCGACCTGATAGGTTTCGATGGTCCCCCATGGCCCGGTGCCCTGCTGTTGTGCCGGTTGCGATGGAGGCAAGGCATCCTGATTCAGGGTGATGGGACCGACCGCCGCGGGCGCGATTTTTGTAGTGATCGCGTCCTGGGCGAGGATACCAGGGGCGAGCAGGGCCAGGAGAGCGGGGAGAGCGGGTAGAGGAGCCTTCATGGGGCTAGTTTGTCTGATTGATGCGGAAGACTCGTTTGGTGAACTTCCGGTCCGCCTGATAGACGGACATCATTCGCGTATTGAGATTCAGCAGGAAGGGTCGTGCGAAGCTGGCGCCGTTTTTCGTGTAAGCGATCTCGTCGATGATGTGGATGTAGCTGTGGACGAATTCGTTGCTTGTTTCGTCGAAGAGGCAGACCATGTCACCGAAACGAGGCGGTTCCGAGATCTCGGTGTAGTCGTGCGCCAGATAGTGATTCAAGTCCAAGGTATCGAGCAGGCGGTGGGAGGCGGTGGTGTGGAAAAAGTTCAGGGAGGCCCAGTAGCAGTCGGGGGAATTGACGGGATTTACGTCGCGGAGATTCACGTAGGTGAATGAGTATTTGCGGGGAACCGGGGGGAGCAGGTGGATGAGGTCCACGCGATCCAATCCTTCTGTGGCTTTGATGGAGCGCAAGACCGACCCGACCCGGGGACTGCGTCGACCGGCGCCCCAGTAATCAATCAGTGTGTCGAGATCGCTGGTATCATCGATTATCAAACGCCCGATGACCCCGCGGGTGCCGAAGAGGGCTTTGAGGACCTTGACCTTTTCTTCGTGATCGTCGCCCAATTGCCGGAGCAACCACGGTCGATCAAGGATTGAGAGGACGGTGCCGCGGTAGAATGCAATGGAATCAACGAGCGTCTTGGTCTCGGGCCTGACTCTGCCCTCTAGCAAGTCCGTGCTGCGGCCCTCCAGGTTGATGAGAATGCGACTGAAGAAATCATCGTTTTTCGTTTCCAACCATTCGGCGAGAGCCGCTCTCTCCACGGAGGTCATCACCTCGACCACATCATCGCCGAATTCGACAGCCAGTCCTGAAGGGATCTTTTTCCAGGTTGCTGTCGTGCCCAGAAGTTCGCGGAGCTTGGAAGAAAACCCAAGTTCCACGAAGGCCGCCTCGGCCTCGGTTTGGGTCGTGGGTCCAAGTTGCCATTCGGACTTCTCTTCAAACAGGGTTGACCAGAGATGGGTGGTGGGGGGTTCCACGATCACTTCATAGTATTCCACGGCACCCCAGGGACCTCGAGAAATCTGACTCTCCGGATAAGGGCTTTCCTCTCCGCTCGCGGTGAAAGGTATCAACGGGGCGGCCATTGAGCCAAGGAGGAGCAAGAGCCCGCGTCGGAGATGAAAGATTGTGGGCATTAAGCTAGGCGGCGAAGTCGGGTAGTATCGGCGAAGTCCCGCCTCAGGCAAGCAGGGCAATTGCCGCGATCTCGCCCGATGTGACTTTGCGGCTGGATGAAGAGACGGGATAGCGGCAATCGGGTTGCTGCCCGCCGGGAGTCAAGCCAGGCCCCCCGATGCCGCACCGCTCGGATGCGGAGCGGTCGCTACGGCAACTTCGATGTCCACCAAATCGTTGACGAGATGCATCCCGAGCCGACGGAAAAATTTTCCCGAACCATAGATGACACCCCAGACAGTCCGGTCAAGCAGGAAGGAACCCTGAGCGGCGAGTCGGCCATCGGGTGTAAGACCGACTGAGGCTCCGAGTATGATTGGTGCCGAGATCCCTTTGAGCGTGAACGAACCGGTGACGATGAGATTTTGCCCTCCTGGCTCAAGGTCGGAGCGATATTCGGCCGAGTGGATCTCAAGCACGCTTTCAGGAAACCGGACTGTGTCAAAAAAATCGTCGCTGGCGAGGTGGTGGAGCAGACCCTGTCGAGCCGCCCCGTCGAGGTCGTCGCAGGTGATGGCGTGCATGTCGAACACGGCTCTGCCACCGACAAGGTTCCCGCCGCGAAATTCAAGAAAGCCCGCTTTGATTCCTACCGTCCCGCAGTGGCGGCTGAGGAGATTGCGACCGGTCCAGCGAACTTGGCTCGTCGTCAGGTCGAGAGCCATGGTTCCTTCGAGGTTCGGCGGGTTTGCAGATGATCGGCCCAAGCTTCCGACCGGTGACCAAGCCGCCCACCCCCCCTCGAGAATGCAAACGTCAGTGTAACCGAGACGTTCCAATTTCGCAGCAGCTACCGAGGCTTCCGAGCTTATGCCATCGGTGCCATAGATCACACAGCGGCGAGAGCGATCAGGGAGCTGGGTGGGGATTCTGTCAGCGAAAGCAACCTCGAAGACGCAATTGGACATGGCCCCGGGGATGTGCCCGGCCACGTAGTCTTCGGAGAGGCGGACATCAATGACAGGGATTTCCAGTTCGGAGGCCAGTTGGTCGGCGGTGATCAGCTTCATGCGGTAGCGACTCCACTGTGGAACGGTTTCCAAGAATTGGCGAAGTGATTGCGCGAGGACGGGAGAAATTTCACTTGTCGCCGGGGCGATCAAATTGCTTGCTAGTCGGAGTATGAGCGAAACAAAACCGATTGCCTCTGGATCCATAGTCACGGTGGGCTGCCCCCGCGAAATCAAAAGCCAGGAGAATCGAGTGGCGCTCACGCCGGGGGGAGCCAAGCAGTTGGTGCGGCAGGGGGTCGCGGTGCTGGTCGAGACCGGAGCTGGGGTGGGGGCCGCCTACGAAGATCGTGAGTATCTCGCGGCCGGAGCACGCTTGGCGGCAAGTGCTGCTGAAGTGTTCGCCGAGAGTGACATCATCGTGAAAGTCAAAGAACCCCAGCCGTTCGAGATCGCGATGCTGCGTCCGGGGCAGATCCTTTTTACCTATCTCCACTTGGCGGCTGACAAAACTTTGACCGAGAAACTCGTGGCCACCGGAGTGACCGCGATCGCCTACGAGACCGTGCAAATCGGACGGCGGCTTCCTTTGTTGGAGCCCATGAGTGAAGTCGCGGGAAGGATGAGTGTGATGGTCGGGGCCTATTTCCTCGCCAAGCACGCGGGCGGTCGGGGAACTCTCCTCGGCGGGGTGCCGGGCGTGCTGCCGGGCAGAGTAACGATTCTCGGCGGGGGCACCTGCGGAACCAATGCCGCCAAAGTTGCCACCGGCATCGGAGCCGAGACGACCATTCTTGAGGTAAGCAGCGAACGGATGACCTGGCTCGACACCGCGCTACCGGCGGCCCGAACGCTCTACAGCAGCGAGGCCGCCCTGCTGGAACAACTGCCGCAGACGGACTTGCTGATCGGTGCGGTCCTCGTTCCCGGGGCCAAGGCTCCCAAACTCGTCAGCCGCGAACTACTGCGCTCGATGCGCCCTGGAACGGTGGTGGTGGATATCGCAGTGGATCAGGGCGGCTGTATCGAGACGACCCGTCCGACGACGCATGAGGACCCGGTGTTCGTCGAGGAAGGCGTCATTCACTACTGTGTCGCCAATATGCCGGGGGCTTTCGCGAGGACTTCAACGCAGGCGCTGACCAGTGTGACACTTCCGTATCTGCAGCTTCTCGCCACGGCCGGTCTCGAAGCGGCCTGCCATCGGTGCCCCGAACTGCGCGGGGGAATCAACTGCCATCGCGGGGAGTTGACTTGCCGGGAGGTCGGCGAGGCCCACGGTTTGCCATGGCGCGATCTCGGCTGGAACGCCGGATAGACGGGTCAATCGTTGGCTCAATAAACGTCGCGCTGGTAGCGGTGCTCCTCCTTGAGCACGGCCAGATAGGCGAGAGCGGCCTCGTCATTCATGCCGCCGAATTTACGGATGATTTCGATGAGGGCTTTCTCGACATCTTTGGCCATGTAGGTTGCGTCTCCGCAGACGTAGAAATGGGCTCCGCACTCAAGCCATTTCCACATCTCCTCGCCGGCTTCGCGGATTTTGTCCTGCACGTAAATTTTGTGCGCTTGATCCCGCGACCAGGCCGTGTCGAGCCGATGGAGGTAGCCGGCTTTCTCCATGGCGGTGAATTCGTCTCTGTAGAAGAAGTCAGTCGCCTCATGGGCATTGCCGAAAAAGAGCCAGTTGCGTCCACTTGCGGCGGTGGCTTGACGCTCTTCGAGGAAGGCCCGGAAGGGGGCGATCCCGGTTCCAGGACCTACCATGATGATGTCCCGGCTGAGGTCGTGAGGCAGCTTGAAGTGCTTGGTCGGCTGCATGAAAACCTTCACGCTGTCTCCCGAATCAGGCAACCCTTCGCACAGGAAGGTCGAGCAGACCCCCTTGCGAACGCGACCGAGGGTGCTGTAGGTGACTTTGGCAACGGTGAGATGGACTTCATCCGGGTGTGCCTTCGGACTGCTCGCGATGGAGTAAAGCCGGGGCTGAAGTTTGCGCAGCAGATCGACGAACTCCTGACCGCTTTTGAAATCGGCCGGGAAATCGGTGATGAGATCGACGATCTCGCGTCCTTCGATGACTTCGGCGAGCTCCTCATCGCTCTCAAGGACCGCGTGCAGATAGGGATGCGAGGTGAGCAGGGCCCACTTTTTCAGGAGAGACTTGGTGACGGTGCGGAGGTCGTAGCACTCAAGCAGGGCGTCGCTTAGCGGCAACTTCTGTCCATCGGGACCGGTCACGGAAACGGTGGTATTGAATGGCAGAAGAGTGAGGACCTCAGCGACCAGCGCGACATCGTTCAGCGGCAGGGTGGCGATGGCGTCGCCGACTTCATAGGTCAGTCCCGATCCCGCGAGAGAAAGGGCCAAATGCCGGGTATCGCGGGGGGAAGGATCGAGGTTCAGTTTGTAGCGATCCACCAGCGGGGCCGGGAAAGGATTCTTCTTCCCGAAAGGT
>Ga0163144_10002085_pt1 | contig 46636 bp, 48 predicted proteins | sample OliLak19BULKMAT1_FD_123175 | JGI IMG/M metagenome (GOLD analysis project Ga0163144, IMG submission 123175) | Freshwater microbial mat bacterial communities from Lake Vanda, McMurdo Dry Valleys, Antarctica - Oligotrophic Lake LV.19.BULKMAT1 | ecosystem: Environmental > Aquatic > Freshwater >... | reverse complement strand
TTTACAAAGTGATTTTAAGGGCTCCTCCGGTAGGACTCGAACCTACAACCAATCGATTAACAGTCGATTGCTCTACCATTGAGCTACAGAGGAATATTTATTTAAAAAGAACCCGAAAACTATAACACTTTTTGCATTGAAATTCAACCTTTAAAAAAGCTTTAAATTTACTGTTATTTTTTCAAAAATATTCCCTTTGAAAATAGGAAATTAGACACATTAGACATTCGGTGGTGATAACGGTGGTGGATTATTTTTCTTGCTAATTATTCCTACCAGAATCAAAACTAAAACCAATATTAAACTAATGAAAGAGAGCACTAAAGTAGCGTCGATACCACTTAATAATCCGGGCTTATTTTGACTGGCTTCAGTATTAATAGGTGGGAAATCTTCTAGAGTCGCCGCTTGTGCAGTTTTAACAAAGGTAAAACCAGGACTTTTTACCATTATTTTACCAGTATTATTCACCGTCGCGGTATAAACTGTATGTGTCCCATTTTCTAATTCTTTGTTCATAGTGTATTGCCATTCACCATCACTATCGGTTTTTATTGTTACGATAATCGGTGTGCTGTAAATATACAAAGTCAAAAAACTATTTGGCAGAGCTTTTCCTGTAAAAGAAACTTTCTTTTCCGATGTTAAATTTACTTCACTAACTTTATATATAGGAATAACTGGCGCGGTAGATACTGTGGGCTGTTCTTGGTTTATGCTAACTAGTTCAGACTTCGTTGGATCAAATCCGAGCAAAACTTTTTCTCCAGCATTAATAGTCTTGCCTTCGTATTTTGTAACCGGAGATGACTTTTTTGGATCTATGTTATAAACATAGATTGAGTCGTGGTCAGAAATACCATCTTTGTTACTATCTTTATAAAGAAGATCTCCATTTTGACTTTTAAATAAAGAAGATTGATCCTGCATAACTTTTATCAAAGCATCAAGCGATACTTTTGTTTCCGAAAATGTATTATCTTCTTTAAAGATTGCGGTTCTCATAGTATTCAATCCATAATTTATTTCATTTTCTAAATTTTTTAGATCGGTAGATGAGATAAATATGGATCCATCTAGTTTGGAATTTATTCTTCCCACCAATTTATCTCTCAGTGAACTTAATTCAGATAGATTAACAATTTTTTTGAAAGACTCAGCATCTATAATTATTTGAGAAATATTTTGATCTACTATCTCAATTAATCGCTTTCTAGTATTTTCTATTTCATTGGTGATAGTTTCAATTATTGTTCCAATGTCTTGGAATTGAGATAAAACTTCTTTTTGATCAACAGGTGCGGCGATAGGAGTTGCCCAAGGTTTAATTGTTGATCGAGAATCATCTACATAGCTGGTCGACGTAGTGGGTGTCGGACTTGAGTCTGTGTTTGGAGAGATAGAAGTATTTTGAGTGATTGTAGTCTCAGTAGTGCTTGAAGTATCAACTAGCTTAGGATCAGAAGTGTCTGAGGTTGTAGTAGTGGTTGTAGGTGTAGTAGTGGTGGTACTTGTACTGCCGCTACTCGTAGTCGTATCGCTTTGAGTAGATGTGACCGTAGGAAAAACTAATGTAAATGTGGTGTGAGCAACAATATTGGTACATAAAGAGTCAAAACATGCGAACAAAACATATGTACCTGGTATTAAGCTAGAAGTACCGATACTCAGAGTTTGAGTGCTACCACCTGAGCCGCTACTGTAAGGCATTGTCACACCATCAGGTTTTTTAAGCCAAATATATACATTGCTTGCAATAGCACCTAGAGGAGAGCATGTCCAAGTATAATTTACAAATTCACCAACAAAGTACGTATTTTTTCCATCATTCCGAGTTAGACTCAAACTTGAACACACGGCAGTAGTATTTGTGCTTATGGTTGTAGTTGTAGTTGTACCACCACTATTTGCAACAAAAATTGATACGCCTTCCAAGATTGCATAGTTAGAACATCCGACACCGGACAGACACGCTCGAACACGATAGTCATAAGAAATACCAGGAGAGGCTGCTGTGTCAGTATATTCGGCTATAGTGGTTTGGTTAACGATACTCCAAATAGAGTCTGCACTTGGCTTTTTTTCAATGATGAATTTTTCTTCATTGTCTGAATTGTCATTCCAACGAAGCGTGATGAAAGTATTGCTTGAAGTATCAGATAGTCTCAAGTCAGAAGGTGCCAAAGGAATAGTGGTAGTAGAAGCTGCTACTAGGTTGAAAAATAATACAGCCATAAATATTACTAGGACTGAGCAGGAAAACAGTATAGGATTTAAACGAACTTCATTTGCAAAATTTAAAAAATGTTTTCTCATACTATTTATAATTATAACTCCAAAACTGGAAAAGAGATTATAAAATGAGAACCAACACCCTTAATTGATTCAACTGATACTTTTCCATTCATCTCCTGCACTATTTTATTGGTAATCCAAAGTCCAAGACCGGTTCCTCTTATATCCTTTGTTTCTTCTGTTCTAATACGATAAAATTTCTCAAATAATTTTGATTTTTCTTCTTCACTCATACCTATTCCTGTGTCACTTATTTGTATACACAAAAACTTATTTTCTCTATATTGCTTAACGTTAATTTCACCCTTTTTAGTATACTTTACAGAATTACCAATTAAATTTAACAAAACCTGCTTGAGACGTTCTGGATCAGAATTTATATACTGATCATCTTTTACTTCAGATTTATCAAAAGAAATAGCTAGGTTTTTCTCTTTTGCAGATATAGATAGAGATGACACAACTTCGTCTATTATTTTACTTGGATTCAATTTTTCCATCTTAAAAGACATTCTCCCTTGTTCGATTCGTGATACATCTAAAATATCAGAAACTAGAGAATTGAGGTCCTTGACGGATGTATCGATTTTAAAAGTATATTCCTTGGTTTGAGTAGAAAGCTCCGGAGCTTCTCGGATAAATTCTGCATAACCTTGAATTATAGACAACGGTGTTCGTAGTTCGTGGGAAGCCATAGATACGAAATCATCTTTTAGTTGGTCAATGTCTTTTAACCTTTTATACAAATCCATATAGTCAATAATTCTTGAGAGACGCAAGAACAAAAACAAAATTATAACGATAATCACAACGAGTAAGATTCTACTTTTTGTTATATTGTCCCCTATTGCTTTATCAGCAATAGACAAAGTTTGCGTAATTATAACAACACCCAAAATATTTCCAGATTCATCTGTTATTGCCCTACTTGTTTTAAACAACCGTTCATCATTGTTACTATCAGCAATAGTAATAGAATGAGCTGGGTCTCCAGAAGCCAGTGTATACAAAAAATACGCCCCACTATCTATTTGGTTTATTTCTTTTAAATCATTGGAAGCTATGACAACAAAAGCGTTTGGTGTTGTTGATAGATCTGGATTGGTAATAGACTTCCTGACAACTATCTTGAAATTTTTTATGGTTTCGTTGTTGTTGATAATGTCACTAATTTTTCTATTTAAATATTCTGGTTCATTAATCCTCTCTCCAGCAAAAGGCACAAAAGCGTCTTGTAGTGAGCCTATACGCACATTTATAAGACGCTCCTGAGCATCATTGGCAATACCTATAAATCGCTCAGACATAAAAATAAAAGAAACCACAATTAATGTGGCAACGACAACTGTATAGAGTAATTGAGAATTACTTCTAATTTTTTCAGCTCCTTTCTTAAAGTTTAAATAAAAAAATTTAAACACCTTAATATCATAACACAAGTTTTTTGCTTAAACCTGCTGATATTATTCAATAATTTTGCTTGATATCCCCTTACGTATTATCGCTAGTATCGTCATTATCAATTTTTGTCTCTTTTTTCATTTTGTTCATTTCCATAATCATCTTGACTAGTTCTTTTTTGTCCATTGTCATCATTTCTTGTTCTGTATGATGTGTTGGTGTTTTATTTTCCATATTGTGATTCATATATTTTAATTTTTATTATTTAATAATTTATTAGCATGAGCAATAAAATGTTCATGCTTTAAGAAGATTCTGGAAACCTCGCCCCCAGACACATTGATGCCGTATCATACTAATAACAATTGCAAGGATATTTTTGTTAGAATGGTCAAAATTTATATTTTAGAAATTACTTTTTTAACCATATTTTTTTCTAGAATTCTTCAGATGTCGCCATATATACCAAGCGATTCCTAAAGCAATAATTATTCCAATGAGCAAATCTGCTTTGTGAAAATATTCACTGATAGTACTCCAATTTTCACCCATTTTGAAACCAATAAATGTGAGAAATACTGACCAAATTAAAGACCCAAAAAATGTATATGGGATGAATGTTTTCATCGGCATTTTGGCGATCCCAGCAGGAAGCGAAATGAAAGTTCTGACGATTGGTATCATTCTAGTAAAAAATACAGTACTTCGCCCATACCTTGCAAACCATTTGGATGTCTCATCCAAATCATGGTGATTTATCAATATATATTTGCCATACTTCTCAACCAATGGTCTACCGCCCTTCATCCCTACCCAATAAATAATCAGTGATCCTACGAGATTTCCTACTGCTCCTAAGATCGCTACAACAAAGAAGTTCATTTCACCTTTCCAAACTAAAAATCCAGCAAAAGGCATTATTATCTCTGATGGCAATGGAACACCTGCGCTCTCTATAGTCATCGCCAAGAAAACTCCGAAATATCCGAGATGTGAAATGATATTTATAACTATTTCAACAAAGTACGCAATAAGATTTGTGATCATGTACCATTATTATAATTCAAAAGAATTTATTTGTCATTTAAGATAGATTAAATAATGGTCTTAGCTTTTTCAAACCACGACAAATTTGTGATGACAGTGTATTGTTGGATTGTCCTGTGATGATAGACATTTCCTTGAGAGACAAGTCTCTAATGTATCGCATATGCAATGCTTGTTGATAGTGTTCTGGGATTTTTTTTATCATTAATAAAAGATTTTCACCATCAAAAACATCTGCGCTGTTTTCTTTGTTGTCAGATGATATAGGATCAAATCCTTCTATTATCATTGCGTCTAGTGATAGAGATTTCTTTTTCCTATATTCATCAATTATCAAATTGTTTATTATATTAAACAAGAAAGATTTCATTGACTTTATTTTGCCTCCACGATCCATATACATCCATGTTTTCATAAATGTCTCCTGTACTAGATCCTCAATTTTAGCCCGATCATTAATTTTAAAAGATGAGTATTTGTTCAACTTTTTTTCAAACTCTGCATAAGCCTGAACTATGATTTTTTCATTACATACAAGCCCTTTTTTATAGATATTACTTATTAGCTTTGTATTTAATCTCATTTTAATATTCTAATTCATTGTACAGAAAAAGTCAACATAATATCCTTATATATAAGGATAACTAGGTGGATTACCTGTTGATAACTTAATATATATTTAATATAAAATGTATTATTCCTATAAACATAAGCTTTATTGCAAATACTTGATTTATTAAAAGTTATGTGACATAGTTTAAAAAAGAAAGATTATGGAGGATTAAATACTTTATTCCTCCATCTTTTAATTTCAATACAAAATGTTACCAGACAAAATCAAAATTTTAAATAAAACAACATTAGATAGTCTAAATGAAACTGACGAAGTCAAAATCGTCAAATCTTTTACACGGGTAGGAATCAAAATTTTTGAAGCAGATTTCGGATTTGTATGGTTGAAGTCTTCTAAAACAGATGATTTAAAATTGGCATATAAAAGTACCTCTATGCCATTTGATCCAAATCCTCCACGAAAAAATGGGAGGAATTGGAAAGTTATCAAAAAGGGTTTGCCTGATTTCGTAAGAGAGACAAAGAAACCAGTAGATGCGCGTTATGTCAGTAAATATATCAAAAGCTTTGTTATTATTCCTCTAAAATATAAAAAAGAGGTTTACGGTAGTATGGTACTGTGTTTCAAAAAGTATGAGTCTTTTCCAAAAGAAAAGAGAGTTTTGAGTTATTTTATAGGAAATAGTGTGGCGCAAAACATAGCTATAAGCAGATTTATAAAGAGTGAGCGTGAATCATTAAGGAAAGAGAGACTGGCAAAAAATGCAGCCAGAATTTTTCGTGAGGAAAAATTGAAGATGGAATTTATCACAAATGCATCTCATGAGCTACGTACACCTCTTGCAATAATAAGAGGAAATGTAGATTTGGCTCTGAAGAGAGGTGGTGGTGAAATATTGAAATCACCAGTAAGTGCCCTACGAGCAATCAATCACGAGGTAGAACATTTATCAAACATTCTCTCTGACCTCACATTGATAACTATAGACAAAATCACATACGACAAGGTAAGCTTGCGTAGTCTAATTTTAAATACAATAGATAGATGCAAAGTACTGGCCAACAAAAAAGGTATTTCTATAGAAGTGCGCCCAATCCCTAATGTAGAGATCCTAGGTAACAAGATTTATTTGGAAAAATTATTTATAAATCTTATATTCAATTCTATAAATTATGGCAAAGAAAAAGGTACTACATCAATTATAGCGAAATCGTCTGGTAAAAATATTGTAGTAACAATATCTGATAACGGAATCGGCATATCGAGAAAAGATTTACCACATGTATTTGAAAGATTTTATAAAGCAGATAAATCTCATACTTCATATAAAAATAGCACAGGACTAGGTCTAGCTATTGTGAAGTGGGTAGTAGATATTCACAAAGGAACAATTGATGTAAGTAGTGTAGAAGGAAAAGGAACTATTTTCAAAATATCTTTACCTATAAAAGACTAATATTCTTTCATAATATATCCTACCCCTCGTACTGTATGGATTAGTGTTTTTAGTCCTACGCTATCAACCTTTCTTCTAAGGTATCTAATATGCACATTCAATTCATTATTTGCTTCTTTGAAACCTGGCCCCCACGCCCCCTCCAGTAGCTGTCTACGATTTACTGCTTCACCATTATGATTCATAAGTATGTTCAATAGACGATATTCTTTTGGAGTTAGGTTGATGACTTTGCCCGCTCTAATAACTTCGTGTTTTTTTGTATCCATTATTAAGTCTCCTATTTTATATATCATTCCATCACTTTTTTTTCTACGACGAGATACTGCTCTGATGCGTGCAAAGAGTTCTTCAAGTCCGAATGGTTTGATGAGATAATCATCTGCTCCCGCATCAAGCCCAGCAACTCTATCCCCTACTGATCCACGAGCAGTGAGCATAATAATCGGAGTATGCACTCCTCTTTCTCGAAGCTCACGACAAACAGTCATGCCATCTTTCTTTGGTAACATTAAATCCAAAATTATGATGTCATAATTGTTTTTCATTGCTTTGTTAAGACCTTCTTCACCATCTAGTGCTGTATCAACAGTGGAACGCTCTCCTACCAAGGCCTTTTTTAATATGTCCAAAATTTTTTGTTCGTCTTCTATTATGAGAATAAGCATTGTTCTGATAATAACATCTTGAAAAAAAATTGCAAGTTAATATTAAAAGTGAATTAAAAGAAAATAATTGATTTATTAACTTTATATTAAGTTTATACACATGAAATTAACATGTTAATCCCCTAAATAGCTGTTTTAATGATTGACATTTATTATTTAAATTAAGATAATATTAATATTATATTAAATATCTAAACTAAAATATTAATATAAAATTATAAATATAGTTGGTCGATTTAATCAATAAAAAATAATCAAATGTTTAAAAAAATTTTGAAATCTAGAGAATATTGGGCAAAGATTTCTACAAGGAAGCCCGCGCGCGAACACCAGAGCTTTGAGGTTTTGAAAATATGCCACTGTTGTTATTCATTCAAATATGATGGCAACTGGCATTTTGAAGAGCCTACTTATATAAAAGAAAGAGAAGCAAATGAAAAAATAACTGTTCAGTTCACAATGTGTCCTGTGTGTGTAGAAGAGCTTCTAGCAAAAGAAGAGATGGCTGAATTTGCGTAAAAATTACTTGTCTAATAAGGAAGTAGAGGTTTGTAACCAAGTTATTTGTGTTACGGCATCAATATACTGGGTCGATTATATACATTATTAATCTAAATAATAAAATAAAAAAAATATGAAAATAAACAAAATTCTTTCTTTTGTATTCAGTAAGAATATCTACACGGCATTTTTTGCCATTGCATTTTTGCTTTCAGCGGGCATAGCTTTCGCTGGTGTATCTGGTAGTGCGGGGCCAACATATCCTTCTACAATAACTGTCGGTGATATGAATGTCCCGATAAGTCTTCAAATTACAAATAATTCTACTGATCCACAAGATGGAGAAGCTGTTTTGGTCACAAATATAGTCCATACACCATCTTGTCAAAGTTATGTTTCTTCAGTCTGCTCCACTCTCGACTCAGACCCCGGAGTGTTTGAAATAACAGGCGCATTATTGGGTCGTACAGGTACAGCATGTATGGGTACTACTTTCACAGCTAGTACTCCAGATGCTGTAACTGGTGCTGTTCAATTTACACCAAGCACGCCTATAATCTTGGGATCAAGCTCTATAGATGGTGATGCTGCAAAATGTATAATTGATTTCCATGTTAATGTATTGAAAGTTCCAACAAAAGACTCTAATATTGCTGTAGGAATTCAAACAACTCAATTAGCTAGAGCTGATTTCACAGCTCAAACTAGTGGAGTAGGTGGATCCGCTTCTGGAGCATCTCAAATTACGATAACTCAAGCCACTCCAACAATTTCCACGATTCCTTCAATAGGCGGAGTAATAGGTACGATGATAAATGATACTGCGACACTTTCTGGTGGATCAAATCCAGAAGGAAATGTTGTCTTCTCACTTTATTCTCCAGCCGACACGACCTGTTCTTTGACACCAGTATTCACAGAAACTGATGCAACTTCTCCATATGCAACTTCAACTGGATTCGCTAGCACAACAGCTGGTGTATATCATTGGAAAGCAGTGTACGAAGGAGATGCAAATAATCTTTCTGTAACTAGTCCTTGTGATGATGAACCGGTGATGATAACAGTTCCGATTCCTGTTAATGGAAATATCATAATTGATAAAATTACTGTTCCTACAGGCAATACTCAAAGTTTTGCCTTTGTAACAACTGGCACAGGATATGCAGGATTTAATCTAACTGATGCAACTGAGCCAAACAACCAATCATTACTAGCAGGAACATACACTGTTTCTGAAACAGCAATGAGTGGTTGGACAAGTGGTGGTGGTGTCTGTGACAATAATCAGACACCTGCATCTATTGTCCTGGTTGCGGGAACAACAGTTACATGTACATTCACTAACACACAATCTGGACATTTGATTGTTCAAAAGACAACAAATCCAGTAGGTGATCTTACAAGCTTCACAATTAATGCTTCGGGTACTGGTACAATCACAAACGGTGGTGCAGGTACTGTAACTGATACAACTGACAAGCATTATGAAGTCACACCTGGTACATATTCAGTAACTGAAACAGTGTCAACAAATTGGAATGAGACTTCTAATACTTGTACTAACGTCGCTGTTGGTGCCGGCGAAACAAAGACCTGTCTAATAGTCAATACTTATACACCACCAGCTAATGAGTACTGTTCTCCAGGATATTGGAAACAAGATCAACACTTTGATAGTTATGTGACGTATTCGCAAAATGATCTATTCTCAGCTATCTTCGGAGTTGATCCGTTTATCATTGGTAAAGGTAAAAAAGCAGCAACAAATCCTACTCTGCTTGACGCTCTAAATGGTAACGGCGGTGGAATTACTTCACTTGCGCGTGCGGCAGTAGGTGCGCTACTCAACGCGTCAGCACTGGACTCAAGTCTGACACCAGAACAAGTGATTGCTATCTTCAAGGCGGCACTTATAAGTGGTGACTATGAAGGTGCCAAGGCACAGTACACTTTCTCAGAAAACTGTCCATTGAATTAACTTAAATTAAAATATCTAAACGTCGAAATTACTAGAGCAAAAAAACCATCATAGATATGAATCTTGGTGGTTTTTTGTATTGTCATATTTTCTATGTATAAACGGCATCATTACAGGAGTTTGTACTGAGTCAATATACTCATTATTATTCTTAAATTTATAAACAAAAATTTTAATAAAAATATGCCAACAATAATCAACAACCCTTCTGGTGGAGAAGAGAGCTCTGCGGTAAATGTCATCATAGTCGTTATCACTGTACTAGCACTAGGAGCTCTATTTATTTTTTATGGATTGCCGACAATAAGAGAGTCAATGCTCAAGGCACAACAACCCAATACTACCAATATCAACATCGCTACCCCTACACCTATAGAAAATACTACTGCTCCACTTATAGATCCAAAAGATACTTCGATTACAGAATAAAATTACTAATTAATAATCTATAAAATATGTTAAATACAATAATTATCATTCTGTTAGTGTTATGGCTTCTAGGTGTTGTTACTTCGTATACACTTGGAGGTTTTATTCACATACTTCTTGTCATTGCTATCATAGTCATACTCGTAAGATTGATTCGTGGTGAAAAGATTTTAAATTAAATCAAAAACTATTTCTTATCAAGAAGATCACTTGTGGATACATGATTGCTGTTGAGCATAATATTTGAGATAATTGTACTGTTAGTATTTAATAGACAATTAAAATAAAATTATGAAAATGCATAAAGTAACATTCATTCTTCTTATAATAGGAGGATTGAACTGGCTTTTGGTAGGACTATTTGGGTGGGACGTGGGACAACTTTTCGGTGGAATGGGTGCTGCAGTATCTAGAATCATTTATGTTTTAGTAGGACTTTCCGCAATATACGAAATAGTGTGTCACAAGAAAATATGCAAAGATTGCATTAGTACTGGTGGTGAAGCTCCGATGCAAAATGGGATGAAAATGTAAATTAAAAAAAATGAAAGCCCCTTCTGCTAGCAGGGAGGGGCTTTTTGTTTTAATTTGAAGATTCTGAAACTCAGGGGATATTTGATGCAAATATTTTTCCATCCTTTTTTTCGCCATTACATACCTCAAAATTTGAATCACTGACAACGAAATCGATCCTACCTGCATATCCTTTGATGAAATATTTTTGAGATTCAGTAAGGACATATTTTTTCCTTTCTATAACCTTGGCATAGTACTTGAGACCCGGTGTATTTCTACTATCAGCACTTCCAATGGCTACATTTTGTTTGAAATGTTTTACCATTAGCTCATGTTGTTCGTTTGTCAACAGTAGATGTACGGGTTCTCCTTTGTTGGTAAAAACTGCCATAATTATAGCAACAGTATCCTTGTTGCTAGGGTATTCATTTCTTTCAAGAATTGCAAATTTTTTAACATTCTTTGAAAGCGGATCGTAGCGCGCAAGCTCATTTTTTTCTGTTACAGACCAGACAAATAATGTGGTTATTTGTGGTGTAATGTTTTGGGAAAGAGCTGATTTCATAGCCAAAACTAGACTAAAAAACAAGATTTTTTTCATTTATATTCAAGTTTAAATTTATCAAATTTTACACTATTTATATAATATGTCAAGTCAGTAGTGGGTCAGGTTATATTCTTCAAAAAACTCTTGCGATGAAGTGGTGTAATCCCCCATTCTTTTATTGCCTCAACATGATCTTTGGTACCATATCCTTTGTTTTCAAACCATTTATACTTTGGAAATTTCTTGTTATATTTTTTCATCAATCTATCTCTAGAAACTTTTGCATAAACAGACGCAACAGAAATAATTTTTTTCTTCAAATCACCCTTTATTATTGTTTTTTGAGATTTGTATTCTACTGGCGCAATCAATCCCCCATCCAACAATATTTCACAATCATTGCATTTTATTTTTAGTTTTTTGAGATTTGCAGAAAGACAATTAGTAATACAATCTTTTATACAAAAGCTTATTCCTTTTTTATCTATTTCTTTTGCACTTCTGAACTCTATCGCGCAAAATATCCTTTTCTCTTTTTCCAATATTTGTAATTCTTTGAACCACAGCTCTCTATTTTTCTCTGTCATTTTCTTAGAATCTGTAATAGTTACTTTGCCTATTTTCCATTTTGATTTTCTATAGTTTTCTATACGCATCGCCACAGCACATACACATACTGGTCCTGCCAATGGTCCTCTACCCACTTCATCAATTCCTATAATATATTTGTATTTTTTGGTATTTATACTCTAATTATACATACTATTCACTAACCCCTATCCTCTCTGTATACTAACTCTACATGGCTACTCCATTCGTCCATTTGCATACACATTCGCATTATTCACTGCTTGATGGGCTTTCAAAGGTGCCTGAACTAGTAGCTCGAGCAAAAGAGCTTGGTATGGTTGCCCTAGCGCTCACTGACCATGGAGCGATGTATGGGGCAATCGAATTTTATAATGAGTGTAAAAAAGCTGGAATCAAACCTATTATTGGAATCGAGGCATATATGGCTGAACGTACTCTTTATGACAAAGAGTCCAATTTAGACGCAAAGAGGTACCACCTCACACTCTTGGCGAAAAATAATATAGGGTATAAAAATCTAATGAAGATGGTAAGTGCCTCAAACCTAGAGGGTTTCTATTACAAGCCACGCATGGACATTGATTTGCTTTCAAAATATTCTGATGGAATAATTTGTCTTTCTGGTTGTCCTGGAAGTAGATTCATCAATCATGTCAAAAATGATAATGTAGAAGAAGCCAAGAAGCTTTTATCTAGTTATATAGATATTTTTAGTAAAGAAAATGTCTATGTTGAAATAATGAATCACAAAGAAATAGAATGGTATGTAGCTTTGATTCCCAAAATTATCTCTATTGCCAAAGATATGGATTTGCCTCTTGTTGCAACATGGGATTCGCACTATTTGCACCTAGAAAACGCTGAAGCACAAGACACTCTTGTCGCAATCAATACTGGTACTGTTGTAGGTGAAGGAAAAATTTCTATGAAGGCTGGGAACTATTCTTTTATATCTGGAGATGAGGCAGAGGAAATTTTCAAAAACATTCCTAATGCCGTAGCAAATACAGTACGACTTGCAGAAAGTGTAAATATTGAAATAGAACTCGCTCCGTGGAAATTTCCCACTTACCCGATTCCCAGTGACTCAAACTATGACGAGGAGTTGAAAAAGGCTACTTATATTGGTTTGGAAGAAAGATCTTATCCACAAAACGAAGTAACGGAAACAAGAATAAATTTTGAGTTGGATATTATCAAGAACAAAGGATTTTCTTCATACTTTTTAGTAGAAGCAGACTTGGTGAAAGCGGCACGAAGAATGGGAATATACACCAACACTCGAGGAAGTGCTGCTGGCTCTCTCGTATCATATCTCACCGGTATTACCACAGTTGACCCAATCAAGTACAAAATTCCTTTTGAAAGATTTCTAAATCCTCTCCGTCCAGGAATTCCTGATATTGACCTAGATATTGCAGACGACCGTCGTGATGATTTGATCACTTATGTAAAAGAGAAATATGGCACTGGAGCAGTGGCACAGATATGCACTTTTGGAACTATGGCTGCACGAGGGAGTGTGCGTGATGTAGCAAGAGCCCTAGGATATCCATACAATACAGGTGACACGATTGCCAAGCTTATACCTATGGGAAGCCAAGGATTTCCTATGACTATAGATCACGCACTTGAGATAGTGCCGGAGTTACAAGAGCTCTATGACAAAGACCGCCCGACAAAAGAGATTATTAGTATGGCAAAAAAAATAGAAGGAAATGTTAGGCATATTTCTATTCATGCAGCTGGAGTAGTGATTTCTCCTATAGCAGACATTACAGAATTTACACCTATTCAATACGATCCAAAAGGTGAGAACAAAATAATCACTCAATACGATATGTTCTCTGGTGGACGAGATGGTGTGGTAAACCTACCAAAATTCGACATGCTTGGAATAAGAAATCTACAGTTCATCACTGGAGCACTAGAACGCATCGAAAAAATTCATGGCATAAAAATAGATATAGATAATATTCCACTAGACGACAAAAAGGTTTTCAAAATGCTTGCTCGTGGAGAAACAGTGGGAGTATTTCAAATGGCTGGTGATGGACTCACACACTTCCTGAAAGAATTGCGTCCCACAAAGATAGAAGACTTAATGGCGATGGTAGCACTCTACCGCCCAGGACCGATGGAGGTGATTCCGGAATATATCAAGAGAAAAGAAGATTCATCTCTTATCACTTATCCTGATCCTAGACTCAAAGACGACCTAGAGGCTTCATATGGACTACTTGTGTACCAAGATGACGTCTTGCTTACTGCGATTCGTCTCGCTGGATACAGCTGGCTTGATGCAGACAAGTTCCGAAAGGCCATGGGAAAGAAAATCCCTGCAGAAATGGCGGAGCAAAAAGACAAATTTTATAAAGGCTGCAAGGAATATGGTGGACTGGATAAGAAAAAGATTGATGATTTGTGGCAAAAGATAGAACCGTTTGCTGCTTATGGATTCAACAAAGCTCACGCAGCGAGCTACGGAATGATATCCTACAAAACTGCTTATTTGAAAGCCAACTACCCCGCTGAGTATTTGTCCGCTTGTATGACAGCAGAGTCTGGAGATATAGAAAGCTGTAGTGAGTATATTCAGGAAGCCAAAAGAATGGGCTTCGATATTCTTCCACCCGATGTGAACGAATCATTTTCTGATTTTACCGTAGTGGTTGACGACGGTGTAGTGACCAAAAATATTCGTTTCGGACTTCGAAATATCAAAAACTTTGGACTAGAGATAGGCAAAGCTATCATCGCCGAGAGAAAGGTTAATGGCAAATACACAACGATTGAAGACTTTCTAACTAGAGTACAGCACAAAAATCTAAACAAAAAATCTCTAGAAGCCCTTGTCATGTGTGGAGCACTCGATGCATTTGGTGAAAGAGGTCAGCTAATGGCGAGCAGTGAGGAGCTTCTAAAATTCCACAAAAGCTCCGGGGTTGGAGATACTAGTCAAACAAGTTTGTTTGGTGGTATGAGTGATGAACCGAAATCAAAATTGTCATTGAAAGAAACAAAACCGGTAAGTGTAGAGGAAAGATTGATTTGGGAAAAAGAGCTACTTGGGCTATATGTATCTGGTCATCCATTAGATAGCTATGATGAGAAGATTCAAAAATCTGATAATAATATCAAACAGATGTTGGAAAAAAGTGATAAAAAGAAGAAGGTTCTGATAGCTCATATTGATTCAATCAAAATCATAACAACAAAAAGTAGCGCCCAACAGATGGCATTCATTGGATTAAGCGACAAAACTGGTACTTCAGAAGCGGTAATGTTCCCTGAAGTATTCAAGAAAATTGGTAGAGAAATAAAAGAAGGTTCCATAATGGCAATAGAATGCAATATGTCCAATCGTGATGGCAAAAAGAGCATTCTCATAGAAGATGCGAAAATTTTGTAAATCTGCTATAGTAGTGGCAAATTTAAACACAAATATCTATGGAAAATCCAACAGATATAGCTGGCTTAATAAATTTGTTTAATCGTGTTTATTGCAATAGTAAAGTAGCGGGTGCAGATACCAAAAATTTGTGGTTAAATCTCACGCAACAATTAGCTACAAGATATGAACACCTTGGTATAAGTGTTACCGAGCTCAGAGATAAACTGAATGAGCTTAGAAAACAGAAGAAAAAAAACATTGCACCAAAGGACATTTCTATTGCTGTAGAGATGAAAAAACAAGAAAATCTAGAACTGAAGAAGTCTCCCAAGAGACTATCCAAAGCACTTAAAAACAAAAGATGGATAGATCAGACTTCTTTCAACTTTGGACTGCCATTGTAAATAAAAATCCCCGCATCATGTGCGGGGAATTTTATTTCTGAATTAAACTTGAGTATTTTCAATTTTCTCCATTATATTGATCACTTGATCAGCATACTTTGGCACAATTGATGGAGGGTTATATGTAACGAGAATTTCTCTAACATTTTTACCTTCATAATAGTGAGCTGTGCGAGGATTGTTTCCAGCAAGGTGTTCTGTTACAGATTGAATAGCGTGACTAAAGTCATTGAAACCAATCTTACATGAACCCCAACCGAATGGGTTGTTTTTACAAGCAAACTTTCCCCCAGTAGTTTCTCTCATAGCAATAGCGGGAATAAGTCTCCAGTCAATACCTTGCTTCTCTGAAGCAAGTACCATTTCCATACCGTATCCAGCTAGTGGTAGGTCGTATTTGGCAAAGTAAGCATCTATCTTTTCAGACTTTTCTTTTCTGTCTTGATCTAGCTTCATTTCCTCTTTTGACTGATTTTTTGGATTTAGCGTAGCGACAACAGAGTTTATAGAAGCAGTGAATGCACTCATAGACATTGTTGTAGCTATTATCGGAACTATAATAAAAGAGTTGATTATATTTTTTGTTGTTTTATTCATATTTATCCGGTTTAGCTCCGGACGAACTCATGTCAGAAATTGCTTTTCCACTCTAAAATGGAAAATTCCTTTATCCAATCAAGGCTAAGGAATTACTAATATAGTAGCATGTTTAGTAAAAAATGTCAATAGTTATACAATGAAAATACTGTGTGTCAAATCAAAAATACCCTTATAATATAAGGGTATTTTTGATTATAGACTTTGACAAAATTGTTGAAAAATTGTCTTATTGAGCTACCTTATAAGGACTAATTGAGATTTATACTCTGACTCTTTACAGCTCCACCAGAAATGTTAGAAACCATTGAAATTACTTGTTCTTTTAGACGCAATTCCATTTCTCTAAAGAGTTTAGTTGCCTCTTTTTTGTATTCTACCAATGGTTCTCTTTGTCCATAGGCGCGGAGAGACACTGATTGTCTAGTATGTTCCATAGTATCTATGTGTTCTACCCACAATGTATCAGTAGTGTAGAGAATGATGCGTCTGATATTCTCCCACAGCTCATCTTCTCCTATTAGCTTGATCTTTTCTTTGATTATATTTTCTAAAACTGATTCTTCTCCTAATGAATAGAGAGTACTGATGATATGTCCCCTATCCCCTTCTACCATAGCTCTACGACGGCTGTAGATTATTGAGCGCTGATATGAAAGCACTGTATCGTATTCAAGTGTGTTTTTACGAGAATCAAAGTGAAATCCTTCTATCTTCTTTTGGGCGGATTCAAGACTTCGTGTGATGAGACCATTTTCTATTGGCTGATCTTTTGGCATGCCAAGCTTATTCATCATTCCTTTGATACTTTCTGCTCCGAATATCCTCATCAGGTCATCATCTAGAGAAACATAGAATTGTGTTTCGCCCGGATCTCCTTGTCTTCCACTACGACCTCTGAGCTGGTTGTCTATGCGACGAGCTTCGTGTCTCTCTGTACCAACAACATATAGCCCACCTAGCGCTTTGACTTCATTTTGTTCTTCGGAAGTTGAAGGATTACCACCCAAAATAATGTCGACTCCACGTCCCGCCATGTTGGTAGCTATCACTACCGAACCCTTTTTTCCTGACTGGGCAATGATTTCACCTTCCTTTTCATGATTTTTGGCATTCAAAACTTGGTGAGGGATACCAGATCGTTTCAAATATGCTGAGAGCATTTCATTCTTTTCAATAGAGACAGTACCAATGAGCACTGGCTGTCCTTTTTCATTCAGTTCTTTGACTTTTTTAGCTATAGCTTCAAACTTGCCATCTTCATTCATAAATATGACATCTCTGTGATCTATTCTTTTGTTTTCTCTATGAGTTGGTATAGAAATTACAGGTAGCCCATAAACTTTTGTGAATTCTTCTTCAGAAGTCTTGGCGGTACCTGTCATTCCAGATAGCTTTTCATAAAACTTAAAATAATTTTGGTAAGTAATAGAAGCTACAGAACGAGTCTCTTGTTCTATCCTTACTCCCTCTTTGGCCTCTATCGCTTGGTGAAGTCCTTCACTCCAACGACGACCCGGCTGCATGCGTCCAGTAAATGGATCTACTATAATGACTTCCCCATCTTTGATTACATAGTCTTTGTCTTTTTGAAAAAGCGCGCGCGCTCGTACAGCTGTCTCTAAATGATGGACATATTTGATACTTTTTTCTGTGTACATGTCTGTAATACCGAGCAATTTCTCAGCATAAGTTATACCATCATCAGTGAGCGATATGGCGCGAAGTTTCTCATCTGTAGTGAAATGAACATCTTTTTCAAGCTGTGAAGCGACCTTGGTGACTGTCTTGTATAGAGATTCTGATTCATTGACTGGACTAGAGATAATAAGGGGTGTACGAGATTCATCTATCAAGATAGAGTCTACTTCGTCTACTACTGCAAAGAAATGCCCGCGCTGAACAATATCCTCTTTTCTAGATACGAGATTGTCTCTCAAATAGTCAAAACCGTATTGACTGTTGGTGCCGTATGTAATGTCTGCGCTATAAGCATCTTTTCTAGAAACTGGGCGCAAAAATTGTTGAACTACTTTAAATGATCCTTTTTCATCACGTTCTTCATCAAACTCTTGATGTGTTGGATCGTAAACAAAAGATTTTTCTTGATCATTTATGATACCTACACTCATACCTAAAAAGTTGTAAACTTGTCCCATCCATGTGGCATCGCGTCGTGCTAGATAATCGTTGACTGTGATTACATGCACACCACGACCCGATAGAGCATTCAAATATACTGGAAGAGTTGCCATCAAAGTCTTGCCTTCTCCGGTGCGCATTTCAGCAATCTTGCCTTCGTGCAAAACCATACCAGCAATCATCTGGACATCATAATGTCTCTTGTCTCCTGTACGCTTCGAAGCTTCTCTAACCAAAGCAAAAGCTTCTGGAAGCAAATCATCAAGTGATTCACCAGCTTCATAGCGAGCTTTCAACTTTTCTGTTTCAGCTGGAAAGTCTGTATTAGAAAGCTCAGAGACCTTTGTCTCCATTTCGTTTATTTTGGCTATTATGCCCTTGTATTTGTTGAGCTGTCTCTTGTCAAAGATAGCCTGTAGGAATGTTAATGCCATATGAATTAGCATTTTACCATAAAAAATGAGCAAAACAAAAACCCTCTCCGTCAGCTGACGGAGAGGGTTTTCGTTAAGTGGAAAGAAAAAATGAAATTATTTCTTCTTTTTTGAAGTCTTCTTTTTAGAAGATTTCTTTGCTGACTTCTTTGAAGCTTTCTTAGCTTTCTTTTTTGCTGCCATGTTATTTTTTTATTTTTTTATTAATCTGTGATGATCGACCACTAAATTGTGATTGAACGCGTTATCACCACTGTATATTAATTATCTCTTCTTTATCGTTACACTGCAATATTTTTTGTACTGAAACTGTGGATAACTTTTATTTTGAAAAAATAATTTTTATAAAAAAAAATAAAAAATAATTTTAAATTATAAAAATAAGATATGCTTTTGAGACTTTCGCACAAACTTTTTTTATTTTTTAAATTTCATAGAAAAATACCCAAACCTTTCAGTTTGGGTATTTTTCTATTTCCTGAGCTGGCAACGGCGGGTGCTAACTCCACCACAAATGCATATGTGAGCGCAGCCGCCGATGGCAGACCACGACCCTTTAATTATACCCCCACACTCACTTTTAATAAAATATTAAAAGTGAGTGTGGGGGTATAACCGCCCGCCTTGTATTTAAGCAACAAGACATTTCGCACAGGTAAATAGGAGTAATATTCCACAATACCAAAAACGACAAAACCCCCCGAAGGGGGCCTTGCCTATGCATTTGTGTGTATTAAAAACTTGTGGAATCTAATCTCACAACGCTAGTATAGCAGATTTGAAGATATTGTCAACCCCGTCACTCGCGAGTGACGGGGTCAAGCTTTTACTATTTTGGACTTATTCCTGACTTTTTAGGAGGGGTCAAAGATAGTTGATTCGACTTTTTCATTATTTATGATTCTTGATATACGATGACCACCATATACACTTGTAAGTATTCCTACTCCATTACAACCCAGATTGTATAGAAGTATTGGATTATTTTTTTCTGCACCGATCAATCTCACGCCACTCTTGGTATAACCCATGAGACCATGCCACTTATAGTCCATTTCTTTTTTAGGATTTTCATAAGTTTGAGAAATAAAAGTTCCAATTTGATCTTCTACTTCCAGAGGATACTCTTTCTTTGCATCATATGTTGCTCTATCTGGAATAAAATGTTCCGGTCCCCCAATACATACTAGGTTATGTTTGGCATCTGATTCATCCTCATACTGTCTTCTGGTTACATAAAAATAAGGATTTGTCTCAGAAGCTTTTTCATGAGTGTAAATAGTCGCAAATGGAGGTTTTGTTAAGGTCTCTTTATAAGCAGACATATAACCTATTACTCCCATAACTTCGTGATGAAATTCTCCATCTATATCTTCTCCGAAATTATTCACAATATTTATAGATTCAAATCCATTTGTACACAAAACGATATTTCTAGCATTTACTATATTGAGTCCGGCTTCTACGATAGTGTCTTCTTTGTTTAAAATAACCTTAGAAACGGGAGTATGCTCTTTCAAAGAAAACCTATCACTAAATTGTGACAACATATATCCAGCTAATTCTTCAGAAAATAGAGCGCTATTAGTACAGCCCGACAAAAATGGTATAGCGGCTACATAAGAATCGCTTTTTGTTTCTAACACACCCTTTATGTTTTCCAAAGATACATCTTTGAATACGCCTTCATACTTTTCGTCTAATGGATTTGTTTTTAGCCAATCTTTTGATATGAGCATGTGTCTTATATTTAAAATTCCACTTTTTTCTTTGAGAAGTAGGTCATCTAGATACATTTCTATCTGATCCTTTGTAGACAAACCGTCATAACCAATGAATTCTGATTTAGGAGTTTGCATTTGAGACTGAATAAATATTTCCTCTAGTAGAAGTCTTGCGTCTTCTTCTATCGCTTTCTGTGCCTGAATAGTCTTTTCTATTCCAAATTTCTCTGCTATTTGGACTAACGGCATTTCAAAATAACTAGTGATTTGTCCAGCGTTGTGCCCTGTAGCACCATGAGCGACTTTGAAGGCTTCAAGTAATACAACTTTTTTGTCTGTCCTAGTAAGTAAAAAGTACGCTGTAGTAACTCCTGCTATTCCCCCGCCCACTATAATGACGTCTGTTTCCAAATTTTGATCCAAGGGCTGTACTGGTCTAGTTCTATTCAATTGCGCAATCCATGGTGAGTGATTCATAAAGACATTATAACAGCTATTGCGCTAATAGAAAATATGGCTATACTTCCAAATGTTGTACCGAATGATCGCTATATAGGATTTATCTTGTATAGAGGAAAGTCCGAACACATACCAATTTAATTTGGAAAAGTAGTGGGCAATACCCATCGTACGCAAGTATAGAGGTGCGAGCAGAGACGAATTTTTCTGAAAAGGAAAATTCGCCCCGAGAGTAATCGAGGGGCGAGCCTTTAGGGTAACTTAGAGGGTGAAACGGCTAAATCCTTACTCGTGTGCAAGGCCGTATCGACGCAAGTCGAGGTGCCGCTTCAGGTGTTTGGTAACAAATATCGCAGATAAATGATCATCAAACAGAATTCGGCTTATGAGTACAACATAAATGAAAAAAGCACCGTAATGCGGTGCTTTTTTCATTTATTAAATTCGATTAAATCCGTTCTCATCATACTCAGTACTTTTTGCATCTGATAAATTGGAGTGAGTATCAGCAAGCATTCTGTTTATTCTATCTTCTGTTTTGGCAAAATCATTTGCTATTTTATTGTTTCTATAAATATTTGATATCTCTTCTTTTGATTTTTGTATATTTTCCATAATCTCAGATTGTTGTCTAGAAACATTATTATTTAGAGTATCAATTTGATTTTCTAAATTTTTTATTTTGATTCCAGAAGGAGTTTTGTAGAATTGATTTTCAGCTCTTTGTTTAAGTTTTTCAAGTCTAAACATCCTGTTTTTTAAGACTTTTTCCCTATTTGGCTGAAGGTCAAATTCTTGTCTCTTTTCTGTTATCTCTCTGCTTATTTCAGCCAATTCTTCTTCTATGGGATTGAGAATTTCATTGACAGTATCACTTCTAGGAACTTCATCTGGTGAATAATCATTCACTCCCAAATTTCTCAATTCTTCTACTGTATCACGATGCTTTTCTAATAGGTCGTACCTTTTTGATGTCAAATCCTGAATATCCCCTACAGCCTCTTTTACATCTTGTATACTCTTTTTCTTCTGAGGACTTTCCACAGCTGGCAATGCTCCAATCGTTATTTTTTCATTTTTATTTTCTATTACTTCTTCAGTTTTTTTACTTCCTCCCCAAAAATTTTCAAATATAGACATATGACTATTGTAACATTAGTAATTCCTACGCCTCGCAACCAATACAGATATTGTCCTCTAGGATTGTCACCTTTGGCTTCTTTGCGTCAGCTTCTTGAATTTTCTTTCTTCCGAACTGTTGTGCCGCATTCATACTGTGCTGGTAATAGAGAGTCTTTACTCCTTTTTCCCATGCATATAGATACAGTTTGTTTAAATCTTTTGTTGATATAGCCGGATCAATCATGATGTTGAGAGATTGTGCTTGATCGATATATTTCTGTCTTTGTGCCGCTTGATCAATAATAACCTTTTGATCAATTTCACTAAATGTTCTGAAAACCTGTTTTTCATGAGCTGTTAAGAAATCTAGGTGTTGTACTGAGCCGTCATTATCTCTGATATTACTCCAAATTTCCGGTGTATTCATACCTTTTTCATTGAGTAGGGCTTCTAGTGTTTTGTTTTTTATGGTTACTTTCATCTTGTCTACATCTTTCACAAAAGCGTTTGACATCAATGGTTCAATACTTTGAGAAACTTGTCCCAAAATAAATGCAGAACTTGTGGTAGGCGCAATAGCGAGGAGTGTGGTGTTGCGGCGGCCGTAGCCTTTCAATACCTCTGGCTCACCATAATCTTTTGCCAATTGCTCTGAGGCTTTGTACGCCTTGTCTTTTATGAGAGAAAATATTTCTTCATTTAGTGCTGTTGCTTGAGGACTCTCCATAGCAATGTTGCTCTCTTGAAGAAATGTGTGCCATCCCAAGACACCGAGTCCGAGTGCGCGGTGTTCTTTTGCAAATTTGTGGGCTCGTTGCATGAAGTAAAATGCAGATTGCTTTTGTGAATCCTTACTATCACGATAACTTTCAAGTCGTGCTACGAAGTCTGATATAACGGTGTCTAGAAACATAGTGAGAGTTTCAACAGCGTCGGTATCTTTCCATTCATTATAATGACGAAGATTGATAGAAGAAAGACAACATACAAATGAAATATCATCACTCGTTGGAAGACATATTTCGGAACAAAGATTACTACCATGAATTGTCATTTTTTTATCCTTGTAAACATCCACAGTGTTGTTGTTTACAGTATCACTAAACAAAATGTACGGATATCCTATTTCTGTTCTTCGTTGGATTATTTTTGCCCAAATCTTTCTTTTATCTTGATCACCATCAATCATTCCCTTTAGCCATGCATCTCCTACGGTGATAGCGTAAGTAGATTCTTGAATTGGGTGACCTTCTTTTCCAATGTTTAAAAATTCTTCTATATCTCCATGTTCAACAGGAAGGTACGGTGCAAAATGTCCACGACGAACTGAGCCCTGACTCACAATATTAATAAGATCATCAAAAAGCTCCATGAAGTGTACTGAACCAGAAGATTGTCCGTTGTCTTTGATGATTGAGCCACGAGGACGCAACCCTCCGAAATATCCAGATGTACCACCTCCATGCTTTGTCATCATGCCAACCTCAGCATGAGTGTAGAGAATTCTAGACATATCATCTGCAACATAACTACCAAAGCAACTAATAGGAAGTCCGCGAGTGAGACCATAATTTGACCAGATAGGAGAAGCGAGCGAATAAAAACCGCGTGACATGTAGTCGTAAAATTTGTCAGCAAACCCTGGTTTATTTAGGTATTTTTCTGCAATCTCTGCGATCTCACGGATGCGACCTTCAGCAGTAATATCCCCTACTAGGTATCCATTTGATAGAAATTTTCTACTGTTTTCGTTTAACCAATACATAAGTCTTTTGTTTTTAATTTAATAATGTTAATAATTTTTTAAAAAAGATCATCACTCGTTATACTTTTACCTTTTTTATTGTAGTTAATGGATTTTTTATTAAAGAAATCTCCATGTTTTGTAGCAATTACTTCATCATCAAACCAATCTGATTCTTTGAGAAGATTTTTATCTATCTCAAATATTTTTCCTACACCAATACTTTCCAAAGAATTATTGAATCGTTGCTTAACGAATTCTAGAACAACGGCCTTAGAGATAAATTCAAGCTCACCTTTTTCAAATATCCAGTCTACAACTTGCTCTTCTGAATCATACGCCTCACGACAAAGTGTAATAACTTCCTCTTCAAACTCTGCATCAAACCATTCAGGATGCTCTCCTTTAATAATGTTAATAATATCAATTCCAAACAATCCGTGAATTTGCTCTTCTTTTGAAGTTGCCTCAACCGCATTTGATATTCCCTTGAACAAATTCTTATGTTTATTAAACGACATCATGATAAGAAATTGAGAAAAAAGAGAGACGTGTTCTGTAAAAAGAGAAAAGAGTAGAATCGCCTGACTATACTCACGATTATCATCACTTTTTGCATTTCGTAATGCTCTTTCAAGATAATTCACACGTCTCATCAACGCAGGGATTTCTCCTATTGATTTGAAAACATCGTTGAGTCCTAATAATTCAAGTAAGTGAGCGTATGCATCAGTGTGACGCACTTCACTTTCTGCAAAAGTAGCTCCGACTGCTCCAATTTCTGGTTTTGGAATCTTTTTGTAAATATCACCCCAAAAGGTCTTCACAGCTACTTCTACCTGTGCGATAGCGAGCATGGAGTTCTTGATCACGTTTCGTTCTTTTTCACTAACATTCACTTTGAAATTCTGTACATCGCTGACGAAGTTGAATTCAGTATGAATCCAATATGAATGTCTAATAGCACTCACGTATTCATAAAGCTCTGGGTATTCGTATGGCTTCAAATGAGTTCTTTTTTTGAAAATGTCTCTTGTGCGCTCTTTAGCTCTCTCTTCTCTATACAAAATATATGCTTTTGCAACTTCAAAGTCTCCTTTTTCTGCAATAGTCTCCTCGACTATGTCCTGTATTTGTTCAACACTTGGAACAGATTCTTTTCCTAGTGTTTTTTCAATCTTAATCGTTACATTCTGAGCCAGTTTAGCTAGTTCTGACTTGGAAAGTGGTATACGAGTAGCATAGTATGCCTTGTGTATAGCATTTTCTATAAGCTTAGGATTAAAGTCTACAATAGTGCCATTTCTTTTTTTTATTAGTGTTGGTGCCATGTAAAAACTTATTTTAAAAATAAAACTTATAAAATTTTGGTTTACTAATTATACAAAAAATACTTGTAACTCAGCAATAAAAAGCATTGAATCCAGGTTAACAATATAAAAAAAGTTTAGTGTAAAGGCGTATGCTGTGATGTCTTTAAAAGAAAGGATTTTTTGGAGGAAAAATTTTGAAAATTTTATTCTCTGTTTAATTGCTTTGGAGATGTAGTTTCAGACCTGTTGAAAACCCAATTTTGGATGCTCCAAAAGAATTTATCTCTAAAACATAGCTTACTGGTACGGGTGGATAGAAGACATTTGGATAAGTATCGGGTGTGACATTTTCTGTGATAGCAACAATGGTCATATCTTTGTCCAACCAGATCAAATCTAGCCCATAATTCATATCTTTCATCCAAAATCCATACTTATTTGGGATATCAAAAATGAATAGCATTCCAGTGTTTTCTGATAAAAAGGCTGTATTTGAAAGGCCGTTCTGCTGTTCACTAGGTGTATCTGCAATGCCTACTTTAATCCTTTTTTGACCACCAACAATACTGCCTTCTATTTCAAAAGTAGCATTCTTTTGCAATTTAGTTTTTAAGTCAAAATGCACAAAGAGCACCCAAAAGAGTGCCCCTATAGCTAAAATACATAAAAATATTTTGAGAAAATTTTTTAAAACATAAGTCTTTATCATCTTTCTATTGCCTCATTCTACCATTGATGTGCTCTATAGAATACACACCAAGGATTTTTGCGTCATAACCTTGAACGCAAGGAGTAAATATTGAGTCATTTACCACAACATTATTTCTTACGAAATAATCAACCGTATCAATCTCTAGTATATAAATATATTAGAAGATCATCTCAATTTGAGTTAATCCACGAGCAGCTTCCGCTACCCGTGCCTTGTTACGACTTATTCCCTGTCACTGATCTTACCGTAGTCCCTCCTTATGGAGAGCCTTCGGGTACTACCAGCTCCCTTGAATTGACGGGCGGTGAGTACAAGACTCGAGAACGTATTCACCGCAGTTTGGCTGACCTGCGATTACTAGCGATTCCAGCTTCAAGAAGTCGAGTTGCAGACTTCTATCCGAACTAGGGCTATCTTTTATGATTGGCTTCGGATCGCTCCGTTGCAACATATTGTAATAGCCATTGTATTATGTGTGTGGCCCAAGATATCAAAGGGACATGCTGACCTGGCGTCATCCTCTCCTTCCTCCCAGCCCTTTATTTACAAATTTTCATTTATATACAAAGGGCTGGGCGGTCTCGCCTGACACGTATAACAGACGACGAGGGTTGCGCTCGTTAGCCCACTTAAGGGTACAGTTCAAACCACGAGCTGACGACGGCCATGCATCACCTGTCCAACTGTCTTGCGACGGCACACGTTTCTGCGTGCCTTCAGTTGGATTTCTAATCTTGGTAAGGTTCTTCGTTTACCTACGAATTAAACCACATAATCCACCGCTTGTGCGAGTCCCCGTCTATTCCTTTGAGTTTTAATCTTGCGATCGTACTTCCCAGGCGCTTCACTTAACGCGTTAGCTTCGCCTCTCAGAGGGTCGATACTCCGAAAAGCTAGTGAAGATCGTTTAGGGCGTGGACTACTGGGGTATCTAATCCCATTCGCTACCCACGCTTTCGTGTTTCAGTGTCAGTGTTGTACCAGTGTGCTGCTTTCGCTTTTGGTGTTCCCCTAAATATCAACGGATTTCACCCCTACACTTAGAGTTCCGCACACCTCTTACATACTCAAGCATAGCCGTTTCGATCGCGATCCTCAGGTTGAGCCCGAGGTTTTAACAATCGACTAACTACGCCACCTACACACCCTTTACGCCCAATAATTCCGGATAACGCTTGAGGCCTCTGTATTACCGCTCCTGCTGGCACAGAGTTAGGAGCCTCTTATTCATGAGGTACAGTCAATAAACTTCTTCCCTCATAAAAGATCTTTACGTGCCGAAGCACTTCATCAATCACGCGGCGTCGCTCCATCAGACTTTCGTCCATTGTGGAAGATTCTCGACTGCAGCCACCCGTAGGTGTATGGGCCGTGTCTCAGTCCCATCGGTGGGGGTCAGGCTCTCACCTCCCCTAGACGTCATAGCCTTGGTAGGCTTTTACCCTACCAACTAGCTGATATCTTGCAGACCGTTCCCGAAGCGAAAAACTTTACTCCTGAGAGACTATCGCGTATTAGCACACCTTTCGGTGAGTTATTCGCGACTTCGGGGTACGTATCTACATATTACTACCTCGTCTGCCACTAACCAGCGCTTATATCAATGCTTCACTTGTATTGCTACTCATTCTGCACATCAATAAGCAAGGTTCGTTCGACTTGCATGCCTTATCCACGCCGCCAGCGTTCATCCTGAGCTAGGATCAAACTCTTCTTAAAAACTTGCCAATAAAGGCAAATTTAGAATGAGGCAAAAGAAAAATGATGAATTTAGCTTTTGCCTACTTTTAAAATAGATTTTAGACTTAATTATGTTTTATAAAATTTTCAAAAAACAATACTTTTTACCAACCACAGAATAAATCCATGGCAAATAAAATAGTGAAGCTATTATATACACATGGAAAACAAAGTCAAGTATGGGTTTACCCTTATAAAATAAGGTTAAAAAAAGCCACATCTTGACCGAATGTGGCTTTTTAAAATTTTAGATAAATGAACTACGTGGGGTGTAGACTGCGCCTACAAAACATCATGATTTTTCCCTTAAAACTGAGACTTGAAAACTCAGTAGTCTTCGTGGGTGCTGGAAAGTTTATTTTCCCTTTTAGATTTCTAACCGTTTTGGACCACTGTCCACGAACAGATCCAGTAATTGTTGCAGTAGCAACAACTGGCAGTTCATAAGGGGTTGAGTCTAGATAAAAAAATAATCTTTCTTCGCTTTCATGCAATGCTCCAGAGAACAAGCAGTTTGACCCAAACAGGCAAATGACATAAATAGATATGATCATATGGTTTGGATTAGGTTATTTCTAAATATATTACACCAACTATATTTTCTGTCAAATAAAATCCCCTATTTTTATAAAGGGGATTTTTAAGAAATCTTATAATCAAGAACTTTGGAAAAGTCAGACGACCGACGGATCCATGCATTGACCATTTGACCCTTAAGCATTTTCGAAATGAATATGTCATCTCCTGCAACTAAGGTAGCGGGTAAATTGTCTATTTCATACCAATTATGATTTTGCATCTCAATAGTATTAATAGGTGTACCCTCAAATGTAGTACAGAGGAAAAAATGAACTCTCCATGAAGGAATACCGAATGGTACTTCACTTTCGTCACCATTGTAGAAATCGATAGTGCCTACAAATTGCAATCCATTTTCTAATATCCTTATCCCGCCCTCTTGATCAGGGTTAACACGAAGACTTTTGATACCACCCGTCTCTTCCCATGTCTCATCAATGACATTTTATATGATTGTTTGTCCCGACTTAATTTTTCCACCATAGCCTTTGGTGCCAACAATTTTTGCTTGTTGATCTGCCATTAATACAAATCCTGGTTTTATTAGGTAAACACACGTTGCTTCTTTCATAAATATTGATGTTTTTCTAAATCGTACACCTAATAGACCATTTCGCAACTATACTCTCTTGTCTGCTAAATTATATACGAATGATCTGTGAGCTATTGCAAATATAGCGACTTGTTTTTTCATAATACGAAATACTATTCTATAATCTCCAACGCGAAGCTTACGATACCCAGCTAAATTTTGATGAAGTGGTACACCATAAATTTCTGGGTGTATAGTCAATTTACTTTCAATTGCAAATATTACCCTCTTCTTCTCTGCATTACCAAACTTAGAAATATCATTCTTCACCACCAAGCTGTGGTATATGACTTCGTACATAAATTATTTCCAAGCCACAGAGTGTTTAATAAATTTTGCACCTTTGACATCACGAGCTTTTACAATCTTACCGAGAGCTATATCTTCTTCGAGTTCAAGTGCAAAAGAAAGCAGTTCTGCTGCTTTAGTTGCTTCTGGCATAGAATCACGTTTTGCAAGTTTCTTGATAGCTGCACGTGCAGTCTTTGGCAGACTTATATTTATTCTTGCTTTTGTTGGTGATATCATAATATTTATAGTGTATCAAAAGTGTATCACCTTTGTCAACTCTTTATTTTGCAACCTTCACTGCTTCGTCGAATTTGATTGATAGGAGTTTTGATGCACCGTCAGAGCCTATAGTGACACCATAGAGTACGTTCGCACGAGACATAGTCTCGCGGTTGTGTGTGACTACAATGAGCTGTGAGTACTCTGAGAGTCGCTCTACCATATCTCCATACCTACGAGAGTTGGCCTCATCTAGCGCTGCATCTGTCTCATCTAGCACGAGGAATGGTGGTGGATTGACTTGGGATATCGCAAAGAGCAATGCGATAGAGACAAGTGAGCGTTCGCCGCCTGAGAGCATGTGAAGCTCTTTTACCTTTTTTTCTGGCAAGTTTACATGGACATCTATTCCACGTTCCATAAATCTATCGTCCTCCTCTTCCTCTCCTTCTTCGGAGTAAACTTCGTCTTCCATATCCGCATCTTTTCTCTTTTTCTTTTTCTCTATTGTGATAGATAAAAATGCACTTCCGCCTCCAAACATAGTCTTGAAAAATTCTCCAAATCTCTCGTTGATCACAGATACTCCAGTAGTAAACTTTTCGTCGAGTGCTTTTTTCAAATCCAAAATAATATTTTGCAAATTTAGAATACTGTTTTCTATATCGGAAATTTCACGAGTGAGAAATATATCCCTCTCTTTTGTAGACTCATATTCCCCTACTACTTCATTTCCAATACCTGAATGTTCGTCCAGTCGTATTTTCAATCTATCAATATTTCTTTTCAAATCATGAATATTTATTGGAATCATTCCGATATCATTTTTACTTTGAAGCGAGTATAGGAAGTTGGGACCAAAAAGAAATCCAGCTTCTTTCAATTCAAATTCAAAGCTTTCCTTCCTCTCATTCCAGACACTCTTCGACATATTGAGTATTGCTCTTTCACTTTCACAACCCTTTATATCAGCTATGATTTGGTATTTCTTGGCGGTAGATTGTTCAGAATTTGCGAGCATATTTTCTCTTTCATTTTCCAAATCTTGAAGTCTCTGAGTTATAGACCCTTCTTTTGAAATTAAATTTTTCAAATCTCTTTCCAAATCTTCTAGCTCTAGTGCGAGCTTTTTCAAGGATTCTGTATTGGAAGAAACTTTTGGCTGTCTATCTTTTAGCTTCATTACAAGCTCTGAAATGGTCTCGAGTATGTGTCGTATGTCCTCTGTTGATAGCAGACTCTCAAGCTTAAAAAGCATTTCTTCATATTCACTATTTTCAAATATTACAGAGGATGCCACACCGGACGCCATCCGACGTTCTACTTCTATCATTCCATGTAGACGATTGAGCTTACTCTCTACATCTCTCCTACTTTCTCTGATTTGAGAGATATCATTTTTCAAATTATTTCTTTCTGTTTGTGTAGAATCTACAGTAGTAGAAACCTCGCCAATTTGTGATAGCTCATGTTCTAGACTTTTTTTGTTTTTCTCTATTGTGTGGAGCGCGTCATGTATACGAGATTCTTCTTTTGTAAGTTCTGCCTTTTCGATAGACATATATTGTAAGAGTGATTCTTCCAAAGAAGTTCGTATCTCTCTTCCTTTCTCTATTTTCTCTACCTGCTTTTTCAAAAAGTTTAAATGCGGAGCTATCTCTTTGCGAAGAAGCTGTACATCTTTCAAAGTCTCTGTACTTCTTGCAAGTTTGTTTTCACTTTCTCTGATTCTATAGTGATAGACTTTCAGCCCGAGTGAGTCTTCAAGCATTTCTCTTCTATCTTTTGGAGACGCACGCAAAATACTATCAGCTTCACCTTGAGAAATAATATGGTGACCTGATGCACCAATGTTTACAGAGGACAGAAGCTCTACCATTTGTTTCAAACGTACCTCTGTTCCATTCATCAAATACGAGCTCGTGCCGTCAGCAAAAATTTCTCTAGTGAAAGTAATCTCATCAAAAAGTACTGGCGCTTTTGAGTCTTCGGTAATTGGAAAATGAAAAACTTTGTCAGTATTGTCAAAAATAATAGAAACAGAAGCGCGCGAGAGCTTGGAAGTATTGCTTGATCCGCGGAATATCAGGTCGCCCCCACTCTTGCCTCGCATACTCTTCATAGACTGCTCGCCTAGGACAAAGCGAAATGCCTCTACCACATTACTCTTGCCAGAGCCATTAGGACCCACCACAGAGGTCACAGGGACATCAAAAGACATTGTGCTCTTTTTAGCAAAAGACTTGAACCCTGCTATTTCTATACTTTTTAGTCTCATTATCAAAGTATTATAACATTTTTAGTATTAAAAATAAAAAAACGCTGAAGTATCAAACTTCAGCGTCCTTCGCAAAACCATTACTCATCAAAGATTAGTCTCGACAACCTAGAATCTAGGGCATTCTCACAGTCTTGACATAAATAACCCATTGCGTCACCTTTTCTATCAACAGCGTCCTGAAAATTTAAAAGGTCATCTCCAAACATTGCAACTAGTACCGGTGTTCTGGAAATGTAAATCCTCCCATTCATGATTCCCCAGTATTTATCACATTGAGTGTATACCAGTAACCATACATATGATTTACATATTGATTCTTTTCAAAATCATAGTAAGATATATATCTGTAACCCTTGCTGATTTTTGTGTCTAGCACACTAGCATCAACAAAAGCTTTGCTTGTTAGCCCGTATATATCATTCAGCCTAAACAACTCTGCTGGAGGTGTGTCCGTCTTTTCAATACAGCTAACAGGTGCAATGTCTTCCTGTGTGCAGGAAATTATTCCTACTGTCAGGAAAATGACTACTAATAGAGTTACTTTTTTCATTTGTAAAAGGGTTTAATTTATTTATTTATATTATAACATGTGTATACCTTTTTGTCAAATTTGTTGAACTAACTGAGTAATAATCCCAATATGTCATCACTTCATGCTATAGCACAGATTGATGACATCAAAAATGAAAGATAGGATATATTATTTACTTGATACTCCGAGTATCAAGTCGCTAAGACACCACAAGGGTAACCCTTGTGGTGTCTTTTATAATTAAGTTTAATTTATTAGGATTGCGTCACTCATCTCAAAAGGTCTTAGGGCTGAAGGTCTATAAAAGCTATCTCTATCGCTTGAGAATTTCTCGAGTGATATTGTTCCATCATTACTAAAGGTTATGACAGCTACCATTCCCACCTTGGTCTGTGGAGGATTCTTTTGATCAAAGACAAAATTGCCCAGACTATATAGCACCGGCTTGCCATCAATGATAGTGTCCTCTTGTATGACATGCGGATGATGCCCTACTATCACATCAGCTCCAGATTTCACAGCACGCTTTGCCAAATCTTTTTGTCTATTAGTAACGGGTTTGTATTCATCACCGAAGTGGAATGACACTACAAGGAAGTCTACTTTTGCTTTTTCTCTAGTGATTATACTTTCAAAGTTTTTATTACTCGCTAAAAGTATTCCGGGATTATTTTCTGTCGCTACAATCCATTCTGGACCAACATCAGAAAATCCGAGGAAACCTATTTTCTTGCCACGTACATTTATGATTCTGACACTTTCTGCATCTACATTATTTATTCCGGCGCCAGCAAACAAAATATTATTTTGTGCGAGAATATTCAACGTGTCTACAAAGCCACCTCTTCCATAGTCTCCTACATGATTGTTGGCAAAAGAGACCACATCAAATCCAGCGCTTTGCAAAACCTGCGCCACAACAGCATCAAATTTGAAAGAATAAATACTTCCTTGCTTATCGATACTATCTGTAATCGGTCCTTCGAGATTGCCAAATGTAATATCTGTATCTTTCAACTCTGGAACATTTTCAAATATTGAAAAGTAATTTCCTTCAAGATTTTTATTCACTGAGATTGCCAATCCTCGCCCGAGCATTATGTCCCCTACTAAAGAGAGAGTGACCGGTTTCTTTGATTCAATTTTTGTAGGTAATATTAAATCAAATGTAGGATTAGAAATATATTGAACACCATATTCAAGTAATACTCCTAAAAATAATATTGATAGGAATATAGTAATGAATACAATCTTTTTGTTCATACAATCAATTTATACTTTTACCACTTATTCTTATCTATTGCGTTCTGGGCGGCGACTTGTTGTGCTTCTTGCTTGCTCTGACCTTTGCCTTCTGCAATTTTCTTGTCACCAAAGTATACCGCTATAGTGAAGTGTTTATCATGATCTGGTCCTGCCTCTGTTACTACCTTGTATGAAGGAGTGAGACCAAGACGCTCTTGAGCTTCTTCTTGCACCTGACTCTTGGCATCTTTCCAAGATTTCTTTTTGATTATCTCTACTAGCTTCGGTATCAATGTTTCTACTACAAACTTTTTGCAAGAGTCATATCCTTGATCCAAATATAACGCAGCGACAAAACTCTCGTACGTGTTGGCGAGTATTGTTTGTCTTGCTCTACCGGTATCCTTTTGTTCTCCTTTAGAAAGAAGTAAGTATTCATTCATACCTATAGCTGACGCAACTTCTCCTATTACTATAGCGTTCACAAGTGCTGAACGATATGCTGTGAGCTCTCCTTCGGTAGAGGTAGGATATGTGCGAAATAAATAATCCGTCACAATGAGCTCTATCACTGCATCTCCGAGAAATTCTAGTCTTTCATTGTGTTCAAGTCCGCTCTTAGGATTTTCATTGATAAATGATCTATGAGTAAATGCTTTTTCCAATAATTTAATATTTTCAAATTTTACTCCTATTTTTTCTTCAAAAGTGCTGAAATCTTTCATAATTTTTATTTATAAAGTTATCAAGTTTAAAAAGTTATCTCAATTTGAAAGTACTATTAGAAAATAATGTTCGAGAAAAGGGTTGGGCTTGGGTCTGGCTTTTCGAGAATGATATTTTCTAATGGTACTTCAACGAACAACTTTGCAAGCTTCAGAACTTTTAGCTGTTAATGCGCTCTATAGCCTTGGCTATAGTTGGCAATATATCATCATATATCGTCAGGTCAACTACTTCATGTAGCTGGAACCATCCCACCTTGTCGAGTCCCCCTGTAGTATGAAGCTCAATTTCTTTGTATGGAGATTTTGCCAAGAAGTACGTCACTACCTTCCTGATCTTACCTTTTTCAGGATGAGACGCGACATAATCAATACTTCCAATCTCTCCATCGAGCTCTATATCAAGATTGGTCTTTTCTTTGATCTCACGTATCGCTGTTTGCTCATTGGTCTCACCCGCCTCTGCTCCACCTTTCAAAATAGTCCAGTATCCAAATACATCATGAGCTAAAGCTATATACTTCACACCATCGTGAATACTGTAAACTATTGCACCAGCTTTTGCTTCTACTGGAAGCTTAGAGATATCTATAGGCTCTTCTACACCAGAAGGCGTATTTTTCTTGTGAGTTTTTGTATCAATCTTACCTTTTGTACTTTGATCCTTGCCAGGTTCACCTATTTCTTTGTACACCGCACCGAGAACTCCATTGACAAATTTGCCACTATTTTCTCCACCAAATGTCTTGGCGAGCTCAATTGCCTCATTGATTGCCACCTTTGGTGGAACTTGTTCACGATCGCCAAAGAGAAGCTCTGCAAGGCCGATACGGAGCACATTCCTATCTACATTGGATATTTTGTCTATTGGCCATTCGGGAGCAGCCTTGGTGATAATATCGTCTATTATCTGGCATTTTCGCTGAACGAGTTCTGAAAGAGTGTAGATGAAAGCGTGGTCATTGTGACCTGGTGCAAATTCGGCAATATTTCTATCTATCAATACTTTCAAGTCTTCCGGTTTTCCACCGAAGTCCCATTCAAACAACGATTGGAGAGCTATTGATCTTGATAGGTGCCTATTTGCCATTGAGATTAGTTTTTAAAGTTCATAATGTTTGTAAAGTTAAAATAAAAGATGTTTTATTTTTTTGTCTTTTTCGCTTTTTTCTTCGCCTTTTTGACTGGGTCTCCTGTAACTAGTCTGCCTCTGTACATCCCATCGAGAGATGCTTTGTGTCGCAAGTGAATTTTGCCACTCTTATCTTTTGTAAGAGCAGGTGCTTTGAGAGCGTGATGACTGCGTCTATTTGCAGTATGCGCTCGTGTATGTCTCATTCGTACTACCATAATAGATACAATATACATTATTTATAAAATAATGCAAAAACAAAAGGATAAATTGGTGGAAAAGTGACAAACATTGACATATTGTCAAAATATCATACTATCAAATTAGAATCATTCTTTAATACAAAATGAAAACAGGAAATACTCCGATGCTTATTGGGCCTCCTTTATCAAAGGAGGAGTCTATGAGGTTGAAAGTTGGTTCGGGAATTTCAGTAGGCGTGATAATGATAATCAGCAGATTCGATCATGTGGGCAGTAGAGAACTGATGGTCTTAGAAAAAAATGACCAGAACAAAAAGAGGTTCAAGTTCATTAATGGAAATATGGAAGAAGCTGATCGAGACTTATTATCTGCAGCCAAAAAAATCCTGGACAAGAAACTTGGTTATCTTTCCAGTCCAAAAGAAGACAATATATTTTTTGCCGGAGAATTTTCATCAACAAAAAAAGATGAGAGACATTTTAAAGTCTTTGTAATAATTGATGATTACAATCCTGGATATTCTATTCCAAAAGAGGAGAGAGATGTTCTTTGGATGCCATTTAATGGTGTCAAATGGAAGCTTACAAAAACTCATCAATATTGCTTTGAAAGCTATAAAGATAGAGTGAAGTTGATCGAACTCGAAGAGACCAATAAACAAAATCCAATGTCAGACGTATAGTACGTCTGGCATTTTTGATTTTTTGGCCAAATAGTATATTCTTTTAATATGAAAGAAAATTTAGAGTATCGAAGACATTCGCTCGCTCACCTGTTGGGCGCATCTGTTATGGAGCTATATCCAGACGCCAAGCTCACTATAGGACCTGCTATTGATGAGGGATTTTATTATGATGTGAAATTTGCTACATCACTTAGTCAGAATGATTTGCCAAAAATAGAGGCGAAAATGAAAGAGCTACTCCCTACATGGAAAAGTGTCTCGCACAAAGAAGTGACAAAAGATGCGGCTTTGAAGGAATATAGTGGAAACGAATTCAAAGAAGAACTTATAAATGAAATAGATGAAAAAGGAGAAAAAATTACTCTATATACTATGGGGAAATTTGTGGATCTTTGTCGTGGAGGGCATCAGGATGATCTGAGTGCTGTTGATCCTGAAAGTTTCAAGCTCGATAGAATAGCCGGAGCTTACTGGAGAGGTAGCGAGAAAAATCCAATGCTTACTCGTATTTATGGATTGGCATTTGAAACAAAAGAAGATTTAAAATCTTATGAAACTCTACAAGAGGAAGCAAAAAAGAGAGATCATAGAAAGCTGGGCAAAGAATTAAAACTTTTCACAATATCAGAACTCGTTGGCGCAGGTCTCCCCTTGATGCAACCAAAAGGTATGATAGTACGCAAAGCTATAGAAGATTACTTGTGGGAACTTCACAAAAACAAAGGTTACGACAGAGTTTGGACTCCGCATATTGCAAAACAAAATCTGTATGAGACATCAGGTCACGCAGCGAAGTTTGGTGATGAACTATTTCGTGTAAAGGGTGGTGACGAGGAATTCTTTATGAAGCCTATGAATTGTCCGCATCACATGCAAATATTTGCAGACAATCAATTTTCATATAGGGATATGCCAGTTCGATATTTTGAACCAGCAACAGTATATAGATATGAAAAAGCGGGTCAGCTTGCTGGACTTACTAGAGTGCGCGCAATCACACAAGATGACGGTCACCTATTTTGTCGAGTATCACAAATCACAGAAGAAGTTAGTACAATAGTTGGCATCATAAAAAGCTTCTATACAACCATGGGAATGATGGAAGGATATTGGGTGAGACTCTCTGTCCGCGGTGATGACAAGACTAAATATCTAGGAACTGATGATGTCTGGGAAAAAGCGGAGAGTGCACTAGAGAGTGCCGCTAAAAAAAATGATTTGAATTATAAAATCGGTCGTGACGAAGCTGCATTTTACGGACCAAAGCTCGATTTCATGTTCAAAGATGCCATAGGTCGTGAATGGCAACTCGCTACAATACAATGCGATTTCAATCTTCCTGAAAGGTTTGATCTAGCTTTTACCAATGAGAAGAACGAGAGTGAGAGGCCGGTAGTCATACATCGTGCTATTTCAGGATCACTTGAGAGATTTATGGGAGTAATGATAGAGCACTTCGCTGGAGCATTTCCTGTGTGGCTATCCCCTGTTCAGGTAGCGATTCTTCCTGTGTCAGAAAAACAAGCAGATTATGCAAAGGAAGTAGAAGAAGTTTTAAAAGCAAATGATATTAGAGTCTCTACACTTACAGGTGACAGCTTGGGCAAGCGTATAAGACAAGCAAAGACTGAGAAAATTCCCTATCAAATAGTCATCGGTGAAAAAGAAGTGATTGCAAATACTCTAACTATAGAGGGTAGAAATAGCATTAAGCTTGAGAACATAACAGTAGAATCATTCGTAGAAAAATTGATAACTGAAATAAAAGAAAGAATAAACAATTAGTCTATTTTTTCCATTTTCTTTTCTATATCTTCTTCCAATTCTTTTATCTCTTCCATATCTCTCTTTAGTGCCCTATTTGCATGAGCAAGCTCAGCGAGCTCTTCTTTGAGTTCATCTACCCCTAGTTTCAGATGAGAATGTCTAGATTTGCTGTATTTTCTATTGATAACAAATGCAAAACCAAGAAGCGCAATGAGTGTTCCGGAAAAATAAGGAAGTGCTCCATTTTCAAACGGTGATTTACTTCTCTCTTCACTAGGAGAAGTCACCCATTTATCATTCAAAATATCCCTATCGGATTTACTTATTTGTGAAAGACCTTTTTCAAGTACAGACTGAGCGATAGTATCACCCTTGGCAACAGCAAAAGCGTATTTGTAGTCAAAACCGGTATTGCCGACAATTTTTACACTATTCAAAACTTGCTTGGAAAGATAGTGAGATAGAGTCACTATATCCATGACGACCGCGTCGACTTCTCCGAGTACTAGCTGTTGCAAGCCCACTTCGTCATCTGATACTCTTTCCAAAACAATTCTAGGGAAGTTTTTCTGTATAAATCCTTCAACAGCGTATCCATCTACGACAGCTACCTCTTTGCCGGAAAAATCGTTGAGTGTCCGGTCGTTCTTAATTCCTGAATCCTTTCTCACGACGATCACTGCGGGCACAGAAATATATTCTTCTGTGAAGAAAAGATATTCTTCTCTCTCTTTTGTACCAGAAATAGAAATAACGGTATCTTTTTTGCCAGCTTTCATATCATCCTGAATTTGAGACAGTGATCGTGGAGAGAGGTACTCTACTTTTGCCCCGATTTTTTCTGAAATCAATTCTATATAATCTATAAAAAGTCCTTGTGTTCTTCCTGAAGGGCTTTGATATGAAAATGGCGGATGATTTTTCTCTGGGTAAAATACTATTGTATTGTTACGAGATTTCAACCAAAGGTTTTCTTCAGGGCTCAAAATAGAGCTATCTGCATGAGCGGAGCTTTGCACAAAAAACGCTGTCAGAAAAATAATCCCTAGAAAAAGCTTTGAATTCATATAGTAAGATAATTATATCATGGAATCCTTTTTGTCTATATTGTGTTTTTGAAAATCTATCTCTCTTTCTTCCAATCCCATTTTCCCTTTCAAAATCCTCATTCTTCTAAGTGAATACCATGGTATGAAGTATATTATTACAATGAGTCCGACTATAGGAATGATTAGTGCTAGGATATTTATAAATACCACCAAATTTTTGATTATTTTATTGTCACTTATGAGGAACTGTACTCCAAGTCCAGGTCTTTCTGTATTTGTATCTTCATCTACCAGAAATGGTGTAGCGTTATAGACTCCTGCGACTAGACCTTTTCCACTTACATATTCAAAAGAGCCATTTTTGTCATTCTTGACCAAGACATCGTCTAGATTTTTCTTCTTGGTCTGGATGAAGTCCATAAATCTTTCACCGATAGACTTGAATGAGATATCCTTGAATACTATCTTTGTTGTCGCATACGGCTCACCTATTCCTTTAAGGTATGTACCATCACTTGATAATGCCGATTGTGAGTATTCAGTGATCACAGGGAGTGCTACCAGTCCAGAAGATTGTCTGTCGTACTCTATATACTCACTCCCTTCTCCTAGTTTTATACTTACAGTCTTTTTACCTAGAGAGTTTATAATATTTGTACCGAGACCATCATTTGCAAGGATTGATCCTTCACTTATAAAAAGCTTAGCATCACCCTCATTCCTAGCGACAAATGTAGCACTGAAAATCACACCATTACTGCCTTTGTATCCTGGATTCAAAATGACTCCCTCAAAATTTATTTTATTAGAATTATAAGCAGGATTTTTTGTCCAAAAGTCTACGATTGTACCGTTCTGATCTATGGAAAGGAATTCAAGATTTGTTGGATACACCAGTGTACCCGAGATAGCATTTATTGATTGGCCCGTAGAGACTGCATAAACAGAAATTATAACTTTTTCTCCTGTGTAGAAGTTGTTACCATTTGAAGAAATTTCCAAAGAATTCGAACTAGCATGAGTTAGAATTGGTGAAAATAATATAAAAATTAATGCGAATAAAAATTTCTTCATCTTTTTTTCCTAAACTTATATGTATACAATAACACAAAAAAGACTCCTGTTATGGCGAGAACCGAGACTCCGTATGGTTTGCTACCATTTACAGAGACGGCCTGCTCTGTAAAGTTACCAGCGAAATCATACGCTCTTATATACAAAGTATAATTGAAAAGTTTGTACGGAAGCGGATATGGACTAGTGACATCAACGAAATCGCCGTAGCTTGTCTTTGCTTGATATTTATTTATCCCACCATCTATATCCTCTGCTTCAAAAACTGCAAGCTTCGGAGTCTTCCCAAAAAAAGAGCTCTCTATTATAGAAACAGTGAACGGTTCTGGGGATCTGGTATCTTTTGCAATACTTTCATTTGAAGATTGTCTTATATTTATAATCTTTGAAAGAGTTTCAATAGTGTCCGCAGTTCCCAATCCATCATTTTTCAAAATTTTTGCGTTTTTTATTTCAAAAGTTGCAACCCCTGGAGCTTTGGCTTCGAAAAATAGCGTGACCATTTTTATAGTCTTGTTATTTGGATTTTCAGAATCATACATCCTATCTATTCCTCCAGGGATGACTCCGGATAGATATACAGATCCCGGACTTTGTTCTTTTGGCACTGAAACCCAAAATGGAATCATAGAGGTTTTGGTATCATAACCTTTGAAAACTAATAATTCTTTTGGAAAATCTATATTGGTTTCAATAGAATTGATACTTTCACCTTCTGTATTTAAGCTAAGACTTATAGATATTTTCTCACCCACATTTACATTGTTGTTTGTAGAATAAAAAGATAGTATCGAAGCATGTGCTACTTCGAAATACAAAGAAGATATTAGTATTGTTACAAAAATAATCTTTTTCATAATTTATCCATTCCAGTAGAATGCCAAGATACTGAAGTCTATTAGATCTATCACGCCGTCATTGTTTGTGTCGACGCACTTTGGAGGATTGTCTTTGCCAAACCAATAAGCAAGTATTGAGAAATCAGACAGTGTCACATGCTGATCAAAGTTGCAATCGCCTGGTACATTGTTTTGTACCTCTGATTCAAAAATATTTGCCACACCTATACTTATTCTTATTGCTCTACTAGATCTGGCATCTCCAGCATAGCGTGACATCACTATATATTCTCCGTTGGGAACATTTATTGGAACAGTTATCTTGTAGTTACCCAAGTTGTCAGATACCAAACTAAACTTGATATCGGTTGTACCTTTTATTACTATTTCTATATTTGAATTCTGTATTGCACCACCCTCTATAGACAAGAAGTCTCCATTTTTGACAGCTATTTTGTCTGTGACGATAGTTGGGGCAAACTTGATACCTGTAATATCAGTGAGATAACCATTGTAGAAAACTGTAGGGAAATTCAGAAGTGTGGATTGTCTTCCTACACTATCAAGTGCAAAGATAGTGAAGAGACTCGGATTTGTTTCTCCAACCAAAATATTGAAAGCACCAGTAATATCAGTTTTTACAGATACTATTTTCTCAAGACCTTTTTGTACTATTACAGTACCATTTGGATATGCGACACCTGAAAATCTCACCCCACTTTGATAATTTATGACTCCGCCTCCACCCCCTCCACCAGCATCAATCACAGGTAGAGATCCTACTTGTGCTGAAACAGAAACGTTTTTTGTTTGAGTAATAGTTTGTGAAAAAGCAAAATCTTGAAAAGAAATGAAAAATATGGCTATGAGTAGTAGTGGAAAAGAGATGTATTTTTTGAAAACAAACATATCATAGAGATTGATTATTTCTGAATGTATTTTCAGCTCTTTTTATAATCATTCTGTTGTATCTTCTGAGTAGCTTTCTAAGTACATAGAATAATGGAGTTCCTACAACTATTATTGTGAGCAATAGTTCCCATGGGAAAACTATGAAATAAACACTGTTACTTTTTACACTTTCTTTATTGATACCGAATTCTGCTACCACTTTGGCTCGGAATATTCCTACAGCAAAATTTTTCCATTCACTTTTTACCTCTCTAGAAAAAGAATATTTTTCATTTCTACCAATTTCCGCATCTCTTTCATCTACTGTGTCTCCTTTTGCCCACTCTACTGTGAACTTTCTAGTTGTACCCGGCAAAACATTGCCATCAAATGGATTGGCATTCACTTTTTTCACACGCCATCCGAGAATACTCCTGACGACTACACTACCTACTGGCTTCACACGGTCTCCTCCTTGGTTGGAAAATCGGTATTGGAACATTACAGGAAGCTGTTTGAATCCCCACTGACCATTTCTGATTTTGAAATCCACTAGTCCAGCAGATTCTTTGACATCACCATTTACAGAGAGAAGCACGAGTAGTCCTGTCTTTGTACCGACAGACACTTGTCCTGCACCAGCACTACCTGGATTTGTTCCCCAAAATATCGCTCCGAAATGTCCCCCTGGTTCAGCATTCTTTGGAATTTTTATACTGAATTTAATCTTTTTTTGTTGACCTGCTGCGAGATTCACAGAAGCGAGCTCAGTACTCATCCATGTGCCGATACCATCCTTTGGATCTACGAATGTAGGGCTACCAGAATCACCTTGTGCTTCAAAATTTGCAAATGAAGCGAAATATACTTGAGAATTTTTCCCTTCATTTATAAGAGTCATTTCATGAGTGATCGTAGTACCAGGATCCCCCGCTATCTCATATCTAATAGGCGACATTGTCAAAGCAATAGCTTTGTCTGAAAACAACACTATTGCTATGAAAAAAGAAACTATTAGTAATGATCTTTTCATCATTTGGTGACTCTACTATGTTTGATTAGAAGTTACCAGTTGCTACGTAGTCTAGGTTTGTTGAGTAAGCACCAGATGCTTGAGAAGCAGAAATATTAACTAGATATCGAGCAGCTATAGAATCTGAAGCTACAGCTCCTGTATGAGAAGCAACTGTTGATGGGGTAGAAGGAACGAAGCTGTAATTGTTTGAAGCTGTTGAATATGCAGTAACAGCTGTACCTGTACCTGTCACTGCCACTCCGAGAGCAAACTGTGAGGTTCCTGGTGTTCCATCAATATCTCCTGTAAATGTGGCTGCTGGAATAGTAGTTGGTCCAGTAAGAGTAGCTCCATTGTAGGTAAGTGTGTATCCAGTTGGAGCATTAGTCCCCACTGTCATTGTGTGTGCGGTGGTAGTAGAAGCAGATCCTGTTGCTGCACCATCTGCCCATCTAGCAGCACCTGAGGTAAGTGTACCGAAACCAATAGTAGCGTCACTATTTGAGAAAGTTATCGTAGGGTCCACTGTAGCTGTAATATTTACAGTAGCATTTGTCTCAACTACAACTGCACCGGAAGCACTGTCTGTAGTTTCAGTAATGGTGAATTTGGAAGAATCAACATCTGTTGCTTTGTTGGTCATTGTACCCGTGCCGGTAGCTGTTGTACCGTTGATAGTAAAGGTAGTAGCTGCAGCAGCACCTGAAGCTGTATATGTTGAACAGGCTACAACAGCAAATGTGTTGGTTGCTAGAGTGATTGTAATAGCGACATTGTTTACTCCAGCTGTACATGTTGGTGGTGTACCACTGACACTAGAAACCGCAATGATTGTACGACTAGTACCATCATTGAATGCGAAGTCTGCTGTCTGCCATGTACCAATAGCACTAGGTGTGAAGTCTACATCGACAAAGTCGTAAGTCATACTTTCACCGGCGGCAAACGTATTTGCTCCTACAAGAGTTGCTGTGATGACATGTGTTGCTGTAGTGTTGACAGTTACTGTTGAGAGAGTGTCTTTGACTCCTGTCATCTGTGCAGCTGTTGCCACCAGAGGATTGATTCCTAATGTACCAAAAACAAAAGCTAGGATAGAAATCGTGCTAAAAATTTTCCTTGTAATTTTTCTTGTCATTTTATAAATTAAATATTAATAATTAAATATACACTTACCAGAGTATATACAAATATTATACCAGTCTATATAGGTGCAAGCAATGAAAAACTCTTAGTTATCCACATATTTGCTTAGAAATTTCCAGTCACGACATAAGTGATATCTGTCGAATACTGTCCTGCTGGAGTTGTACTTGAAATATTACCCAAATATCTGACACTGAATGTCTCAGTTGCTGATGCAGCTGCAGTAGAAGCCAAAGTTGTGGTAGTAGTAGGAACAAATGACCAATTGTTGCTTGTTTGGCTGTATGCACTAGGAATAGTGGCGCTTCCATTGGTAGATATCGCCACAGCAAATTGACTTGACCCAGGTGTGCCATCAGCATCAGCTGAGATTGTGGCTGCTGTTACAGAATTTCCCCCACTTTTCAAAGTGTCTCCGTAGTATGTGAGAGTGTAGCCACCAGTAGCATTGCTCGATGCAGACATCGTATGCGCTACTGAGTTTGATCCACTTCCGCCACTGGTAGTAGCGTACCTAGCACTCCCTGTAGTGAGTGTGCCAAATTGAACAGCGCTGTCTGAAACAGTAAATGTCAGAGTAGGAGGATCAAATGGATAATAAAGAAATCCATAACGCCCTATATATGTCGCAGATGAGCCGCTACCAATGAGTAGACTATCTCCAGATGAGATAAGCTGAAAGCTAGCAGAAGTACCGTATCCACCAAATGTTCCTATGACAGGATCATTGATGATGAAGCTAGCACTAGTCATGTTTGATGCATATATAGATGTACACGAAAAAGCGACAAGCACCAGAGCGTAGAGTATTTTTTTAATACTATTTATAAACATTAATATAATTATAGCTTATATTATTTATTTGTTGTCTCCTATATTTAATGGAGCGATAGTCACCACCTTGTTCAAGACTGGATCATAGAGTACTGCTTTTTTGGCATTTGTATATATGAGTACCTTGTCACCTTTTTTGGCGTCCGTAAAAAATATTTGAGATTTTAGAGCTTCTGGATCTGAAACAGTAGCAATAGTCGGTACTTCGTCCGTTGGCAACACTATCAGCTTGCCAACTTTCTCAGCCAGTGCCTTTGCTTCGTTTTGGGCAACAATATCTGGATTTTTCATCCTCATACTTTGCTTATAAAAGTATCCAGTAGAGAGCCCTAGTAGAATTATGAGCAATAACAAAATATACGGAAAATATTTACGCAAAGATTTCTTTGCTGGAGTCTTTGGGATCATATTGTCAGTGTTATTAATTGTACTTATTTCCGGTACAACATAGCTTTGTTGAGTAACTCTTTTTGATTTTGTTTTTGAATCTGTGGTTTCCATATATTTGCAATTGTAACACCATTTAAAAAAAAATAAAATGTTGTCGGTCGCTACAATGTGTACTAGTAAGCAATATTTGTGATTGAGTAAAAAAACTAGATAAATCCTGTTTGCATTTTGACAAATAGATATTTGATAATTCCGACTATATCCATCCATCCTGCATAGGCAAGCATACTTTGTTTGTAATTATAACCACTATCTCCACTACCTCCACCACTACCACCTCCTCCTGTAGGTTCGCCACCACCAGAGCCTTCACCTCCTGAACCAGATCCTCCACCAGTAGATCCGCCACCACCTACAGGTGTACCTCCGCCACTACTCTCTCCTCCTGCATTACCACCTCCACCACTTCTTGAACCGCGGAAAGTATTGAACATCCAACCTGAAACACTTTCACCTATTATACTATTGTCCCCCGCTAGCCATTTTCCTTGAGGAACAACTGTTGAATTTCGAATATTCAAATAATCTGATAAGCCATCTGCATTACCTATTTTTATTAGATTGTGTACACCAGCAGTAGTACTATCAATAATAGTACGGTTACTAGCATTGGCTCCACTGACAGTAAATGAGTCGATGGTCTGTGTTGAGCCAGTAGTAAACAAAATAGAGTGCGCTATAGTACTATCATCTTTGAAATCATTAAAAGTATTGTTGCCAGAAATAGTATAGTTTCCACCACCCGCTCCACCAGCAAGCCAGAGATTGTTGTATGTCGCCCCACCTCCAGCAAATATTTTCGCACTAGAACTTGTATTGGTGATTTTGATTGTAGAAGTACCAGGAGATGTTGTGAGACCTGTTGTCGTTGTCGTATCCCAAACTGTCCCTGTACTCGTGATACTCCATGTACTAGAGCCCATAGCTATAGCGCGAGTATTTGTATTTGAACTTGAAAAAGTTGCAATGCTTATATTGTTATTGTTTGTACCAAGTGTCCCTTGTGTAAGATTTAGTGTGCCACTTACTGTAACTCCGGGACCAAATGTTTTTGTGCCTGTACCTGACGATGTTAGATTATTGAATGTTACGCTACTCAAATTAATCGCAGCAGAGCCGTTACCAGAAAGATTGACAGTAGATCCACTAGTAGTAAATGTACCACCTGTCGGCATATAAATATCGCCAGCATTTACACTTGCGTATACATTTCCGTTTGGATGAATGGTCATACCTTCCCAGTTTCTAACAGTTTGAGAAAGTGCGACGAAGTTGCCCGTACCATTGGTTTGAAC
>Ga0163144_10002084_pt1 | contig 46666 bp, 58 predicted proteins | sample OliLak19BULKMAT1_FD_123175 | JGI IMG/M metagenome (GOLD analysis project Ga0163144, IMG submission 123175) | Freshwater microbial mat bacterial communities from Lake Vanda, McMurdo Dry Valleys, Antarctica - Oligotrophic Lake LV.19.BULKMAT1 | ecosystem: Environmental > Aquatic > Freshwater >... | reverse complement strand
GGATGTATCACCATATGGCCAAAAATTGTTCTAGCTTTTTTAAGAATATTATTGAACACCGTCTTCACCTCTCATTCCTTTGAAATATATCTCGGAAACATAACGTTTGCCACCACTACCGCGTTTTAGCTGAACGACTATATCAACAACGGCTAAAATATATTTCTTAATTTCGTCTGGGGGCATCCCAAGTCCAGCCTGCATAACCATCAATTTTAACTGTTCCAAAGCCATTGAAGGAGCATCTGCGTGTAACGTTGAAATAGAACCAGGATGGCCAGTATTAATTGCCCTTAAGAAACTAAAAGCCTCGGCTCCTCTAAGTTCACCGACTATTATTCTATCTGGACGCAAACGTAAACAAGCTTCAATTAGGTCTTGAGTTGTTACTTTGGCTCTACCTTGACCTCCTTTAGATGCCAATAGATGAACTTTGTTTGGATGGTTGTGTAGCTGTACTTCCCTCGCATCCTCAACTGTAATTAATCGTTCATGAGTGGGGATTTCTCCAAGTGCAGCATTAGTGAAAGTGGTTTTTCCAGTTGATGTACCACCGCTAATTACTATATTTTTCTTACAAAGTACTGCATGCCTGATAAATTCTTTTATTTGTTTTTCTTTTAAGTAATTGCATAATATTGCGTTATTTTCATCAACCATTTCAGTTGTAGAAGTATTATCGAATGCTCCCATTTTTGCGTACGCGTCAAGAGAAAGGTGCATCGTTGAACCTTTACGTATAGCAAAAGCTGCTAAATTAGGTTCGACGGCTGGTGGGAATACTATCTGAATACGGTAGCCGTTAGGGAGTGTTGCAGAAAGTAATGGGTTTTCTTCGGAAATTTTCTGATCTGTAGATTGAGCAACCAATCTCCCCAAACCAAGCAAATGATCAATGTCAACTTCTGGTATTAGCTCTAAGCGTTGGTCGCCTTTTTTCTCAACCCAGGCTTCACCAGGTTTATTAATCATAAGCTCGTTAACACCTTCTTCAGCGAAGATATTTTTAAACGGTAAAAGATAAGTTTCTAGTGCCGCAAAACTCATTTCATTGACCTCGACTTACCAAGAGCAACTTTTGGAAATTTATAATCCTTATTCACGTAAATCCTTACAGCGGTTCCTTGATCTAAAGTTATCGTTGGCTTAAATTCCTGTTCTTCAAGCATTTTTTTCACTGTATCAGAAATATCTGTAAATGCTTGTTTGGTAGACTCTTGAGCTTTACTTTGTTCAACATTAGCAGTTGTATTTACTATTAACCCATCAGAAGAAGCATTAATAGTGCTCATTAATGAAGTAAGTTTTGCTAGATCAGTAGCTGTTGCATCAGCTGCCAAATTATTACACGCTGTATTTATTTGTGTAAATGTGGCAGAAGTTTTATCTTCTATAGCGGTAAGCACAGCTGCGCAAATTTGCACTCTTTTTTGAGCCTCAGTAAGTACAGGTGTGGTAGGTTGTGTAAAAATACCATTGGCTATATTCTTTACATTAGTTGCTGTAAGATTTCGGTTAGCAGCAGCTTGAGAATTTATTTGCGGTTTAACAAGTGAATCAAGAGTTTTTGCTAAAACAACATTGAATGCAGATCTTAAAACAGCGTTGGAAAATCTCTCTCTAAATTTATTATCTACCCTACCTTGATTACCCTTTCTTCCTACATTATCCACTCCGGCACCGCTCAAGTTAAGAGTATAGCCAGTTGTGAGATCTACTCTTGTCCATTCAATCGAAATACGTCCATAGGAGCCCTCGATTCCTACAGCATAATTACCAAATACCCGAGACCCTTTTGGTAGTAAAATATTTTTACCCCACTCAGAATATATATCTTTGGTAATGACTGCCCGTATTTCTCCCCCAAGATCTGTGTTAAGTGCTGTTTCAATAATTGCATCAATAATTTTACCACGCCCCAAAACAAGATTCATATCTCCACGATAACTAAAGTCAGCTTCTTGTTGAAGTTGTTCAGCAGATTTTGCTGGAGGCGTTCCAGCGACTAAAACAAGCGCAGATTTTCGTTTTGCTTCTAATCTTTTTTGCGCATCCTCATCTCGCACTTTACCAAAAGGAAGAGTAGGAGTGGAACTTATTTCTGGTGTTGGTAATACCTCTGAGCTAGCAGATGGTAAAGAAGGAAGTGCTTCTTCCGCCATTGGTAGAGCCTCAGCCTCTGATGGAGGTGGAGGCGGAGGTGTTGGATCCTCCAATCTAGGCGGAGCAGGTAATGTTGGAATGGAAGGGATGTCGCTGTCAGCTGCTACTTGAATTGGTTTTGCCACCTCATCTGGTATCGGAGTGTTATCTTTATTTTTATCTACATCAGATGAGTTAATAAATAAGTTGAAAAACAAATAAGCAAAAACGGCAATAACTCCAACTAGTATTAATATACTCTGTTTGGGATTGCTAGCAACTTGCGATAGTTCTTGATCAACTTCAGGCAACTGGTTATTGCCACCATCAATTTGCCCTGGTATGTTGTCTTTTGACATAAATTACCTAGATTTTTTAGGGTATTGGAACCTAATGACGTATACTAAATCTCTTTCATCACCGTCTTCAAGTTCTTTAGCAACAATATCAAATTGGTATGTTCTTTTGTCTGTGATAATAGTCATATTTGTCCTAATATCACGCTCCATAGGTTTTATAAATAATCTATTGCCTAAAGGCGTTATCTTCCAAGCGTAAGAATCGCCTAAAGTGATCGTTTCAATAGTTTCGCCTTTACCGAATTCAATATGGGATTGAAATCCATAATGGAGAACAAGAAGATACACGTCATTTGGGCTATAAAAATATGTTTTTATTCTGCTATCAGTTGTTAAAGCAGAGTCATCTCCCAAAGCAATTTTATTTGAACAAGCAAAAATTAACAATATGGTTAAAAGTATCCTAACTACTATCATCGTCCATCCTATATCCGGTTACTTGAAAACCTACTGGATTGACATCTTTGTCGCTTTCTGTCAATTCCATCGGCAAATACTGAAACTCAACCACTGCTATTTTGTTAAAAACCTTCATAGCTCCTGCAGTTTCGTTTATTGAGAATCGCATAATATATTTTTTATCAGCTAACTTAGACCATGATTTGACCACTAAATATGTCGTATTCTTTTGGCCGTATTTAATGGTCGGATCAACTGCCTCATTTTTTAAGTACCCACGATAGTCCCAGTAAATTGAATTTGAGGAAAGCAACCTGACTATTCGTTTTGCTTCTGTGCTAAAGTCAACTGGGTTATACGTTTCTCTTGCGATGATATATTTTTTAATAAAATACTGAGCAAGAGCTTCGTTACCACTTAATATACTGGATGAAAGGGGATTCACAACTTTTGCTATTCCTGTTGTGTCGTCAATTTGTATGACAAAGGGATCAAATCTCTTAGTGTTTATTACGTACGCTACTACACCAATTGATATTATTGATAAACAAAGCAGAATTAATAATAACAAAAACAATAAATTTCTTTGAACCGTTATGTTGTCGTAACGTTCTTCGTACCAGTTTCTTAGTTGCTTTACCTCTTGCTGCGCTGCAACCACGTTAGTAGATGCGGTTACTTCGCTCGTTTCAGTTTTTTTGAACTTATTAATTAGGTCGCTAATTTTGATCATCACTAACCAAACACACTCGGGTTACATTATGTTGCTAAATTTTGTACATATCATTATGTAACAGCTATTGTTGTAAAATAAATAAAAAGATCGTCTGGGAATGAATTAACAACACTTTTTTTATCGTGAGTTGCTTTTAGAGCGCGTAGGTATATAGTTATGTAATTATCTATTTTAAATATAGTGAAGATTTAACAAGTGAAAAATTATACTAGCTGCATTAGAGGCGTTTAGGCTTTCTACTTGTTCTGAAATTGGTATTTTTATCAGAAAATCGCATGATTCAGAAGTAAGTTTACGCATTCCCTTGCCTTCTGAGCCTATAATTACGGCCACTTTATCAATATCTACTATTTCTTTTAAATTGTTCTGACCTTTCGAATCAAGGCCAGCGATCCAGAATCCTTTGTTTTTTAGCGTTTCGATTGTTTGCTTAATATTAGTGACTTTTGCTATTTGAACTAATTCTAGACATCCAGAGGCTGCTTTTGCAATTGAAGCATTCTCGTCTGGTGCGTTATCTTTGGGTAATATTATTTTGTCTATGTTAAAAGCTGCGGCGCTTCTAATAATTGCTCCAATATTTTGAGGATCAGATATTTGGTCTAATATAACGACTCTATCCTTAGTAGGAAAAAACTTCAATTCATCTATGCCATTTTTAAAAACGCTATTAACAAGAGCTATTACGCCTTGGTGTGGCTGATCTTTACCAACTTTCTTTATAATAAAATCATTTTGTACTATTTCTACATCGTGATTTTTTAGTTTGTTCTTAAACTCGTCTGCAAACTTTGGAAGACAAAATATTTTTTTAACTTCGCGATTGTTATTTTTTGCTGCTGCTAAAACTGCATGAGTACCATACATATAGTACTCTGTTCTGGTTGAAACGTTCGTTTTATTCTTAATACGCATAATACCTAAGCTTTTACTCAAAAATGTTCTTGACATAAACTACTATTTATTATAGAAACTTACAACTAAACATTTTCGATATACCGCCCTGAAGGGTATAAAAAAGCTTGAGATTGACGCTTTGTGAATTAGTACTTGCGTTTAATGCTCGAGTGGTTTATTTTGCTGTAGGTTTATCAGGAGGGGTGGCCGAGTGGTCAATGGCAGCAGACTGTAAATCTGCCCGCGCAAGCGTTCGAAGGTTCAAATCCTTCTCCCTCCACCACTTGAATTATCTGTGGTTTAGGTGAGTATTGCGGGTGTAGCTCAATGGTAGAGCCCCAGCCTTCCAAGCTGGCTGCGTGGGTTCGATTCCCATCACCCGCTCCATAAGCTTAAATGTAGCTGTGGATGTTTGAGCGATGATGTTAAAGTAAGTTAAGTAATTTTTAGTTGTTGAACTTTTATATATTTTTAGGAGAAAACTTATGGCAAAGGCAAAGTTTGAGCGGAATAAGCCGCACTGTAACATAGGAACTATTGGTCACGTAGATCATGGTAAAACTTCTCTTACAGCGGCGATTACTAAAGTTCTGGCAAAAAAAGGTCAGGCAAAAGAATCAAAATATGATGAGATAGATGGTGCACCAGAAGAAAAAGCAAGAGGGATTACAATTTCAACAGCTCACGTTGAATATGAAACAGGCGCGAGGCACTATGCTCACGTGGACTGCCCTGGTCACGCTGATTATGTGAAAAACATGATTACTGGGGCTGCCCAAATGGATGGAGCTATACTTGTTGTTTCGGCTGCTGATGGTCCAATGCCACAAACCAGAGAGCATATTCTTTTAGCTCGTCAGGTTGGTGTGCCTTCGCTTGTTGTGTTCCTGAACAAAGTTGATCAAGTAGATGATCCAGAGCTTTTGGAATTGGTAGAAATGGAAGTAAGAGAGCTTCTTTCTCTTTATGAATATCCAGGTGATGAAATTCCTGTTATTAAAGGTTCTGCGCTTAATGTTCTTAACGGTACTGATGAAAAATGTATTGAAGAGCTTATGGATGCGGTTGATTCTTACATCCCGCAGCCAGTTCGTGAGCTTGATAAGCCGTTCTTGATGCCGATTGAAGATGTATTCTCCATTTCAGGTCGTGGAACTGTTGTTACTGGTAGGATTGAGCAAGGTATAGTTAAAGTTGGTGAAGAGATTGAAATCGTTGGTATTAAAGATACTGTCAAAACAATCTGTACTGGTGTTGAGATGTTTAGAAAACTTCTTGATTCTGGTCAAGCTGGAGATAACGTCGGTGTGCTTCTTCGTGGTACAAAAAGAGAAGACGTGTATAGAGGTCAGGTTTTAGCTAAACCTGGTTCAATTACTCCTCACACTGAGTTCGAAGCTGAAATCTACGTTCTTAATAAAGAAGAGGGTGGTCGTCATACACCATTCTTTAAGAATTATCGTCCTCAGTTTTATTTCAGAACTACTGATGTTACTGGTGAAATTGAATTGCCAGCAGGTAAAGAAATGGTAATGCCTGGTGATAATACAAAAATTGTTGTTAAGATGATTTCTCCTGTTGCCATGGACGAAGGTCTACGTTTCGCGATTCGTGAAGGTGGTAGAACTGTTGGTGCTGGTGTTGTGTCGAAAATCCTAAAGTAAATATCTAAGCGATTCGAATTTTCGGGTCGCTTATTTAGAGTTGGCGTCTCTTTTTGAGGCTTATACTTGGGCTGTTTTAAATATAAGGTTAATATGAATAATCAAAGAATAAAAATCAAACTAAAGTCTTTTGATCATCGCTCTCTTGAGCATGCGACAGGCGAGATTGTTAGTGCGGTAAAGCGTACTGGTGCGGATGTTAGTGGTCCAATTCCTCTTCCGAGGCATATTGAAAGGTTTACGGTTATAAGGGGTCCTCACATCGACAAGAAGTCTAGGGAGCAATTTGAGATTAGAACTCAAAAAAGATTGGTGATTATTAATTATCCTACTCCACAAACTGTCGAAGCTTTAAGGAAAGTTGACTTACCAGCTGGTGTTGATGTTGAAATTAAATTGGTAGGTGTTTAAAGATGAGAACAGGTTTGGTCGCAAAAAAATTGGGCATGAGCTCAATGTTCACCGAGCAAGGTGAAAGAATTACACTTACATTTTTACAGCTTGAGGATTGTCAAGTAGTCGGTCAAAAAACTGACTCTAGAGATGGATACAATGCTGTTGTTTTGGGTTCTACTTTGAAGAAACCTTCGAAGGTTTCTAAGCCAATGAGAAAAGTTTTTGCTGATGCAAAAGTTGAACCAAGGGCTTTATTAAAAGAGTTTAGGGTCTCTCAAGACAACCTGCTTGATATTGGTTGTGAGATGAAACCCAGCCACTTTAAAATTGGTCAATTTGTTGATGTTACGGGAAGGTCAATTGGTAAGGGGTTTGCTGGGGTTATGAAAAGACATAACTTTAGGGGGTTGGAAGCTTCACATGGTGTTTCAGTATCCCATCGTTCTCATGGTTCGACTGGTCAGTGTCAGGATCCGGGCAAGGTGTTTAAGGGTAAGAAAATGGCTGGCCATATGGGCGATGAGAATGTGACTATTCAAAATTTACGAATTGTAGAAATTGATGATGAAAAAGGAATAATTATTGTTTCTGGAAATGTGCCTGGGTCGAAAGGTAAGTACGTGTCGATCAAAGATGCTGTTAAAAAAGCAGTTTCTGCATAGTTTTAGATATTGGATTGAGTGAAATTAGGTAAAAATTTATGAAAGCTGATTTGGTAAGTCTAAAAAATCAAGTTGTTGGCGAAGTGTCGTTGAGCGAAGCTATTTTTGGACTGGAAGCAAGAGAAGATATCATTAAAAGAGTTATCGACTGGCAAAGGGCTAAAGCGAGAAGCGGGACTCATGCTGTTAAAACAGTGGGAGAAGTTTCTGGTTCAAACAAAAAGCCTTTTAAGCAAAAAGGAACTGGTAATGCAAGGCAAGGTAACGCTCGAGGTGTTCAGCGTCGTGGCGGTGGTATAGCCCATGGCCCGCAAGTAAGATCTCATGAGACGAGTTTGCAAAAGAAAGTTAGGAAGTTAGGTTTGAGGCATGCGCTTTCGATAAAATTGGCGGCCGGCGCGCTCCATTTTGTTGATTCTGTTGAAATGAAGCAGCCTAAAACTGCTGAGTTGGTCAAGGCGCTTGCTAATTTCGGTGGTGGTAGATTTTTTGTAATTGATGGGGCTGCTTTTGTTGAGAAAAATTTAAAACTATCTGCAGCTTCGGCAATTAATACTTGTGTAGTGCCGGTGATTGGTGCGAATGTTTATGACATTATAAGAAGTGATCACGTGTTGATATCGAAAGATGCGCTACCGCTTCTAGAAGAGAGGTTGAAGTAATGACGACTAAGATTAAGTATGATTTGATAAGAAAACCTATAATAACCGAAAAATCAACGATTCTCGGTGAGCATGGTAAGTACGTGTTTGAGGTTTCTCCAAGTAGTAATAAGATTTCGATAAAAAAGGCTATTGAAGAGATATTTGGAGTTAAAGTAAAAGCTGTGAATGTTCTGAATCAAAAAGGTAAAGTTAAGAGATTTAGAGGTGTTATTGGTCGTAGATCTGATGTAAAGAAAGCAATTGTTACTTTAGAAAAAGATCACACCATAGATTTAGCTGGAGGTGTTAAATAATGGCCTTAAAAAAGTATAATCCGACTACGCCATCGCAAAGAGGTTTAGTTCGAGTTGATAAAAGTGATTTATGGAAAGGTGGGCCGGTTAAGCAATTAACGGAAGGTATTTCTAAGACTGGTGGTAGGAATAATCGGGGAAGGATTACTTCTCGTCACATAGGTGGTGGTCACAAAAAACTGTATAGACTTATTGACTTTAAGAGAAATAAGTTTGATAGTGTAGCGACCATTGAACGTATTGAATACGATCCAAACAGAACGGCTTATATAGCTTTGATCAAATATGAAGATGGAGAGTTGTCTTATATTTTGGCTCCAGCCAAGTTGAATCCAGGCGATAAGGTAGTGTCTGGTAATGATGATGTGGATATAAAAATTGGAAATTGTCTTCCTCTAAAGAATATCCCGGTTGGTACTATTGTGCATAATGTTGAGATGAAACCTGGTAAAGGTGGGCAAATTGCTAGATCTGCTGGAGCTTCAGTAAGTCTTGTTGGAAAAGACTCTGGTTACGCTCAGCTAAAATTGGCTTCTGGAGAACTTAGAATAGTACTACTTAGTTGTATGGCAACTATTGGCACGTTATCTAATGCAGATAAAAAGAATACGATCGTTGGTAAAGCTGGAAGAAATAGATGGCTTGGCAAGCGTCCTCATGTTAGAGGTGTTGCGATGAACCCTGTCGATCACCCACATGGTGGTGGTGAAGGTAAGACTTCAGGCGGACGTCACCCTGTTACTCCATGGGGTAAGCCGACTAAAGGTAAGAAGACTCGTAAAAATAAGCTTACATCTAAGTTTATATTGAAAAGAAGAACAAAAAAATAGGTGAATGAGATATGGCACGTTCGGTATGGAAAGGTCCTTTTGTTGATGGGTACTTATTAAAAAAAGTACAAAAATTAATGGACGCAGGTAATAAAGAAATTATCAAAACTTGGTCGAGAAGGTCAACAATTTTACCAATGTTTGTTGGGTTTACATTTGCTGTACATAATGGTAATAAATTCATACCAGTTACGGCTACAGAAGAAATGGTTGGTCAAAAGCTTGGTGCGTTTTCTCCAACTCGTACCTACCATGGGCATGGTGCGGATAAAAAAGCGAAAAGAAAATAGGTGCAAAGAATAATGAGTAATTTATCAGCAAAGGCTTCGATTATACGTTTAAGAACTAGTTCTCAAAAATTGAACTTAGTCGCGGCGGTGATCAGAAATATGAAAGTTTCAGATGCGTTGGTGCAGCTTACATTTTCGCCAAAGCGTATAGCTATTGATGTAAAAAAATGTTTGCAATCAGCTATTGCTAACGCTGAAAATAATATGGGATTAGATATTGATAATCTTGTTGTAAGTTCAGCTACTGTTGGTAACTCTATAGTGATGAAAAGATTTAGAGCTAGAGCAAGGGGTAGAGGGGCTAAGATTATTAAGCCGTTTAGTAAATTGTATATAACAGTATCCGAAAAAGAGGAGAAATAATATGGGACAAAAAGTAAATCCCCATGGTTTTAGAGTAGGGCCAACATTATTTAAGGGTTGGGAATCTGTGCTTTATGCAGAGAAGGATTATGCTGAAAAATTGTTGCAAGATTTAACGGTTAGATCGCTAATCACTAAAAAATATAAGCTTGCTCAAGTAAGTAGAGTGATAATTCAAAGACCTAGTAATAGTATTGTAGTTAATATACATGCTAAAAAACCTGGTATAATTATAGGGAAAAGTGGTTCTGACATTGAAAAACTCAAGCGTGATGTGCAAAAGATTACATCAGCTGAAGTTTTTATTAATATCCATGAAATTAAAAAGCCTGGAATTGATTCAAATGTTGCGGCGCAAACAATTGCTCAACAATTAGAAAGCCGTGTATCATTTAGAAAAGCGATGAAAATGGCGATTCAAAACTGTTTTAAGCAGGGTGGTAAGGGTATTAAAGTTGCGGTTTCTGGTCGTTTAGGTGGTGCAGAGATTGCAAGAACGGAGTGGTACAGAGAAGGAAGAGTTCCTCTACATACGCTGCGTGCAGATATTGATTATGGTACAGCTGAGGCTTTAACTACATATGGTATTATCGGTATCAAAGTGTGGGTATATAAAGGCGAATATAGTCAGCAGCCTAGAAGATAATTATTAATATTAGATTGGAAGATTAAAATGCTAGCTCCAAAAAGGCAAAAATTTAGAAAAGCTCATAAAGGAAGAGTCGCTCCAAAAGCTAAGAGCGGTACTATGCTTAATTCTGGTATGTTCGGATTGAAGTCACTAGATGGATTGCGTGTTACCGCAAGGCAAATAGAGGCTGCTCGTCGTGCTGCGGTAAGGCATATGAAAAGGCAGGGCAAGTTTTTTATAAGAATTTTCCCAGACTTGCCAGTTTCTAAGAAACCGAACGAAGTTCGTATGGGTAAAGGTAAAGGGTCTCCTGAATATTTTGCTGTAAGGGTTTCCCCTGGAAGAATTATGTTTGAAATTGATGGAGTAAATGAGGATGTGGCAAGAATAGCTTTAGAGCTTGCTGCTGCAAAGTTACCGGTTAGAACAAAAATAGTACAAAGATATGAGTGATAAAGAATTTACATCAAAGGCACTTTCTGGTTTAAGCGTTGAAAAATTAAGAGAAAAAGTTGTTTTTCTAAAAAAAGAACTTTTTAATTTGAGGTTTCAAAAAACTCTAGGGGAGCTAACTAATACAACGAGATTTTCTATGGTAAGAAAAGACATAGCTAGGGTAAATACTGAATTAACAAAAAGAAAAGCCGGAGGCTCGAAATAGATGCCTAAAAGAATTTTACAAGGCACGGTTGAAAGTGCAACAAATGATAAGACGGTTTCAGTAAAGGTTGAAAGAACGTATAGACATCCTTTGTATAAAAAAACTGTAAGAAGATCTACTAAATATGCTGCACATGATGAAAATAATGTGTGCAAGGTTGGTGATAAAGTAAGAATCGAAGAATGTAGACCTATTTCCAAGACTAAGTCTTGGGTGGTAATGGGCGAATAAGTCGTTGACTTTTTGGGGCGGTTTCTGTATTTTGTCCTTTGTTTAATGTTATATGAATTGGAAGTTTTGAATTATGATTCAGATGCAGAGTATGCTTGATGTTGCGGATAACTCAGGTGCGAAAAAAGTGATGTGTATTAAAGTCCTTGGGGGCTCTGCTCGTATGATATCTGGTTGTGGTGATGTTATTGTAGTATCAATAAAGTCAGCATCTCCTGGCGGCAAAGTTAAGAAAGGTGAAGTGCACAGAGGTCTTATTGTAAGAACTAAAAAAGGTGTGAGAAGGCCTGACGGGAGTACTATCAAATTTGATTCAAACTCGATAGTTCTTGTTAATAAGCAGAACGAGCCTATAGGTACGAGAGTTTTTGGGCCAGTTCCTAGAGAGCTTCGTGGAAAGGGGTTTATGAAAATAATTTCCCTTGCGGAAGAGGTGATTTAAATGAGTAAATTGAAAATTAAAAAAGGCGACAAAGTTAAGGTAATAACTGGTAAAAGCAAAGGTAAGGTAGGGGATGTATTAAAAGTATTCCCGTCTGAGAAGAAGCTAATAGTTTCTGGTGTAAATCTTGCAAAAAAACATACTAAGGCAACTCAAACGAGTGAAGGTGGTATAGTGCAGAAAGAGCTTCCTATTCATATATCGAATGTAAGTCATATTGACCCTAAGACGAATGAAATTACAAAAATAGGATATAAAGTTCTAGAAGGCGGTAAAAAAGTTAGGTTTGCCAAAAAATCTGGTGAAATAATTTCTAAGGAAGGTAAATAATGTTGCTCAGGTTTAAAGAGCTTTATAGTAAGCAGATAATTAAAACTTTACAGGATGAGTTTAAGTATCCTAATAAACATCAGATGCCTAAATTGTCAAAAATTGTGGTAAATATGGGTGTTGGTGATGCGGTGCTTGATTCAAAAGTTATTAATCATGCGATAAGTGATATGACTGCCATTACTGGACAGAAGCCTTATACTACTTACGCTAAGAAATCTATCGCGAGCTTTAAGCTACGTGAAGGTATGAAGCTTGGTTGTAAAGTTACGCTAAGAAGAGATAGAATGTTCGAATTCTTGGAGAGGTTAGTTCTTGTTGCTTTGCCTAGGGTAAAGGAATTTAAAGGCTTGTCTGTTAAGAGTTTTGACGGAAAAGGTAATATCACTTTTGGTATTAAAGAGCAGATAGTTTTTCCTGAAATCAATTATGATAAAATTGATAAAATAAGGGGTATGGATATTACTATTGTAACTACTGCGAAGACAAACGAAGAAGCAAAACTATTGCTTTCTGGGTTTAATCTTCCATTCTACAATTAAAGTTTAATTAAAAGCACAAAAATATGGCAAAAATTGGATCTATAAACAGAAACGAGAAAAGAAAAAAGTTAGTAAAATCTTTCAAACTGAAAAGGGAAGCGTTGTCTAGTCAAATACAAGATAAGAAGCTGCCACTTGAAGAGAGGTTTGAGTTGGTTTTGAAACTAGCTGATTTGCCAAGAAATTCTGCAAAAAATAGAATTAGAAATAGATGTGCAATAACAGGGAGACCAAGAGGTTTTCATCGTAAGATGGGTTTGTCCCGTAATGTACTTAGAGAATTGGCAGCAAAAGGAATGCTTCCTGGTGTTATTAAAGCCAGCTGGTAAAGAAACAAATATTTAAAGATTAGGAATTATCATTATGTCGATGTCAGATAATATTGCGGATATGCTAACTAGGATTAGAAATGGTCAAAAGAGCAAGCTCCTTAACGTAGCTTTGCCTATGTCTAATCTTAAGTGTACGGTTCTTGATGTGTTAAAAAGCGAGGGGTTTATCGTTGGTTACACAAAAGATGTGGAAAAAAGAGTGATTGATATTTCTTTGAAATATTCACGTGTTGGAGAGCCAGCAATATCTGAAATCCACAGAGTGTCTAAACCAGGGAAAAGAATTTATTCTTCAATTAACGATTTGCCTGGTTATTTTAATAACATGGGTATTCATATTTTATCTACATCTCATGGTGTTATGTCTGATAGGCAAGCCAAAAAAGTGAATGTAGGCGGCGAAGTAATTTGTAAAGTATTTTAGAGTTTTGTAATGTCAAGAGTAGGTAAATTACCGATCCCAGTTCCGGCAGGGGTAAAAGTCGAAATCTCTGGTTTGAATATAAAAATTCAAGGGCCAAAAGGAGTTCTTGAGAAAGTTTTTGCTGGGCAGATTTCTATAGATCATATAGATGGATTTATTATTGTAAAACCACTGTCTGAAGAAGCGAGAGCTATGTGGGGTACTGCAAGAAGTATTATCAATGGGATGGTTAAAGGAGTTACTTTAGGTTTTACTGAAGAACTTGAAGTTAATGGCGTTGGTTACAGAGCTTCCGTAAAGGGAAAATACCTTAATTTGACTCTCGGTAAGAGTCATAATACTAAGATTGAAATTCCTGATGGGATTAAAGTAGAAGCACCAAAGCAAAATATAATTGTTCTTGAGTCTCATGATAAGCAGAAATTAGGACAGTATGTTGCTATTATTCGTAATCAGAGACCGCCAGAGCCTTATAAAGGTAAAGGTATTAGGCGCAAAGGTGAGTATGTACAAAGAAAAGAAGGTAAGAAAGGTTAGTTTTTAACTTTAGTTTAGGATGAAGTAGTTTTTCTAAATTAATAAAATTTTCTTCAATATTATAGCTGGATTTAGGGTGTGTTATCTTAAATTCGCACTTTAGGGGTATGAGTATTATTATGAGTTCAAGTAACCAAAGCTTCATAAAAAGAAGACAAAGAGTAAGAACAAAGCTAAAAAAAGTATCTGACAGAAATAGATTGTCTGTTTTTAAATCTGGGCGTCATGTGTATGCTCAAATTATAGATGATTCTACCTCAAGAACTTTAGTAGCTGCATCTACTTTGGATAAGGAAATTAGGAAGCCGGCTAAGTCAAACTGTAACATAGAATTTGCAATTAAAGTTGGTAAACTCCTTGCTGATCGTGCAGAGAAAAAGTCAATAAAGCTTGTTGCTTTTGATAAAGGTGGTCATAAGTACCATGGTGTTGTGAAGGCTCTTGCTGATGAAGCAAGAAAAAAACTGCAATTTTAATAGAGAAAATAGATGTCTAAAAATACAGATAGCGTAGTAGAAGACCTAGTTCACGTAAACAGAGTAACGAAAGTTGTTAAGGGCGGTCGTAACTTTTCTTTCGCAGCGATTGTGATAGTGGGTGATGAAAATGGCAGAGTAGGTTATGGGAATGGTAAAGCCAAAGAAGTAACAGAAGCTCGTGCTAAAGCTACAAAAGATGCAAGAAATAATATGATTACTGTGCCTCTATATAAAGGAAGAACGATTCACCATGATGTGATAGGCAAAAGTGGTGCAGCCAAGGTGCTATTGAGGAGAGCTGCTCCTGGTACTGGGGTAATTGCTGGTGGACCATTAAGGTCTATTTTTGGTCGTTTGGGGATAGAAGATATAGTAGCAAAATCTTTAGGGTCATCTAGTCCAAATGCTATGATTGCCGCAACTTTTAATGCTTTAAAGAATCTTAGTTCTCCAAAAGATATTGCAGCTCGAAGAGATAAGAATATTTCAGAATTATCTGTAAATTCTTCTGGTATTTAATCGAATTAAATTAAAATTGATAGTAGTGGCATGACTGAGAAAAAAGTAAAAGCAAAAACTAAAGGTCAAATTAAAGTAACTCAAACTGGTAGCCCAATTGGTCGTCCAGACGCTCAGCGTAGAACTTTGATTGGTCTTGGCTTAAATAAACTGAGCAGAACAAGAGTACTCGAAGACACGCCCTCAGTTAGAGGAATGGTTGGCAAAGTTAGGCACTTAGTAAGTGTAGAAACTGTATAATAAGGAATTATGGTTATGAAATTAAACACATTATTTAATATACCTGGCTCTAAAAAACCAAGAAAAAGAGTTGGCAGAGGTAATGGTAGCGGTACTGGTCGGACTTGTGGTAAAGGTGAAAAGGGACAAAAGTCTAGGTCTGGTGTTGCAATTAAAACTGAAGGCGGACAAATGCCTTTGATTAAGCGTTTGCCAAAAAGAGGTTTTAGATGCTCCAAATCTATACAATATACACCAATAAGTCTTGCTGATATTGAAGCTTTGATTTCAATGAAGCGTATTGACAGTGCTAATAGTATTAATAAAGATCTTCTTGTTGATATTGGTTATATAAAAAGCAAAATGGTACCTGTTAAATTGTTGGGTGGTCTTGAAAAAGTAGAGCACAAGCTTACAATCGAATTAGATGCCTGTTCAGAAGGAGCAAAAATAGTTGTTGAAAAAGCTGGTGGTAAAGTTTTGGCAAAAACTCCAGTTTTAGATAATTAAATATAGGCTTAAGAAGTAAAGTTTGGAATGGTTAAAGTCTTAATTCTAAATATATTTTTGTAAAAATAACAAATTATAGTTTTGAAGATTTAAGTTCATAGCTACCATTAGCAGATTTTCTTCAATATTATAACTGAATTTATGGTAGTAAGTCTTATCTTGAATTCGTAAATTCGTATTTTAAACTAGATTAAGTATAATGCAAAAATCGAAAGGAGAGCTTAGTAGCAGAATTATATTCACTTTGAGTGTCTTGGTTGTCTGTAGATTTGGCTCTTTTATTCCAATACCTGGAATAGATTCTATAGCATTAGCCAGTTTTGCTCAGCAAAATCAGGGCGGAATTCTTGGTATGTTTAACATGCTGTCAGGTGGTTCTCTTGAAAGAATGTCTATTTTTGCTTTAGCAATCATGCCCTATATTACAGCATCAATTGTCATTCAACTGATGACAATTGCCTACAAACCACTGGAGAATCTAAAAAAGGACGGGGAAGTTGGGCGTCGTAAAATTAATCAACTTTCAAGATATCTTACGGTTTTGTTTGCTGCTTTTCAAGCGTATGGAGTGACTCTTGGGTTGGAGTCAACAATAACTCCACACGGGCCAGTTGTCATTATTGCCCCTATGATTTTTAAAATTTCAACTATTACCACTCTTGTAGTAGGTACTATATTTTTGATGTGGCTAGGTGAGCAGATTTCATCCAGAGGAATTGGTAATGGGACATCTTTGATAATTTTTATCGGTATTGTTTCTGGTTTACCAAGCGCCGTTATTGGTATGTTTGAGCTTTCTCGTAAAGGGGCAATGTCTCCTTTGGTTGTTATGGCTATATGTGCTGGGGTGTTAATAATGATTGCCACGATCATTTTTTTCGAGCGTGCACAGAGAAAGGTGCTTGTACAATATCCCAAAAGGCAGGTGGGTAATAAGATATATGGTGGAGATTCCACGCATATGCCGCTCAAGCTTAATACTTCTGGGGTAATTCCCCCGATTTTTGCAAGTTCTGTTTTGCTCTTTCCGGCCACTATTTCTGATTTTTCTGGGAAAGACTCAGAGATAATGGGTATGATTTCACGTTATTTAGGTCATGGGAAGCCGTTATTTATTCTTCTGTATATTTCGTTGATAATGTTTTTCAGCTTTTTTTATACCGCTGTGGTATTTAATTCTGAAGAGACTGCCAACAATCTAAGGAAGCACGGTGCTTATGTACCGGGAAGGAGGCCAGGCAAAAATACAGCCGAATATTTTGATTATTTATTAACCAGGCTCACGGTTATTGGCAGTATATATTTAGCATTTGTATGTATAGTTCCTGAGTTGTTGATGAATAAATTTTCTGTAGCATTTGCTTTGGGTGGAACAAGTTTTTTAATTGTAGTTAATGTCGTACTTGACACTTTCACGCAAGTACAAACTCATCTTTTTAGTGCTAGGTATGAAGGACTAGTAAAAAAAATGAGGTTAAAAGAGAAATGATAAAGAGAATAATAATTTTAATGGGTCCTCCTGGGTCTGGTAAGGGCACTCATGGTGCAATTCTATCGAAAGATCTATTTTTGTCGCATATATCTACCGGTGATATTTTGAGAAAGATGATCCAAGAAGATACTGCTGAGTCTAAAAAGCTTGCAAGTTATATGAATGAAGGTAAATTGGTTCCCTCAGACTTGGTTAATAAAATAGTTAGGAAATATATTTTATCTGACGAATGTAAAAGTGGATGTATTCTTGATGGTTACCCTAGAACTCTTGAACAAGCAGAGTATTTTATTGAAAATATAGATGCGGATATTAGCACTATTTTCTTTAATCTTGATAATGATGTAGCAATAAAACGTATTTTAGGGCGCTTCAATTGTGTTTCATGCGGTAGGATCTATAACGAATATTTTGACAAACCATCAAAGGCTGGTGTGTGTGATGAATGTGGTTCGCACGACCTGTTAGCGCGGTTGGATGACGATCAAGATACGATCGTTGCTAGGTTAGATGAATATAGAAAAGAGACGCTTCCTATGGTCGAATATTACAAAAAGAAAGGTAAGTTCCATATTGTGAATGCTGGTCAATCAAAGCAAAAGGTTGCCGCTGAAGTGGCATCTATTGTAAAAAAGATTTGACTTTGTTGAATATTTTTATATTATTCTGATTCTAATTATTTTTTATAAAATTGGAGAGTTTTTGTGGCAAGGATTGCAGGTGTAAATATTCCACCGAATAAAAGATTGGTGATTAGTTTGACATATATTTATGGTATAGGGCTTACTGCCTCTAGGAATATATGTAAAAACACAAATATTTCTGAGAGCAAGAGGGTAAAGGATCTTGATGATAATGAGCTTGTTTTACTCAGGAATGAAATTGATAAGAATTTCCAGGTAGAAGGCGACCTTAGGAGAGAAGTAAGTTTGAATATCAAGAAAAAGAAAGATATTCGTAACTATCAAGGTTTAAGGCATATCAGAAGATTACCGGTTCGTGGTCAGAATACGCATTCTAACGCAAGAACAAGAAAAGGTAAGGCCGTTGCAATTGCTGGTAAGAAAAAATAATTTAAGGATAAAATAATGAGTCCAATAAATAAATCCAAAAAGAAAAAGAAAAATATTAGCTTAGGTATTGTTCATATTAAAGCAACTTTTAATAATACCATAGTTACAGTTACTGATACTCAGGGTAATGTTATTGCTATTTCTACTGCTGGTTCGCATGGATTTAAGGGGGCTAAAAAGGCTACTCCTTATGCAGCTCAGATTACGGTTGATAAAGTTGCAGAAGAGGCAAAAGAGCACGGGCTAAAAACTGTTTCAATAAGAATTAAGGGGGCTGGTTCTCAGAGAGAGTCGGCGATGAGAGCGGTGTTTAGCCAGAATTTTGTAGTAACCTCTATAACAGATGTATCAGGTGTAGCTCATAATGGTGTGAGACCTCCTAAGAGAAGAAGAGTATAAGTGTAGATTTTAAGGAAAGACATATTATGTTATCATTGAATAAAAACTGGAGTTCATTGATTAAACCGTCAAAAATTACGTATGATGGTAAGAATGATGATAATAACATCGCTAATATCATTATAGAACCGCTTGAGCGTGGTTTTGGTTTGACTATTGGTAATGCTCTTCGCCGAGTGTTACTTTCATCTCTTCAAGGAGCTGCGATTACAGCAGTTAAGATTCCTGGAGTAGTACATGAATTTTCAGCAAAATCTGGGGTGAAAGAAGATTTAATCGATATAATTCTTAACCTTAAGAAAGTTGCAGTTAAGATTCATTCGTCTGACAAAAAAACTTTGCGTATTAATGCAAAGGGGCCTTGTGTTGTTACGGCGGGTATGATCGAATCTGGATCAGATGTAGAAATTTTAAATCCAGACCAGATGATTTGTACGTTGTCCAAAGATGTTGAGTTTGAGATGGAATTATACTGTGAAACTGGTAAGGGCTATGTTCCAGCTGGTAATGGTAAAATGAAAGATCTTCCTATTGGAGTTATAGCAATTGATGCATTATTTAGCCCAGTTAAGAAAGTTTCTTACAAGGTTGAAGATACTCGTGTTGGTCAAATCACAGATTATGACAAGCTAATAATGAATGTTGAAACAGATGGTACAATTAGTCCTGAGATGGCAATTGCTTTATCTGCTAGAATCTTACAAGATCAGTTACAATTATTTATTACTTTCGAAGAAGTAGAAGAGGAAAAACACGAAACAAAAGAAGAGCTTGAATATAATCCAATTCTTCTTAAGAAAGTTGATGAGCTTGAATTGTCAGTTAGGTCAAGAAATTGTCTACAGAATGATAATATTGTATATATTGGTGATCTAGTTAATAAAACTGAAGCTGAGATGTTACGTACTCAAAACTTTGGTAGAAAATCACTAAACGAAATTAAAGACGTCTTAGAAAAATTTAAGCTTAAATTTGGTATGGAAGTCAGTGGGTGGCCGCCAGAGAATATTGAAGAGTTAGCAAAGAAATATGAAGATTCTTATTGAGATATATTTTCTCAAGAGATGACTAAATAAGTTGGAATTTTAGGTAGTAAAAATGCGTCATAAAATAAAAGGATCAAAGTTAAATAGAACGTCTTCTCATAGGAAAGCTATGTTCGCCAACATGGCGACAGCGTTAATTATGAATGAGCAGATAAAAACGACTTTACCAAAAGCAAAGGCTTTGAGACCGATTGTAGAAAGGTTAGTTACTAAAGCCAGAAATGGTACTTTAGCTGCGAGAAGGGATATAATCTCACGCATTAGAGATATAGTTGCTGCAGAAAAATTGATGTCAATCCTGGCCACAAGGTATAAAGAGCGTCCTGGTGGGTACACAAGAGTGATTAAAGCAGGATTTAGATATGGTGATAGAGCACCAGTTGCATATATTGAGTTTGTTGACAGAGATGTAAGTGCAAAAGGTTGTATGACTCCAGTAATAGACGATACAGAACAAGAAATTTAAGGATAAGGTTTTTAATTTATGGCAAATCACTCTTCAACCAAAAAAGCGATTAGAAAAACTGAGCGCAATACAGAAGTAAATAAGAACAGAAAAAGTCGTATTAAGACATATATCAAAAAAGTATTAGCGGCTGTTGACTCTGGTTCACCTGAAGAGGCAAAAAAAGCCTTGATAGTTGCTCAATCAGAAATTATGAGAGGAGTTGCTTGTAAGCTAATCCAAAAAAATACTGCTTCAAGAAAAGTAAGTCGCTTAAGTGCTAGAGTAAAAGACCTCGTGCTCAATCCACAAGAAGCTAAAAAGACTATAACTACTAAGCCAAGCGCTACCGCTGCAGCAAAAAAGTCTGCAACGAAAAAGGCGAGTACAGTTAAAAAAGCAGCTGTAAAAGTATCTGAATAAAAAAGAACTTGTAGGTAGACAAAAGAAGAGATTATAGAGAACTAAAATTTGTAATAAAAATGCGCCTTTACTTATAAGGCGCTTTTTTTTCAACTTGTTTGAAATTATGATTCCCCAAATACTACTTACTATAGTTTCTTAACTTGAAGTAAGGAAAGTCAATTTAGCGAGTCTCGGCTGTGCTCAGCTAGCAACCTAGGCTCCGCAGTTTCTCTAATCAGGGGGTCCCCAGTTCACCTTATTTTGTTAATCGTTGGGTGTATAAGAGAACGGCTAATTCTATTGAAGAAGTAATGGGTAACGATAACAATCCAGAATAATAAGTAACCTGAACTATGGATAAGGAATAGAGTCGTATGGTTTTATACTGGGACTTGCTATACGCAGTGTCATCCTGAATTTACTTTAGGATCTCATGAGATAGGAGAAGATTACTTGGCCGAAGAGACATGCGAAGCCCACTGAGTTCAGCATGACGATAGATAAGAAGATACCGGATCAAGCCCGGTATGATATATTTTTTGCCGGACATAACTAAATCTAATATTTATCTTATCCATAGTTGGGGTTAAGTGATTAAGTTCCGAATTAATTATTAATACTATTAATTCGGTTATAAAGATTCTAATTTTTCCATCTATTATGAAACCAAAACCATTGCTCAGGCTTCTCTCTAATCCATTGCTCAAGGATTTTGTTTATTTCTAGCATGATATTATAACAACTTTTTTCAATATCTTTGTCTACCAAAGGTTTGAGTGGATCATGGAGTATCAGCTCAAAATAGCTACTTTTCCCGATGCGTACTATTTGCAGTGGAACAATCGGATATTTATATTGTAGACTTATTCTTGCTAGAGCTGGGGCGGTCATTGCTGGAAATCCAAAAAATGGTACTTCGATTCCATTATTCATTTTTTGATCAACCAACATTGCAAGGGATGCACCAGATTTTATAGCCTTGATAATAGACTTCGCACCAGATGGTCCTTTGGCAATCATCGTGATGTGTTGATCATTTTCGCGTTCTTTAAGAATCTCTCTGTCTACATATGGGTTATTTGCTTTTCTGTAAGCGATACCAAATTTTGGATAAATATCATTTATTTTTCGAATAACAAAATCCCAGTTAGCTTGATGACCTAAAAATAATATAAATGGTTGATTTGCCTTTTTGAAGGCTTCAACTTTTTCAAGACCTATAACTTTGACTCTTTTATCAAGTTCCGATGAATCTAAAACATTAATAAATGGAAATTCACCAATATATCTGCCGTAATTATCCCAGAGGTCGTTTATGACTTTTTCGATATCTGTCTCATTGCCATATACTCTTTTTAGATTTTTACGAGCAGTTTTAGTTACGCGAAGATATGGGCCAATTTTTTTTGCAATAAAGCTGCATAAAGAGGCGGAAGTATCCAGCGACAAAAGTCTTAAAGTTCTTGTTAAGAGTATAAACAGTAGATACTCAAGTATATGTTTTAATTTTTTCATAAATTAATTGGAATAACTCTTCTTCCTTATCAAAAGTTAAAGTAACTTCAGCACATAGCATCTTAGTATGATCTGAAATTTTTACGTAATCTTTTTTTGTTGTTAATAAGAAGAGAGTTTGTTTATCTGCTTCCTTAACTAGTGCAGTGATTTCTTCTATACTGTAATTATGGTGATCCGGAAAGGCTTTGGTTGCTAGTACATTAATGCCATTTTCGTTTAGTAATCTAAAAAAGCGGTCTGGATCCCCAATTGCAGTAAAGGCGTAATAATTTTTACTGGTATCTATATTTCCGACTAGTTGAATTTTTGATTTAAAGAAAGGTTTGTTGCTTGAAGTGATTCTCTGGAGTAAAGAGAAATTTGGGCATAATTCATTACCAATCATGATAACAATATCTGACCTATTAATTGCAGATTGTACACTTTCCCTCAAGGGGCCAGCAGGAAAAATCCTGCCGTTACCAATATTTCTAATCGTATCTAAAACAACTATAGTTAAGTCTTTGAAAAAACCTGGGTTTTGCATCCCATCATCGAAAATCACAACATCTGGCTTTAGGTCGTTAATTATAGGCAATGCATATTTTATAGATTTGGCAGCTAGGACTTGTCCATATTCGCTTAGCATTTTTGATTCATCGCCAACATCAGATGGTAAGTCGAGTGGTTCGACCAGTTTAGCTCCACGTAAATTTGAGTTATAACCTTTTGTAACTATAAGGAAATTGCAGTTTTTTTTACGCAAGTTTTTTGCAAGCCAAGCCACTAGTTGAGTTTTGCCTGTTCCCCCAACGCTTATATTACCTATACAAATAACAAAGCACGGGAGTTTTACTGGTTTGACTAGTAGTTTTCGTAAATTTCCAAGAAGTTGATATATCCATGAAAAAGCTATGAGTAGCCAAGATACGATATTTCTTTTAGACCAAAAAGACGGATATGTGAGTTTAATCACTGCAAAAACCTACCTATCTCTCTTAAATAGTTGTTAAGTGTTTCCCTGCGATCGCTGACAAATTCAAGAGCATTTCTCCTGTATTTATCTGCCTCTATCACGTTGTCTTCGTTAAGGAAAAATTTTACTTTCAAGGCTAATTCTTCTGCATTATGTATCTGAATTGCTGACTGTTTTTCGATCATTTCCTCAGCAATATTTTGGAAATTACTCATATCCGGCCCGAGTAAAATAATGTTATCGAAATATGCTGGTTCAACTAGGTTATGTCCACCTCGTTTAAACGATCCACCTACAAAAACAATAAAAGCTAGGCTATAAAATAATCCCAATTCACCAAAACTATCAACTATAAACAAATCATCATCTAGTAATGGTAGCTGCCTACTTGACCTAATTGAAAATTTAAGTCCGAGTTTATGACACTGGGAAGCAAGTTCATCTCTCCTTTCTGGATGCCTGAGAACTATAATTGGAAAATAGTTAATCTTAGCTTGTTTAAAGTTGGTAATTATTTGCAAGGTAACATCTTCATCTTCCTTATGTGTGCTTGCAGCAACAAAGATTTTTTTATCACCAAATAAGTTCTTTAAAGATAAAAGCGTTTGTTTATTAACATCTAGCTCTTTGTTTGCAAATTTTAAATTTCCAAGATTTATTGGATTACTACAACCTAACTGTTGATATTTGTATAAATCTGTTTTGCTTTGTACGATAACTTTCTTAAACCTATCTATAATCAATTTAAAAAGCCATTTTTTACTTTGCCACCTTTTATAAGATTTATCAGAAAGTCTTGCATTAACAAGCATTAAATTACATTTGTCAGATGCTTCGGTAATAAGGCACGGCCAAAGCTCAGATTCGATAAAAATTCCAAGATCTGGTTTCCAGTGATTAAGAAATTTTCGAACCACAAGTAAATTATCTATAGGAGTAAATTGATGTGTAGCATTTTGAGGGAGAGATTTTTCAAGAATTTGTGCAGACGACAGAGTTCCTGTAGTCACTAGAAAGTTATATTTAGGATATGAAACAGATAAAGCTCTAATTAAAGTTATTGCAACCATAGACTCGCCAACACTAGCAGCATGTATCCACAAGAGTTTTCCTGGAAGTCTTTGAGCACAAGTAAACCCTAATCTTTGTTTAAATGAGATCCAATTATCTTTTGCTTTTATTATTCTTATAAAAATCAATACCATATATAAAGGTAGAAGCAAAATATTGATTACGTTATAAATGTAAATTAATAGCATATCTGATAGTGTTCCATAATTAAGTGATACAAAAAAACTACTTTATTGTGTTTATTTACTTTAGGATGACGTCTCTTTTACAAGAGTTTTTCAGCTTTATAAGATAAATTTAAGAGTTCATTCTCTAATAAATTATCATCAATGTTTGCATTTCCAGATAATATAATAGAACTTCCAATAGTCACAACAATTTTTCCAAAAGGTTTCGGTATCATCATCTTATCCCAACTATTTAAGGTAAAATATTTTGTTGCCATGCATGAAATAGGAATTAAAGGTTTATTGTATTTATAAGCTATTTTTGTTATGGAACTATTTATTTTATGCACAGGACCTCTTGGTCCATCAGGAGTGATTACTATTTTATTACCTAACGCAAGTGAATTGATAATTGATCGAACTGCTTTAGTAGGATTTCTGTTAGTAGATCCTTCAATAACGCCATAATTCATTGCTTTAATCACATCTGTGATTATTTTTCCATCAGTATGCGAAGAAACAAGGGCAAAAACGTTGTCGTATTTTTTAAGAATATGCATGCTGAATGCTATACGATTATGCCAAAAAGCAAATAGTAGTCCATCTAAGGAGTTTAATTGTTTTTTAAGAATAGTATCTGTCCATACCAATTCCCATTTTGAAGTTAAATATACAAATTTTAAGTAAATATAAATTATCCGAACAATAAGCCAATGGATAAAGCGGCTTTGTTTTAGGAATTGTTTGAGATATTTTTTTAACATTAAATTCAAACTCAAATCATTTCAGCTGAGATATTGCTTGGGCCATTCTATTACAGGCATCTGTGAGAAGCTCGGAAGAAGTGGCATACGATATTCTGAAATACCCTTCTAATCCAAATGCTATACCAGGTACTATGGCAACATTAGCTGCTTCAAGTAGATAAGTTGCAAGATCAGAGCTTGAGTTAATTTGTTTTCCATTAGGAGCTTGTTTACCAAATAAGTCTAAACATTTCGGGAAAAGATAGAAAGCACCCTCAGATTTATAACAGCTCAAGCCATTAATTTTATTAAGCAGGGATAAAACAAGATCTCGTTTTTTTTGAAAATTTTCTGTATTAGTCTTTATATAACCCTGTGGTCCAGAAAGAGCTTCAAGAGCTGCTATTTGACTTATTGATGATGGATTTGAGGTGCTTTGCGACTGAATAACATCCATAGCTTTAATAATAGTTTTATTTCCAGCACCATAACCTATTCTCCAACCTGTCATTGAGTATGCTTTAGATACTCCATTGACAATAAATATCCGATCTTTTATGTCGGGTGCTACGGTAGCAAGGGTAGTGAATTTAAAATTGTCAAAAGTAATATGTTCATAAATATCGTCAGACATAACGTGTAGATGTGGGTATTTTCTAACCAAATCTGCAATCTTCTCTAGCTCATGAGCAGTATATGCTGCACCACTTGGGTTGCTTGGCGAATTTAATATTAACCATTTAGATTTTTTGGTTATAGCCTTTTCTATATCTTCTGTGAGTGATTTAAACCCAGTCTCCATATTAGAAGACACAAAAATAGGAGTGCCGCCAGCAAGTAATACCATATCAGGGTAGGATACCCAGTAAGGAGCAGGAATAATTACTTCATCTCCTTCATCAAGTGTAGCCATAAACAAATTATAAATAACCTGCTTACCTCCTGTACTAACAATTACCTCATCAGTTTGGTAATCTAATCCGTTTTCTCGTTTAAATTTTTCACAAACTGCCTTTCTTAGTTCAGGAGTCCCAGAAACCATGGTATATTTTGTAAGACCGTTCTTAATACCTTCAATAGCTGCAAGTTTTATATTGTCTGGAGTATCAAAATCAGGTTCTCCTGCTGCAAGCGAAATAATATTTATACCTTGCATAGCCAGTTCTTTTGCTTTTGCAGCAACTGCTAAAGTTGGTGATGGTTTAACAGTTTGGAGTCTTTTTGCTATTAGTGACATAATTTTGTGTCTCGTATAATCATAATATGTTTGAACTAAGAAGGATTATATGAGAACATTCTTCCTAAATCAAATCAACATATTCAGGTTTATGGGTAATAATATATTTTCAGGGATAAAAAATACCACAAAATCTTTCCTGCTCGCCATTCTTGGACTACCAACTTTTATTAAAAATCAAATTCAGTGGCTGAAAAATGAATTTGTTACTCTAAGAGAAAAGCTAAAAAATGTCTCAGCTAGCAATATGAAACTAGGTATTTTTCATCTTAGAAGTGGTAACTACAGAGACGCTATTTTTAGGTTCAAGTTGGTTGAGAAATATCTAGATCCAAATAATAAATCTGCTTGTTATTGGCTCGGTTGGGTTTATTTCTTAAAGCAAGATTATAAAAATTCCATAATTAACCTTATCAAGTCAGGCGATGAAGATGATGTGAACTTATTACAGTTTGTAAAATCCATAGATACTGTACAATATGTACCAGTGCAAATTTATGCATTATATAGAGATATTAAAGCAAGCAATTTTATTGATAAAATTGCAAGTGATATTTACGATATTCCAAAAACACTTGTCCTAGAGTTAAACGAAGCCATAACCTCATTGCCAGAAGAGTATTATATTTTAGAGCTTGGAAGTAATGTTGGAGTATTAGGTTATGAAATCACCAAAAGGATGCAAGAAAAATTCTATTTAACGTCAACAGAAGTATCTGCTGAAATGATTGACTTACAAACATCATTCTATCCTAATCAGGAATTGTATGATAAAGTTTTGCAGATTTCTGCTGATGAATATCTTCTAAAAACTAAACAAAAATATGATATAGTTTGTAGTCTAGATGGATTTGCATTTACTTCAGACTTAAAAGCAATTTTTCAGAATGTGTTTTCTGTGTTAAATCAAGATGGTTATTTTGCTTTTGCGGTGCGTAGCACCCAAAAGAATAGTTTCTCTAATAAATTACTGGAATTTAGCTACAATAATGTTCAAGTGCTTAATGTTTTAGAGGAAATAGGGTTCAAAGTACTATCCTCGAAAGAATTTAATCTGGAAATAAAAAACAATTACTCTATATTTGTTTGTAGGAAATAATTTTAAGGGGTAAATGTGGTAGTAAGGTTGGTCTCTAAAGCTTATGTAATTGTTGTTATATGTTTATTAAGTAATAACTCGCTAGCTTCTAAGCAAGATGAAAAATACGATTACAATTATGCAGAATTGAGTAACAGATGCCAAATATATGATCCATATGAATCTTTTAATAGAAAAATCTTTATTTTTAATAGCATTTTGGATACTTTTATACTAAGGCCAGTTGCCAAAGGTTATGGTAGATTCACAAACGATTATACAAAAAATAGAGTAGATAGTTTTTTAAGTAATATTCGTGAGCCTTTATCGACAGTGAATTATGGAATTCAACGTAATGCGAATGGGGCTGGTAAAACTTTTTGGAGGTTCGCTATCAATTCTACGTTTGGACTAGGGGGGCTTTTCGATATTGCTAGTAAATTTGATCTCAAAGCTGAGCCGCAAACGTTTGGCAACACTTTAGCTAATTATGGTGTAGGGCAAGGGCCTTATATTATATTACCGTTTTATGGTGGTATGGGTGCTAGAGATGTAATGGACCCAGTACTTAATAGCTACCTGAATCCAGCTAAGTATCCAATGCACAGTAGTTTTAAAAATGTATTGTTGGTTACTAGTCTCATTCATAACAGGGATAAGATTATGCCATTTACTGACTATGTAAGCAAAAACTCTCCTGATGCATATATAGCTATCCGTGATGCTACCCTTAGTGAGAGAGAATCTAGAATGGTTTATCCAGAAGGGTTCACGTGCCCTAAGGTTAATAAATAAATTAATATTTATAGAGATAAGTTATGAAAATTTTATCAGTTATTTTGTTAGTAATAAGTGTAGTATGCCAGACTGCTTACGGCGCTTCTGAAGAGGATACTAAAAAACTAAAAGCATATGTTGAGGAGTTGATACAAGAAGGCTCTGATTTAGTTAATGATAAAAATTTGTCTGAGAAAGAAAGGCGAGTAAAATCTAGCGCTATGATAAAGTCGCACTTGTATTTAGATTGGATGGCTAAATACACGCTTGGCAGACATAGAAGAGCAATATCAGAAGCTCAAATTAAAGAGTTTGTTAAGGTTTATTCTTTGTTTGTTGTAAAAGCTTATGCTGATCTTGCAACAAATTATAAGGGAGAGAAGGCCGTACTTACGCATATTAAACAGATAGACGATGATTTGTTTATTGTTAATAGTGAGATTGTCAGACCAGGTTCGCAATCGCCTATTAAGGTAGATTATTTAGTGCATAAAATTGAAGGTAACAAGAAAGATCCTTATTTAATTGGGGATATTATCACTGAAGGCATAAGTATATTAAACTCTCAGCAATCAGAGTTTAATAGTGTTATTTCTTCGCATGGAGTTGACTGGCTAATTGCAGATTTAAAGAAACGCGCCCAAAGTAATGCTAACATTGCAGCGAGTGCTAAGCCAAAGTAAATAGAGTTTTGTGAAAGAAAAAGGTTGCCGTAGAATTTAGTGCTCCCAATTTATGTTTAAGGGAAGAAGTATCCCGAACTTGATAGGCTTCGCGCGCCTTCGATTCGGTATCTTCTTCTATCTCCGCGACAGATTCTGAGATAAACCCAGAATAACCGCCATTGCGCAAGTTCTGTTCGTCACCATGGGATTTACCCTAATTGAATAAGGTCTGCTAAACCTCTTGTACATAATTATAACCTGAGCTTTATTCAGGATCTTCTTTCAGTTGTCGGGGATCATGTAAAGCTGATGATGACAGACTTTCGTTCTAATTTTTCCAAAAGTATTTACTCCCTACATCAAACTCAGGTTAATTAATACTAAAAATTTATTTTGCCTGGAGTGTAACTCAGCTTCTTTAGGCTGATATCTAACTGGTTTTTTAACCATAACTTAGCTTGTATTGATAACTTAGGTAATATTTTATTACCTATAGTCTGATAATATGTTTTTAAATATGAATATTCATGCTGATTTAGCATAGTAAAGTCGATTAATTCTTTTGCATAAGGAACTAAAGTAAGCATTTCAAATTCTAAAAACCCAGGTAACAATGACTCTTTAACAAGCATCAAGTTTTCTATTCTGACCCCAAACTCTCCCGGTAAGTAATATCCAGGTTCGTTCGAGACAACCATTCCAACTTTAATTTGTGTGCCGTATCCTGTTAGACTAATATTTTGTGGCCCTTCGTGAACACTTAAAAAGCTACCTACCCCATGACCTGTTCCGTGAGGATAATCTAGACCAGATTGCCACAGATATTGCCTTGCTAGAATATCAAGGTTTGCTCCTGTTACTTTTTTTTGTGGGAATTTTGTCATAGCAAGTGCGATATGACCTTTCAGTACATTAGTATAGAATTTTTTATATTCTGGTTTAATTATGCCAATAGCTATTGTCCTTGTGATATCCGTTGTTGCGCCCCAATATTGTGCACCTGAATCGATTAGTAATAATCCATCCCCGCTTATTGTTTTTGCCTTATCCTGATCAGCTCTATAGTGGATAATAGCGCCATTCTCTTGGAATCCACAAATGGTAGGAAAACTATCATAGATATATCTCTCTCTATTGCGTCGGAAATTGGTTAACTTGATTCCTAAATCATATTCGCTAAGGGAGCTAATATCTTCATCAACCATAAAACTTAGCATCTCACATACAGCCACAGCGTCTTGAATGTGGCCTTGTTTCATATAATCAATTTCTACATTATTTTTGCAGGCTTTCCAGAGCATGCATGGATTCTTTAACTGCTTGAATTTACCTTTTTTGATAAGGGAAGATAGATAAATAGAACATTGTGTTTCATCGAATAAAATGACTCCTTGATGATTATTTATTATTTGTGGAAATTCAACATAAGGTAATAGACTTATTCCATCTCTTATTAAACCAGTATCAAAACGTTTCTCATCAGTAAATAAATACGCCTCACTTTTAGTAATAATCATGTTTGCGAGTAACAAAGGCGAAAATTCAATATCACTAGCTCTAATGTTAAGTAGCCAACATACAGAGGCAGGATCACAAATTACTAAAGAATCAGCTTTATTCTCTTCAATTATGGAGCGACAGTTTTGAATTTTTTCTTCCCAGCCAATGCCAGCATATTCAATTGGATAGTCAAATATTTTTGAGTTTGGCTTTGCTGGTTGATTAGCCCAAATCTCATCTATTAAATTAGGAGTATAATCTTTTAAATTCAATCCAGAAAATTTTTGTAAATTAGGAGAAGTGAATAAGCTTGGATCATAAGCTATTATAGCATCTTTTTCGACAAAATTACTCCAGGAAAAAGAGGGGATAAGTTGTTGGTCATAGACGTCAAATAGTTGGTCATCAAGCTCGGTAAAGCATTGAGTGATATATCTTCCATCAGTGAAAAATAACACTGCATTTTCTAGAACTAATGCAAGGCCAGAGGAACCAGTAAAGCCAGTTATATACTCGAGCCTTTTCGCATAAAGCGGGGTGTATTCGCTCAAATACTCATCAGATGATGGAACAAGATACCCGTGAAAGCCGGCTGTTGCCATTTTTTGACGTAATAGAGTTAACCGATTTTTGATCATTTATTCTCCTCGATAATTTTGATCCATTCATCTTCTGAGATAATTTTTATCCCAAGTTCCAGAGCTTTTTTTAACTTACTTCCTGCATTATCCCCCGCAACGACTAAATTAGTGTTACTTGAGACAGAAGCAGAAACTTTTGCTCCCATTTTCTCTGCCTGTGCTTTGATTTCATTTCTAGAAAGCGCGGCTAGGCTGCCTGTGAACACAATAATTTGTCCAGATAAAGCTGTTGAGATTGCTGTATCTTTAAAATCACTAATAGTTAGGATATTCAAGAGTTGGTTTATAGTAGTAACATTTTGTTCGCACTCAAAGAAATACATTATGTCTTTAAGTATTTTGCTCCCTATGCCATCCAAATTATCCAATAAATCAAATGTTTCTTGATGTCCACTTGCTAACTTTAGCATAGAACTCAGGAAATTTGAAGCGGAGATAAATTCCTTAGCAAGTATTTTGGCATTACTTTCGCCTATGTGCCTAATGCCAAGAGCGTATATGAATTTAGGTAGAGTAACTTGTTTTGATTTTTCGATATTATCGAAAAGATTTTGTACCGATTTTTTACCCCAACCATCCATGTTCTCTAATTTAACGAAAGAAGAATCATTTAATTGGTGTAAATGAAAAATATCAGCTGGATTTTTGATGAATCCTTTTTCTAAAAAAAACTCAACTTGCTTTGCTCCTAGTCCTTCTATATCAATTGCATTTTTGGAAACGAAATGCTTTATCGATTCACTTAATTGTTTGGGGCAATTAAGTCCATTGTCACACCTTAGTATTACCTCTATTGGATCAACGTGAACTTTATTGCCGCATGATGGGCACTGCTCGGGAATAATAAATTTCGGAATGTTATCTGGTCTTTTTTCAAGATTAATTGCAGTGATTTTGGGAATAACATCTCCCGCTCTATGCAGTAACACCGTGTCTCCAACTCTTATATCCAATCTTTCAATTTCTTGGAAATTATGTAAAGTCGCGCGCGACACGTTCACTCCGCCAATATTTATTGGTTCAAGCTCGGCAACTGGCGTTAAGGTTCCAGTTCTACCAACTTGAATTGTAATATCATTAAGTCTAGTTTGGCCAATAATTGCAGGAAACTTATGGGCGGTAGCAAATCGTGGACTTCTTGCGATAAAGCCGAGTCGATTTTGTAAATCAAATGCATTAACTTTGTAAACAACTCCGTCTATCTCGTACGCAAGACCATCGCGCAGTGTTTTTAGTTTGTTATAAAACTTTAATACTTCTTCTAAAGAATGAGACAAATTAAATAGTGGATTGGTTTGAAATCCCATTTGTGAAAGTTTATTAAGCAAGTTCTCTTGGGTTGTTGCGAACTGCTCGCTAGCGTGGCCAATGGCATAAATGAAATATTTAAGAGGTCTGCTTGCGGTGATACTTGTATCTAGCTGACGCAATGAACCAGCTGCGGAATTTCTTGGATTAGCAAACTTATTCTTCCCTTGCTCTAATTGGTTTGAATTCAAATTTTCAAAATCTTGTTTTTCAATATAAATTTCGCCCCTAACTTCAAGAAATTTAGGGGCGTTCTTGATATGGTGGGGTAGTCTGGCAATAGTCTTGATATTTTCTGTTATGTTTTCTCCCACATATCCATCGCCTCTGGTGGCTCCGATTATTAAGTTTCCATGTTCATAAGTTGCAGAAAATGAAACGCCATCTATTTTAGGTTCACAGAAAATATCAGGAAAATAATTAATAGAAAGGAAGCGTTTTATACGTTCGATAAAGTCTGCAACATCGTCTTCAGAAAAACTATTACCCAAAGATAACATAGGTACTTTATGTTCGTGCTTTCCAAATTTATCTAAAATTTTAGACCCTATAGTGTTTGTTGGGCTGTCATCTGACTTGAACTTAGGGAATAGTTCTTCAAGTGTTATGAGTGTTTGAAATAGTTGGTCATATTCAGCGTCAGAAATACTTGGCGCATCGTTAATGTAATATTCGTGGTTATATTTTTTAATTTGCTTCCTCAGTAGCTCTATCTCAGTTTTAGCTTTTTGTGGATCGGTTGAATCTATCATATTATGTCTAAACCAATATCAACAGATGTTGAGGAGTGAGTTATTCTACCAACAGAAATGACATCAACGCCAGCCTCAGCAATACTTTTTACTGTGTTAAGAGATACATTACCTGAGGCCTCAATAATAGCTCTATTGTCAATTAATTTGACTGCTTCATGAATTTGTTCAGGCGACATATTATCCAGCATGATTATATCCGCACCTGATATTAAAGATTCTTTTACTTGTTCAAGCGTATCGCATTCAATCTCGATACGTGTATAATGAGGGCTATATTGTTTTGCTCTTTGTATGGCTTTAGTAATGCCGCCGCAAATAGCAATGTGATTATCTTTAATTAAAATACCGCTATCTAAGCTAAGTCTATGATTATATCCTCCGCCACATGTAACCGCGTATTTCTGAAGTTGCCTGAGCATTGGTGTTGTTTTTCTTGTATCAAATATTTTTGCCTTTGTTTCTTTGACTAGCTCTACATAACTACTAGTTGTAGTGGCAATTCCGCTTAAGTGTTGCATATAATTTAAAATTATTCTTTCTAGCAACAGTAGCTCTTTTGCCAAGCCTGAGCCAGAAATAATGGCTGTATTTTTCTGTACGATTTCGGAATCAGTATGGTGGATTTGGTATTTAATAGAAGAGTATTCATTAAAATAATATTGGGCTATCTGTATTCCGCATAAAACTAGATTTTGGCGAGCATTAATTGCAAACTTAACTTTAGTTTCGGAATTAATCACTGCATCTGAAGTTATATCTCCTTTTATTCCGTAGTCTTCTTTTAAGCTGTCATCAAGCAATTTTTGTAGTGTACGTGTTTGTAGTTGCATAATAATCTCACCTAGTAAATCTTATTCCCTTAGTAAATATATACTATTATTTTTTTTCTGGTAGCCGGTATTAAATAGTAATAGTACTGTCCACTTTAATAAATGGAAATATGATGCATTGGAGTGATATAGAAAAAATTGCCACTGAGCTTGAAGAGGCCTACTCTGAGGAAGAAATCCCGGAATATAATTTGCCATATCTAGAAGAAATGGTACTTTCTTTACCAACTTTTGAGGATCACGAAGTCGAAGTTGAAGAATCTGTTTTAAAGCAAATTATCGAGCATTGGATTGATATAAGAAATGAAAAATAAATTCATTTGGTCAAAAAAACATAGATAGATTATTGAGCAAAATAATTTATGCACAATATTCAAGTTTTTACTAGCTTTTCCTTTTTAGTCAGAATATAAATATCCATTAGCTTGGATCGTTTGAAATACATAACGGTACTATTTCAGTTTACAAAAGAGGAAAATATGGAAAAAGACAAGGCTTTAGCAGCGGCGCTAAGCCAAATTGAAAAGAGTTACGGTAAAGGGTCGGTAATGATACTTGGTAAACGCCAAGAAATGAATATTGAAGCAATCCCCACTGGTTCAGTAGGTCTTGATGTTGCGCTTGGAGTGGGTGGATTACCAAAAGGAAGGATTATCGAAATTTTTGGACCAGAGAGTTCTGGTAAGACAACTCTAACTTTACATGTGATTGCTGAAGCTCAAAAACAAGGTGGAACTTGTGCATTTATTGACGCTGAGCATGCTCTTGATCCTGTTTATGCTAAAAAATTAGGCGTAAATATAGATGAGTTGATTATTTCGCAACCTGATACTGGGGAGCAGGCTCTAGAAATTACTGATACATTAGTGCGTTCAGGAGCAATAGATCTTATAGTTATTGATAGTGTTGCTGCTCTCGTGCCAAAAGCAGAAATAGATGGCGAAATGGGTGATTCCCATATGGGGCTGCAAGCTAGATTGATGAGTCAAGCTTTGAGAAAGCTAACAGCTTCAACTTCAAGAACTAATTGTACGATTATTTTTATTAATCAAATTAGGATGAAAATCGGAGTGATGTTTGGCAATCCGGAAACGACTACTGGTGGCAATGCTTTGAAATTTTATGCCTCAGTAAGAATTGATATTAGGCGAGTGGGGTCAATCAAAGACAAAGAGGAAGTAGTTGGCAATCAAACTAGAATAAAAGTAGTAAAAAACAAAGTCTCTCCACCTTTTAAAGTAGTGGATTTTGATATAATGTATGATAGGGGGATATCAAAAGAAGGAGAGTTAGTAGATATTGGTGTGAAGTACGAATTTGTAGAGAAATCTGGGGCTTGGTTCTCTTATAACGGTATAAGGATTGGGCAAGGGCGTGAAAATGCTAAGCAGTTTATGAGGGATAATCCTCAGATTGCGAGTGAATTAGAGGTGAAGATAAAAACCCATTTACTAAACACGGGTAGTGATTTCGTAATAGCAAGAAGTCCAGAAGAGTCTTTAACTCACGATGATATATAAACAATAGTATAAGAGGACAGTAAATGATAAATTTGGCTGGTAATAATGTTTTGGTGACAGGAGCGAGTGGTGGTATAGGTAGCGCCATTGTTAAACTCATGCACAAACTTGGAGCGCATGTATATATAAGCGGTAGTAACCTAGAAAAGCTTGAAATGCTTGGAAAAGAGCTTGGTAGTAATTATACAATTAAGCAATGTAATCTCAGAGATGCTAGTGCATGTAATGCGTTATTAGATGATATTGAAAAACTAGATGTACTTGTATGCAATGCTGGAATAACTAAAGATAATTTAGCGATCAAAATGACAGATGAAGATTTTGATGAAGTTATTAATGTTAATTTGAAAGCTGGTTTTATTCTAAATAGAGCGGCGATTAAAAAAATGATGCGCGTGCGATATGGGCGTATAATCAATATAGCTTCTATCGTTGGTGTCTCTGGTAATCCAGGGCAAGCAAATTATTGTGCTTCAAAGGCGGGACTTATTGGTATGACTAAATCTTTGGCTCTTGAAGTTGCTAGTAGGGGTATAACTATCAATGCTGTGGCTCCTGGATTTATCGAATCAAGTATGACAGCCGCTTTAACTGATGCGCAAAAAGATGCAATTATGCAAAAGATTCCTAGTAAAGCTCTTGGTACACCAGAAGATATAGCGTATGCAGTGGCTTATTTGGCCAGCCCTTTATCTAATTATGTAACTGGGCAAACTATTCACATTAATGGTGGAATGTTGTTAGTGTGAAGATTTTTTATCCTAGCAAAAGATTTTTTTTTGTGGTAAAAGGATGAAACCAGGAATCTTGGTGATCCAAAATTTCAATGACAAAGAAACTAAAAAAGGTTTTTACATATGAGCGATAATATCGAACAAAAAGTTATTAAAACTGTTGCCGAAACTCTAAGAATTGAAGCGACAAGTATATCTCTGGAATCCAAGTTTGTTGATGATTTGGGAGCAGACAGCTTGGATTTAGTAGAGTTGATGATGGCAATAGAAGCCGCTTTTGGTTGCGATATTCCAGATGAAGAAGCTGGCAAGATTTTGACAGTATCTGATGCTGTTAAATATGTAGAAAAACATATTAACGCATAAATTACCGCTACACAAACTAAGAGATTTAGCGTATGTCACTAAGAAGAGTAGTAATAACAGGAGTTGGTGCTGTAACTTCGCTCGGAAAAAATGTACCAGATACTTGGTCTGGTATATTATCTGGGAAGAGCGGTGTAAAGGTTATTACTGAATTTGATACTAGTAAACTGCCATGTAAAATAGCATCTATGGTTAGTGACTTCGAGCCTGAAAAACTTGTCCCCCCGCGTGAACTGAGGAAAATGGATAGATTTATTCATTTTGGCCTTGTAGCAGCTATTGAAGCTATTGCGGATAGTGGTTGGCAACCAGATGATGAAATCTCAAAAGAGCGTACGGGTGTCATGGTTGGTTCTGGTATAGGTGGACTTGGCATGATTGAAAAAACCTCATTGGAGTTTCATAATCTCGATAATCCTAAGGTAAGTCCTTATTTTATCCCAGCTTCTCTTGTAAATTTAATATCTGGACATATTTCTATAATGTATGGTTTTGCTGGTCCAAACAGCGCTGTAGCAACGGCATGCTCTACTGGAGCCCATGCTATAGGAGATGCTGCAAGAATGATCAAATATGGTGACGCAGATGTGATGGTTGCTGGTGGTGCTGAAGCCCCAGTTACTCCAGTTGGAATGGCTGGATTTTCTTCTGCCAGAGCCCTTGCCGTTGATTTTAATGACAAACCAACCAGAGCTTCAAGACCGTGGGACAAAGATCATTGTGGTTTTGTTATGGGTGAGGGGGCTGGTATAGTAGTTTTGGAAGAATATGAGCACGCGGTTAAGAGGGGTGCAAAAATTTATGCTGAGGTTTGTGGTTATGGTTTAACTGGTGATGCTTTTCATATGACTTTGCCAAGTGGACGCGGTGCTTTTAGAGCAATGGAAAATGCTTTAAAAGACGGAAAGGTAAACCCTGAAGATGTAAATTACATAAATGCACATGGAACATCTACTAAAGCTGGTGATGCAATCGAGCTTGTAGCTGTTCAAACCTTGTTTGAGAGCAATAAGTCTATCAAAATGTCGTCAACCAAATCTTCTATTGGTCATTTACTCGGTGCTGCAGGTAGTGTTGAAGCGATATTTGCTGTGTTAGCAATACGTGATCAAATTGCACCTCCTACGCTAAATTTGCATAATCCTATTGATGAAGCGCAGATAAACTTGGTGCCACTGGTTGCGCAAGAAACAAAAATAGACTACGTGCTATCAAACTCTTTTGGGTTTGGTGGAACTAATGCAAGTCTTTTATTACGTAAAATACAGTAAATAATAACGCATTTTGTGTGTTATTATTTTTGTTGCTTATATAAATCCTTTTAACTCTTAAGATACTCTTGAAAATTATTAGTACTTTGTAACTTGTAACCTAAATTTCTTAGGGTATTGCATATCACTTATCTCATTGTTTCTGCTTTTTATAAGCGTTACTTTAATAGATACTAAAAAATTAAAGGTACATAATTTTACATACGTACCTTTAATTGACTTATAAAACTTTATTAGATTTTTTTCTAAATTTAGAAAGCGTATTTAACACCAACAGAAACAATAGGGAAGAATTTTAGGTATTTTTCTATTTTCTTCAAACCTTTTGAGGCATCAGCTTTAATTTGGTCTTTCGCATAATCAGTAGCAAGACCAGTTGAAGTAACTGTCAATTTTGGCTTCCCAGCATACATCACACCTGCTTCGCAATTGAAGCTCAAGGGGCTATTGTTGGTGAAAGAGCCATCGTAACCAATGGAAGCAACACCTGCAATGGTACTTCCAATTTTTAGTTCAGCTGTAACAGAGCCAATTTCACTAGCTGTATAAAATACACCTTGAAGAGTTGCTCCCTTTGCAGCTGTACCTGTGGCTTTAAGTTTGTTACCGTTATAGGCAACACCGGCAGAAAGCCTAAACCCAGAACCTTCAAACGGGTGCCAGTCAAGCATTATTGGTACTGATAGAAGCGTTAGTTTACCTTTAAGGTCAATTTCGCCGTCATTATAATTCTTAGTATATTGAAAATAGTTACCATTAATTCTGCCAAAAAAGCCATCTGCGATTGGTGTTCTGGCCTCTAAACCTATACCTTGTGTGCTTATTCTAGGGCCGATAGCGACAAATGCATTATCAGCATATGCTGTGCTACAAAGAGCGGTTGAAAGTGCTAGTACTGTAGAAATTTTATTGATAGTTCTCATTATTAAGGCTCTCATACTGAATTTAACATTTAAGTGTCGAATATCTCGATACTACGGTAATACTATTATCATAAGTTGATAATAAGTTGTATGTTTTTTTACAGAAAATGTATAATAATCTTCTTTCAAAACCCTGACAATGATTTTTGCTATGGAATTAAAAATAATTACGATCGAAGATGAGATAGATAAATCAAGTTCAGTACTTAAGAATAAAGCAAAGAAGGTAAGTTTTCCATTATCGACAGAAGATAAGCAAATTATTTCTTCTATGCAAAAGATACTTTTTAAAGCAGAAGGGGTTGGCTTAGCTGCTCCACAAGTAAATATTGGTTTGAGTATTGCTGTTGTATATATTCCAGAAAGCGCTTCTCTACTAAGAGAAGACGCAAGGGCATATTCAATGCATACTATGATCAACCCAGAATATACGCCCATAAACGAAGATGAGATAGTGAGCGACTTTGAGGGGTGTTACTCTGTGAAGAGTGTTTATGGAAAAGTTCCGAGGTATAAGTCGATTAACTTGAAATATCAGAATGAAGAGGGGTTGGTAATCGAACAAATAGTGACAGATTTTTATGCCAGGGTAGTACAGCATGAGATAGATCATTTGAACGGGATTTTGATTACAGATCGTTTAACTCCAGAGTGTGTGCAAGGTACTTTTGCTCAAATGTTGCCTCTAAGACGTGCTGAACTATCAGAAGATAAAAGAAAACATTTTGATAAGCTTATGAAAATTAAGGGGATTATTATTGAAGATGACAAAACAGATAATTAAGCTGCTTTTTCTTTATATGTGCTTGATTCATACAAATTATACTTTTGCTAGTGAACAAGAGGGAAGCAGCAGTGCTCCTCAAGAGCCAGCGGTTAAAAATAAGTCTAGATTTTTATTAAGTACTATTAGAGAAGGTGATTTTTCACACTTAGGAGGTGTTGAAGCAATTGATCTTGTTCTTAAGAAACTAATATCTATAAATTCCGAACTGTTGAATGGAAATATTCTTGAGATTGGAAGTGGATATGGTGGTTCCGCTAATTTTTTGAAGCAGCAAGGATATGATAAAGTACAAGGCATTGATATTGATGAGGAAGTAGTAAAATATGCTAAAGAGAAATATCCAAATATAGATTTTAAAGTAGCGGATGCTACTAAACTGACAGGTATATTTGAAGATGATTTTTTTGATGTTATTTATATGTTTGATGTTGCTCACGCTATAGAAGATAAACTGTCTTTGCTTCAGAGAATAAAAGCCGTAAGTAAAAAAAGCTCTTTGCTTGCAATAATTGACTACAATTTAAAAGATGAAGACGGAGCAGAGAAACTTACTGACAATAGCGGTATAGCAATTTATGCGCTGAACCTAAAAAAACTAACTCCTTTAATGAAATATATAGGTTGGGAAATAGTGGAAGAGGTAGATGTTACTGATTTCTATAAGTCTTGGTATGTGTCTATTCTAGAGAAAATTAACTTATCCAAAGATGACTTGCTTTCAAAGGGTTATTCTGAAGAAGAAATAACATTTATTCAAGACAAGTTTAATTTTCTATTGAATATGATTAATGATGGCAAACTTGGCGGGGTCATAATAATCGCACGCAAGTTGTAAATATGTACATCGGCTTGATTCGTTGAGACAAAAAGAATAAAAAACCACCTCTACTATATAGAGGTGGTTTTTTATTCTTTTAAATAGTTGAAAACAATCAACTTATATCAATTAACCGTGATGATCTTCATGTACAATAGTGCTTCCAATGGTGCTAACACTAACACTATTTTCATGAATATCAATAGATGATGCTGTAAGCGGGTTAAGACTAACTCCTAACTGAGCGCCTACGAGTCCCATAACGCTACTCGCGCTATTTTCTGCTGCTTCACCTACTTCTTTAACGACTGTGATGCTTAAACTCGCCACACTTTCTTTTAGGGTGACAAGAGCACTTTCGCCATTTAGGCCATTATCTATTAGTCCAGAAACGGTTTTGGTTGTAATCTTAACAGTTTCATGACCTATGTCACTGATGCTCTCTTTTATACTGTCGCTGATATCACTTGGTAGTTTTGTTCCCATAGCATCTCCTAGTTTATCAATACCATGCTCAATTAGTGCTCCAAATATTTTTTCTAATACTGGTGCTAATTTTGTCCACAAACCCTTGAGGAAAGCCAAAATTTTGTGTCCTGCTGACTCACCTAATTCAATATGGTATAAAGAAGCTGTTTCTTTCATCAGATCTTCTTTTTGGCTACTATTCAGAGATTGTATAGCAAGAATCATTTCAGGCTCTAAATGATATTCTACTTTTTCTGGATTCTTTAAAATCATTTTTAAAGCTTCTTTAGAAGCAACCGTTACTCCATCTTCAGCTAGGTCTTGATTTAATAATTCAGCTAGGTCATGCTGTTCAAGCTGTTCTAATTTTAGTTTGAATTGCTTTTTGAACAAAACCCAGAGTCCTTTTGCTTGGAGAGAATTCATATTTTGTATTACATGAGCTGTTTCAGCGTCAGCTCCGAAGGACAAAGGGTTTGCAACAAACGCATCATAATATTCACTTAAATGCCCTTTCATATCTTGATATGAGTTTATTGTAGTTTTAACGCTATGTCCTATTGAGATTGAGCTTGATCTTAAGCTTTCTTTATGTTCTTCTTTATGTTCTTCTCTCTTTTTCATATTACTACCTATTTTTATTTTGTATTTAGTTACATGATTTTAGTAAAAATCCTTTAAATATTGGAAATTACTAAAAGCTAGTATGATGCATAAAAGTAAATAAATTATTAATTAAAAAATTAAAATTTAATACCCATTGTGGTGCCCACTGTTACAAAGTTTATCTGCATCAACTTTTCTGTGTTGGTAAGTCCAATTTACTTGATTGAATTTGGGCTAAGCTTATAATGCAAAATAATAAACTTAAATTAAAAGGCAATGAAGTATATTAAAAGTCTATTTGCTGGAAGTAAAATACGATCAATATTGTTATTTGTTTTTTCAATAGCTACCTTTGGATCATTAGCTTCGTATAACCCAAGTGATCCCTCTTTTAATTTGGTTACAGATGGCTATCCTAGTAACTTATTACTATATTTTGGATCTTATTTATCAGATTTAGTATACCAACTTATGGGAATATCAGCTTATATAATTCCATTAGCTTCTTTGATTTGGTCGTATGAGTTATTTCGTTCTGGTCAAATAACATACCCAAAAACACGCTTCCTTTTGATGTTAATATCCATTGGATGTGCGGCTTGCGCGGCTGATTACTTTGAGATAGCTATTCTGCCATCTAGAAGCGGTGGTATTCTTGGAATTGGCTTATGGAGTATGATTATAAGTATTGATTATGTGACTTTATATAAAACTTATGTATATATTTGTTTTGCTCTCGTAGCTTTAATTTCCTTAGTTCTTGCCCTTGGTATTAGTCTTCAAACGTATAGCAAGATTATTGTTTTTTTCGTCTCACCTATTAAAAAAATAGATGTCCTTCAAACATTAGCTAAGAAAATAGGAACAATTGATAGTGGTCGAGCTTATTATGAATCTGCTGAATTTGATAAAGTAAATGAGCGTCAGAGGATTCAGCCAGTGCAAACGAGACGGGAGAATATCGCTCCAACGATTGAGGTTAATAATGATTCTTTAGTTAAAGAAATATTGCCTATTAAACAAAATTCTGCTTCTTCCCCACAAGTTCCTGTAGCAAATATCCCTGTATCAAGGATGGTTGTACCAGTGACTATTAGCGCAGAAGATAACGAAGATTTAATACCATCTGTCGATCTTTTGGCAGATGCTCAGGAGCAGAAGTTTAAACCACAAACACAAGAAGAATTAAAACAAAAATCTGAAGATTTATTGGCTGTCTTGAGTGATTTTGGAGTAAAAGGCAAAATAATTGATGTTCGTGAAGGTCCAGTGGTAACTATGTATGAGTTTGAGCCTGCAGCGGGGACGAAGTCGTCCAGAGTTATAGGGCTTGCTGATGATATAGCGCGTTCTCTTTCAGCAATTTCAACACGTATTGCCGTAATCCCAGGTCGTAATGTTTTAGGTATTGAGCTGCCAAACAAACAAAGGATGTTTTTCCGGTTGAAAGAATTGGTTCAAACTGCAGAATTTCAAGATAGATCTATTATGCTACCAATAATTTTGGGCAAGGATTTGGGTGGGATACCTATGGTTGCTGATCTTGCGAAGATGCCTCACTTGCTTGTTGCAGGTACTACTGGTTCTGGTAAGTCTGTGGCTATTAATGCAATGATTATGTCGCTGTTATATCGATACACACCTCAAGAGTGTCGTATGATTATGATAGACCCTAAAATGCTTGAACTATCTGCTTATGACAACATACCTCACCTTATGACCCCCGTTGTTACCGAGCCAGGTAAAGCAGTTGTGGCATTGAAATGGGCTGTTAAGGAGATGGAGAATAGATATCGTTTAATGTCGCATTTGGGTGTAAGAAGCATCGCTAATTATAATACGAAGCTACAAGAAGCTGTTAAAGATGGTCAAATTCTTGAACGCAAAATTCAAACGGGTTTCGATCCTGAAACAGGTAAACCATCGTACGAGTCTGTTCCGATTGATATGAATAAAATGCCTTTTATAGTTGTAATAGTCGATGAAATGGCAGACTTAATGCTTGTGGCTGGTAAAGATATTGAAACATCCATCCAACGTTTGGCACAAATGGCAAGAGCGGCGGGCATACACATAATTATGGCAACTCAGAGGCCGTCTGTGGATGTAATTACAGGTGTGATTAAGGCTAATTTTCCAAGTAGAATTAGCTTTAAAGTGACCTCTAAGATAGATAGTAGAACGATTCTTGGTGAGCAAGGTTCAGAGCAACTCCTTGGCATGGGTGACATGCTTTATATGGGAAATAGTTCACGTATACTCCGGGTGCACGGTCCATTTGTTGATGATAATGAAGTTGAAAAAGTTACGAATTTTCTTAGGTCAACTGGAATGCCAGAATATATATCAGCTGTAACTGAAGGAGACGATGAAATATCTTCTAATATGATCTCTGATGAAGGAGAGGATGATGATATATACACACAAGCAGTAAATATAGTTAGGACTGAAAGAAAAACTTCAATCAGTTATATTCAGCGTTGCCTTCGTATTGGGTATAACCGGGCGGCAAATATTGTTGAGACAATGGAAAAAAACGGTATCCTTTCCCCGCCTAATCATTCTGGGAAAAGAGAGGTTTTGTTACCAGAGGATTAATTCGTTAACTAAATTATATGCTTTTATTCTCAATATAAATATGATATAATACCTGCCTAGTAATTTTCCTTAATTTATGAGGTGTGCATGTCAAAAAAACCAGAATTCAAAGTTGGTGAAAGAGTAGTTTACCCTTCTCATGGTGTCGGCGAAATTATTGAAATAGAGAGCCAAGCAATAGGTGAAATTAAGCTAGAAGTTTATGTAATTTCATTCCCGCATGATAAAATGACTCTACGAGTTCCTGTTTCAAGAGCTACTGCTTCTGGTCTTAGAACCTTGGCTACTAAAAGTGATGTTAATAAAGTGTATAGCATCTTGAACGATAAACCAAAACGTGGAAATAAGATGTGGAGCAGACGTGCTCAAGAGTACGAAACCAAAATAAATTCCGGCCAAATTGAGGCCATTGCTGAAGTTGTGCGTGATTTGTATAAAAATGTTGATAATGATCGTTCTTATAGTGAGAGAACCATTTATGAATCAGCACTCAACCGCCTTGCGACTGAAATAGCAGTTTTAGAAAATATAACTATAGCCACCGCGACAGAAAAATTAGTGGAGTTATTACGAGAAAAACTAGCCGCGGCTTAACTAACAAAAAATATTTTTAGTATATTTCCTTTTAAATCATGGATATAAATTTGACTAGGTATTTTAGTGCTTGATTAGTTGTTTTCTATTAAGCATTGTATGCTTTGTTACTTATCAAATTGATTACTATATAGCCTAGGTATAATCTTAATAATATAGGCTCAAATTCCAAGATAAGAATAATTTATGAACTATAATGTTGTTATTGATTTTTGGTTTAATAATAAGCAAAAGTGGTTTGTAAAAGAGCCAGAGTTTGACACTCTAATTAAGGAAAAGTTTCTAACAATTTATAATCAAGCTATTAATAGGGAATTAGAAAATTGGAAAAATAAGGCAGAAAGTTTATTGTCTTTAGTACTAGTTTTAGATCAATTTCCACGTAATATGTTTAGAGATACCCCGCAAGCCTTTTCTGGAGATGAAATATCACTATTTTTGGCTAAAGAAGCAATTGAGAAAGGTTTTGACTTAAAGCTTAACTCGGATCAACGCATGTTTTTATATATGCCTCTCATGCATAGTGAATTATTGCTAGACCAAAAACTCTCCGTAGAATTATATAGTAAAATGGGGAATATAAATACCTTAAACTACGCTATAGCCCACCATGATATCATTGTTAGATTTGGCCGTTTTCCTCATCGAAATAAGATACTAGGCAGAATCTCAACTTTACAAGAATTGGAATTTTTACGTACTCCAAATTCTAGTTTCTAAGATAACCTGAACTTGAGACAGTATCAGAACCATAGGAAGTACGCTGGTAATAATAGGGACTATTATTTACTCTTAATTAGATAGATAAATATGGTTAAACGAGCTTTTACTTCTCTTATAACATGAATCGTAGCTTTTCAGGTAGTATCTATAACAATTGGCTACGTTACAAGATTTGGAATGTATCCATGGTATGGTCAATTAATTAAATCTTCTCTTACCCCACCAGGTTATTATTTTGGAATAATCTGGCCTATCTTATATATTAGCTTAGCTATTTTGGGATGGAAGCTACATAGGAGGTTTACACTTAGACCCCCTAAATAGCAGATCCAGTTCGTTTGCTACAATACACTCTGTTGGTGGTTTAGGACTCCCATTTTCTCTAGTTTCATAAAATCATTGACAGTCCGCCTTAGCTCTTATTACGATCAACCGTGGTCGTCGAAATTGTAACTGTCTCCTAGGGAATCTACCTTAATTGCATTGTTATCGCTGAATAATTCAACCTCAGCGGCAGAGCTACTATCAGCGTCAACGCTTATTTCCGAAGCTTTCTCTAGTAAAGTAGACAATGTCTCTTTTATTGGCATTAGCGACGGATGTAATATCTCTACTAATTTCTGTATCTTTTTTACTTCTGTTAAAAGAGCACTACCTTCTATTGCTAATTCACCTTTTCCAATAGCTTGAATTATTGCTCCTGGTATTTTATATTGTGGATTTTGCTCATAAAAATCTGACTTGGTCTGTATTCCTGTGGCTTTTTGCTTTAACACATAATATGGAGGCTGTCCAATTAATGAGCCTTCGATTACTTGCAATTCTTGTAAAATTTTATTATATAAAGGAACCTCGGAGATTTTTGTAAGATCTTTACCCCCGCACATCACCGCCATATCTAAGAAAGAAAGACCCGACTGAGTGCTATAATTATACAAATCAAAATCTCTACTATGAACAAGCTCTTCTATGATGATTGAACCTAAGTCGTTAAAAACTATGTCCAGGCCATCAGCTCCATGTTTTAATAGATATTGGATGGTCTCAAAGTTATCTTTTAATTTGCAAGCAAGTAATAACGGGTTATGAGGATCACTGCTTAAATCCATATACTCATATGATGTAAGCAACTTACCAACATCACCTCCAGCTTCTTTGTATTGATCAATTAGATATTTGATGTTCTCAAGGTTGTTTCTTTGTCTGCAAGCATTCATTAAATTTTCTTTTAGGTCTGGTAAGGATTGTTGTTTTGCCATGTTGATAATTTAATATAAATAATAAATATATTATTATAATATATTAAATTTAGTAGATATCAATAGACTTAACCAATATAAATACTTTTTAGCGGTAAATTTGGCATCAAAAATATGCTGCGCTCCTCAAGGGTATTTGATATCCACTATGAACTCATTGCGAGTTTTTAACTAGAATAATATCCCTTTCTTAAATTTGCAACAGATCCACAATTAGGTTCTGATATTGTTTTAAAAATAAACTAATAAATTGGTAAAATTAAATCTACAGCGTCGCGTTATATTTTGAATTTGTTATAAGTGAAAAGGATTTAAATTACTTGACAAAAAGATTAAATT